>ENA-ORNB01000090-ORNB01000090.1-human-gut-metagenome-genome-assembly--contig:-NODE-90-length-109709-cov-6.318246_pt1 | contig 109709 bp, 81 predicted proteins | sample MGYA00242112_ERZ509016 | MGnify/ENA primary metagenome ERZ509016 (study PRJEB26280, sample SAMEA2338705) | human gut metagenome | biome: human gut; feature: human-associated habitat; material: faeces...
GGCAGCCAGGTTTTCAGCAGTCGTTCCGATCATGCCGGCAGGATAAGAAGCCGTGATTTCAACCATACCGCCTTCGAGGAATTTGAAGAAACGTTTGGCGTGTTCCTTTTCCTGTTCGGCTGTTTCCATAAACACGCCTGCAATTTGTTCATAACCTTCTTTTTTAGCTACACTTGCAAAGAATGTGTAACGACTTCTTGCCTGAGATTCGCCGGCAAATGATTTCAGCAGATTCTGCTCGGTACGAGTACCCTTAATACTTTTTTCCATAATGCTAATTTATGTATATATAAAATGAGTTCGTATAATCATCCTGAATAAATAACGCTCAAAGGTAGGAAAATGTTCAGGCAAACGGCAAATTTACATATACAAAATATTTCTATTGCTCAATAGATAATATTTATAGGGCAAGATAGAGTCAGCCAGACAAGTCACAAAGACTCCCAGCCGTTTTCTCTATCCCTTTCTTCCCTCTTTCCCGAGTTATCCACAATCATATTATTATAATCTTATTTATTCTTTATTTTAAATCTAAATATGATGAATATAATAGCCTGTTGAAATAGTTAATACAATTATGCTACAATACTTGCCCGATTTGTTATTAAACGATGTAAACGACTTATTAAATAGATACTAACATCCTATTTATTGTTTTACATACTGATATCCTTTACTTTATAGACTTTATTAGTTTTTAGTTGAAAACTACCTGTGTGTAAAAGTTTATGACGATTGAGGACTGTTGATACGTGTATAACCACTGTTGATAGGGCGTAATAAATAATCTGTTATTTTTATTGCATAATAGAAACAAGAGGATGTATAGCGAACAAATTGAATAATGCAAGAACTATTTTTCATTTTGTGTCCACCACTTATCAATAGCTTTTCAACGGCATATCCACATTAATTCACTACTTTTGCAAGCAAAGAAATGATAGCTATGCGCAAGTTAAAGATAACAGAGTTGAACCGCTTGACTCCGGAAGCATTCAAAGATAGTGAAAAGATTCCGTTGGTCGTTGTGCTCGATCATGTAAGAAGCTTAAACAATGTGGGATCCGTGTTTCGTACGTCTGATGCTTTCAGAGTAGAAAGCATTTATTTGTGCGGTATTACGGCTTGTCCGCCTCATGCAGAGATTCATAAGACGGCTCTGGGAGCGGAAGAGACTGTCGGTTGGGAATATTTCGAAGATACGATGGACGCTGTTGATAAACTGAAGCAACAAGGGTATACTGTCTGTGCGGTTGAACAGGCCGAGGGGAGTACGATGTTGGATAAATTGTTGTTGGACAAGAATAAAAAGTATGCCGTTATCATGGGAAACGAAGTGAAAGGTGTTCAACAATGTGTCGTTGATAACTGTGATATGTGTATTGAAATACCGCAGTACGGGACCAAGCATTCTTTGAATGTTTCGGTGACTACCGGTATCATTATCTGGGATTTCTTTAAACAGTTGTCAGATTAATCCGTTTTCGACAAGTACGACTACCCGTTCCGTCATGGCGTCTTTTCCTTTGGGATCGTATTCGGTTTTCAGGCTGGCACCGAACATGCCGGCGAATATGTTCCAGAAACCTGCTCGGAAACTGCCTAAATAGGCTTTCAACAGGTTATAACTTGACTGGTTACATTCTCTGTCAATCAGTTTGATAAGTAGTTTGCCTTGTGAGAAGGTCAGTTTTTTCAACTGAGGTTTATATTCCTGGAAAAGTTCTTTTTCCATTCGCTTCAGGTGGGCCTGCCGAGATTTTTCGTCGGGGAGCGTCTCTATATATTCATAGGTTTCGATCAATGTTTCATACACCATTTTGGCATAAGGTAATGTGCGCTTCACATCACGGACCAGCTTGGTATAACGTGCTTGTTCACGTTTGTTTTTAAACTTTACCGGCGGATAAATATAAATTTCCCGCAGATTAACGACAGGTACCGTATCCTTTCCATCCAGATAAGCCTTTTGCAATCCTTCGGGAACGGTATTGATCTTCAATCTTTGTGCATGGGCTCCTACTGCACACAATATGAATATTATCAATATTTTATACTTGCCTTTTCTTAACATCGTTCACAAAAGTAATGGATTTACGGATAGTATTTGCCGGTTTTACAGAATTTGACTAATCATGTAATATAAGAAAGGATAGCATGAAAATAAATTTTCACTTGCGGGAAAATTTATTTTCATGCTGTGAGAAATATTGAAAATTTATTTTCATCTTTTTATAAGTGGTGAAAGTTTTTCATTTCTCACCGAGAAATCATTATCTTTGTGACAATACAAACAACTAAAATCAACAGACTATGAAACATTCCGCCATCTTCCCATATTTATCGATCCTGAATGTATAGTCCATAATAATTATCATTTAAACAACTTGTATTATGAAAAAAGAAGAGATCAAGAAGTTATTGGATCAGTTCGAAGCGGCTGCAAATATCGTAGAAGGCATAGAATGTTGGAGTGTCAGGGAGCTGCAACCTTTGTTGGGTTATGCAAAATGGAATAACTTTATCAATAATGTAGTAGTAAAAGTTAAAGAAGAAAGTTTTGAAAAAAAGTAATCCGGAAAGTTGACGATTTAAACAAAACCTTACTATGAAATCAATAAGTTTACTCGTTTTGTTTTTTGTACCTATCAACATTCATGCTGTTGATAACCTTCGTATCCCCGATATCCGTTGCTTGGGAATGGGAGGAAATGGAGTTACACAATCTGTTTTATTTAATCCGGCACTGGTGGCTTTGCATACTGATAAAGTTCTTTATTCCGAATATTTTAATCGTTATGGTGTAAAGGAGTTGGGAACGATGGGAGTTGGCTTTGTCTATCCTAATCCATTGTTGTCGGCAGGTGTTGATATCTCTTCTTTCGGATATGATCAGTATAGGGAAACTCTTTTTCGTTTGTCGGTCGGAAAACGATTGAATGATCGGTGGAGAATCGGTATTAGTTTCCAATATAAGATGTTACAGACCGAGTTGTGGGAAGAAGTACCGAAGCAACTTTCCACAGATGTTGGAATATTGTTTACTCCCGTTGACAAACTGTTGATTGGAGTGTTGATAATGAATTTTCCTGCCATTGCTATTCATAAATATACAGCTGAAATAAAATGTTTTACTGGTTATTCTGTACAAATAGGTTTTCAATGGGAGATAATTAACAGCTTGTTGATAGTAGGAACCATCGAAAGCAATAAAGAGCATACATGGATCGGAAATGCGGGTATTGAATATGCTCCGTTCAAAAATTTCCGTATACGGGCGGGAGTACAGACTACTCCTCTCCTGCCTGCTTTGGGTATCGGATACCGTCTGGCTGGATTTACAGTAGATGTCGCGACTGTTTATCATCCGGTTTTGGGAGTCAGTACCGGACTGGGGTTGAGTTATTTTTTTTAATCAGGTTTGACAATGAAACGAATGTTTATAAACCTGTTGGTATATCTGTTAATAAGCAGTTATCAACTTAAAAGCCAGACATTATATTCTGTTGATAAGTGGATGGAATATATAGAAGAAATGGCTTCGGAAACAGAAGATGAAGAGCGTATTGAAGCACTTTATACTGATCTTTCCTATCTTGTCGAACATCCTTTCGAACTCAATACAGTGACGGAAGGAGAATTGAAACGTCTCCCTTTTCTATCCGATCTACAAATACGGGAATTGTTAGGATATCGTTCCCGTTATGGAAAAATGTTAACCCTTTATGAACTTAAAAATGTGGAAGCATTCGATTTAGAGACGATTTCTCTGTTTATCCCGTTTGTTTATATCGGTGAAATAATAGTTGATAAACGTCCCATTACAGTGAAAAATCTGTTGAAAAGAAATACTAATAACTTACAAATCAGATATGATAGATGTTTTCAACAAAAGAAAGGCTATCGTTCATATCCTGACAGTATGCTACAACAATATCCGAATCGGAAGTATTTAGGAGAGCCGTTCTACCATTCTGTTCGTTATTCGTACGCATTCGATGAACGTATCCAGTTCGGTCTGGTTGCAGAAAAAGATGCGGGAGAACCTTTTTGGAATGAATATCATAAAGGGTATGACTATTATTCGATGCATCTTTTTCTGAAAGATATGAATAAATGGTTGAAAAGTTTGGCTATAGGCGATTACAAAATATCTTTCGGACAAGGTCTGGTGATCAGCAATGATTTTTCTCCCAGTCGGAATGCCCTTGTCTCACAAGCGGAAAGAAGGACGAACGGATTCCGCCGCCATTTTTCAACCAATGAAAATGACTTTTTCCAGGGAGCTGCTGCTACTGTCAATTGGAAGAATTTAGATATCAGCCTGTTCTATTCGTATCGGAAGTTGGATGGAAGCGTGGATAGTACGATCGTTACTTCGTTTAAAACGGATGGTCTGCATCGTTTGGTACGGGACAGGGAGAAGATGTGTAAAGTTGCCATGCAGACGTATGGGGGGAATATACGGTATGCAACTCCCGATTTATGTATAGGTTTGACTGCTCTTTCTTATTCTTTCGGAAACTATTCGATACAACCCGATCCGAAACCTTACAACCTTTTCTATTTTCGCGGTAACCGGAATCTGAATATCAGTGTGGATTACCTGTTGAAAAATAGGTGGATCAAGTTTTATGGCGAAACGGCCATGAGTCGGAATAGGGCGGTTGCCTCCCTGAATGCCTTGCAGTTGACGCCTGCCTCTTATTTTTCCCTGCTGTTACTGTATCGTTATTATGATAAACGCTATCAGGCTTTTTTCGGGAATGCTTTTTCACAAAATTCGGCCGTCCAAAATGAACAAGGAGTGTATATGGGGATGCAATGGACACCTTTCAGTCGTTGGAAGTTATCCGCGTATGCAGATATATTCCGGTTTCCCTGGCTGAAATATGGAGTGGATGCACCATCGACAGGAAAGGAATATATGCTTCAACTCGATTATACACCGAGCCGGAACTTGTCCGTATACGTTCGTTATAAATATAAACAAAAGGAAGATATAGAACCTTACTTTCAACAACGTTTGCGTATGCAAGCCTTGTATGCTATTTCTTCGTCCGTCTCGCTACGGACATCTGCTGACGGTATTTGTTATACAGAAACGAGCAAAAAGAGCAAAGGATGGATGATTACCCAGAGCGTAAGTTGGAAACCGGTTGATATCCCTGTTCAGACAGATTTTTATGTAGCCGGATTCCATACGGATAATTATCGGACCCGGATATTTTCTTATGAGAAAAATATATTGTATGCTTTCAATATGCCTTCTTTTTATGGAAAAGGAGTCCGGTTGGCACTTTCTTTCCGGTGGGATATCGTGAAGCAGCTTTCTCTTTCTGCTAAATTCGGATACACATATTATGCTGATCGCGATATGATCGGTACCGACCTGGAAGAGATCGAGGGACATATGAAAGCAGATGTATATACGTCGCTGCGCTGGAAATTCTGATAACTTTTGTAGCTTTGTACTCAAATATAAATCAGTATGTCTACAATTCTTTTTGATAAAATAGTATTTGGACCGATACATAGCCGTCGGTTAGGTGTTTCTTTGGGTATGAACCTGCTTCCTACAGACGGGAAACTTTGTTCGTTTAATTGCATCTATTGTGAATGCGGACTGAACGAGAACCATCGTACACGTAGTAAACTGCCAACCCGTGCAGAGGTAAAGGAAGCTTTGATACATAAATTGTCTTCCATGCAGGCAGAGGGGGTTGCTCCCGATGTAATTACTTTTGCCGGGAATGGAGAACCTACCATGCACCCGGAATTTGCCGGTATTATCGACGATACGATTGAAACCCGTAACCGTTTTTTCCCGAAGGCTAAGATTGCCGTGCTCTCGAACTCGACCATGCTTTATAAAGAGGATGTTTTCCAGGCATTGAATAAGATTGAAGATAATATATTGAAGCTCGATTCCATTTCGGACAGTCGTATTGGGCAGTTGAATGTTCCCAATTCCCCGGCTTTTACTTTTGACCGGTTGTTGGAACAACTTTGCCGTTTTAATGGTAACTTGATCATCCAAACCATGTTCCTGAAAGGAGAGGTGAACGGAGAAAGCGTGACAAATACAACCGAGCACGAAATATCTGGCTGGCTGGAAGCTTTAAAACAAATCAAACCTAAACAGGTCATGATCTATACAATCGACCGCGAAACTCCTGTAAAGAACTTAAAAAAGGTGACAAAAGATGAATTGGAAGCTATTGCTGACCGTGCCCGTCAGGAGGGGTTTGAAGTAATGGTATCAGCGTGAAGCTTAAAAAGTAAAAATTAGGAAGTGGAAAATGGAGGTGTGTCAAAATCTCCTTGTCCCCGCGCTTGATGTGGGGCCGCAAAAGGACAGACCTTATCAATCAGATTTTTATAGGGTCGGTTTTAATGCGATCCCGCGTCAAGCGCGGGAACAGGATAGTTTCGACACACCCCCAATGAATAGATGTGGAATGTGTTATTTAATTCCTAACTTAATCTTGATCGCCTTCGGTATCGCATCCTTATGGACCATTACGTAGATGGTCTTGGCGCGGACGAAGCTCTCGGACATGTTCAGGTAGCCGCCGAACTTGTTGCGGTCAGTGCCCCATGAGTTTTTGGTGATGTAATATTTCGTACCGTTCTGATCTTTCGTGATGCCGGTCACGTGCATCAGATGATCGTCGGTAGTCACGAATGATTCGAAGCCGGCCTGGCGTACTTCCGGGGTTACTTTGATTTCCGGGTACGGACGTTCGAACTTGAATACCTCTTCCAAACGTTCCTTTTCGCCTAATTTCTCAAAGCGGGCACGATCCGTATTCGACAGGTCTTCCACCTTTTTCACTTCCGGATTGATGGCGACACCGTTTGTAAAGGAGAATCCCTTCTCGCTCACGTCACCGTCCCAGCATACCGTATAGCCGTTCGTCAAAGCATAATCCACTGTTTCCATCATTTCATCGAGCGGCAGGTTGTACATTAAGGAATGTTCCCAATTGTCAGGCACTTCCACGTCAAATTTCACATAATACGGATGATGCGTGAAACTGGTCAGCTCGATATAATCGTCCATGTTCAATCCCAATGATTCGGCGAATGACTTCGGCGTATATTCTTTTCCTTTATATGTAAACTTCTCCGGTAGTTTGCCTAAATAGGTGTCGAACAGGTTCGCAATCAGTTTGTCATATTCCGGACTGCGCTGTTTCGTCTTTACTGCCACATCGGCGATGGCATGCATATAGCGGACCATCTCGCTATGGTTATGTCGTTCGGAGTCATAATTGATACCCGTGTAAACCTCTTCAGGGACAATCCCGACTTGGCGGTATGCGTTCATAAATGTATGCGACAGGCTGCCCTGTCCGATGTTACCATTTCCGCGACGCAGATAGTTGTCCTGCAACTGATTCATGTATTTCTGGCGGACGATGAACATCTCCGAAAGGTCATACGTGCCCTTTCCCATACGGAGCAGTTCGGATTCCATAAATGAAGTCGTGGCAAAGCACCAGCAAGTACCCGTTGCTGCCTGGTTCTTAACCGGGGTAGCAGGAACCGTTACCACCTCTGTAAACTGATACCCCTGGCCAAACGCTGTCGAGACAGAGAATGCCAACATGCAAGATAAAATAAATGTTTTCATATTGTCTAACTTTTTAATTCTTTCACTCTTTCATTTTTTCAAAATCCCCTCGCGAACATCTTCCAAAATTCATCCGCCATCTCCTGCCAGCGTAGGATTGTTGCTCCTGCGAAGTCAGCCGTGTAGCCTGTCAGGAAAGTCCGTGCGGCTTCTTCCCCTTTGCTGCTTTGCAACTCTTTGTAGCGGCTTTCCACGAAAGGCATTTCCGATAAGCCCTTTTCTTCGAAGTGGGCGACTGCACCGTTGATCTTGTCTTTGGTCAGTCCCCAGCGAACTGTCGCCAATTTGTTTGCCGTCCGGTATTTCCAGATGATAGCATCCTCACGATGACGGTGCTGTCCGCAGATGCCGAAAGTAACCGGTAGGTCGGTTGTACCAGCAAAGATCGGGATACGTGGGCTCTGTCCCGGATTGTCGAACGACAGCCAGGCTACACCGCCTACGGCATCCGGTAGCCAACTGCGAAGCTGTATCACGTGCGAGTAAGAACACTGCGGGACTGATACCAGGCGATTGCGTGTCACCGTCCCTGGCTTCACAGCATTCAACATATTGACCATATCTGTCACCATCCACGGGTTTGCCGCGGGGCTGGTGAGGGTGTCTGTCTTTTGTGTCTCCTTGTTCTTGGTAGTAACTTTCAGGTTTTTCGTCATGTCCCATTCCGTTCCCTCGTAGGTCTGGCGCAGTAATGCCATCACATCTGTTACGGCAACCGCTTTATCCGGCTTCACGCTGATCGGCAGTTCTTCCGCATCGTACGACAGTTTGAGTGAGGGGGCCAATGCGTTCAGGATAAAATACTCACGGATGCTGAATGATTTCGGTTCGCCGAAATAGTTACCCCCACTATAAGCTTTCCAGAATTTGAACGGTTCCTTGCTGTCCCAGAAACCCATCTTTTTGGCAACGGAGAATACATTTTCCGAAGCCATATAACGATCTTTATCTTTCAGGTCGAGCGTGGAGATACGCGAAATATTGGCCGATACGCCCACATGATCGTCCGGGATACGGACAGCCGCCCATACGCCCCCGACCTTGTCCGGGCCTTCGCCGAACACCTCGAAATGCCAGACCTCGTTCGGATCGGCAATCGTCAGGCATTCACCCGAATCTCCGTATCCATATTCGGCTACCAGCTGTCCGATCAGTCGGATCGCTTCGCGTGCCGTCGTGCAACGCTGCAAGGCTATCTTTTCCAGTTCCTCAATCATGAACATCCCCTTCTTGTTCTGCAACTCTTCACGTCCGGAGATCGTCGTCTCGCCGATCCCCAATTGCTTCTCGTTGAGGCAGGGATAGGAAGTATTTAGGAACTGGTAGGTCGATCGGGCTTCCGGTATCGTCCCTTTCAATTCCATATTCGTACGGTCGGCAGGATATTCGGTATGCATGCGGCCGTTATAGATGGCGACTGTCGTGTCGTGCTCATAACGTGCCGTCGGGACGATCTCCATCCATGTGCGGTAGTTCCCGTCGCAAGTGTGACTGGTCATGACCGAACCGTCGGCTGATGCTTTCTTGCCGACCATGATGCTTGTACAACTTTCAGGAGTGTTGACCGGCTGGGAGTACTCGATTTTCTGGGCACGGAGGCTGTCCCCGTAACAGATAAGTACAATAATGAGGATAATCAGTCTGTTCATGGTATTATATTTGATTTTGCGGCTAAAGATATGAAATTTTGTTATATTTGCTACCCCTTGCTTGGGGGATTAATCCCCCGGTAGAAGAGAAATATCCCTGCAAGGAAATGATTAAACATAAATATGCCATGAGAAAAATGATTTATCTGAGCGCTCTGTTGCTCTTATTCGTGTTGCCGATGATGGCACAACAACCTTTGTTCCCGACACCTGCAAAGGTGCAGAACGGAAAAGGCTCGTTCACCATTGGAAAGAATCTGCAGATACAAGGTAATGGCGGGTATGCTGATAAGCTGGCCGGACTGCAAACCGAGTTGAAAGAAGCCGGTATGCAATCATCACCTGCCAGCGGAACCATCCGTCTGGAACTTAATAATGATTGTAAGATGGCTGATGAAGCCTATACGCTTGTTATCGAACCGAACAGCATCCTGTTGCAAGCCTCTTCCGAAGCCGGCCTGTTCTATGCGAAGGAAGCCCTTCTTCAACTATCCCGTTTCGGTAAGGGCAGCGTGCGAGCCTGCAAGATACAAGATCAGCCCCGCTATGGTTGGCGTGGTTTTATGCTCGACGAGAGCCGCCATTTCTTTGGAAAAGAAAAGGTAAAACAATATCTGGATATCATGGCGTCTCTTCGCCTGAATGTGTTCCACTGGCACTTGACCGACGAACCGGGTTGGCGTATCGAGATCAAGCGCTATCCGAAGCTGACTACCGAGGGGGCTGTCGGTAACTGGCACGACCCGAAAGCGCCCGCTACGTTCTACACCCAAGAAGAGATCAAAGAGATAGTTGCCTATGCAGCCGACCGTCATATCATGGTCGTTCCTGAATTCGACATGCCGGGCCATGCTACTGCCGTCTGCCGTTCCTATCCCGAAATCTCCGGCGGCGGTGAGGGAAAATGGCAGCATTTCACATTCCATCCCTGTAAGGAAGAGACGTTCGAGTTTATCAGCAACGTGCTCGACGAGATTGTTGCCCTGTTTCCGTCTCCCTATATTCATATCGGAGGCGATGAAGTGCATTACGGTAACCAAAGCTGGTTCACCGATCCCGAAATCCAACAGTTTATCAAAGATAAGAACTTGGGCAACGAAACGGGCTTGGAACAGTATTTTATCCGCCGTGCCGCCGATATCGTAGCTTCCAAAGGCAAGACGATGATTGGTTGGGACGAGATGATCGATGCCGGTGTCTCTCCCGACAAAGCCGTCATCATGTGGTGGCGGCATGACCGCAAACACCAGTTGGTGAAAGCGCTCGAAAACGGTTACCGGGTGATTATGACTCCGCGTCGTCCGTTGTATGCCGACTTCATCCAATATGGTGGCCATAAAGTGGGCCGTGTGTGGGGCGGTTTCAATCCGGTCGAAGACATCTACCGTTTCCCCGAACCTATCATCCATCTGACTCGTGATTATGAAGACCAGGTGATGGGCCTCCAGTTCTCCCTTTGGACGGAACGTGTAGCCGATGCCAAACGTCTGGATTATATGACTTTCCCACGTTTGGTCGCAGTAGCCGAATCCGCTTGGACCCCTGCCAAGTCAAAGGAGTGCAGCCTCTTTATGCAGAAGCTCCCGTACTTCCTGCAATTCCTCGGTGAGAAAGGCATCTACTATTTCAACCCCTTTAATCCGGAATCCACACCCGAACCCGATGCACCGGACAAGGATGATGTGTTGAAGAATGGATAAGATATGTTGGGATAAGAAGAGAAGTGGAAATAAAAACAGCAACTCCCTGTCGTTACCGGCTGGGGGTTGCTGATGTATGCTGCGGTTTCCTGCTTCTGTTAGCGTGAGGAAGAAGGATCAGAAACGTCTTTTTTTACGGGCATCACGTGCGGCGGCTGTCCGTTTCCATGGGCGGTCACTGTCGCGTTCGTCTTTGCGGAAAGCACGGTCTGAACGATCGTTACTCCGGCGTCCGCTATCTTTGGAACCTCGTTTGCCTTTGTAGCCGTCATCGCTACGCCGGCCTCCATAACTGCGTTTGCCACCCCGTCCACCTTCTTCTTTCTTGCCCTGTGCAGGCTCGACGGAGATGCGGCGTCCGTCTACTTCAAACCCATTCATGCTGTTCATCACGCGTTGGGCTTCACCCTCTTCCACTTCGAAGAAAGAGAAGTTTTCGCGCAGGTCGATCTTACCGATACGCACCTTACCCGGCACACATTTGTTGACCAGTTCGATCAGTTGGTTCGGATAGAGGCCGTCGGCTTTGCCGAAGTTGAGGAAGAAGCGCGAATAACCCTCTTCGGCCACATATGCACGGCGTTCGCCACGTTCACCCCGTTCACTACGGGCGGAACGTTCGTCCACCTGCTGGATTTCGTCAGCATCTTTGTAGTAGTCGATCATACGGTTGAATTCGAGCGAAACGACTCGCTTGATGATATCCTCCTTGTCCAGCCATTCCAGCTTGCGGTAGATTTGAGGCATCAGGGAGGCGATTTCTTCCTCGTTCACCTTCACTTTTTCGATCTGATCTACGAGATTGAAAAGCTGCTTTTCGCAGATAGCACTTCCGGAAGGGATCTCACCCTTTTCGAATTTCTTGTTGATGATGCGTTCGATCTCACGTATCTTGCCCTTTTCTTTCACATGACAGATCGAAATGGAGATACCCGTCTTACCGGCACGACCGGTACGGCCGCGGCGGTGTGTGTAGGATTCTACTTCATCGGGCAAGCCATAGTTAATCACGTGTGTCAGGTCGTCCACGTCCAGGCCGCGGGCAGCCACGTCAGTGGCAACCAGAAGCTGTATGTTTTTGACGCGGAACTTCTGCATTACGTAGTCGCGCTGTGCCTGGCTCAGTTCGCCGTGCAGCGAATCGGCGTTGTAGCCATCCTGTATCAGTTTGTCGGCGATCTCCTGCGTCTCTTTGCGGGTACGGCAGAAGACGATGCCGTAGATGTTCGGGTAAAAGTCGGCGATACGTTTCAGCGCGAGGTACTTGTCCTGTGCACGGACCATGTAGTAGATATCGCGGATATTCTTATTGCCCTCGTTCTTGTTGCCGATCACGATTTCCTTCGGATTCTTCATGTACCTCTTCGTGATGGCAGCAATCTCCTTCGGCATGGTGGCCGAGAAGAGCAGCATGTTGCGGTTTTCCGGTACTTCGGCGAGGATAGCGTTGATGCTGTCGGTGAAGCCCATGTTGAGCATCTCATCCGCCTCGTCCATGATGACATTCTTTACCAAGCTGAGGTTCACCGTCTTGCGGTTCATCAGGTCCAAGAGGCGTCCCGGAGTGGCCACTACCACGTGCACACCACGTTTCAGCGTCTTGATCTGGCTCTCGATGCTGGAACCACCGTACACTGGGAGAACCTTCAGGTTGTCGATATACTTGGAGTAGTCGTTCAGATCGTCTGCGATCTGTAGACAAAGCTCGCGAGTAGGACAAAGTACGAGTGCTTGGGGCTGGTATGTAGTTACATCGATTTTTTGCAGGATCGGAAGGCCGAAAGCGGCTGTTTTCCCCGTACCTGTTTGTGCTAATGCAATTACGTCGTTGTCATCTCCCAGTAAGAAAGGAATCACTTCCTCCTGTACCGGCATGGGCGATTCGTAGCCCATTTCTTGAATTGCCTTCAGTATTGGTGCGGCAACTCCTAATTCTTCAAATGTTTTCAAAATGTGATATATGTGTATATATAATAATTCAGAGTGGGCAAAGGTACGCAAATTATTCGGATACCTATCAGTGTAGGATAATATCTTTTAGTGTATCGCGCTCTTTTTCCGTAAGATGGAGCCCTTTCGACAAATATTTGTCAGTCGAACCGTACTCTTTCTTTATTTTATGGAAGGCTAAGTCCAGCCATGTCTCGTCTGCACCCAGCAGAACGGTGATAGTTTCCTGGGCGTCCGTATTGAGGTTGCGTGCCATATAGGCAAGGTGTCTCAGGTCTATATGGTTGTTCGAAGCCATATAGTCCTTCATAATCGTTTCTTCGGGTACGTCGAGAGCTGTCAGCAGCATGGCGGTCAGGAAACCTGCGCGGTCTTTGCCTAACGAACAATTCACGAGGATCGGGTAATTGTCCTTGTCGAGGAAGACCTTCAAAGCCTTGCCGAACTGTTCGCTCTCGTCTGTCACGTAGCTGATGTATGTATCCTGCATGTATACGAGTCCGTCACCTTTGCGTATGCGCCCTTCTTCCAAACGTCGGGCGATCTGTTCTTTTCCTTTTACCGGGATTGGGATGGAGATGATGTTTGCTCCTGTATATTTTTCCGGGGCGAGAGCTACCTCGTCTTCTCCCCGGAGGTCAATGACCGTTTTGATCTTCAGGTTGTCCAACCGGATGGTGTCGTTGCGGCTAAGCGCCTTGAGTTCACCCGAACGGAATATCTTGCCCCAGCCGGTCATACGGTTCCCGTGTTCGCTGAAATAGCCTCCTATGTCGCGCAAGTTCTGGACACTGTCCATCTGTACCGAGCGGGCACCGACGGTACGGTAGTACTTGTCGTTGAACGACAGGAGGAAGTATTTGCGGGTGATGTTGTCATTTGTGATGTAGGTCACTCTCCCGTCGTTGATGTTAGCATAGCCGCACGGCTGCGACATGTCGAAAGAGTTGGGGGTGTCGGATACATAAAATTTCATCATCCCGTCGGTATGGGGATCTGTTTCCCATTTGATAATATAGTTACCGATGTCGTCACGCAAACATATGGCACGAATTTCAGGTGCTCTGCCGGAGCTGCACCCTGCCAATAAGGTCACACTGGTGAACAAGAAAAGAATCCGTTTCAATATCATACTTCTACTACTCATGCAAAGCAAAGATAGTGAAAAACATGTGTCTTTATACCCCTTTATCTACCCGGTTAATGATATTTAAGACTGAGAGAGGTAGGAGGTTGCAAATTCTTTAGAAATGTAATTGTCGTAGCTGTGGCAAACCTCAGTAGCCAGATCGATCCCGCACCGGATGATGTTCGCCCATGTCTCCTGAGGGAGAGTGACGAGGTCGCGGTGGCGGACATTATATTTTAACAGACCGTAGAGGATACCTGCATTGAAGTTGTCTCCGGCTCCGATCGTACTGACCGGACGGATGGCGGGCGAGTCGAAATGACGGTGCCGGTCGCCGTGGTAAAGGTTTACGCCTCCGGCTCCGTGGGTGGTGATGAAACGGTCGCAGTAGAAACGGATATGGTCAGTGTAGACCTTTTCACTGTCAGTCTCTCCGAAGATATTGAGGAAGTCTTCGTCCGAACCACGTACGATATCGGCATATTCGAAATTTTCGAGTAATGTCGGGGCGAGGCGTATGGCTTCGTGGGCGTGCGCCTTGCGGAAATTCGGATCGTAGTAAAGAATCGCCTTGCGCTGGCGGGCATAGTCGAGGAACTCCACCATCCGTCCTCTGAGCGCGGGGTTCAGCGAATAGTAGGAGCCGTAGATGAAAATGTCATCTTCGTTGATCTCCGGCAGGGGCACGTCGAGGCGTTGCTTCGGATACTCCTTGTAGAAGGTGTAGTTGGCATTGCTGTCGTCGTCCAGAAACGCGAGCGAGATCGGACTTTTACCGTCCGGAAAACGGTCGACGTAGCGGGTGGAAAGGTTGTTTTCCATCATAAAGTCGCGGATGATGTCGCCGACACGGTCATTGCCTACTTCGCTGATGAAGGAGACGGGTACTCCGAGACGTCCTAACGAGATAAGGCCGTTGAAGGTCGATCCGCCGGGTACTGCTGTATGGGGCTGGTTGTTCTTGAAGATGATGTCGAGAATGGTTTCTCCGATGCCGATTACCTTCCTCATACTGTTTATTTGTTTTCTGTTTTACACTGCTCGCGGCTTTTCGAGCCTAGATAACCACCGTGATGTCGTTTGGCATAGTCGGGATAGCCGAAGTTGATGCGTTTCATGGTGCCGACTACTAACAGATCGCCTATCACCGTCATGACCGTGGTCGATGTGGTGGGGGTGAGGCCTAAGGGGCACACTTCTTTTGGCGCACCTGTCGGCAGGCAGATCGTCGCTTCAGCTGCTAACGGGCTGTCGGGGTTGCCAGTGATAACGATAAACTGCATTTCCGGCACGAGACCACGTGTCAACTCCACCAGTTCGAGCAGTTCGCGTGTCTTGCCGGAATTGGAGATAAGCAACATGACATCGTTCTTGCGGACGATACCGAGGTCGCCATGCTGCGCTTCGCTGGGATGCAGGAAGTAGGCAGGCGTGCCTGTCGAACAGAAGGTCGTTGCGATGTTCATGGCGATCTGTCCTGCTTTCCCCATGCCGCTGGTGATCAGGTTTCCACCGAGTTCGTGTACGTGTTTCACAATGAGTGTCACTGCCTCTTCATAGCCGTTGGTTATCGGAATATTGCGTACTGCTTCAGCTTCCTGTTGCAGGATGGATGAGATTGCTTCGTTTATCATAGCTTTAAAAATGATTCTATATGATGTTATGAATTTAACAAAGTACAAAAGTATCTATTTTAATGATACCTGCACAGCAGGAAGCGCATATTTTTGTACTTTATTGGGGTTTGACGAATCCTATTGGATTACGGGGTTGGTTGTTCTGTTTGTTTTTTTGTGCCAATTGCGCCAAGGCAAGGTAGATTTCGTCAAATTTTTCTTCGTTTTCCTCTGTGATGTCTTCTAATGCCTCGATCCGTTCTTTCAGTTCTTTGAGTTGGGGTGAGGGAGCGGAGTTGAGCAGGTATTGGCGCATGGCGACGAAAGCACGCATGATTGAAATATTCACTTCTATTGCGATATCGCTCTTCAATAGTTCTGACAGCATAGCAACACCTTGCTCTGTAAATGCAAAGGGACGTTTCCGAGTGCCACCCCAACTTGATGTCACAAATTGTGACATCAAGACGGACCATTCGTCGGTGGTCAGTTGAAACATGAAGTCGAGAGGAAAACGTTTGATGTTTCTTTTGACTGCTTGATTGAGAGAGCGGGTATCTGATTGATATAATTCGGCCAAGTCGAAATCTAAAATGACTTTCTGGCCTCTGATCTCGTAAATCTTACTTTGTATTGTTTGTAATTCCATAGTAAAGAGTTTTAATTTGACGGCTAAGGTAGTTAAAAGAAGTCTGTAAATAAATATTTGTTGTACTTTTGTGCCCTCTTAATGAATGGATAATGGAAAAAGATTACTTCTCACATATTTTACCGAATGGTTTGCGTATCGTACATCTTCCTGCTGCTTCTCCGGTATCATACTGCGGGTTTGCCGTGAATGTCGGGACACGGGATGAGGAGGCGGACGAGTTCGGCTTGGCTCATTTTGTCGAACACATGATATTCAAAGGAACGGAAAAACGTAAGTCTTGGCATATCCTGAACCGGATGGAGAATGTGGGAGGGGAGCTGAATGCCTATACCACGAAGGAGGAGACTTTTGTCTATTCCATCTTTATGGAGGAGCATTTCCGGCGGGCTTTCGAACTGCTGACCGACTTGGTGTTCCATTCGCAGTTCCCGGAACAAGAGATCGAGAAGGAGGTGGATGTGATCCTGGACGAAATCAATTCATACGAGGACAGTCCTTCTGAACTGATCTTCGATGAATTTGAGAATCTGCTATTCGACGGTCATGCATTGGGACATAATATCTTAGGGGATGAGCATTCGCTACTCGGTTTCGGAAGCGAGTCCGGCAAGTCGTTTATGAAGCGTTTTTATGCACCCGAAAACATGGTGTTCTTTTCGATGGGCCGGATTCCGTTCAAGAAGATCGTGCAGATGGCGGAAAGCGCCCTGTCTGATATCGCTTTCCCGATGGCGGCACGTAACCGGATGGCACCCGGCGAGATCCTTCCCGTCAGCCGCCAGATACACAAAGATACCCATCAGGCGCATGTGCTGATCGGAGGACGTGCATACAGTATGCACGATGAGAAACGTCTGCCGCTGTTCCTGCTGAACAATCTCTTGGGAGGTCCGGGGATGAACAACCGTTTGAATGTCTCTCTCCGGGAAAAAAACGGGCTCGTCTATAACGTCGAATCAAATGTGACTTCTTATACCGATACAGGACTGGCAAGTATCTATTTCGGGACCGATCCGAAGAATAAGGAGAAAGCGATCAGGCTTGTTCATAAGGAACTGGCTAAGCTGCGCGATGTAAAACTGACAACAACCCAGTTGGCAGCGGCCAAGAAGCAGGTGATCGGGCAGTTAGGTGTCTCTGGCGATAACCGGGAGGGACTGTTCTTGGGGTTGGGAAAGAGCTTTCTCCATTATAACCGCTATGATACCCTGCCGGAAGTCTTTGCTAAGGTGGAAAGGCTGACCGCCGAAGAGATACAGGAGGTCGCTAACGAGGTCTTTGCTCCTGAATGTTTGTTTAGCCTGATCTATCAATAAGAAGTGTTTACCAACATTCTGCCTTGTCCTTCAGTTCCGGTAGCTTGTTTTTATCGAACACCGGACTTTTGATCCCACTGCGTTTCTGAGCAATGTAATCGTGCAGTAGCAGGAAGGCCTGTTTGCTCAGCAACGAGATAGCGACCAGGTTGCAGATCGTCATGAAAGCCATCGTGATATCCGCCAGACTCCAAGCGAGTTCCAGGCTTGCCAACGCTCCGAACATCACCATGCCGCCGACCAACAGGCGATAAATATAAAGCACGCTTTTCTTCGGTGTGATGAAACGGATGTTCGCTTCCCCGTAATAATAGTTTCCGATAATACTGCTGAAAGCGAACAGAAAGATCGCTACGGCAACGAATATCCCTCCAGCTTTTCCCACTTCGAGCGTCAAGGCATGCTGTGTCAGTTGTACTCCGTTTACCGAACCGTCCAACGGCGCCCCGCTGAACAGGATGATAAAAGCTGTGCAAGTACAGATCAGCAGGGTATCGGTGAAAACGCCCAAGGTTTGGATCAATCCCTGTTTGACCGGATGTGTGACGGATGCGGTGGCCGCCACGTTCGGGGCCGAACCCATACCAGCCTCGTTGCTGAACAGGCCGCGCTTGATTCCCTGCATCAGGGCGGCTCCGACCGTGCCGCCTACCGCTTGTTCCCATCCGAAAGCACTGCTTACGATCAGTTTGATGACGGTCGGCAGTTCTGTGATATTGAACAGTACGATCCCCAATGCGAGTGCCACGTATCCCAATGCCATCATGGGGACGAGTACGCTGCTGACTTTGGCTATTCGCTGGATTCCTCCAAAAATAATGACAAGTGTCAGTACCGTCAGTATCGCACCTACGATTTTCGGATCGAAACCGAACGAGCCTTGCATGGCCTCGCAGATCGTGTTGCTCTGTACCGAGTTGAACGCGAAGCCGAAAGTGACAGAGATCAGGATAGCGAACAATGCGCCCATCCAGTTCAGCCCCAATCCGTATCGCATATAGTAAGCCGGTCCTCCGATAAAGGAGTCCTTCCCTTTCCGTTTGTAAAGCTGTGCGAGCGTAGACTCGACAAAAGCGCTGGCCGAACCTAAAAGGGCGATGATCCACATCCAGAACACTGCCCCCGGACCTCCTACGGCGATGGCTGTGGCTACTCCGGCCAGATTGCCTGTACCGACACGGCTGGCGAGCGATACGGCGAACGCTTGGAAAGATGAGATATGCTTTTCGCCTTCATGGGCTTTGTTGGCGGAGTCGCCAAGCACGCGTATCATCTCCCGGAACATACGAAACTGGACGAAACGGGTTTTGAAGGTGAACCAGAAGGCGCATCCTAATAGCATGATAATTAAAACATACGACCACAAGAGGTCGTTAATCCCGCTGATCCAGTTGTTCAGTATTTCCATTTTGGCAGTTTATAGTCTTGATAATTACGTGAATATTAAGATGCAAACCTAAAGAAAATATTCTGTATGGACAAGAATATCTGGTTAACCGTACTAAAATAGTTTTATATGTTGTAGAGAGATATTTACACTCAGCATATACGCAAATGAATATTTCTGTATCTTTGGGTGGTTATAAAATTAAGGTATGAAATTATGAAGGCAATAGAGCCGGGTCGGGTCAAAGACAATTTTATAGAGATTATCGGAAAAGAGTGGATGCTGGTAAGCGCCGGTGACAAAGACGAGTTCAACATGATGACGGCAAGTTGGGGAGGCGTAGGTTTCCTGTGGAACAAGCCGGTAGTGTTCGTTTTTATCCGTCCGGAACGTTATACCCGCGAGTTTGTCGATGCGAAGGGCGCTTTCACGCTTTCCTTCTTGGGGGAAGAGCATAAGGCCGCTCATAAGATTTGCGGTTCGAAGTCGGGACGGGAGATTGATAAGGTGGCTGCGACAGGTTTGACGCCCTGTTTTACCGATTTGGGTAACCCTTGTTTCGAGGAATCGCGCCTGACACTCGAATGCAAAACTCTTTATGTGACTAAGATGGATAAGGATCATTTTGTCGATCCCGCCTTATACGAAAAGTGGTACAGCGCGATGGCTGGGAATCCGCATAACGTCTATGTAGCGGAAATCTTAAATGCCTGGGAGAGATAATCTCCCGGCACTGCTGAAAGTTAGGGGACGGACGCATGCCGGAATATCCTGTTCAACCGATTCCCAGTTCGCGGAGCATCTGCTGCGTGTGCGTCAGGAAATATTTCGTCAGTTGGTAATGTTCCGTTTCCTCAAAAGGAGTCAGGCGAGCGCCGTCTTCGTCTATGTTGTAGATGTCGGCTTCCGGATAAGCCATCAGTATCGGCGAATGGGTGGAGATGATGAGTTGGCATCCCTGGTCCACCAATTCTTTTATCCGTACGAGCAATGACAGTTGGCGCTGGGGGGAAAGGGCTGCTTCCGGTTCGTCGAGGATATAGAGCATGTTCCGTTCTCCGTAGTTGAGGAATGTGCTGAGGAAACTTTCACCGTGCGACTGCTCCAGCAGACGCCGTCCTCCATAGCGTGCCATAGAGTAGTCGCGTCCGTATTTGAGGATGTCGCGCATCGATTGGGCATCGATCTCGCGGGCATGGTCGAAAAAAGATTCGGCACGGAAAAAGAAATAGTCGTCCGGTTTGCGTACCTCCACTAAACGAATCTGATCGGGTAAGACGTTGGCGAGTACCTTGTGGCTCTCGTCGCCGTCGTTCAGCATGCCTTGCAGATCTTCGTTACGCCTCTCGTATTTATACATGACGGCCTCTAACAAGGTCGATTTACCGATCCCGTTTTCTCCCACCAGGAATGTGACAGGCCTCGTGAATACCAGTTCGTCCATATACCGTACGGCTGCTGCCTTGTACGGATATTTCAGATCTTCTACCGGCCCCGATACCTCGTCCGGATTGATTAGTTTGATTTGCTTCAGATAAACCATTATTGGTAATTGAAAATTGTTAGGAAACTCAGAAACTGTTTTGATTTAATACATCTCAAATCATGAGGCGAAAAAATCAAAACAGTTTCTCGTCTTTGGGGACTAAGGTACGAAAGAAAAACAATCCTTGGTCTTCTATTTTCAATTAAATTGTCTTTCTCTTGTCATATCCTTGCAATATATATGCCCTTCCTTTGTCTACGGAAAATAAAGAGTATACTTATAGACACATTCATTAATAACACTGCTTCGTTTTTTATAATAACTGATTTACGTGTTTAGGCTTTATGTCTCAGGGATGAGGGGTAAAGCTTGCTTTGTGTTTATATCGACTACGGAAGATGGTGGTAGCTGATCATGATAATAGAGCCTGTTTAGATTTTATCCAATTCAAATCTTTATATAAAAAAATGCAATAGAGAACGACACCTGGCATATCTTGATGTCATCTATCTAATAAACAATATATTAAAAGGTGTCAATGTCGGTATTGAGGTCGACACCACATCGACACCTTTTTGTGTCCGAAGTTTTGTCCGTAACCTGTCCATCCTCATGAAGCAACTGTTTCGAAATATGCCATAAACTACTTCAAAAGTCATAGTGAACTAATTCATGGCATATCACATATTACTTATATGTAATACTATCTACCGTAGATACGTAGTACTATATACTGTCAATAGGCAGTACTACCTGTTGCATATAAGTAGTACTACCTGTATATACTTTACCATATGCTATCATTTAGTTCTTTGCATGTTTTGAATTAGTTGATGGCATGAAATGGGATAGTTGGTAGATTATTACTTGTCTACAAATATCCGGTAATCGCCAAAGACAGGAAAAGGTGTCGATGTGGTGTCAACCTTGAAAAACCACGTCGACACCGGCTAATCTATTATTTATTAGATAGATGGTGACAGAAGGTGCCGGGTGTCGTCCTCTTTTATAAATCGGATAATATTTTGTTTCCGTTAAATCAGTCTGGTACATCTTTTAAGTAAATTATTCGACTGACACGAAAACTTACTTAAAAAGTAACGAACAGACGCCGTCTGTTGGAAATATTGAGATGAATCTTATTCTATCGGGGCAAAAGGCAGCTCCGTGTCTTTCCGATAGCCTGTACCGTTGAAGGTGGCGATCAGGTCACCGGTTTCATTGGTAATGCGTACTTCACAGTTCGCGAGCCGTTTGTGGCTAAATGTCTCATGGGCTTCGGCATAAAGATAACCTTTGCTTTCAGCTTTAAAGAAGTTGATGCTGGATGTGATGGAAAGTGTCAGGCGTGCATGACTGTTTGTGGCTGCTGCAAAGGCCAGGTCTGCTAACGTGAAAATGGCGCCTCCTTGGCATACGCCACCACCGTTGAGATGTTCCGGTTTTATTTCCATGCGGGCTTTTGCATACCCGCTTGCGGTTTCTAATAATTCGACACCGGCAAGCAGGGCGAACTTGTCGCCCTGTAGAAATTCCTGTATAGTCATCTTTCTATTTGCTTAATTTCCATTCGGCTCCGTCTTTCGTGTCTTTGATCTCGAAGCCGATAGCTGTTAGTTCGTTGCGGATCTTGTCTGATGTAGCCCAGTCCTTGTTGGCTTTTGCCTGCTGGCGGATGGTTAGCAACAGATCCATAGCTTTGCCGAACGCTTCATTGCTGTTATTTCCAGCTGAAGCCGCTTCATCTTTCATTCCGAGGATATCGAAAATGAACGTATGGAATACATCCTGTAACTCTTTCAGGTCTTCGAGCGAAATCGTAGCCTTACCGTCTTTTACGGAGTTGATTGTGCGAGCTGCGTCGAATAGATGGGCGATCACGATCGGTGAGTTCAGGTCGTCGTTCATCGCATCGTAGCATTTGCGACGCAAATCCTTTACGTCCACTGTTGAAACGTCGGCTGCCTTCAGCTTCATCAGGTGGTGGTAGGCGTCCATCAAGCGTTCCAACCCTTTTTCGGCGGCCTGCAAGGCTTCGTTGCTGAAATCCACCGTGCTGCGATAATGCGCCTGAAGGATAAAGAAACGGATGGTCATAGGTGAATAGGCTTGGCTCAACATCTTATTGTCCCCGGTAAAAAACTCGTCCAGCGTGATGAAGTTGCCCAAGGATTTTCCCATCTTCTGTCCGTTGATGGTGATCATATTGTTGTGCATCCAGTAATGGACCATATCTTCACCTTGGGAAGCGACAGCCTGTGCAATCTCGCATTCGTGATGCGGGAAGATCAAGTCCATGCCACCTCCGTGGATGTCGAAATGTTCGCCCAGGTATTTCTTGCCCATCGCCGTGCATTCGCAATGCCAGCCGGGGAATCCGTCGCTCCAGGGAGAAGGCCAGCGCATGATATGTTCCGGCTGTGCACATTTCCAAAGGGCAAAATCGATCGGATTATGCTTCTCATCCTGTCCGTCCAATGCGCGGGTCGTATTCAACATATCGTCGATGTTACGTCCGGAAAGAACGCCGTAGTTATGATCTTTGTTGTATTTCTCCACATCAAAATAAACGGAACCTTCGCTTTCGTACGCATAACCGTTATCCAGTATCTTCTTGACCAGTTCTATCTGTTCGATGATGTGGCCGGACGCATGCGGTTCGATGCTGGGAGGCAATACGTTGAGCGCTTCCATTGCATGGTGGTAACGGTTCAGGTAATATTGCACGACCTCCATCGGTTCGAGTTGTTCGAGACGGGCTTTCTTGGCGATTTTGTCTTCGCCGTCGTCTGCATCGTGTTCCAGGTGACCGACATCCGTTATGTTGCGTACATAGCGTACTTTGTATCCTATATGAGTCAGATAACGGAACAGCAGATCAAATGTGATCGCCGGACGTGCATGGCCCAGATGGGCATCGCCATAAACGGTAGGACCACAAACATACATACCCACATGCGGTTCGTGCAGCGGGATGAACTGTTCCTTTTTTCTTGTGAGTGTGTTGTAAATGCTTAATGGATGTTCCATATCTATATTGTATTAAGAGGGGCAAATTTACAAATAATATGGTATATTTGCCTGTATATTTATCAATATAATCAACAAAAGATGTAGGCCATGAAACTAAATTCTATTGTAATGCTTCTGTTTGTCGCTCTCCTTACGGCTTGTAAAGGCAGTGCGTATGATCTGTCCTCATATGGATTGAACCCTGATACCGGCGAGAACGCTTCTCCATTGATGGCAAAAGCCCTTCAACAAATAGCGGCGGAATCGAATTCCGACACAGTCCGGATCTTCCTGTCGAAAGGGCGTTATGATTTTTATCCGACAGGTTCTTCGGAACGTGAATATTTCATCTCCAATCATGACCAGGATAATCCGAAACAGGTGGGGCTGGCTTTCGAGAATATGAAGAACGTGGTTTTTGACGGGCAAGGCTCCGAATTGGTTTTCCATGGGCGGATGCTTCCGGTCTCTCTGGTGGGTTCGGATAATTGCACGTTGAAGAATTTCAGTATTGACTTTGCGAATCCGCATATCAGCCAGGTGAAAGTGCTGGAGAACGACACGCTCGGCGGTATGATCACCTACGAGGTTGCTCCTTGGGTGGAATACGAAATACGTGACAGTAACTTTGTCGCCAAAGGGGAAGGTTGGGAGCATGTCCCTGCTTGGGGTATCGCTTTTGAAGGAGATACAAAGCGATTGGTCTATACGACCAGTGATATCAGCGTGGGCAGCAAGCAGGTTGCAGAGATTGCGCCACGCAAGATCTGCGCTCCCTGGAAGAATAAGAAACTGATACCGGGCACGGTTGTCGTTTTCCGTGGATACGGCCGTCCGACTCCGGGGATATTCATGTATCATGATACGAATACGACACTCGAAAATATACAGGTGCATTACGCGGAAGGAATGGGTTTGTTGGCACAGATGAGCGAAAATATCACACTGGATAAATTCTCGGTCTGCCTGCGTGGCGAGGATGATCCGCGTTATTTTACGACACAGGCTGATGCGACTCATTTTTCCGGCTGTAAGGGGTTGATTCGTTCGGTCGGTGGTCTGTACGAGGGCATGATGGATGATGCCATCAATGTGCATGGAACCTATCTGAAAGTGCAAAAGCGAATAGACGACAAGACATTGGTCGGTGAATACATGCACGGTCAGTCCTACGGTTTCGAATGGGGACGTCCGGGGGATGCCGTCCAGTTTATCGACTCCAAAACAATGGAAATTTTAGGGAAACAGAACAAGGTAACTGCGATTGAAGCTGTCGATAAGCCTGACGATCATGGTGCAAAGCAGTTCCGCATTACGTTTGATAAGCCTGTCGATCCCGCCATCAGTGAGGCCGGCACTTACGGTATCGAGAATCTGGAGTGGACACCGGAGGTTTATTTTGCCGACAATGTGATCCGTAACAATCGTGCCCGTGGTTCCCTGTTCAGTACTCCGAAGAAGACGGTAGTCGAGAATAACATTTTTGATCACACTTCCGGGACGGCAATCCTTTTGTGTGGTGACTGTAACGGATGGTTCGAGACGGGGGCTTGTCATGACGTACTGATCCGGAACAACAAGTTTATCAATGCGTTGACAAATCAGTTCCAGTTTACGAACGCTGTTATCTCCATCTATCCGGAGATACCGGATTTGAAAGGTCAGAAGAAATATTTCCATAGTGGGATCGTGATCGAGGACAACGAGTTCGAAACCTTTGATATGCCGATCCTGTATGCTAAATCGGTGGATGGTCTTGTCTTCCGTAATAATGTGATTAAACAAAATCATGATTATCCGGCTTTTCACTGGAACAACCATCGTTTCTTTTTCCAGCGTGTTGTTAATGCTAAGATCAAGGATAATCGGTTCGAGGAGGGGTTTGACCGGGAGAAAGACATTAGGGAAGAGTACTAAAAAACGAAAAGGGCTACCTTCACAGGCCTGCCCTTCTCTAACCAAAACTTTAACTATGAAAAAATTTACGTGCTACAAATATAGTTACAATTTCTATATCCGCAAGCGTATGTGTTATTTTTCTTTACTATTTTATCTTTTTTAACCTTTCCAGTCTCCATTTTCCTTTATCAGCTGGACCAATCGTTCTACAGCTTCTTCTTCAGGGATATTTTTCAGGACACATTCTTTGCCTTTGTACAAACTGATCCGGTTCTTTCCGGCACCGACATAGCCGTAATCGGCATCCGCCATTTCGCCGGGGCCATTCACGATGCACCCCATGATGCCGATCTTCAAGCCTTTCAGATGTGAAGTGGCCTCCTTGATGTGAGCGATTGTGGTTTGTAGGTCATACAAAGTTCGTCCGCAGCTTGGACAGGAGATATATTCTGTTTTGCTGATGCGGGTACGGGTTGCTTGCAGGATGCCGAACATGCAACTGTCTGTCACCATCGCTTCGCAGCCTTCGTTGTGCAACATGATCCCGTCTCCGAAACCATCTAATAGTAAAGTTCCGAAATCGGCGGCCGATTTCAGTTGTAAAGCTTCGGTATCTGTTTCTCTATAGTCGCGGTGCAAGATAACTGGTACATCGCAACCGGCAATGAGCAGGCGATGCATGGCTGCGCGTTCGGCAGCGATACCATTCCGGTGATGCGTGCTCAAGACTACGATTACGGAAGTATCCTTTTTCAGGACCTCGATTACGCGGTCGGTCAGATCCCGGTAGGTGAGGCGGATAAATTTCAAGGGGACAGAATAGTCTTTCAGTTCCTCTATTTCCGATGCGATAAAGAAAGGATAGGCGTTCGGACGTTCTTTCCAGAAGTGGGCGTCTACTAAAAGACGGAAGTTGTCCGGCAGGTTGTCGGGATCTTCCTTGCCGATGTATATATAGTCCGGCTTGGAAGCATGATCAAACTCGAAATCACCGTTGCTGCGGTCGGAAATGACGACTGGCGGGAAGTTACCCCCGATTCCTTCCGTCACCCGGCTGTGGCGGCGTCCGACTGTTACCGGATCATATCCCGGAGCAGGTGTGGCCTCTAATGGCTCGTGCCCTTCGCGTTCGAGTATGTAATCGACCAACTTACGGGCAACCGGGATTTCTGCCTCCGGATCTTCGCTCAAAGAGACGCGGATCGTATCACCTATGCCATCGGACAATAGGGCTCCGATTCCGACGGCACTTTTGATGCGTCCGTCTTCTCCGTCTCCGGCTTCCGTTACACCGAGATGCAACGGGTAGTGCATATCTTCTGATTCCATTGTCCTGACCAACAGACGGACGGTTTTTACCATGACGACCGTGTTCGAGGCTTTGATGGAAATCACGACATCGGGAAAGTCTTCCTCCCGGCAGATACGCAGGAATTCCATGCATGAGGCAACCATGCCTTCGGGAGTGTCGCCGTACCGGCTCATGATCCGGTCGGATAGCGAACCGTGGTTTACGCCAATACGGATGGCGGTTCCGTGTGCTTTACAGATGTTGAGGAATGGTATGAAACGGTCGCGTATCTTTTGCAGCTCTGCGGCATATTCTTCGTCGGTATATTCCAGCAGGTCGAACGTCTTCACTTTGTCCACATAGTTTCCGGGGTTGATGCGCACTTTTTCCACTTCTTCGGCTGCGGCATCGGCCGCACGCGGGTTAAAATGGATGTCGGCGACTAACGGAGTCGTATATCCGGCTTCGTCAAGTTGTTTGCGGATTGCACCTAAATTACGAGCTTCACGTTCTCCCTGGGCGGTGAAACGTACATATTCCGCACCGGCTTCGATCATCCGGATCGCTTGGTGGACGGCTGCATCGGTATCCATTGTGGAGACGTTTGCCATCGACTGGATGCGAATCGGATTATCGCCCCCTAACGGAGTATTCCCTATGTTGACAATAGATGATTTGCGGCGGCGATAGTTAAAAAAATCTTCCATCTTTTTTAGTTGAAAGGTGAAAGTTGAAAGGTGAAAGTTGAAAGGTGAGAGTCAACGAGGATGGCAAGCGGTATCAACACTTTGCGTTTTTGTTGACTTTCAACTTTCAACTCTCAACTTTCAACTAATTCGTTTTGTATTTGAAGGAAACCTTAGCCAGTTCTTCGTTTGCTTTTACGATCTTCTTTTTAAGGTCTTCCTTATAGGCGGCAAGCTTATCTTGGAGTTGTTCGTCTCCGACGGCAAGCATTTGGACTGCCAGGATACCGGCGTTCAAAGCACCGTTGATACCGACAGTGGCGACCGGAATTCCCGGAGGCATCTGTACGATGGCCAGCAAAGCGTCCATACCGTCGAGTGTCGAATTGATAGGCACGCCGATCACAGGGACTGTCGTCATCGAAGCGATTACACCGCACAGGTGGGCAGCCATGCCGGCAGCCGCAATAATCACTTTGATACCGCGGTCTTTGGCTCCTTTGGCGAATACTTCCACTTCAGCTGGCGTACGATGGGCGGACAAAGCGTGCATTTCGAACGGGATCTCCATCTCGTCAAGCAGTTTAGCCGCTTTTTCCATTACGGGCAGGTCCGAGGTACTGCCCATGATAATGCTTACTACAGGTGTCATTTCGCAATCATTTGTTCATATTCGGCAGCAGACATCAGTTCATCCAGTTCAGAAGGATCTGAGATAGAAATCTTGATTAACCATCCATTGCCATATACATCTTCATTCACCAATTCAGGTTTGTCATCCAGCTCGGCATTTGCTTCGATCACTTCACCGCTTACCGGCATGAACAGGTCTGAAACGGTCTTTACAGCTTCGATTGTACCGAAAACTTCTTCTTTGGCAACAACTTCGCCTTCTGTCGTGATGTCGACGAAAACGATTTCACCCAGTTCGCCCTGAGCGTAATCTGTAATACCAACGTAAGCTACATTGCCATCTACACGGATCCATTCATGATCTTTTGTGTACTTTAAATCTGCAGGAAAATTCATAATTTTAGTGTTTTTATTAGATGAATAAATAGATATAACTCAAGAATGAGGCTACAAAGGTACATATAAATCCGAGACAAAACCCGGCATATACCTGCATGGGAGTATGCCTTTTCAGAAAGATACGCGAACTACCTACCAGCCCTGCTATCAGGATCACGATGATAAAAGCCCAGTAAGGATTTATCAAGTGGATCCGCGCTACCCCCATAATGCCGCCCAACAATCCGCCTATCCCGATCGCATGGGCGCTGATTTTCCAGAAAAAGTTGATGAGCAGTGCCAAGATTAATGCTACACAGGCACCTAATAGCAAGGAGATGAACCAGAACGGCAACATCATTTTATACATATAGAAAGCGCAGACCATGATCGATGTGATAAAGATCAGATACGGAACCACACGTTCATGTCTATCCGACAGTTCCAGATCGACTGCCGCCCCGTTTTTTACCATCATAAAGATGAATGCTCCGGGGATAACCGCGGTAGACAGGAATGTTCCGCCTGCGAGCAACAGCTTCATGGTCGGCGGATAGATTGCCAGATACGTGAAGGTGAGAGCCAGCACGACTCCATACGTCACCATCAGCAACGGATGGAACATACCGGATATGATATTTGAAAATAACCTCATAACGCTTCAAATTTATATTTCTTTTCTGAGCCGTGCAACCGGGATACCCAATTGTTCGCGGTATTTGGCTACCGTACGGCGGGCGATGATATAACCTTTCTCTTTCAGGATGGAGGCCAGCTCTTCATCGGTAAGCGGTTTGCGCTTGTCTTCTCCGTCAATATGCTCTTTCATGATCTTTTTCACCTCGCGGGTGGAAATTTCTTCGCCGCTGTCGGTTTGCATCGATTCGGAGAAGAAATATTTGAGCGGATAAATACCGAAATTTGTCTGCACGTACTTGCTGTTGCTCACACGCGAGATTGTCGAGATGTCATATCCGGCTCGTTCCGCCACATCTTTGAGGATCATAGGCCGTAAAGTCGCTTCATCACCGGTGAGGAAGAAGTCGCGTTGCAAGAGGATGATCGTTTCCATCGTGCGCTGCAAAGTTTCCTGACGCTGCTTGATGGCATCGATGAACCATTGGGCGGAATCGAGTTTCTGTTTCACAAATTGGACAGCTTCCTTCATTTGGGCTGTCTGGTTCGCTTTGTTACCGGCATAATCCTGAAACATCTCCGCATATTCACGGTTGATGCGCATATCGGGGATTCCCCGGTTGTTCATGCTCAGGATCAGTTCACCACCTGTCGCCTCCACTACAAAATCGGGAATGATCTGGCTCAAAGCTGTTTCCATAGAACCGCCCCAACTGGCACAAGGTTTAGGATCGAGGGTTGTTATCTCACGAATGGCCTTTTTCAGGGCGGCCTCGTCGATATCCAGCCCTCTTATGATCTTGTCGTAATGTTTACGGGTAAACTCTTCGAAAAAATTAGTTAACATCCGGGTTGCCAACTCCGTCTCAGATGTTTTTTCCCGACGGGCTAACTGGAGAAGAAGGCACTCCTGAAGATTACGGGCGCCGACTCCTGCCGGATCAAAGTCTTGTATGATAGTAAGAACTGCCTCTATTTCTTTTTCCGTCACATCCTGTCCCGCCTGAAACACCAGGTCATCGGCTATGGCGGACAGGTCACGGCGTAGATAGCCGTCATCATCTATGTTTCCGATGATATATTCGGCGATCTTCACCTGCTTCTCCGGCAAATCCCGTAGTCCGAGTTGTTGGAGCAGATATTCGTTCAGGGATTCGCTGACCGAGAAAGGAACATCCTCTTTTTTTTCTGCCCGCTCACTCAACTCACGAAGTTTGTAATCGGGTATGTCGTCCTCACTCATATAGTCACCGAGTGAAAGGTCGGTGTCTGTTTCGTTTCCTCCCTCCATCTCGTTAGATGAAGGCTCCTCGCCACCTTCGTCAGTACGGTCAAAGTCATCCGCAATTTCCTTTCCTTCTTCCAAAGCGGGATTGTCTTCCAGTTCATGCTTCACGCGTTCTTCCAGCTCTATGGCGGGAAGTTCCAGAAGCCGGATCAACTGAATCTGCTGCGGAGAGAGTTTTTGCTGTAACTTTTGTTGTAACTGTTGCTTCAACATAATCAAATTCAATAATGAGAGGACAATCACCGGACCGTCCAATGTTTAGAACATGCAAATATAACTTTTTACACGGAATGACCTCGATATTCAAAATATAATAGTTCTAAAGGAGGATAGATTAAATTATTATTATTATCGAAAAGGATTAAAAATCAAAACTATTTTCTACTTTTGCGATCAGATAAAGAATCTGATATGACTCTTAAAGCATCGCCATACGATCAGTTGACCCGGGAAGAATTGATACGATTACTGGAAGCCAGAGATAATGAACCTGACAATGCCGAGGTTTGTATATCCTCAGAGACGCCGACAATCAAACGTATTATTTCTGAAGTCCTGGTAATCCTTTTCAACGAAGAAAACAAGCCTATCGAAAAAGCAATGAATTTGTTACTGGACTATTTCAGTGCTGATTGGGGCTACGTTGCCATCTTTGAAGAAGACGGGTTGACGGCCAATTTCACATGTGAAGTGATGAGTACGTGGGTAAAGGCCCCTAAAGATGATCGGAATAAGTTGACATACGATATAATCCCGTGGATTATTGACACCGTCAAAGCCGGACACGATATCGTGTTGGGAGATATTGCCGGTTTACCCGCCGAAGCGGACATCGATAAAATCCTGCTGACCGAACAGCAACTGAAGTCTATGCTGATCATTCCACTTACCTTCCATAATAAAGTACAAGGTTTCATTGGTTTCGATTCGGTCCGGATGAGCCGTTTCTGGACTGCTCCGGAAGTGGAGGATATGCATATCATTGCCGGTATTTTCTCCATCATAATTGAACGCTGGCAAACCAATTATAACCTGGAAGAGTCGAGAAAACGTATCTCCAAGCTGAGCACAAAGTTTCAGCAGTTTTTCAATAATCTGCCGATCGGGGTGGAATTATACGATGCGGAAGGTAACTTGATCGATATAAACGATGCCGACACCAAAATCTTCGGTAGCTCCCGTGAACAGTTGTTAGGAGTCAACCTGTTCAAGAATCCGGCTGTTCCAGAGAAAATTCTTAATCAGATCAAGAAGAAGAAGGCATTCAGTTTTCCGCTTGCATACGATTTCAATTGTATACGGGATTCCCGCTATTATCATTCCAATATTTCCGATGAAACCAAATATCTGATGGTGAAAGGAATCGGGTTGAACGACCGGGAATTTGGGCATATCGGCTATTTGCTGATCATTTCCGACGAAACGGAAAAACAAGCCAAAGAGGAGCAGACGCAAAACAATTTGGCGATCCTGAAAGCTGTCCTCTTGTCCGGCCATTCCCTTATTGCCGAATATGATATTGAAAAGAAAGAATTGTTTGTCAATCCACTTCTGAACGAAACACCGGAGGATAACAAGCTTTTCAACTATTTGAGAAATAATAAGTATATGACGATCGAAGGTGTACAACAGATTATTCGTTCGACCGATAATGTCAACTTGCTTTTCCAGGTGATAGAAGGGAAGCAGGATCATTGCAGCTTTGAATGTCGTACCGCTATTGAAAACGAAACGATCTGGATTCGTATCAATGCGCAGGCTTATAAGACGAAAGGGAGCTGGCGACAGAACAAAATGATCTGCCATGTTACTAATATCACCGAAGAAAAACTGTTGGAAGAGAAATTGCACCATGCGGAATATGAAACCCGGCAGTCGGAGTTGGAGATACAAAAGGTACGTGAGGCGGATAAGCTGAAATCGGCTTTCCTCGCCAATATGAGCCATGAGATCCGGACGCCGCTTAACGCTATAATCGGCTTTTCCAATATTCTTGCCGAGACTGACGATAAAGAAGAAAAAGAAGAGTTTGTCAAAATAATCAATAAGAATAGTGATTTGCTCCTTCGTCTGATTACTGACATACTTGATTTTTCCAAAATAGAATCGGGCATCTTGGATTACTCGCTTGCCGATACCAGTCTGAAAGAGATCTTTCATGAGCAGTATCAGGTACACGCGTTGAAAATGCCTGAAAAGGTTTCTTTGATCTGTGACTTCGATGCTCTGCCGGACATTCTCATCCATACCGATCCGAAGCGAGTCACGCAGGTGATTTCGAATTTGATCTCGAACGCGGCCAAATTTACGGAGGAGGGAAGCATAAGTTTTTCTTACCGCATTGTAGAAGGCTATGTCCTGATCGAAGTAATTGATACGGGTATCGGAATATCGCTTCAGCATCAGCAGTCGATCTTCGACCGCTTCGTGAAAATTAACTCGTTCAAGCAGGGAACCGGTTTAGGTCTGACAATCTGCAAAACCATTATCGAAGCTCTTAACGGGACAATCGGTGTCGATTCGAGGCCGGGAGAAGGTGCGCGGTTCTGGTTTACGCTCCCTTACAACAGGTAGCTTCCCGCGTCTGTAGCAGGACAGAAAGGAGAATCAATCCCAATCCGGCATAGAAAGCGAGATTCAACTCTTTCGCCTCGCCGAAAAAAAGCATAGCTAGGATAATACTGTAAACCGGTTCCAGGTTGTAACTCAGATTCACGGTGAATGCGGATACCTGTTTCAATACTTGTATCTGTAAGAGGTACAGCCCGATTGTGCAAACCAGCGAAAGCAATAACAGGTAGAGGAAATTGGTCATTCCCGGTAGGATCGTTTCCACCGGAAAGAAATGCAGATAGAACGGTAGCAGACAGGTCAGTCCTAAGAAACCGCCAATCATTTCGTAAAACAACATCATGCTGGAAGCATGCCGTACTCCCACTTTCTTGTTTGTAATGGTGAAAAGAGCTGCCAGTGCCGAAGATATCACACCGATGATAATTCCTGTCCGATAACGGGTGTCGAACTGGAAGATTAAAACGATACCGCATACAGTCACCAGACTGAACAAGAGTTCTTTTACCGATACCCGCCTTCCAATAATCAGAGGTTCCAATAAGGCTGTGAAGAAGCCGACCAGTGAAAAGCAGACTACCCCGATCGAAACATTTGCCGCCTTGATACTTCCATAGAAGAATACCCAGTGAAGCCCTAACAGCAGCCCGGTTCCCGCTATTTTCAACACTTCGCGAAAGGAAGTCCGCTTTAATTTTCCACTTCCCCAAAGGATTATAAAAAGCATAATTGCTGCAAAAAGCATGCGGTACCAAACGAGTAATCCTTCATTCAGTGTAATTAATTTTCCGAACAAGCCGGTAAAGCCAGCTAAGATAATGGAAATATGCAGTTTTATAAAAGCCTCTTTCATATCCTCCCTGTTTTTTATTGGCTGCAAAGGTAATGTTTCATCTTTTACCATCCGGTGAAAATTTATTTTCTCTTGCGGGAAAATAAATTTTCATGGGAGTGAAACAATATTTTCATGGGTATGGAATTCTTGTTCCTTCATATGAAAATATTCCGTTGTTGCAGATCAATACCGGAAACTGCCGCCTCCGAGGAATTCACGCAAAAGGGAAGTGCCTGGAAGCCCGACATCGGGAATGTAATTGAAGTAGCGGAGGAAACGGAGCAGACGATATGCTTCGGCATTCTCCGGATCACATTCGCGCACTTCGCCCAGGATCGGTTCGGCTTCCTTGCGCAGGGCGGCCAGCTCATACAACATGGCGCTATTGAACATCGCATCCGCGTTCTCCTGATACGGGAATATCCATTTGTCCTCACCCCGGCGTACGCTGGGCCAGCGTGCGATCGTGTCGCGTGCGGAATATCCGCGGAACCGATAATCACGGATGATGCGGCGTAAGAGGCGATTGTCGGTTGTCGGAATCCAGTTATGGTTGTCCAGCGAGATGGAAGTCAGCACGGATACATAGATCCGGTATTTGTAGCGATCTTCAATCATGGAGGTCAGTTCGGGGTTCAGGGCATGGATGCCTTCTATCACCAGGACGGAGTTTTTCTGCATCTTCAGTTTCTTCCCTTTGAAAACGCGGCGGCCTGTTTCAAAATCGAAGCTCGGCACTTCGATCTCTTCGCCTGAAAGGAGTTTCTGCAATTCACTGTTGAAATAAGGCAGGTCGAGCGCATACAGCGATTCGAAATCATATTCGCCGGATTCGTCCTTCGGCGTATCTTCACGGTTCAGGAAATAATCGTCCAGTGAAAGTCCGACCGGATGGATCAAATTTGTAATCAACTGAATCTCCAACCGTTTGCAGAAAGTTGTTTTTCCCGAAGAAGACGGACCGGAAATCAATACGATACGGATACCGCTATCGTAGCGGGCGGCAATCTCCTCTGCGATCTTGGCTACCTGTTTTTCCTGCATGGCTTCGGAAACCATAATGACCTCGGATGCCATATCCTTCTCTATCGCCCGGTTCAGGTCTCCGACGTTATCCAATCCGACCGTGCGTTGTAGTGTCAGATGTTCCTTATAAACTTGAAACATTTTATCTTGGCGGATGACCGGTTCCAACTCTGTCGGATTCGTCCTTTGGGGTACGCGCAGCAATACGCCGTCGAAATAAGGAACCAGGTCGAAATGCTGTATATAGCCGGTGGAAGGAGTCAGGCAACCATAGAAATAATTGATATAGCCGTCCAGTTCGTAATAAGACGTATAAGGCATACCGGCGCTTTCGATCAGACGGGCCTTGTCATTCATGCCCCTTTCACGGAACAAGACTGCTGCATCGACCGTGCGGACCGTTTTCAAATGGAAAGGAAGGTCTGCGTCGATGATTTCACGCATCCGCTTCTTGATTTTGCCAATCGTTTCTTCGTCTATGTCTTTGCCGTTGTGGATAACGCAATAATAGCCTTTCGAGATGGGATGTTCCAGGTTCAGAGTTGCCGAAGGGAGTACATCGTTCACTGCTTTCGAGAAAATATGACAGAGGGAACGGACATATGTCCGCATCCCTGAAAGTCCGGAATAGTCGACATATTCAACATCTTTCGGATGCCAGCAACGGAAGGTAAGCCCTTCTGTTTTGTTATTTACCTGCGCATTCATCGGGCGTAACCGGAGGGGTGCGCCAACCAGTGAATAGATGTCCAACAGCGAGGAGCCGATCGGCACCTCTTTATAAGTATTGTTATTTTTGCAATAAATTGTAATAGTTTCAGACATGGTATCTCAGTTATTATTTATACTTTTGTCCCCTAAAGTTAGGAATATTAATCGGATATACATCCACTTAAACGTATTTTAAATGGACTATTCATTTTTTGATTTTCTACGCCTTATAGGTTCCTTAGGTTTGTTCCTGTATGGTATGAAGATCATGAGCGAAGGTCTGCAGAAATTTGCGGGAGACAGTCTGCGCAGGATTCTGACGGCCATGACGACGAACAGGGTTACCGGAGTGCTTACCGGGGTTTTAATTACAGCCCTGATTCAATCATCATCCGCCACTACAGTCATGGTGGTCAGTTTCGTAAACGCCGGTCTGCTCACTCTTACCCAATCTATCGGAGTCATAATGGGAGCCAATATCGGTACGACCGTTACCGCCTGGTTGATCTCGGCTCTCGGATTCAAAGTTGACATTGCGGCTTTTGCCCTTCCTCTACTCGCATTCGGTATTCCACTCCTGTTTTCCGGGAAAAGTTCACGTAAATCGGTCGGAGAGTTCATTTTCGGTTTCTCTTTCCTTTTTATGGGACTTCAGGCCTTAAAAGCCAATGCACCGGATCTTGGGGCTAATCCGGAGATGCTTGCCTTTGTACAGAATTATACTGACATGGGGTTCTTGTCCATCATCCTGTTTCTGTTCATCGGAGCTATCCTGACAATGATCGTGCAGGCTTCTGCTGCGACGATGGCTATCACGTTGATTATGTGTGCTAACGGATGGATTGATTATCATCTGGGAGTCGCGCTTGTGCTGGGTGAAAACATCGGTACGACGATTACCGCTAATTTGGCCGCTTTGACTGGCAATACGCAATCCCGGCGGGCTGCTTTGGCGCATCTCGTCTTCAATATATTCGGCGTTATGTGGGTCTTGGTTTTGTTTTATCCGTTTACGGCTGCCGTATCTTGGTTCGTCACCGATGTCATGAATATATCTGATCCAGCAGTGGCTGTTTCTTTCAAGTTGGCTGCTTTCCATACGGCTTTCAATATCAGCAATACCTTTATAATGATTTGGTTTGTCGGGCTGATCGAGAAGACGGTTTGCTTCCTTATCAAAGGAAAGAAAGACGAGGACGAGGAATATCGTTTACGTTATATTACGGGGGGTATGCTGTCGACAGCCGAACTTTCGATCTTGCAGGCACATAAGGAGATCACGCTGTTTGCCGAGCGTACAGGCCGTATGCTGGATATGGTGAAAGCGCTGTTCTACGAGAAGAATGAGGATGCTTTCTTGAAAATTTATAGCCGTGTCGAGAAATACGAAAGTATCAGTGACCGGATGGAGATCGAGATTGCCAATTATTTGACTTGCGTGGCGGAAGGTCGCTTGAGTTCGGAAGGTAAGGAAGAAATCCGTATCATGCTGCGTGCCGTATCGGAGATCGAGAGTATAGCGGACTCTTGCAATAACATGGCGAGAAGCATCAAACGTCGTAATGAGTTTAAATCGATATTCACAGACGAGCAGAATCACAATGTGGACCAGATGTTGGCACTTACGGAGAAGGCTTTGCATCGTATGATTGAGATTCTGAAGAAGTCGGAGCTTGTACGCGACGATGTCAATCCGTCTTATAATATCGAAAATGAAATAAACAATTACCGCAATCAGTTGAAGATCCACAATGTAGAAAATATCAACAATAAGAAATACCAGTATCAGGACGGTGTCTACTACATGGATATCATTGGTGAAGCTGAGAAGTTAGGCGACTATGTGCTGAATGTGGTACAAGCAGTTATTGAGAAGAAGATTTAAGAAAATATGAGTCTGATGACGCAGATATAATTTTATTTATTTGAATCTGCGTCTATCAGACTTGTGTGAATCACAGTGTCACACCGGATTTGAAGATTGCGATCTCTCTGTAACCGTTCTTTTCATTGTTAGTCGGGTTGCCACTTGCGATATCGATGATAAACTGGATAAAACATTCACAAAGTTCCTCCATGCTTTTGCCCTCCAAAAGGGAGCCGGCATTGAAGTCGATCCAGTTCGGTTTGCGGGCATTTAGATTACTGTTGGTCGAAACTTTGACTGTCGGAACAAATGTGCCGAACGGAGTTCCTCTTCCGGTTGTGAACAAAACCAGATGACAGCCGGATGAAGCAAGAGCCGTACTAGCTACGAGATCGTTCCCGGGGGCACTTAACAAATTCAGTCCCTTTGTTTTTAGCTGTTCACCGTAAAGCATCACGTCTCGGACAGCCGATGTTCCGGCTTTTTGCGTGCAACCCAGGGATTTCTCTTCCAGGGTGGAAATGCCTCCTGCCTTATTACCCGGAGAAGGGTTTTCGTAAATCGGCTGTTTGTTCTCTATAAAATAGGATTTGAAGTCGTTAATCAGATGAACGGTCTTCTCAAAGACAGCTTTCGATTCGCTCCGGTTCATCAGGATCGTCTCGGCGCCAAACATTTCTGGAACTTCTGTCAGGACGGTTGTCCCTCCCTGGGCTACCAGAAAGTCGGAAAAGACACCTAACAGCGGATTGGCCGTAATACCGGAAAATCCATCCGATCCTCCGCATTTCAATCCTACACGCAATTCATTTAAAGGAATATCTGTCCGCTGATCCTGCGAAGCAATCGCATAGAGTTCTCGCAACAGTGCCATTCCCGTTTCCAGTTCATCGTCCACCTTTTGCGTTTCCATAAAGCGGATACGTTCCGTATCGTAATCGCCAAGTATTTCACGGAAAGCGCCGACCTGGTTGTTTTCGCAACCTAACCCGACAACGAGAACTGCACCGGCATTCGGATGCAGAACCATATCCCGTAAAATCTTCCGGGTATTCTCATGATCGTCTCCCAGTTGGGAACAGCCATAATTATGAGGGAATGCGACGATCGCATCGACTCCGGCGCCCTGTGTCTCCTGTTGTAACCGATCTGTCAATCGATGTGTGATACCGTTGACGCAACCGACGGTCGGAATCACCCATATCTCATTCCGGATTCCCACTTCTCCATTCTTGCGGCGATATCCTTTAAAGGAAAGCGGCTTTCCGGATGACTGTTCCGGAGTAGGTTGCGGATTGAATTCATATTCCCGTAACCCTTCCAGATTGGTCTTGATATTCTTTTCATTCACCCAGCTTCCGGCAGTTATCGCTTTACGGGCATGTCCGATGGGAGCGCCATATTTAATTATATAGTCTCCCTCTTTAAAATCCTGTAAGGCTACTTTGTGTCCTGCCGGGATATCCTGCAGGACGATGATCGTTTTACCGTTGATATCCAAAGATGCACCGGCCTGTAAATCCTTTACGGCGACGATGACATTGTCTGCCGGATTTATTTGTATATAAGTCCGCATCAGCAAATTTCTTTAACGACATTAAGCATTCCTTTTTCTTCAATGGCATCCAGGAAACCTTTTACCATACTGGTTAATCCAGGAATGCGGTTCAAGTCTTCTCCCCAAATGGAAGTCGCAGCCAATACGCCTTCGGCGACTTGACCGGTCGAGCCAGTAGCCCAAAGGTCTTGCAATAGTTGAAGAATCTCGGCGGAATCATTCGGTTCGGATTTTGCTCCATCGGTACGGACATATCCTTTATAATAGGTAATAATAGCTGCCAGACCTAACACCAGTCCTTTGGGCAACTCGCCTTTCCGTTCCAGGTAAATTTTCAAGCCCGGCAGGTCACGTGTTTCATATTTAGGAAATGAGTTCAGCATGATTGAGACAACCGAATGATCGACGAACGGATTGTTAAAACGTTCCATAACGTCATTGCCGAACTGTACCAATTCTTCTTTCGGCAGATTCAGCGTTTCCAGCAATTCCCCGAACATCACTTTGTGGATGTATTTCCCTAAAATGTCGTGTTGGCAGGCATCCCGCACGATATTCACTCCGGAAAGCCAAGAGACAGGCGCTAAAACAGTATGAGGACCGTTCAAAAGGGTCACTTTCCGCTGGTGGTAAGGTTCCTCGCTCGGAACAAACAGTACATTCAAGCCAGCTTTGTCTGCCGGAAACTCTTTGGCGACCGATTCGGGCGCTTCGATTACCCATAAATGGAATATTTCCGCCTGTACGACTAAATTGTCGTTATATTGCAGTTTCTCTTTAATTGAATCGATCTCTTTACGTGGAAATCCCGGGACAATACGGTCGACCAGCGTCGCATATACACCGCAGCATTCCGTAAACCAGGTTTTGAAATCTTCTCCTAATTGCCACAAATCGATATACTGGTAAATGGTCTCTTTCAGTTTATGCCCGTTCAGGAAGATCAATTCGCACGGAAAGATGAGCAAGCCTTTGTCTTTTTCTCCGTTAAATGTTTTGTAGCGGTGATAAAGCAATTGCGTCAGCTTGCCCGGATAAGAAGAAGCAGGCGCGTCCTCCAACTTGCAAGCCGGATCGAAGGTGATTCCTGCTTCCGTCGTATTTGAAATGACGAAGCGCATTTCCGGCTGTTCCGCCAGTTTCATGAATGCGGAAAAATCCACATAAGGATTCAACGCGCGGCTTATCACATCGATCCGGGTAAGGCTGTCGACCTTCTTGCCTTTGTCCAATCCCTGAAGATTGACATGGTACAAGCAATCCTGTGCGTTCAACATGTCGACCATTCCCCGGTCGATAGGCTGGACCACCACAACGCTGCTGTTAAAATCCACTTTTTCATTCATCTTCTGGATAATCCAATCCACGAATGCCCGGAGGAAATTGCCTTCGCCGAACTGGATAATCCGTTCCGGATACAGCATTTTGCCGGCAGTTTTTTCATTCAATTCTTTCATCTTACTATTCATTTAAAATCTGTTCATTAATGGCAATCAAAGCCGATTATATAAATTCGGCGCCTAATTTAAAAGAAATCTCGGATTTATTTAGTATATTTGCATAAAACTTATCCGTAACTGGCAAGAACAGTCTTTTTTATACCATGAAACATTTTCTTATTAACGCATCTATTTTATTATCACTTTTAATTATGACAACATCCTGCTCATCAAAGGTCGAAATGATTCCAGCAGAGTTGGCTTATCAGGCTGAAGCAACTACTGGAGAAGGTTCTATCTGGCATCCCGAGCGTCACACTTTGTTTTGGGTGGACATCGAAGGGCAAACATTATACGAATATCATCCCGATACAAAAGAATGTAGTTCCTGGAAGTTCGATCGTATGGTATCGACGGTGGTTCCCGAAACGGACAGTACGGTTATCATAGCCTTGCAAAATGAAATTGTGCGGGTAAACCTGCATGACGGCCATACCACTTCCATTGCTCCGATACCTGACGAAAACGGTAAAGTGCGTTGTAACGACGGTAAATGCGATCCTGCCGGACATTTGTGGGTAGGGACGATGGGATTTGGTGCACCTAAAGGTGCCGGGACCTTGTACACTGTTTCGCCTGCCGGAACTGTCACCACGAAATTGAAAAAGGTCACGATTTCAAACGGGATTGTCTGGTCGTCCAATAAGAAGTTTATGTATTATAACGACACGCCGACCGGTAAGATAGCCCGCTACCGCTACGATGCCGACAACGGAGATATCTTGTTCGACGGTATAGCCGTTACCTTGCCCGACGGGACGGGAGCACCCGATGGTATGGCGATTGATAGCGACGATCACCTTTGGGTAGCCCAATGGGGAGGATATGGTGTTTATTGCTACAATCCCTACACGGGAGAATTGCTGGCGAAAGTAGAGGTTCCGGCACCTAATGTCGCTTCTTGCGCTTTCGGGGGCAATAAAATGGATACGCTTTACATAACAACGGCTCGTGCAGGCTTGTCCGAGGAACAACTCCGGGAATACCCCTTAAGTGGCAGTGTATTTTGTTGTAAACCGGGTATTAAAGGTGTAAGGGCCAACTGTTTCGGGGAATAAATCTCCCGAAGATTATTTATCACAAATGTAAACAGCTTCTCAAAATTTATTGTTTACTTTGTAAAACATTGAAAAAGATATATGACTAAGAGTAAATCTGAAAAGAAAAGTAATAAACCGGGGAAGAAGAAAAGCAATTCCAAAGGCGAAAACAAACGGATGAAAAAAGAGGCTATGATCAATGCCATCATCAACGTTTTCAAGTCTTCTCCCAAAGAACCTTTTAACTATCGACAAATCAGCAGTATGATAGGAGTAACCAATCAGGTGCAGAAGTTGCAGGTGGTGGATATCCTGTATGCTCTTTCTTCCGACAACTTCATTTCCGAAATAGACCGGGGACGTTACCGTTATAATAATTGGGGAACGACTGCTATCGGAACCTTTATGCGCCGTCAGAATGGCAAAAACTCTTTTATTCCCGAAGATGGGGGGACGCCGATTTTTGTGGCAGAGCGAAACTCCGCACATGCGCTTAACGGTGATAAGGTAAAAATACAGCTTCATGCCAAGAGAAAAGGGGCTGACCCGGAAGGCGAGGTTATCGAGATACTGGAAAGTGAGCGACGATTGATTACCGGTAAACTACAGGTGACCAAAGGATTTGCGTTCCTGATAACGGAAGACAAAACGCTCGCAAACGATATCTTTATCCCAAAAGACAAGTTGAAAGGTGGCAAGACTGGCGACAAAGCGATCGTCCGTATTACCGAATGGCCGGAGGAAGCCAAGAACCCGCTGGGTGAGGTGGTAGATATTTTGGGTACCGCCGGTGAAAACAATGCGGAGATGAACGCTATTCTGGCAGAGTTCAACCTTCCGTATAAATATCCGGTCAATGTAGAGAAGGCTGCAGAAAAGATATCGGAAGCAATTCCCGAAGAGGAAATTGCCAAGCGTGAGGATTTTCGTAGCATCACGACTTTTACGATTGACCCGAAAGATGCCAAGGACTTCGATGATGCCCTTTCCGCCCGTAAGTTGGATAATGGCAATTGGGAAGTAGGCGTTCATATCGCCGATGTGACCTACTATGTCAAACCCGAAAGTCTGATAGACCGGGAAGCTTTCAGTCGTGCGACATCTGTTTATCTCGTGGACCGCACTATCCCGATGTTACCGGAACGTCTGTGCAATCAGATCTGTTCGCTCCGTCCGGATGAAGAAAAACTTTGTTTTTCCGCAGTTTTCGAGTTGAATAAGGATGCCGAAGTCCAACAATCCCATATCACCCGTACCATTATCAAGAGCGACCGTCGCTTCACTTATGAAGAAGCTCAGGTTGTCATCGAGACAGGAGAAGGCGATTATAAAGAAGAAATCCTGATGCTTAACAGCATGGCGCAAAAATTGCGTGACCGTCGCTTTAAGGACGGGGCAATCGCTTTCGACCGTTACGAAGTCAAATTCGACATAGACGAGAACGGTAAACCGTTAGGAACCTACATCAAAGAATCGAAGGAAGCTAATAAACTGATTGAAGAATTCATGCTGCTGGCCAACCGTACGGTAGCCGAGTTTGTCGGAAAGAGCAAGAATAGGACAAAGAAAACGTTTGTCTATCGTATTCATGAACAGCCGGATCCTGAAAAATTGAGGGACTTCTCCGCATTCATCAGCCGCTTCGGTTACAAGATGCGTACGGAAGGGACGAAAACGGATATATCCAAAGGTATCAACAAGTTGTTGGATAACGTACAGGGTAAACCAGAAGAAAATCTGGTGGAGACGCTGGCTATCCGTTCCATGCAGAAAGCTCATTATACGACGGATAATATCGGTCATTATGGGTTAGCAATGGACTATTATACACACTTCACTTCTCCTATCCGCCGTTATCCGGATATGATGGTACATCGTTTGCTGGAACGCTATCTGGCAGGTGGCCGTAGTGTGATAAAGAGCAAGTATGAGGAGTATTGCAAACATTGCTCTGAGATGGAAATAGTGGCTTCAAATGCCGAACGTTCTTCCATCAAGTACAAACAGGTCGAGTTTATGAAAGATAAACTGGGACAGGTATTCGATGGTGTCGTATCCGGTGTCACCGAATGGGGTTTGTACGTGGAGCTGAATGAAAACAAATGTGAGGGGCTTGTTCCGATCCGTGATCTCGATGATGACTTCTATGAGTTTGACGACAAGAACTATTGTCTGCTTGGTCGTAGAACGAAACGTACTTACCAATTAGGAGATGCCATCACGGTAAAAGTAGCACAAGCTAACCTGGAGAGGAAACAGCTGGACTTTGCACTGGTTTAAACAATTGACAATTGACAATTAGTTCGGCCTTTGGTCGATTGTTCTATCTCTAAAATTGTCAATTGTCAATTCCAAAAGAGAAGTCCTGTCACTCCACAGGCAATCAATCCTAATCCCAAAAGAGCATAGAAAATACGGGCGCCTTTGCGCCCCAGCCACTTGACGAATGTCATGGCTCCACTGGTTTGGAAATACCAGTCGAGATTCAGGATTGCAGCGACAATCGAGAATATCCCTAATGCGATAAAGAGTGTCAGGATAAAATATTCGGTAGGTTCCATCTTATTTCACTTCTACGGTGCGGGAACCGTCCAGGTTTTCTGTAATGGCAACTTCCACAACGTCACCCGGCAATAATTCTTCGATCTTTTCCGGCCATTCGATAAAGCAGAGAGCACCGCTATAGAAATAGTCTTCCGTGCCTATATCTTCCGCTTCGCTTAATTTGTTGATGCGGTAGAAGTCAAAATGATAGATCAGTTCATCGGTTTCTCCGCTACGATATTCGTTGATAATGGCGAACGTCGGGCTGTTGATGACATCTTCCACGCCTAACTCTTCGCAGATAGCCTTGATGAAAGTGGTCTTCCCGGCTCCCATATCGCCCCGGAAAGCGAAAACGGTACGGTCGTCCATCCCGGCAATAAACTCTTTGGCTGCTTGGCGGATCGTATCTAAACTTTCGATTTTAATTGTATGCATAACTTTAATAATTGGCAATTGACAATTGACAATAGACAATTCAGTGAGAAAGAGAATTGGTAATTGACAGCCGGCAATTGAAGTTTTCGATTGCAAAGTTAAAACAATTGTCAATTGTCAATTGTCAATTGCCAATTATTTTGCGGTTGCCAATTATTTTACTGTCATAGTAATGAAAGGAATCAGCATTTCTTCCATCGAAATACCACCGTGTTGGAATGTATTCTTATAATAAGAAACATAATAATTATAGTTGTTCGGATAAGCAAAGAAATCATTGTTCATCGCAAAGATGTATTTGCTGCTCAGGTTCGGGGAAGGTAACCCTGCCTTGTCGGGAAAACGGATGTCAAATACTTCTTTCGGATTATAATTCAAGTTTTTGCCAACCTTGTAGCGCAGGTTGGTATTTGTATTCTTATCGCCTATTACTTTCTGCGGGTTATCGACACGGATAGTACCGTGGTCGGTCGTAACGATCACTTTATATCCTTTTCCGGCAATACGCTTGAAAAGTTCCAGCGTACCCGAATGCTGGAACCAGGAACGTGTCAGGCTGCGATAGGCAGCTTCGCTCTGGGCCAGTTCGCGGATCATCTTGTTTTCGGTACGGGCATGGGAAAGCATATCGACAAAGTTCAGTACCACCACATTCAACTGGTTATGAAGCAGGGAAGGGACGATATTCAGCAGTTTGTCGTTATATTGCGAATCATGCACCTTGTGATAGGAGAAGGTATATTTCTTACGAAACCGCTCGATCTGCGTCCGGATAAGCGGTGCTTCGTTCAGGTTTTTCCCCTCCTCGCTATCCTCGTCCACCCAAAGTTCCGGAAACATCTTTTCGATCTGCAAAGGCATCAGCCCTGAGAAGATCGAGTTGCGGGCATACTGTGTGGCAGTCGGAAGGATACTGTAGTATAGGCTTTCGTCGAACGTATAGTATTCGGCAAGCAGATCCTTTACTTCGCGCCACTGATCGAGACGGAAGTTGTCGATCAGGATGAAAAAGACCTTATCTCCGTTGTCGAGCATCGGGAATACTTTCTTTTTGAATAAATCCGGGCTCATCAACGGGCGGATTCCGGGGTTCTGAATCCAGTCCACGTAATTCTTTTTGACAAATTTGCCGAATGCACTGTTCGCCTCCTGTTTCTGCATGCGTAGCAGGTCGGTCATCGGAACCTGACTGTTTTCCAGTTCTATTTCCCAATAGACAAGCTTCTTGTAAACCTCCATCCAGTCGTCGGTTGTCAGCGAGTCGTTGATCTGCATGCCGATACGCCCGAACTCCTGCTGATAGCCGACAGTTGTCGTCTCGGATATAATTACATTCTTATGAACATTCTTCTTGATAGACAAGAGCAACTGATTTGGATTGACCGGTTTGATCAGGTAATCGGCGATCTTGTTACCGATAGCCTGGTTCATGATGCTTTCTTCTTCGCTCTTGGTAACCATGACGACTGGGACATCGGGATTGATCGCCTTGATCTGTGCCAATGTTTCCAATCCGGTCAGCCCCGGCATATTCTCGTCCAGGAAAATAATGTCGAACGACTCTTCCTTACAGCATTCGATGGCGTCCTGCCCGCTGATTACCGGAATCACTTCATATCCCTTATCCTGCAGGAAAAGGATGTGGGGCTTTAACAAATCTATCTCATCGTCTGCCCAAAGCACTCTGTCTTTCTTTGCAGCCATAGTTTTATCTTTCTTTTTTGAAGATGAACAAACAGGTTCATCCCTACAAATGTATGATATTATAACGACATACCCCTTTATTTTGTATGTTCTTCTCTCATTTTTTAGTCTCTTTTGTATTACCTTTGTATAATATAAACGAGTTAACTGTACACGTATGAGACTATCCGTATTTGCCCTGATCTGTCTGTCTCTTACCGCATGTGGCATTTGGAAAAAAGGGTATGAAAGAATATCCTTCAGCCAGGAATGGGACTTTGTTTTGGGCGGAGGACAAACAGATGCTTTCATATCCGAAGGCGATACACTGTGTGAGGGCATGGATGGATATCGGAAACAATTCAAGTTGCCCGAAAAAGACAAAGGAAAAGTGATCTGTCTGGATTTTGAAAGAGCGACCCTGAATCGTAAGATCTGGCTGAACGGACATTGGTTATGTCCTCGTCCTGACGGGAATGCCTCGTCTCGTTTTGTCCTAACACCGTTTCTGAATTATGGCAAGAAAGAAAATATATTATTTGTTCAAACAGACAGTTGCGCACAATTTAACTCTCACCGGGATTCGGATTCTGATATCGGCCGGAATGTATGGCTGGTGAAAGCCGGACAGGTTCATGTGGATAATTGGGGAACGAACATCACTATCCCGGTCATTAATGCGGACAAGAGTACGGTCGAAATTGAAACACCCTTGAAGAATGAAGCCTCTGACGTAATCGTGGAAGTTTCTACCCGGATACAGGATCGGGAAGGGAAAGTTCTCTATCAGATATCCTCTCCGGCAGAGATCGCAGCTGGAGGGAAGAAGGTCGTTATACATACGATAGAAATGTTTTATCCGGAACGATGGAGTGTCCGAAATCCTTATCTATACACTGCTATAGTAGAAGTGAAAGTTGGTAATGAATTGATAGATAGCCATCAAACTACATTCGGCATGCATTCGCTCGATAGTATATGAATTTTTCTTGAATTTTTTCTCGAAAAAGTTTGCAGATTAAAAAAGATACCCTATATTTGCATCATAAATTTTTTCATAGTTAAGGTTTTGGTTAATAAGAAAGGATTGCCTGTGAGGGTGATCCTTTTTGCTTTTATAATGAGTCTATTCTAAATGAACCTGCAAAGTTATCGTGCTCATCTTCCGCTCGAAGTGACAGAAGGCTGTCCGGGTGAGCTAAGCCTGTTGAGCGATGAACGTTCGTTTTATAAGCATAATTTAAAGAATAATGGAACTTCCAAGAGATGGTAATCAGGGATATTTGTGTAAATTTGCCCGGAAATAAAAGAGTTTATGGAAGTAAAGATCATAAATAAGTCACACCATCCGCTGCCGGGATACGCGACTCCGCTGTCGGCAGGAATGGATATCCGTGCAAATCTGACGGAACCGGTAGTTTTGAACCCCCTTGAACGGAAACTGATTCCGACCGGATTATATATCGCATTGCCGGAAGGCTATGAGGCACAGATGCGCCCCCGTAGCGGTCTGGCATTGAAGCATGGCATTACATTGCTGAACACTCCGGGTACTATCGATGCGGACTATCGCGGCGAGATCGGTATAATCCTGATAAATCTCTCATCCGAACCTTTTACCGTCAATGACGGAGAGCGGATTTGCCAGATGGTGATCACGACTCATAGTCAGGTCGCTTGGCAGCTGGTGGAAGCGCTGGACGACACCGAACGGGGTGCTGGCGGCTTCGGTCACACGGGAAAATAATTCTGAATTGACAATTAATAATTGATAATTGACAATTATGAGGAAAATGCTAAAGTTGCTGTTTTCGATATTGTTCCTATTCCCTTTGATGGGATGTCCGCTGTCGTTGAGGGCGCAGGGACAGGAGGCGGATCAGCGGAAATTCGATTACTTCTTCTACGAAGGGCTGAACTTGAAGACTGCCGGAAAATTCGATGCCGCTTATGATGCCTTTAACCATTGTCTGGCGATCGACTCGACTGCTTCGGCCGTCTTATACGAACTTTCTTCGTTTTATGCCCAGCTGAACCGTCCGGAAAAGTCGTTGGAGATGTTGAGACGTGCAGTGGCTTACAGTTCCGATAATTTTACCTATAGACTGGCGTTGGCGACCATGAGCCGCAACCTTGGTATGTTCGGCGAGGCGGCGGAAGAGTATGAGAAGCTTGTAAAAGATTATCCCGGAAAACCGGAGTTGAACTATTACCTGGCGGATGCGCTTACACAGGAAGGCGAAATCGGGAAGGCGATCGATGCTTATGACGCCCTCGAATCGTCCATCGGTATGAATGAAGCGCTTTCAATGCAGAAATATAAGTTGTATAACGCGTTGGAGCAGATCGAAAATGCGTTCAAAGAGGTGGAAAAGCTTGCCGACAAGTTCCCGATGGAATCCCGCTATCAGATAATTCTGGGTGATCTTCACCTGGAAAAGAATGATACGGTCAAAGCACTGAAATATTATCAGAAAGCGCACGAAATCGATCCGGGAAGTCCTTATTACATTGTCTCCATGGCGAACTATTATGAAGCTGTCGGTAATAAGGACGCTGCCGAGACGCAGATACGCAATGCATTGGTGAATGAAAAGCTGGATGTCGATACGAAAGTCGGTATCCTGTCCCGCTATATTCTCAAATTGCAGCAGACGAAGAAAGGGACCGAGAGCGCGAATGCCCTTTTCCTGACATTGCTGGAACAACATCCGGAAGATATCGATCTGAAACAGATGTACGGTAGTTTGCTGATTACGCAGGGAAAGACAGACGAAGCCCGTTTCCAGTTTCAGCTGATTACCGAGATGGAGCCTTCGAATGCTGCTGCCTGGCAACAACTCCTGAACCTGGCGTTGAAGTCGGAAGACATCCCCGAAGTGATCCGTATCTGTACCCGTTGCCAGGAGCTTTTCCCCGATGCACCGGAGTATTACTTTTATCTTGGGATCGCTTATTTCCAGCAGGAAAAGTATCAGGATGCACTGGATACTTACAAAGCCGGCCTGGAGATTATTCCAGAGACGAACGTCGGGTTGAAGTCTGATTTTTATGGGCAGATAGGCGATATTTACTATCAGATTAAGAATATGCCGGAAGCCTACAAGGCATATGACGAAGCTTTGAAATATAATGATAAGAATGTGGTCGTCCTCAATAATTATGCCTATTTTCTTTCACTGGAAAAGAAAGACCTGAAAAAGGCGGAGCGGATGAGCGCATTGGCGGTCAAACTGGAACCGAACAATTCGACTTATCTTGATACCTATGCTTGGATATTCTTTGTACAAGGAAACTATACGCTTGCCAAGATATACATAGAGAGCGCTCTTGCCAACGATACGACCAAAAGTTCCGAACTGGTGGACCATTACGGCGATATCCTCTTTATGAGCGGTGATAAGGAAAAAGCGCTTGAACAGTGGAAGAAAGCGAAGGAGATGGGAAAAGAAAGTGAGGTACTGGATCGCAAGATCGCAGAAGGAACCTATATAGAAGAGGAGGTCAAGAATGAATAAGATAAGCTTTGCCTTTGTGCTGGCCTTTTTTATCGCCCTGTCGTTCACAGGCTGCAAATCGACCAAGAAAGTCGGTACGGTCGAAGCAGGCGGAGCGAAAGCGCATAACGAGTTCTTTGCGCTTATGCAGGAGCAGGCGTTTAAGTATGAAACCCTGACCGCACGCCTGAACGTAGACTTGAACCTGCCGGGTAACAATATGAGTTCTCGTGTTGACCTGAAGATGGTAAAAGACAGCGCTTTCCAGTTGTCCGTACAACCTTTTTTAGGTATTGAGGTTTTCCGCGCCGAGATCAGTGTGGACAGCGTAAAAGTGATCGACCGCATGAACAAGCGCTATGTAGCTGATAATTATGCCAACCTAAAAGGGCAGACGCCGATTGAGTTCAATTTTTATAATCTGCAGGCGCTTTTCACCAATCATCTGTTCCTTCCTGGACAGCAAGGGATCAGCCCGAAGCAGTATAGTCGTTTTAAGTTGAAGCAGGACGGACCCACAGCCGAAATACAGGTAAAGGATGTGATGGGACTATTGTACACTTTTATGGCGGATGGAGAGGAGAAGATTCTCTCAACCTGTATTGCCGAACCTTCAGACCGTTACGCCCTGCAATGGGACTATGCCGATTTTCGCTTGGCAGACGGACAGCCATTTCCGATGAAAATGGATGTGCAGGTGATGAAGGAGGGCGCTTCGCAAGGAGGAATCACGCTGTATTTCTCCCGTATGCAGACGGATGTCCCAGTGAAAATGGATTTTTCCATTCCTGCCAAATATAAACGTATCACATTGTCTCAGATCATCAAATCGTTGAGTAGTAGTAAAATGTAAGATGAGATATCTCTGGTTCGTCATATTCGTGCTGTCGATCGGTTCTGTTTTCGCACAGAACTCGGCAAGAGTGCGCGAACTCGAAAAACAGCGTAAAGCCGCACTTGCCGAGATCGAGATGACCAGCCAGTTATTGGACGAGACGCGGCAGACGGCACGTAACTCTCTAAACCGGCTAAACCTGCTCTCCAAACAAATTCTTTCCCGTAAACAGGTTATCAGTCTCCTGAACCAAGAGATCGGGGAAATAGACAAACAAATAGCTTCTTCCCGCCGTAACATCTCCCAACTGGAAAAAGAGTTGGGGAATAAACGGCAGAATTACGGTAAATCGGTTCAAAGCATGTACAAACGCCGTAGTTCGCAGGATAAATTGCTGTTTATCCTTTCCGCCGACAATTTCGCCCAGTCTCTTCGCCGTATGCGTTACCTTCGCGAGTATGCCGACTGGCAGAAGAAGCAAGCATCCGAAATTATCGATAAGCAAAAGGAAATTGCCGACAAGCAGAAAGAACTGGAAAAGACGCGTTCCGAGAAGAACGCCTTATTGGGGGCACGGGAAGATGAAAGCCGCAAGCTCCAGACCGAAGAATCGAGCCAAAAAGAGGAGGTGCAGCAGTTAAACAAGAAACAGAAGCAGTTGCAGGCTGATCTGAAAAAGAAGAAGAAGCAGGCTGATGCCCTGAACCGCCAGATCGAAAAGCAGATAGCTGAAGAAATCGCCCGTGCCGAAGCCGAAGCCGCCCGTGAGCGGGCCGCCCGTGCTGAAAGGAACCGTCTGGCACGTGAAAAGGCAGCTGCTTCAGGCAAGAAAGTTCCTGATACCGCACCGGAGACAGAGCAGGTCCGTGAGGAACGTGTTGCCGATACCAAAGGGGGATATGCCATGACAAAAGCCGAGAAACGTTTGTCTGATGATTTTGCAGGCAATAAGGGCCGTTTGCCCTATCCTGTGTCCGGTCGCCATACGATTGTCGCTGCCTTTGGCGAGCAGCAGCATCAGGAACTGAAGTATGTCCGTACGAATAACAGCGGTATCGATATCCAGACCGCTCCGGGGGCGGATGCTCGTGCCGTGTTCAATGGCGAGGTGACACGCGTGTTCGTTGTCCCGGGATATAACAATTCGGTCATTATCCGTCACGGTAACTATCTGACGGTTTACAGCAATTTGAGCCAGGTCTATGTGAAGGCAGGCGATAAGGTAAGTACCCGCCAGGCGATCGGAAAGATTTTTACCGATACTGAGGATGGCAATGCTACGATCCTTCATTTCCAGCTTTGGAAAGAAAAGACGAAATTGAATCCAGCTCCGTGGCTGGATTGACAAAAGGGTACATCTAAGGCTGACTGGGGAGTACCAAGAAGATTGTCAGGCTTGACCGCCGTCATGCGTCAACCGGAGTTTCCGGAGTGCGAACTTCATATCCCCTTTATTGATCAGAAAGTCTTTTGGCCGGGCTCCCGTTTTCCTGCAGAAGATAATCATGGAGAACGCCAGCATGGTGCTGAATGCGATACTGGAACTGATGGCCGATCCGAACACTTTGTAATGCGGAATCAGCAGGTAGCCCGAAAGAAGCAGGCTTATCAAACCCACAAAAGAACTGCCCGCGCTGTAACGTATTTTACCGCTTCCAGTAAAATATTGGCATAATATGCTGTTGCAGGCTAGCGCTATGATTCCGACTGATAGTCCCGTGATGACATTGCGCATCCCTGCGAACTCGGCACTGAACAAATAATCCGTATAGATCCATTCCGGTATCAGAAGAATGCAACCGGTCGCAAGTGTTACAGCACAAAAGGTTAGCTTGAAGAAGCTGAGCGTGATTTGTTTTTGCTCTCCGGGATTATGTGTCTGGGCAACGCGGCTGTACGTGATAAAGCCGATGCTACGATTGATGTGCCAGACGCTCTCGGAAATCTTGGTTCCCGCATCCAACAGTCCGACACTTCCCAACCCGGCAAACCGTTGGATCAGGAAATAGTTGAGGCGGGTGGTCAGAATCTCGGCAATATTGTCTGCACTTCCCCAAAGCCCGTAAGCAAACATCTCTTTCAAAAGAGCGTATTGGGAGCGTTCCTTCTGAGGATCTACCTCTTTTCTGCTCAGAAACGGCAGAAGTAGGAAGAGGCTGACGAGGAATGCAATACCGTTTGTGAAATACATTCCCCACAGATAAGCGCTTACTTTCTGTATCTTCAATCCGTAATAGAGGAATAGCAATACAAAGAATAGTAATCCTCCTTGTAGAACGAAGGTTAGGTTGAACCCGAAGATTTGATTTTTTCCTAACAGGAAACGGGAGTTCGCGGCAACGAGGGAAGTCAGGATGGAAAGAATATAAATATCAAGGGTGTACCCTTCGGGAAGCACTCCGAGGATAGCCATACAGCCGCAAGCGATACCGGCTCCGATGGGTGTCCAGCAATAAGAGGGTAAAAATACGGCTTGCATGGAATAGCGGTTCATGAAATAGACGATCGTATTTCCCGCCAATATTCCGCAGAACATGGTGGCAATTCCTACTATCGCCAGGATTAACCCGACCAGCCCGACTCCTTCGACACCCAATACCTTGGCATTGATAAAGATCAGTGCCAGGTTCAGGATGGCAATCAGATAGCGTGTGCCGATGGTTGTGAAGAGATCCCTCATATTAATTGAAAGTTGAAAATTGAAAGTTTGAAAAAAGAGAAGATGCGGTAGAGTGATCTTGCTCATTTTCAATGATCAATTGTCAATTGATCAAGCAGTTTGATATACATATCGATTGCTTCCCGTATCTCCATCAGGCCGATATATTCGTCGGCGGCATGGGAACGGGCGGAGTTTCCTGGTCCGATCTTTACGGAAGGGAAGTGCATGAGGGCCTGGTCGCTTAAAGTAGGCGAACCGAAAGGCTCTTTCCCCATCATGACGGCGCGACGTACGAACGGATGTTGCAAATCTGTACGGGTAGAGTTGAGGCGGAAACTGCGGGCCTTTATTTCGCAGCCGACCTGAGGCTTGATCAGTTCGAACAGCTTTTCGTTGGGATAGAATTCGTTTGTCCGGATATCGACGGTAAATTCGCAGCGGTCCGGAATGACATTGTGCTGTGTACCGGCATGGATAATCGTTACGCTCATTTTCACCGGTCCGAGGAAATCACTTTTTTCCGGGAATTGATAGGTGTTGAACCATTCGATATCTTTCATAGCGAGCGTGATGGCATTGATCCCTTCGTTCCGGGCGGCATGTCCGGCCTTACCGGTACTTACGCAATCCAGGACCATCAGCCCCTTTTCGGCTACGGCGGGTTGCATACCGGTCGGTTCGCCGACAACGGCGAATGAGATGGGAGGAAGGTCGGCAAGAGCACTTTCCAGCCCGTTCTTACCGGAAACTTCTTCTTCGCATGAAGCCAAGAAGATCAGGTTGTAGGGTTGTTCCTTTCCTGACAACACTCTGAATGCCTCGTAAAGAGAGACTACGCTCGCGCCGGCATCGTTGCTGCCGAGACCGTACAGACGTTCGTCTTCCGTCTCCTCTGGCTTAAACGGATCTTTGGTCCAGCCCGAAGCCGGCTTGACAGTGTCGATATGCGAATTAAGCAGCAAGGTAGGCTTGTCCAAATCAAAACCAGGAGCAATTAGCCATAGGTTATTCCCCTTGTGGTTCACCTTATACCCGGCCTTTTCCCAACTTTTCTTGAGAAAATCAGCCACTTCTCCCTCTTCCCTGCTGAAAGAAGGACGTGAAATCATCCCTTTTAATAGGTCTATTGCGTCGTAGTACATGATATGTTTTATTCCGTTAATATTCTATCCACCGTTTCCCTGTCTTTTTTCAGTTGGTCGATCAATTGGTCGAGGGAGTTGAATTTGATGTCGCCTCGTACGTGTTGTATGAACGCGACTGTTATTTCATTATTGTAGATATCGCCGGAGAAGTTGAGGATGTTTACTTCCAGTGTGATGTTGTCACCGTTGTCCAAAGTCGGGCGGTTGCCGATGTACAGCATTCCTTTGTAGCGCTGTTCGTTCAGATAGACCCGAACGGCATATACGCCGATACCCGGAATAATCTTGAAAGGTTCGTCTACCTGGATATTGGCGGTCGGAAAACCTAATTTCCGGCCAACCTTATAACCACTGACGATGCTTCCCCTCAGCCCATAAGGATAAGTCAGCAGATGAGCCGCCTCTTCTACCCGGCATTCCGCAAGGAGTTTCCGTATTTCGGACGAACTGACGGCCGCCTCACCTTCGCTGTATTGCGAAGCTTTGATCACCCGGATGCCGTAATTCTTACCATACGTTACATATTGCTCGAAGCCATCCTCGCGGTTATGCCCGAAGCGATGGTCGTAGCCGATCAGCAAAGTATCCACATGCAACCGGTCTGCTAATACGGTCGTGATAAACTCTTTTGCCGTCAGGCGGGATAGTTCGAGAGTGAAGTCTAACACGATACAATAGTCGATCCCGGTGGATGCCAAATGTTTCAATTTCTCTTCGAACGAATTGAGCAGCTTAGGCTGATAGTCGGCGTGCAGGACTGCACGGGGATGTTCGGGAAACGTAATGACGGCGGAAGGCAATCCAGCGGCCTCAGCCACCTGCTTCAGTTCGTGAATCAGAAAACGATGTCCCAGATGAACTCCATCGAAAAAGCCGATAGTGGCTACCAGCCTTTTCCCTTTCAATGTCTCCGTATCTCTTACAACTATCATTTTTCAGTCTTAGGTGCTTATATTACATCTACAAAAGTACATAAAAACTGCGAGTAATAATAATACGGAAATAAATCGTACATTTGGAAAGTGATTTGAACGAAAAACATTTGTATTAAGTTTATATGAAAAAAACATGTATCTCCCTATGCCTAATTGTATTTGCTGTACTTCAGGCATACGCCTCATCTTCCTGGAAAGAAACAAGAACAGTCATCTTTACCCCCGCAGGAAGTGAAAAAACACATCTGCTCGAACCCGATCAGAGCGTCTCCGAAATCGTTACCTTCGGGCAGTCCGGAATCCCGACACGGAAATTCCTGCGCGTGATCGGAGGAGTGAAGATGTCTGCCCCTTTTCAGAGCAGAGGTGAAGAAATGTTCCGTCGGTCTGAGTTTTATATTGACGACAACTTGGATTCTGTGATCCGTAAAAAGGATCGTTATTCGCTTTATTTCAAAGGCGAAGACAATAATTTCGAGCGCCATGCCTATTACCGTATTTCCGGTAAGTTGCTGAAACCGGGTGAACTGACGGTTACGCTGCCGGTCGTGAAGAAACAGGATTTGACTGTTTCCAAGAATGGCGATTTCGGAGTCGAGATCGAATTGTTCTACCAGAAACCGGGACGGGCGGCTGACGATATCTATGATAAGCCGGATTCTGTGCTCTACATGCCGGTCCCGGAAGGTACGGGAAAATACCAGACGGTGTCTGAGACATTCGTATTGCCGGAAAATGTGGCTTGCGCTTTCCTGCGTGTTGGCGGAACGCATTTCAGCGGCGAATGTTGGGTGGAAGCTCCGCGCCTGACACAGGACAAGAAGGTGGTTTGCTCCATACCATTTACCAAATTTACCCAAAAAACGGACGACTACAACTACTGGATCGGCTGTAACCTCGCAACCCGTAGCTGGCCGATGTGGAAGCTCGAATTTAATGGAGAGACGCTCTTCGAGGGAAACATCTTCGACCGTGCTTCCAATGTGGCGGATTTCTATATTCCGCTTCCGTCTTCCTTGCAAGGCAGTGGCGAGATGAAGCTGACACTCCGGAAAGAACCGCATCGCGCCGCTTATCCGTATGAATTGAGAGGTTTGGAGATCATCGAAGAGACCGCACGCGATTTCGAAGTCGTTTCCGTCCCCGAATATGTTGCCAAAAACGCCTCTTTCGGCATATTGGTGGAAACGAATAAACCGAGCGTCAGCCTCAAAGTAAAGGCAAACGGTGCTGCCACGCCCGCCGAGCAGGAATGTTTGTTTGAAAAGCCCGGTCTGCATGTTGTAGAAATGCGTGCAGGCGAGGCCGGTCACGCCATCCCGCTGGTGTTTGATGATGGTAGCCGTACGGAGCAGGCACAAATCCGCCAGGTAATCGACAAGGAAGCAGAGCAGATTTACCTTTCGTCTGGTGATGAAATCTATATCGACAAGCAATATACGCCGTATGATTATTTTTTTAAATGGTATATTTCCAACCGGATCGGTAACTGGTATCAGTTCCGTCCTTCCTACCAGTGGAGCGGTTTCCGCGTTGCCGACCCTGCCGTAATCGGCCATTACACCCGGTTGCTGGACCAGTTGAAAATCCCGTACGCTTGGCAAGTCGAAGGGCGTACGCTGGCAGGAAGCCGGATCAATCCTTCTTTGGAAACATTGGCTTCCCCGATGTTCTGTGGCAAGCAGGCGCATGAGAATGACGGCGGCTACTATTACTGGCAGCATTTCCAGTATCAGGGAGTCTTCTCTGATATGGCGGCACGCAACCGTCCTTATGGCGGAATCTTTGCCAAACATCGTCCGATTTATACCGATCACGGTGTCTTTATCCATTATGATCCGGAAGGAGTGACGGATATGGCCGACGGCGCCCGCAAACTCGTTGCCAATTTCCGCTATTCCAAAGGTCCGAGTACACGCCATACGGGACCGTCCACATTGTTCCGCTATCTGTATCAAGCCGGTTACGACTGGTTGGGAGCCGAACAAATGTACGGGCCGGAAGAAATCATACTCTCTTCCTTGCGTGGTGCATCCCGCGCCTACAGCCGTCCGCTTTACGGGACGCTTCATGCCATGCAATGGGGCTCAGGCCCGTTTACCGATCCGAAGCACTCCTTGCGTCTGTATATGTCGCTGGCTGTTGCTTATATGCACGGTTCTTCCCACATGAATACGGAAGAAGCCTTGTGGACGGACGAATATATGAACGACCGTTATTCCGTTTCCGGCAAGGAACACCTGTTTGCCCAGCATCAGATGCTCGATTTCGTGGAAACGCATTCCCGCCGTGGAGATCTGAGAAGCAATATTGCCGTGATTCAGGGACGTAATGACGCTTGGAAATCGTTCGGTCGCGGTAGCCTGTGGTCGCAGAAGGGTGATAAATGGAAGTTCAATAAGGCATGCGAAAGTTTCGATCTGCTGAATGTCTTCTATCCGGACAATATCATGGATGGCTGCGGGCCGGAAGGTTGGTTCACTTCCACCCCTTACGGTACGGTTGACTTGCTTCCTGTCGAAGCACCTCAAGATGTGATGGACCGGTATAAGGCGATGATCTTTCTCGGATGGAACAGTTACGATGCGAATGATTTCCTGCGTATCCGGGATTTCGTATTCAAAGGCGGAACACTTTTGCTTACGGCTGCTCATCTGAATGAAGAGTTGCAGCCCGACCAATCGGTCCGTTTTCCTTCCGACGATGCGGTTATCCGTGAGATGTTGGGAGAAAATTACCAACAATTAACAACTAAGACAGAGATTACCTGCGGTTTGGGAAAAATCATCTATTTCCCCCAGAAAGCCTATCCTGCCGAAACAACGTTGAAAGCTGACTACGTGGCAGCCATGAAAGAGATTGCAGCCAAGACTGCCGGTGAGGAAGTCTGTAAAGGCTGGATGGAGGCGGCTCCTTCCGTCGGTTTCACGGTTTGGGATCACTCGGATCGCCGTACGATCTATCTGTTGAACGCTGATTGGACGAGCAACCAAGAACAGCGTCCGGCTACCTTCATATATAAAGGTAAGAGATTCCCGGTAGCTGTACGCCGCTATCATATCGAAACCATACATTGCGCTGATGGATTGGCTGTTATGCCGGCTTCTAATACGACGGATATCCTGTCTGTCTGCAAGAAAGAAAATGGATGGGCAGTCAAGGCCCAGACTACTGGAAACGATGTTGTTCAATGTATGAATGCTGTCACCGGGAAGGTCGAACCTATAAAATTCGATAAGCCGGGTGTGCATGAAGTGTTTGTTAATGAATAATTAGATTTTTTTTCTATATTTGCAAGTATGGGGAATGCATCTTTGGACATAGATCATTATCAACATATTTATACGGAGTATGCCCCGATGTTGATGCGCTTTGCGGAGAAGTTTGTTTCCGGCTTCTTTGCAGAAGATATTGTTCACGATGTATTCCTGAAACTGTGGGACAAGCAGGTGTTCCGCCTTCCGGAGAGTGACCTGAAACGGGTGCTTTATGTCTCCGTACGGAATGCCTGCCTGGATTATCTCCGCCGGATGAATATGGAGCAGGAGATCATCGATCACCGTGCCCTTCAGTTAAAATTGGACGAACTTGATTTCTTTGAAGCTTCCGACGAACTTTTCATGCGAAAGGATCTGCTCGATTTGCTGATGAAAAAGGTTGCCGAACTGCCTGAAAGAAGCCAGGAAGTCTTCCGTATGTCCTATCTCGAAGGTCTGAAAGCGGCCGAAATAGCAGAACGCCTGAATCTCTCCGTCCGAACGGTCGAGAACCTGCTTTATCGTTCCCTCCTTTATCTGCGCAAGAACTGTTCGAATCTGTTCCTGCTTATCTTTCTTTTATAAAGGATTTGTGGGTCTTTTTCTCTCCTCATCCTTTCCAACCAATCGGTATTTAGCCGCTTGTCGACAACTGTCAGCAGGCTTGCCGACGATTGTCGGCAGACGACGTGATGCCGGAAAAAGTTAGGCAGCATCGGAGCTTTCGGGAAGATCGGCAGGCATTTGAATCCTCTTTTGTGCTTGCAAACATGACAGTATCCCCCCTTAAAATTATGTTTTTTCTTAAATCTTTGGTTATTAGTGATATATGGAAATATTAGTTTGTTAAAAAATATTACCCTTGCGGGTAATTTGAATTAGATGGAGTATAAAAGTGAATTAGATGCGGTAGTAGTTTCGATTCGGACCAATGGCTTTTTTAAGAAATATGACAATAAGGAGAGGTTGGTTGTACCGGCTCTTAACTGTATGATGAAAATATTTTATAAAAAAATCATTTTTCTTGTGAGTACTTTTTCTTTCCCGTTCGTTGTGTATATGTAAGAGCCAAGTTAACCATGTGTCGACTTTGTATCTACATCTAATTAATAAAAAAAATGGAAAACGAACATTCGGAATTAATCATCGGGTATTTGCAAGGACGGCTGCAAGGTCGGTCTTTGGACGATTTTTATGCCTGGGTGAATGAAAGTGCAGACAATAAAAAACTGTTTTTCGAGACGAAAGCACTTTATGAAGCCTGTGCACCTTCCCGTGATGTTTCTGAAATACACGATAGCTGGCTTCGCCTTCTCCATAAGAGAAAGTCCCGCCAGCGTAAAAGGTTTACCTTGTTAACGCGCATAAGTACTTATGCGGCTGTGGCAATCTTTGCCGCAGCCATTACTTCTACTGTATTTCTATTTTTTTCAAGAGAATATGATGGCTGGATTACCAGCTATGTAGGTGGAGACGGGCTTGAAGCGGATGTAGTTGTCTTGCCGGACGGAACCCGTGTCAGTCTCGGAACCCGGACTTCTTTCTCCTATGATTCCCGTTATGGTCAATCCGAACGTGTCGTGCAACTGGAAGGAGAAGCTTATTTTGAAGTCGCCAAAGATAAAGATAAGCCATTTATTGTCAATACGAAAGAGCAATCTATCAAAGCGCTCGGAACAAAGTTCAACGTCTCTGCTTATCCGACCGATTCACTTCTGACTACAACACTGCTGGAAGGTTCCGTCCTGTTGACCACGCAGAGCTTGTTACATCCTACGGTATTGAGGCCAAACGAACAGTTTGTCTATAACAAAAAAACGCAATCAGCCCTCCTGCAACAAGTCGACGCCAACCGGTTCGTTTCGTGGACAACCGGATATTATTATTTCCCCGAACAAAGTCTTGATGCTATTCTGTACCGGTTGAGCCATGTCTACGGCGTGCAGTTCACAGTCAAGTCGGAAGCCCTGAACCGGCGGACATTTACAGGGACTTTCTATCGCGGGCAGAGTATCAAAGACATCATGGAGATTATCCATTTGTCAATCCCGATCCGGTACAAGATCGATGATCATCATGTAACAATATCAGAAATCTAAATAAAAACAAATTGCTAATCTTAGTAGGAAATATGAACACCAGTTAGTCTTAAACAAAAAAAGAAGAGAAAATCTTGCCGGATCTCCTCTTCTGAAAGTGTGAACAATTAAACTCCCATTGCCGTGGGATCATGTTTAATCTTAAAAACATTCAAAAGTATGAATAATCAACGTATAGTTGTTTCTCTTAACCTGAAAAGAACTATAAAAATCATGAAATTAACCGTGTTAATGTTGGCTGTTTGTCTGTCGAACGTGGTTGCTTCTACCTATGCACAAACTGCCACTCTAAATGTTTCAGCTAAGAATGAAACGTTAGAAAAAGTGTTGAAACAGATCGAAAAGCAGTCTGAATTCCTGTTTTTCTATAATCTGGAAGAGATCAACAAGAATGAAAAGATCTCAATTAATGAGAAGAATGCCAATATTCAGACTGTGTTGGACGCCATTGCTGCTAAAACAGGACTGAAATATACTATCAAGGACCGTCACATCGTCCTGACTTCCGAACCGGCTCCGGCTTCTACCGCCGCCGCACAACAGGATCGTAAGGTGACCGGTACTGTAAGCGATGCATTCGGTCCTGTTGCCGGCGCAAACGTTATCCAGAAAGGTACGACTAATGGTACGACTACCGACATGGATGGAAACTTCTCCATTGAAGTTCCGGCTAACGCGACTTTGCAAATTTCCTTTATCGGATACATTCCGCAGGATATTGTTGTGAAGAACCAGAGTGTGATCAACGTTCTGTTGAAAGAAGATACGCAGGCTTTGGAAGAAGTAGTCGTTGTCGGTTACGGTACAATGAAGAAGAAGGATATGACAGGTGCGGTTGCATCTGTAAAGATGGATGATACTCCTGTAGCGACAGTGTCTACAGTTAGCCACGCTTTGGCTGGTAAAGCTGCCGGTTTGCAGGTCAGCACGATTAGCGCCCAGCCGGGTGGACAATCAACATTCCGTATTCGCGGTGCTGCTTCTTCTGATAAGGCAGGTAATGATCCGTTGATCATTATTGATGGTTTCCCCGTGAATTCCCCGGGCTCATTGGATAGTGGTAACCAATATTCGGGAGGTAATAAAGATAATATCCTGGCTTCTATCAATCCAAACGATATTGAGTCTATCGAAGTGCTGAAAGATGCAAGCTCGACTGCAATTTATGGTGCCCGGGCTGGTAACGGTGTGATCATCGTGACTACAAAACGAGGTAAGAGCGGAGCAGCTAAGGTGCAGTATTCCGGATCGGCTTCTGTACAGCAGATTGCCAAATCTTATGAAATGTTAGACGCTTCCGGTTTTATGTTGGCAACAAACGATTACACTCGTGAACAGTGGATGCGTACGAACGGTGTTGGCATTTATGGAGGAAAAGAGGCTACAGATCCTTCTTTGCCGGCTTTGACGTTACCTTATACGGATGCTCAGATTGCCAATCCGGCTAATAATACGAATTGGTTTGATGAAATATCCCGTTTAGGTTTTCAGACATCTCATAACTTGTCTATAACAGGTGGGAACGACAATACGAAATACCTGGTTTCCGGAAACTATTTTAATCAGGATGGGGTGATTAAAAATAATGGAATGACAAGATACTCCCTTCGTGCCAATTTAGACCAAAAATTGAGCAAATATGTAAAGATGGGGATTAATTTGACGGCGACACGTAATGAATATGACAACGTGCCTTTAGGTAGTGGCCAGAATGAAAATGCTGGAATCCTGGTTTCTGCGGCTCAGTTTAATCCGGCTTTACCTGTTCGGGACGAGAATGGTAATTATTCGATGAACTCCGATGCCTCTTTCTTACCGAACCCAGTTTCACTGTTGGATATTACAGATAAAACGACTCAGGAACGTTTGTTGGCAAATGCTTTTTTTGAAGTCCGTCCGATCGATGGTTTATTATTGAAGGCAAATTTCGGTATCGACCGTAATTATCAGAAACTGAAACAATATATGCCTACGACGACTCTTTATGGACAACGTGAAAATGGTGCGGCTTCTATTGCGCAGGGTGATAACTCTGACTACTTGATGGAATTGACAGCTAATTATACGAAACAGGTAGGCGATCATAATTTCAACGCTTTGGTTGGTCATTCTTATCAGTTGTTTACGTATGAAATGTTTTCTGGAAAAAGCAATGACTTCATTACAGATGGTTTCTTATACAATAACTTGGGTGCGGGTAATGCGAAACGTCCGACGGTCGAATCGAGTGCGACCAAATCTCGTATGGCTTCATTCTTCGGTCGTTTGAACTATACGTTTAAAGATCGTTATCTGCTGACAGCTACATTGCGTGCCGATGGTTCTTCTAACTTTGCTTCGGGTGAACGTTGGGGGTTCTTCCCTTCAGTTGCTGCCGGATGGAGATTTACGGAAGAAGAATTCTTGGCTCCTTTGAGAAGTGTATTGTCTAATGGTAAATTGCGTTTAAGCTATGGTGAAACAGGTAACTCCAATGTAGGAGATAAAGCATATAGCTATTATAAGGTAGGCAACAACAATATCTTTGGCAGTTCCATGATTAATGGTGTCTATTTGGATCAGTTCGGAAACAGTGTTTTGACTTGGGAAACAGCCCGTGAATGGAACGTTGGTCTGGATTTAGGTTTCTTGGACGGACGTATTAATGTGACTGCTGAATATTATCACAAAGTCGTTTCCGATTTGTTGAACGAACAGACTCTGCTGTCTTATAACGAGGTAAATAAAATCATTGCAAACGTGGGTAAAACTCAGAGCCAAGGTTTTGAATTGACAATCAATACGACTAATATCCGTAATAAGGACTTTGAATGGACATCAGACTTGACATTCTCTCTGTATCGTGACAAGTGGAAAGAACGTGATCCGAAATGGAAACCTAACGCTTATGACCAATATAACGGATGGATGCGTTATTATTCCGGCTATTTGTCAGATGGTTTGGTCCAGGTAGGTGAAACGATCGACCATATGCCTGGTGCATTACCCGGACAGGTAAAGATCAAAGATATCGACGGATATGTTTATGAAGCCGATGGTTCCATTAAGGTCGATAAACATGGTATTCCGATGAAGACTGGAAAACCTGATGGTAAGCTGGATGATGCAGATAAAGTGATCTACGGATCTGCCGATCCGGGCTATTTGTTCGGGTTTAATAATACTTTGCGTTGGAAAAACTTTGATTTCAATGTTTATTTCTATGGACAGTTTGATAAACTCTCTGCCGGAAGTTATAAGAAACAATGGTTGAGTAATAACGTTAATGACTTGCGTCGTGGCTATAATCAGCCTACTTCAATATCGGATCTTTGGTCTTCCAGCAATCCGAACGGTACGTTACCCGGATATTTCCAGACTGAAAGCGCATATGGAGTCGGTGATTATTATTATGAAAAGACTTGGTTCATCCGTTGTCGTAATATTACTTTAGGTTATAATATTCCAATTAAGACCAGCAAACATATTCTGTCTAACATACGTGTGTACTTCGACGTGAACAATCCGTTTACGATTACTCCGTATACAGGTCTTGACCCGGAAACTGACATTTCAAGTTCAGAAAGTGCTCCATCTCAGTTGCAATGGGCTTACCCGAATGTTCGTACTTACAGCTTCGGTTTGGATATTACATTCTAATAGTATAAACAGTTAAAAATAAAGATAAAGTCATGAAGAAATTATTATATACAGTAATGTGCTGTTGCGCATTGGCCTCATGTACTAATTTGGATTCGGAAAGATATGATGCGATCAATCCGGATTTTTTCCCGACGAATGAAAAAGATGCGGAGGCACTTGTCGTGGGTGGTGTCTATGCCCCTTTCCGTAGTGCGGAGTATAGCGGTGTATTCAGTACGGCTCACAGTTTCCAGGTTATTGGAGATATGTCAACCGATATTGCTGTTTGCTGCTGGGTGAATGATAGCTGGATTCCGCTGACAACTCATAACTGGACTCCGAATCATTCTTATACGACCCTCAATTATACGGATTATGCCAAATATCTGGGTACAATGACATTGACATTGGATCGTATATCAAATGTAGAAATGAGTGACGAGAAGAAGGCTTTACTGGTGGCTGAAACTCATCTCGGTCGTGGTTGGTTGGCATTCTTGTTGTATGATTTCTATGGACCTATTCCAATTCCGACGCTGGAAGATTTGAAGAATCCGTTGGATGAAGTAATTGAGCCGCGTGCAACTCAGGAAGAGATGACAAATTTCATTGAAACAGAATTGACTGAATCTTTGAAAGGCCTGCCTACCCGTACGACACAGTTCGGACGCTTTGACAAAGGTTTGGCATATACGATTCTGATGAAGTACTATATGCATGAGAAAAACTGGGCGAAAGCGGAAGAATGCGGTCGTGAATTGTTGAAAGCCGAATATGGTTATGGATTGATGGATAGATATGCAGATATCTTTACGCTTGAAAATGAAGGTAACAAGGAGATTATCTTTGCTTGTACGGAAGAAAGAGGTACAAATCTTCAGTTGTGGCATGATCACGCTTTACCGGGCAATTACCCGACTCAGAATACTGCTATCCAGAAATGGGATGGTTACAAAGTTCCCTGGCCTTTTTACCGCACTTTCGAGGAAGGAGATGATCGTCTGTCTGTTTTGGTTGGCGAATATGTAGGTACTGATGGCGTACTGTTCAATGAAGAGTCTGATATTGCCAAGCATGGTAACCTTTATTCAGGAGCTGTTCCTGTAAAATATGGCGAAGACCCCGAATCTACAGGTGACGGTAGCCAGATCGACTTGGTTGTTTACCGCTATGCAGATGTTCTGACTTTGCTTTCTGAAGCAATCGTCCGTAAAGGAAATGCCGTAACCTCTGAAGCACTGGATCTGTTGAATCAGGTTCGTGTACGTGCCAAACTGAATCCATATACGATGGGTGATGTAAAAGGTGTAGACGATTTCTTGCAGAAAGTATTGGATGAAAGAGGACACGAACTTTGGTTCGAAGGTGTCCGCCGTTCCGACCTGATTCGCCACGGACAGTTTATCCAGAATGCAAGAGACCGTGGTTGTACGACTACCAAAGACGAGTTTGTCTTATTCCCGTTGCCTCAAGCTGTAATCAACGAAGGTAAGGGTAAGATCGTCCAGAATCCGGGCTATTGATCCGATTCTTTTAGAGTCTATATTAATTGAGAAAGGGCCGCTTCATTTGCGGCCTTTTTTCTCTCCGCTAACAAATAAATATCATGAGTAATAAACATCTATTCAGTACACTTCTTGCCTGTTTCCTTTTACAGGGAAACTTGCAGAACATACAGGCCCAGGATTATCCTGCCAATCCTTTGGAGAAAGAGGGCTACCGTCTGATCTTTCACGATGAATTCGATGGGAAAGAGATCGACCGGACGAAATGGATTCCCGAGTATCTGCCATCCTGGCCGAAAGACCGGACCGTCTGTACACCGACATACGAGATGAAAGACGGAGTGGTCCGTCTGACGATCGACCGGGATTCAAAAAATGAGTTTGATAAGGGTATGTATATATCGGGTTTTATGAGTGCCAGCCGCACAGGTATGCATCACTATGATCCGAAAAAGAAAGCCCTTCACTCGATCAAGACGGAAGCTACACAAATAAACCAGTACGGCTATTACGAAATGCGTGCCAAGATGCAAGCAGGAGGTGGTGTGCATTGTGCCTGGTGGTTGATCGGGTTTGAAGATGATCCGAACCAGAGTTGCGAGATCGATATCTTTGAGATATTGGGGACTGATGTCGATCGTATCTGGTCTACCGTGCACAGTTGGAAAGATTCGACGATCCGGTATCACACGGAACATCCCTGGTTTGCCAATAAGAAACTGGCGGAAGAATTTCATGTGTATGGTTTCGATTGGACACCGGAAGGTGTGACCGTGTATGTGGATGGCATACAGGTGATGACACATAAGGCTGCGATCACTTATCCGCTGATCCAGATTATCTCTTTCTATGACAATCGAAAAGCAAAGAACGGTTGGACAGGAACTTACGATCCTTCCGTCCCGTATCCGAAGAGTTTTGATATCGACTATATCCGTATGTACAAGAAGATACCCGACGGCTATCGGGCGGTATCGGAAAATGAGTTGCGCATCACTTCTATCGAACCGGCACGCTTGCAGGTCTCCGAAGGAAAAGCTACCTTGCGCGATATTGACGGGCATGTGACACGTGAGTTGTTATATACACCTTCGTTTGTGAATGTGCATTATAACGACGGAACGGTAACACAACAGTTTGTGGAATGGGAGCCGTTGAGTGATAAAGCCTTACGACTGGTTCAAGATGCCGGAACGATTATCGTGAACGGGAAGATTACCGGTCTTCCGGATGATTTGTTGAAGGGGCAGGAGGCTACATTGATTATAACAACTATTAAAAAAGATTGATATGAAAAATATTATGACCCTTATGCTGGCTACCGCATTGACGCTTGGACTTTTCATCTCTTGTGGTTCCGGTGTTCAGCATCGTACTTTCCGAGGTATTTATGCGGATGATCCGGCAGGTATGGAAGGGCTGTATAATCCCGAAAGAGGGTTTCGCCTTGAAGTGGCATTGGATGTAACGGAAAAGAACTATGTCTGGGCCCCTGAAGAATTTCCTGACATCACTTCCTATCTGGAAGAACAGTCCGAACTCTATGCTTCCGACAGCGTTTCACTGGTGCAGACCTATTTCTATCTGACGGGAGCAGTCGGAAAAGAGCTGGCAGGAGAGGATTTCCAGACGATGGGCATTTTTTTTGACAAATTGCGGGCCTTAGGCAAGAAAGCAGTCCTCCGTTTTGCTTATGAAACCCAGTTCCTGGGGCGGGCAGCTACCGGTCCTACATTGGAAGACATCATTCGTCATACGGAACAACTCAAGCCTTTCCTTGAAGAGAATAAGGATGTGATCCAGGTTGTACAGGCTGGCATGATCGGTGCCTGGGGGGAGTGGCACAGTTCTTTTCATGGTCTAGAAAAATCGGATGACACGAAGCGGACTGTTTTGCAACATATCTGCCGGATGACACCGGAAGGGCGGGCTATCCAAATACGGGTTCCCGAATATAAGAATCTGCTGGATATGGCTTCTGGCGATTATAAACGGGTTTCTTTCCATGATGATTTTATTGTGATTAAAAAACATCAGTGGGATGGCGGAATGTCGGAAGGTACGCCTGCTTATGAGCAGATTGTGCGTGAGTCTCCTTGTCTTCCGGTCGATGGAGAACTGCCCTGGGGAACTTGGAGCATGAACGAGGATCCTGATAATCCCGAAGCCGGGTGGATCATTGATGGATTGCAGACGGCACGCCGCCTGTTCTTGCAACATTTCACTTCACTTAGCGCAATCCATAACTATAAAGAAAAGAATACGAAAGATAAGTATTCGATGATGTACTGGAAGGAAACTCCTGTTTCCGCAGAATTCCTGCGGGAAAACAAGATGCCGGTATCGGATGGATATTTCACCAGGAAGGATGGTTCTGTCGCGGAACGGAATGTATTCGATTATATCCGGGACCACCTCGGTTACCGTATCGAGTTGCAGGAGATGACGGCTCCGGCGGTTTTGCTTGCCGGACAGGCTAATCCTGTTGAAATATCTTTGATAAACCGGGGTTTCTCGACATTGTTTAATGAACATCCTGTTTATCTGGTCTTGATCGACGAGTCCGGTAAGGTCTGCCATGTCGCCTTGACGGATACGAATGTGAATGACTGGCAACCGTATGAACCGGGCGACAGCACCTGCACTCCGTTGCTGCATACGATCGCTACCGACCTGCAGATTCCGGCTGGCCTGGCAAAGGGAACGTACCGTCTCGGTCTCTGGATTCCCGATGGCTCTGACCGTTTGCAGTATGACAATCGTTTTGCGATCCGTTGTGCAAACGGTGATACGCAGTGGTGGGTGTCTCCTGACGGAAAATATGGTGTCAATATCTTAATGAATAAAATCTCTATCAAATGAAAATCATCCATATCCTTGGCATGCTGCTCATTGCGCTTGCCGTAAATGCAGCTTCTCCTATCGAAGGGTTGCTGGAACGTATCGACAAAGGTGCGTCGCGTAAATTTGTGATTGAACAGGTGAAATCTCCTGTCGATTTCTTTGAGCTCGACCAGAAAGGTGACAAGGTCGTGATTCGGGGTAATAATTATGTGAGTATCGCGACCGGGCTGAACTGGTATCTGAAATATCATGCCGGAATTCATCTTTCCTGGAACGGCATGCAAGCCGAATTGCCGGAAGTCTTGCCGGCAGTGAAGCTGAAGGAACGCCATGAGACGGATATGAAATACCGCTATGACTTCAACTATTGTACCTTCTCTTATACGATGGCTTTTTGGGATTGGGCGCGTTGGGAGAAAGAGATCGACTGGATGGCGTTGCACGGTATTAATTTGCCGTTGGCGATGGTCGGGACGGATGGTGTCTGGTTCAATGTGCTGAGCAAGTTAGGTTATACGAAAGAAGAAATCAATGAGTTTATAGCCGGTCCCGGTTTTCAGGCTTGGTGGCTGATGAACAATCTGGAAGGCTGGGGCGGTCCGAATCCGGATAGCTGGTATAAGCAGCAAATCGCTTTGCAGCAACAGATCGTAAAGCGGATGCGTGAATATGGTATTGAACCGGTATTCCCCGGATACTCCGGCATGGTTCCTCATAACGCAAAAGAAAAGTTAGGCTTGAATGTCTCTGATCCGGGATTATGGAATGGGTATCGCCGTCCGGCATTTTTACAGCCGACAGATCCGCGTTTCGAAGAGATCGCTTCCCTCTATTATAAGGAGATGAACAAATTGTATGGCAAAGCGAACTATTATAGCATGGATCCGTTCCACGAAGGCGGAAGTGTGGCCGGTGTGGATCTGGATGCTGCCGGAAAGGCCATCATGCAGGCGATGAAGAAGAATAATCCGAAAGCCGTCTGGGTGGCTCAGGCATGGCAGGCGAACCCACGTCCGCAGATGATCGGGAATTTGGAGGCAGGAGACCTGATCGCGTTGGATCTGTTTGCGGAAAGCCGTCCGCAGTGGGGAGATCCTGCATCTACTTGGTATCGGAAGGACGGATTTGGACAGCATGACTGGATTTACTGTATGTTGTTGAACTATGGTGGAAACATCGGGCTGCATGGGAAGATGAAGCATGTGATCGACGAGTTCTATAAAGCGAAGGAAAGTCCGTTCGGTACAACCTTGAAAGGAGTCGGTATGACAATGGAAGGAAGTGAAAACAATCCGGTTATGTTCGAACTGCTGACGGAATTGCCTTGGCGCCCGCAGCGTTTCGACAAGGATCAGTGGTTGAAAGCGTATACGGTTGCCCGTTACGGAAAGAGCAACCCCGTTGTGCAGGATGCCTGGATACTGTTGAGCAATTCCATCTATAACTGCCCAGACGCAAATACGCAGCAGGGAACCCATGAGTCGGTATTCTGTGCCCGTCCTACCGAACATCCGTATCAGGTTTCGAGCTGGTCGGAGATGAAAGACTATTATGATCCGAACGATGTGATCCGTGCTGCCGCCATGATGGTGTCTGTCTCCGATCAGTTTAAGGGAAACAATAATTTCGAGTATGATCTGGTCGATATCGTCCGCCAGGCAATCGCCGAGAAAGGACGTCTTACGGAGAAGGTGGTTGAGGCCGCTTTTGCCGCCGGCGATAAAAAGCTGTATAAAGACGCTTCGGATCGTTTTCTGCGTTTGATCCTGTTGCAGGATGAACTGCTGGCAACACGTCCTGAGTTTAAGGTCGGAACCTGGATCGCCCGCGCTCGCAGCCTCGGAAATACCTCTGAAGAAAAGGATCTGTACGAATGGAACGCCCGTGTGCAGATTACGACTTGGGGTAACCGGTTGGCGGCCGACGAAGGAGGCTTGCGCGATTATGCCCATCGCGAATGGAACGGCATCCTGAAAGATTTCTATTATATGCGTTGGAAAACCTGGTTCGATTATCAGACTCGGCTTTTGGATGGTAAAAAAACAGCGGCGATCGACTTTTATGCAATCGAGGAACCCTGGACCAAGCAGACAAATCCTTATTCAAACGAACCGGAAGGTGATTGTATTCCGACAGTACAACGTATATTTGCAGAAATATTCGGGAAATAACATAACAATATTGAATATATCATGACACATAGAACAATCTCTCTCCTTTTCTTGGCTCTCTTGGTATTGCCCTGCTTTGCCGCGAGTAAGTACGAATCGAAAATAACGTCTCTCGAAGGAGAGAAATGGTGGGGCGGTGCAGTCGGTCTGGGAGCGAGGATGCCTTTTGAAGGTGACCTGCGTTTGTTCGACCTTTCTGCTGAGAATCTGAACAATCAGAACGTGCCGCTTCTGCTTTCTTCGGAGGGACGGTATATCTGGAGTGACAAGCCGTTTTCTTTTCAAGTCGAGAATGGAGAGCTGCGTTTGTATTCCGATTATGAGAAGATGGAACCGGTATTGGCGGGCCGTACGTTAAAAGATGCCTATATGGCTGCTTCAGCCAAACATTTCCCGCCTTCCGGTGATTTGCCGGACCCGTTGTTCTTTTCCATGCCGCAGTATAATACTTGGATCGAACTGATGTATAACCAGAATCAGCAGGATATCCTGAAATATGCGGATCATGTATTGGAGAATGATTTTCCAGTCGGTGTGTTCATGGTGGATGATAACTGGCAGAAATATTATGGCAATTTCGACTTTAAACCTGAACGCTTTCCTGATCCGAAAGGAATGATCGATCGTCTGCACGAGCAGGGATTTAAGATCATGTTCTGGATTTGCCCGTTCGTCAGCCCGGATAGCCCGGAGTTTCGTGAGCTTCAGCAGAAAGGATACCTGATCAAGAAGAAGGGAACAAATGAAGCGGCCATCATCCCGTGGTGGAATGGCTATAGTGCCTGCTATGACTTGAGTAATCCGGCTGCTGCTGAACATCTGAAACAACAATTGCGCAGCATGCAAGAGAAATACGGGGCGGATGGTTTCAAGTTCGACGCCGGTGATATTGGCCATTATAACGATCCGGGACTGGAGTTTTACGATCAGTCGGCTACTTCGGTGGATATGTGCCGGTATTGGGCGGAAATCGGGTTGGATTTCCCGTTCAACGAGTATCGTGCCGGATGGAAGATGGGGGGTGAGGCCTTGGTTCAGCGTCTGGGTGATAAGGATTACTCTTGGAATGCGGTTGGCCTGCTGATTCCAGACATGATTGCTGCCGGTCTGCTGGGATATGCTTATGCTTGCCCGGATATGATCGGCGGAGGTCAGTTCGGTTCTTTCCTGGGAGTGGACCAGACAAAGCTCGACCAGGAGCTGATTGTGCGTTCCTGCCAGGTACACGCCTTGATGCCGATGATGCAATTCTCGGTGGCTCCGTGGCGGATCCTCGATGAAAAGCATCTGGCGATTTGCCGTGATTATGCTCATCTGCACGAGAAGATGGGAACATACATTCTGGAGCAGGCGCATCATGCTGCAAAGACCGGTGAGCCGATCATCCGGCATATGGAATATGTGTTCCCGCACCAGGGATTCGTTGATTGCAAGGATCAGTTCATGTTGGGCGATAAATATCTGATTGCTCCGGTACTGACCAAAGAGCACACACGCAGAGTGATGTTGCCTAAAGGCGTATGGATAGACGATACCGGCAAAAAGTTCAAGGGACCGAAAACGATCGAAGTGACGGCTCCTCTGGAACGCCTGCCTTGGTTCGAAAAAGTAAAATAAGCGGGTGAAAACAGAGTTTCCGGCACCTTCTGGAATTAGAATACGCAGGAAACTCTGTTTCTTGTAATCTGCATTATTGAAAATTTGTACTATCTTTATCGGCGAAAAGCGACATTATGGAAACAGCCTCGGAGATAAAAGCTTTTAATAAGTTGTTTGCCGAATATCATGGATTGTTTGTGCGTTTCGCCAATACGTACCTGCAAGATGAAGCGGCAGCGGAAGATATTGCTGTCGAGGGGATCATGTATTATTGGGAAAACCGCTATTCTCTTTCTTCCAATTCGAATATTCCTGCCTATATCCTGGAAGTGATCAAACATAAATGTCTGAATTACCTTCGTCATCTTCGTGTCCGTGAAGATGTGGAACAACGCATCCAGGAACACCAGCAACGGGTGAACAGCCTGAGGATCGCTACTCTTGAAGCCTGCGATCCTCAAGAAATCTTCAGTTCGGAGGCCGGACGGCTCGTTGATGAAGCATTGGCGATGATGCCTGACAAGACCCGTCGGATCTTTATCATGAGCCGCTATGAAAATAAGACATACCCGGAAATTGCTGCCCATTTCTCTCTTTCCGTCAAGAGTGTGGAGTTTCACATATCAAAAGCATTGAAGATATTGAAAGTGAAGTTGAAGGACTATATGACGATTGTTTTGTTCATGTGAATGTGAAATGAAAGTGTTTCAGAAAGAATGATATTTTTTTAGGGGATATCTTTTTTGAGGTGCTTATTATGAAAAGAAACTTGAAAAACACATTATAATTAAGTAACATGAGAAAACAGATTTATTGCCTTTTATCTCTTTTATGGATTAGCTGCCTTTCCGTTTCGGCAGCCGATCGCTGGGTTATTAATCCTGCCGGTGGTATTACTTGGCAGATAGACGAGCGCGTCCCACATGAGGACCATATCGAAATGAGCGGGTTGAAAGTCTCGACCGTGCTTCGCTACGGAGTGGATGCGAATGGTTCCTTTATGCTGAACAGAAGTATGGTATGGCCGATGCTCCGCACGATTCCGAATAATACGCATGCCAGCTTGATGCGTCGTTTTGCTTGGGATGTGACGGATATGGTCGAGGTAAACGGACAGTCTTTACTGAACGAGAAGGTAAAAGAGGTCACGTTGAACGGCACGATGGTCGTGCAGAGCGAATACGTGCTTCCTCGTAAAGGAAAACTTGGTCTGACGCGTGTCTTGTTCCCTTCCGTCTCGAATCCGGCTTTTTGTGAAAAATATATTTTACGGAATACAGGTGAATCCACGATATCGATAGAAATCCCTTCTTCCCGTTCGGTTGTCGAGACAGATGTCGCGAAAGGGGTGGATGGTAGCTATAAGTTGGTTTCGACTATCAACGGACAGGCAACTCGTCAGTTGCAACCGGGCGAGGAACTGACATTCAGTGCGATTTTTGCCGGATATAAAAAGAATGAAAGTGAGCTTTCGTTCGATATTGACCGGGAGTTACAGGCCCGGCAGGATTTGATTGCCGGCTTCTGGGATAACTTGGTTCTGGATACGCCCGATCCTGTCATCAACACCATGTTCGCTTTTGCAAAAATCCGTGGAGCGGAAAGTATTTACGACACGAAAGGCGGCCTGATGCATGGTCCCGGCGGCGAATCCTACTATGCTGCAATCTGGGCGAACGACCAGGCGGAATATATCAATCCTTTCTTTCCTTACTTGGGATATGAAGTCGGAAACCGTTCCGCATTGTGCTCGTATGAACATTTTGCCCGTTTCATGAATCCGGAATACAAGCCGATCCCTAGTTCAATCATAGCGGAGGGTATCGACATCTGGGCGGGGGCCGGTGACCGTGGCGATGCGGCGATGGTTGCTTATGGTGCTTCCCGCTATGCTTTGTCCAAAGGAGATAAGGCTGAAGCCGAAAAGTTGTGGCCATTGATCGAATGGTGCTTGGAATATTGCCGGCGCAATCTGAATGAGAGTGGTGTTGTGGCTTCCGATGCGGATGAACTGGAAAACCGTTTCCCTGCTGGAAAAGCAAACCTTTGCACTTCTTCCTTATATTATGATGCCTTGATCTCAGCCGGTTATTTAGGGAGAGATTTAGGTAAGCCGGTAGCTGCCTATACTCGCCAGGCTATAGCCCTGAAGAAAAATATCGACCGCTATTTCGGTGGGACTGTCGAAGGATTTGATACCTATAAATATTATGAAGGAAATGATGTCCTGCGTTCCTGGATCTGCATTCCGCTCACGGTCGGGATACAGGACCGGAAAGATGCGACCATCCAGGCGTTGTTCTCTCCGCGCCTGTGGACGGAGAACGGTTTGCTGACGCAGGCCGGAAGTGAAACATTCTGGGACCGCTCCACCTTGTATGCGTTGCGTGGCGTGTATGCTTGCGGTGAGACAGAGAAAGCTACCGATTATTTAAAATTCTATTCTTCCCAGCGTCTGCTGGGTGAACATGTCCCTTATGTAATCGAGGCATGGCCGGAAGGTAACCAGCGCCATCTGTCTGCCGAAAGCGGTTTGTATTGCCGTATCATTACGGAAGGGATGTTTGGTATTCGTCCGACCGGCCTGAATTCGTTTGTCTTTACTCCCCGTCTGCCGCAGGAGTGGGATCATATGAACCTGCGTAAGATTTGTGCGTTCGGTCAAGTATTCGATATTGAAGTGAAGCGCCTCGGTGATAAACTGCAAGTTGCCGTTATCGCAGACGGAAAAACGATCTGTAACCGGAAAATAAAGGAAGGTGAAAATATTCGGATAAAATTTTAGGGGGTTACTTTCGAGAGGTGCTTATATAGTATATGGACAGAAATGTATTACATCGATTTTTTGCAGGAACAGCCTCTTTTGAAGAGGAAGAGGCTGTTTGTGACTGGGTGGATGCTTCTGATAAGAATCGGGAAGAGCTGATAAGGGAGCGGAAATATTTTGATGTGCTGTTGTTGCATAAGACGAAAAATAGCAGTATGGTGCAATCCGGTCACCGTTTCAGTCTGCCCTTTGTTATCAGAGAATCGCTGAAGATCGCCGTTGCAATTTCCGTATTGGTAGTGTCTACCCTGTACATATATAATAACGTGGCAAAACCGGCTCCTGTATTGGCGATGAACAAGATAGTCGTTCCTCCGGGCCAGCGGGCGAACCTCACCCTGTCCGACGGGACGAATGTCTGGTTGAACGCTTGTAGTGAAATGACTTATCCGGCCTCTTTTAGCGAGGATACCCGCCGTGTGTCGTTGAAAGGTGAAGCCTATTTTGATGTCTCTAAAGATGTGGAACATCCGTTTGTCGTACAGACGAAGAAATGCGATATAAAAGTTTTAGGGACGGAATTTAATGTCCGGGTGAATGAGTCGGAGTCGGATTGTGAATTTTCAGCCGCCCTGTTGGAAGGTTCCATCGAACTGATAAATAAGATGAAGCCTGGTCCTTCCATCCGGCTTGCTCCGATGCAGAAAGCGGAATGGACGGGAGGCAAAATGATGGTGGAATCAATCCGTAACCTGGATGACTATCGCTGGAAAGAGGGGTTGATCTGCTTTGAGGAGATCCGTTTTGCCGATTTGATGAAACGCTTTGAGAAGACGTATGATATCCGTATCGTAATCCAAAACAAAAGTCTGCATGACTATAAATGTAGTGGTAAGTGCCGTGTTTCGGACGGGGTGGATTTCATTTTGCAGGTGTTGCAACGCAGTACGCGTTTTACTTTTTCCCGCAGTGATGATAATACGATTATCTATATAAAGTAAATGTGTAACCTTAAATTAAAAACGAGAAATGCCTATGGAATGAAATAAAACACGAAAAACGATGTAAAAAGGCGATGAATGTGCGAGATTCACCGCCTTATAACTAACACATGTCTAACACAAGTATTAATCTTTAAATATCACAAAGTTATGAATAAAATACCTTTGTCGGGGTTTTGTCTCTTATTAAAATCACGACATAAACATTTATTTAGGATTATGAGAATAACCTATATGTTATTATTTGCAGCCATTTTCTGCTTGCATGCAGAGAATGCGATATCGCAAAAGATCACCCTGCAGGGTGATAATCTTTCACTGAAAGATTATTTGAATACTATTGAAAAGCAGACGGATTACCTTTTCATTTATGATGCCGGTGTAAATGTAAATAAAAGGATATCCGTTAATATGGTCGGTAAGTCCATTAAGGAAGTTTTGGATAATCTCTCTACCCAGTTGGGATTGAATTATTCCCAGAAGGGCTCTTATATTGTCTTGTCGAGTTACAAAGCAAAAGAAACATCCGCTCCGGTCGTTGCCCAGCAAAAGAAAACGATTACGGGTGTCGTTACGGATGACCTGGGCGAACCGATTATTGGCGCCAATGTGATTGAAAAAGGAACTACAAACGGTATTATCACCGATATCGATGGTAAGTTTACACTGGAAGTCGCTCCGGGTGCGGTCGTACAGGTATCCTATATCGGTTATAATACGCAGGAAGTAAAGGTTGGTAACCAGTCGACATTGGCTATCCAGTTGGTTGAAGATACCCAAGCATTGAGCGAGGTTGTTGTTGTCGGTTACGGTGTGCAGCGTAAAGTGACGACTACCGGTGCCGTTACAAAGCTGGAGGGTGATGAAATCAATAAAATGACAGTGGTAAATGCCACAAAAGCTTTGCAAGGGTTGAGCCCCGGTATTACGGTAGTCGACCGTGGCGGTGCTCCGGGTAGTGACGATCCTGAAATCTACTTGCGTGGTGTCGGAACGACTGGCAATGCGAAACCGCTGGTATTGGTGGACGGTATCGAAATGTCTTTAAGTCAGATTCCTTCTTCCGAAATCGAGAATATCTCCGTTTTAAAAGATGCTGCATCTGCTTCTATCTATGGCTCACGTGCTGCTCACGGTGTAATTCTGGTAACGACCAAACGTGGTAAGGAAGGTAAAGTGAAATTATCGTACGATGGTACGATCGGTTTCCAAGACCGGGCGGTAAGAGCCGAACAGGTTTCCGCACGCGAATATATGACGATGGTTAATGAAGCATTAGTCAATTCCGGTGGTTCGATCAAATATTCGGAAGATGATATTCTGGCAACGGAAAGAGGCGATGATCCGTATAACCATTCTTATCTGAACTGGGGAGATGAGGTATATAAACCTACTTATATCACACAACATACATTAAACTTGACAGGTGGTAGCGAAGTCGGACGCTATTTGGTTTCGTTTGACTATCTGGACCAACCGGGTCTGGTCAAAAACACGGAATACCAGCGTTATAGCTATCGTGTAAATACGGATTTGAACATTGGCAAGATGCTGAAAGTCAGCAGTGATGTGACATATCGCCACATCGACCGCTTGTGGCCGGAAGCATTAGGCAGTGTGCAGTATGATGTATGGAGCATGCAACCTACGTCTCCGGTCAGATATGAGAACGGTGATTACCGATTGGACAAGCAGAACAGAAATGCCATCTCTCTTATGGATATGGATGTCGTAGGAGAAGACCGCTATAATAAGGATGTGGTTTACGGACAGGTGAAAGCCGATTTCGAACCGATCAAGGATTTGGTATTTACCGGTATGGCCTCTTTGAACGGTTCCTGGGACAGAAGAAAGATCCATTATAAGAACCATAAATACTACAACGAGGTCGGTGAACTGATTACACAACGCAATAATCCGAACAGTGTAAAAGATTCACGTAACGATAGCTACCAGATGACACTTCGTTTCCTGGCTAATTATAAGAAACGTTTCGGAGACGATCATGATCTGGCTCTGCTCTACGGTATGGAACAAATCTCTTACCGCAATTACTATTCGATGGCCCAGCGTAAGGATCTGATTTCGGATGCTCTGCCAGACATCTCTTTAGGTTCGGCCGGTAGCCAGTTTGCAGAAGGCTATCCGACAAAGTGGGGTATCAATTCATTCTTCGGGCGCGTAAACTACGGTTTTAAGGATAAGTATCTGTTTGAAGCGAATATCCGTACCGACGGTTCTTCCCGTTTTGCCAAAGGCCATAAGTGGGGTGTCTTCCCGTCTTTCTCTGCCGCATGGCGTATTTCGGAAGAAGGATTTATGAAGAACCTGGGATTTGTGGATAATCTGAAACTGAGAGCATCCTGGGGACAGACCGGTAATGAACGTATCGATGCCTTCATGTATCTGCCTCAATATAACACCTCGAATGTAGTCATGAACGGAAGCCTGGTTTCTGCGGTTTACCAAAAGAAGATGGCGAATCCGGATGTGACATGGGAAACGGTGGAACAGACCAATATCGGCTTGGATTTTGGTTTCCTGAATAACTCGATTTATGGTGAATTGGACTGGTACTCAAAAGATACGAAAGATATCTTGTTGGCTTTGGGCATTCCTCATTTTATTGGTTTGGATGCTCCCGAACAAAATGCCGGAGTGGTTCGTAACTCAGGTATTGAAGCGATGGTCGGTTTCCGTAAAACATTCGGAGAGTTTACGTTCAACACCTCTTTCAACCTGGCATATAACAAGAACGAATGGATCGACCGCGGTGGTGACGACAAGAATATCAGCGGTTATAATATCCAGACGATCGGTTCGCCTTTGAACGCTTTCTACATCTACCAGGCAGACGGTTTGATCGCAAACGAACAGGAATTGGAAGAATACCGTGCCAAATATAAATCGGACCCGCGTGGTATGTCTGATCTTCATGCCGGCGATGTGAAATTGGTCGATACGAATAACGATGGAACAATCGACCCGGACGACCGTCAGATTTTTGCCTCCAATATTCCTAAGTTCACATATGGATGGAATATCAGCGGCGAATATAAAGGTTTCGATCTGAGCTTGTTGTTCCAGGGATCAAGCGGAGCGAACCGAATGATGTACGGGGAATGGATCGAAGGACCGAGCTATGAAGCCTTCACCGGTGTACATTTCCGCGACAGATGGACGGAAGAGAACCAGAATGGAAATGCCGAAATGCCCCGTTTGGAGGCGGCTAACAACCGTAATGCATCTACCTATAACTCGTTCTTCCTGAAAAAGACAAACTATCTTCGTCTGAAGAACGCCCAGTTGGGTTATACCTTCTCGAAGGGTATCACGGACAAGCTGAGAATCACGAAGCTGAGATTGTATGTTTCTGGCTCGAACCTGCTTACATTCAGTAGCTTGTATCAAGGTCTGGACCCGGAAGGAAAGAGCGATAGAATTAATGACTTCCCTCCGTTGAAAATCGTGAACTTCGGTGTAAACATTATCTTTTAATCTAAACTAATAAATAGAGCATTATGAAAATATATAAGAAATCGTTGCTGTATGGGGCATTCGCTCTGACTCTTTGTATGGCAGGCGGTTGTAACAGTAATATTGATCTGGAGCCGGAAGGTATTATTACGGCGGACGGTTATTTCAAATCGGCAGAAGATTATGAGAAGGCGTTGACCGCCTTGTATGAGAGATTGAATGTCGAAAGTTATGATTTATGGATGGATGGCGTGACGGATAATGGTTTGGTTACGCATAGTTGGAATAGGGGATATGACTTGGGACGGGGCATCGGAAGTACGGCCTCTTCTTTCCCGGCCGACAAATGGGATAAAGGATATATTTCCGTCCAGCGTGCGAATAACGTAATCAACAATATCGATAAATACCAGTGGCCGGGCGGGGAAAGCGATGCTAACCGGAACCAGGTTTTGGGTGAAGCTCGTACATTGCGTGCCTATTTTTATCTGGATTTGGTTTCTATCTTCGGACATATCATGTTTTATACCGAGAATCCGGCTACAGTAGCGGAAAGTGAAAACGTCAAGCAAGTACAGGACCCGAAAGAAGTGTTCGATTTTATCCTGGATGACCTGGACAAGGCAATTGCCGGGTTACCGGACAAGCCAAGCAATAAATCGAAGATCGGAAAACCGGCTGCCCGCTTGCTTCGTGCACGTGCTGCTGCCTATGCGGCCGGTTATCTGAATGATAAATCTTATTTCCAGATTACGTTGGATGAAACGGCCCAACTGGTTGCTTCCGCTCCGCAACTGGCCGATTTTGACAAGTTGTTTGTAACCGGTTGTGAAGATCTCGATGAAGTGATTCTGGTAAGACGCTATTCATTGGATGCGACGAATAGTTGGGGAAACTGGTATAACCAGTCTATCGGTGGTTATTGCGTAACGACTCCGGTCAAGGCTTTAGCCGATGCTTTTGAATATGTGGGCGAGAGAAATGAAAACATGCCGTATCTGAATAAAGATCCCCGTTTTTACCAGACTATCTACGCTCCGGGTATGGAAATGCGCGGCAAGTATTTTAATACGATTCCGAACAATGTGATTGAAAAGGATGGCAAAACTTATTTTGATCCCAACAAGGATTACGGGGCTTTGCAAGACATGGAAGTCAGCGTAGGTGATGTTTTGGCAGAAGGTGGCGGTGGAGAATGGAACAAGACGCCTACCGGCCTGTCTTGGAAAAAATATTGCCAGGAAGAAGAGACATGGACAACTTACAACTCGTTTATAATTTTCCGCTATGCGGAAGCCTATCTGTTGAGGGCGGAAGCGTTGGTGGAAACCGGAGGAAGTACGGACGAAGCCAAGTCTCTGATTAAAGTGATTCGTGACCGTGCCGGCAATACGAACGATATCGACAAAATGGTTGCCGAACAGTATAACGGCAGCCTCCGGGATCTGATCCGCAACGAAAGACGTGTGGAACTAGCACAGGAAGGGCTTCGTTTTGCCGATATCCGTCGCTGGAACATTTTGTTGGATGTGATGAACAAGCCGATCGAAGGTATCGAATATCGCGACTTTTCGAGCGGGACACCTAAACATACCGTTTTGATTCCAGCGGAGAGAGATGCCTATACGGCAAGAGATTTCTGGTGGCCGATTCCGCAAGCAGAGATCGACTTGAACCCAGGTCGTATCACCCAGAACGAAGGTTGGAAATAATAACCGGTTCTGAATTATAGGGAGAAAGCGCGTCAGTACTATCCGAGGATATTCTGATGCGCTTTTTTTGTAATAACATAATGATCGTATAGAAATGAAATTATCATATTTATCTCTTATCCTTGTTTTAAGTTGTGCTTGCGGCCAGCCCGGGCAGGAGAAGTATCCTGATATAGCGGATGCAGCACGTACCTCATTTTGTGTGGCATCCGATGATACGACCCTGGTGAAGATCTTCGATTGGGCCGTAAGTAATTCGAATCGGTATGTCGGGGAGGATTCCGATCCGGTCGGACCTTGGTATGAAGCGGCTTTGCCGAATCGCCAGGCTTTCTGCATGCGGGATGTCTCTCATCAATGTATAGGCGAGGAGCTGAACGGGCATGGCAGGCAAAATGCGAATATGATGGGTAAGTTTGTCGAGAATATTTCCGAGTCGAAGGACTATTGCACCTATTGGGAGATAGACAGGAATAACCTGCCGGCTCCGGCTGATTATGTCTCGGATCAGGATTTCTGGTATAACCTGAATGCGAACTTCGATGTGATGAACGCTTGTTACCGTTTGTACCTCTGGACAGGCAATGAAGTCTACATCAATGATCCCCGTTTTGAAGAGTTCTTCCGTTTATCGGCCAATGAATATATCGACAGATGGCAGTTGCAGGCGGATAAGATCATGGAACGTCCGGGAGTGATGCACGAAGACGATACACGTGTCGATCCGAAGTTCAAATCCTTCCGTGGGCTCCCTTCTTATGAGGAATCGGTTCGGGGATTGACGGTAACCGGCGATTTGATCGCTACGATCTACCGGGGATTGAAATCGTATGCACAGATTCAATGGCTGGGAGGGAATGAAGAGGCCGCCCGCCACTATGAGTCGAAGGCGGAAGAGTATGCACGCCTATATAATGCCGGTTGGTGGAATGAAGAGACTCAAAACTATTATGCCTATAAGTTGGAGAATGAAAACCTGAAAGAAGGCGGATGCAATGTTTTTCCTCTTTGGTTCGGTATCGTAGACAAGCCGGAACGTATCAATCGTTTATTGACGATCCTGGCGGAGAAGGAGACAAACGTGGAAAGCATGTCTTACTATCCGAAGATCTTTTATAAATACGGCAGGCAGGATATGGGCTATCCTTATCTAAAGGAGCTTTATGCGAATGAACGCCGGGATTATCCCGAAGTAGCCAGCGGTGTGATTGAGGGAATTGTGTGTGGACTTGCCGGTGTAGATGCCGATGTCACGGCAAACCGTATTACCACCCTTCCGCGCTTTACGGATGCTACCCGTTGGGTTTCGATAGAAAATATTCCTGTATTCTCAGGAAAAATATCTATCTTGCATCAATCTGCCGGAAGTAGCACCTTCGTGAACAAGTCCGGAAAAGAATTGATTTGGAGAGCTATGTTTCCGGGTAATATCGCCATGATTAGCGGGATGGATGCCAAGCATACGAACGATGAACTGGGTAATCCGTTCAGTTATCTCGATATTGTTTGTAAACCGGGTGAAATGAAAACAGCTGAAGCATATAAATAGAAACTTGAAAAAGATGAAAAATTCGATTAAACTTGTTGCCTTGTTGTTAACCGCCGGATTGTATTCCGCTTGTACCCAACAACTGCCTTCCGATACCCGGAGCCGCATTTCCCTCAAGGGCAATTGGGGATTGCAACTGGATACTGCCGGTACGGGGATTGCTCCTGATTGGCCCGCAAAGTCCTGTACGGATTCTCTTTTCCTGCCCGGCACTACCGACAGGGGGAAAAAGGGAACTTACAATACGGATATGACACTGACGACAGGCCTTTCCAGGGAATATGTGTTTGAAGGAAAAGCGCTGTACACGAAGCAGGTCCGTATACCGGAAGAATGGGACGGAACATCCGTCCGCTTAGTGATGGAACGCACGAAGCCCACGACGATCTGGATCGACGGAAAAGAGGTCGGGGCAAATAACGATATCTCTACGGCCCAACAATATGACCTGTCTTCCTCTCTGTCTCCCGGCCTCCATTCCCTTGCTATTTTGGTCGATAACGGAAAAGATGCCGTGCCGGAAAAGGTCTACGGCTCTTCACATGCCTATTCCGCTTCCACGCAAACGAACTGGAACGGGATCATCGGCGATTTCTATCTGGAAAGCGCACCTCTTTGCGGGATCGATGACATCCAGCTTTATCCGGATGTCGCGAAAAAAGCCGTGACAGCCAGAGTAACCCTTCGTAACCCGGGGGGTGGGGCGGGAAAGGGTATATTGTCCTTTTATGCCGAAGCCTGGAATACGGATAAACAGCATAAAACACCGGTACAGACAATTGAAGTGGACTGGACGAAACCGGAACAGGAGTTCGAACTTGCGCTGGGGGATAAGGCTTTGCTTTGGAGCGAATTTACACCGGCTCTATACCGGCTCTCTGTCTCACTAAAAACAGATCGATTCGTCGATACGGAGCAGGCAACTTTCGGTTTGCGTGATTTCAAGACAAAAGGACGTCAGTTCACCATGAATGGCAAGACTACGTTCCTGCGCGGAAAACATGACGCCTGTGTCTTCCCTCTGATTGCCCATACCGCAATGGATGTGGAGACTTGGCGGCACTATTTCCAGGTAGCGAAACAGTACGGTATCAACCATTATCGTTTCCACTCCTGGTGTCCTCCCGAAGCCTGTTTTGAGGCTGCCGACATCGAAGGCATTTACCTGCAACCGGAACTTCCTGTTTGGGGGAATATCGATATCGACGATACCGAATTATGCGATTATCTGTTGAAAGAAGGGCGGAACCTGCATCGGGCTTATAGCAATCATGCCTCTTTCGTGATGTTCGGATTAGGAAACGAGATGTCCGGCGAAGAAGGACTTGCCATGCTGATCCAGACCTTCAAAAAGGAGGATAACCGTTATATCTATGCTTCCGGTTCGAATAATTATTTAGGCTTTAAAGGAAAGCAGGCGGATGAAGATTATTTCACGACTTGCCGTGTCGGGCGTGAGGACGACAAGCAGTTCAACACCCATGCCCGTGCCTCTTTCTCATTTGCCGACGCTTATGACGGCGGGTATCTGAACCATACGTATCCGAATTCGGAGATGGATTTCTCCTCTGCCAATGCTTTGTGCGATGTTCCGATTATCAGCCACGAGACGGGGCAGTTCCAGATATATCCGAATTATGAAGAGATAAAGAAATATACGGGCGTACTGAAGCCCCGCAATTTCGAAATCTTCAAGAAACGCTTGGAAGAGGCCGGTATGATCGACCAGGCGCATGACTTTATGATGGCTTCCGGCAAATGGTCGGCCCTGTTGTATCGGGCGGATATCGAGATGAACCTGCGTACACCGGAATGGGGCGGTTTCCAACTGCTCGATTTGCAGGATTATCCGGGACAAGGCTCGGCTTATGTCGGAATCCTGGATGCTTTCATGGAAAGTAAAGGGTTGATCACGCCGGAGGAATGGCGGCGTTTCTGTTCGGAAGTGGTTCCTCTGTTCTGCACGGAGAAGTTCTGTTGGACGAACGATGAGGCGCTCACCGGAGAGATCGAGATAGCCAATTATTCCGAAAGCGATTTGAGTGGCAAACAACTGTCCTGGACATTGACCGACAGCAAACAACAGGTCTTGGACAAGGGTGTTTTGCCTTTGCAGGTCAAACAAGGAGAGTTGGCAAAGGCAGGCACTTTGAAACCGGCAATCGCTTCTGTCCGGAAGGCTGAAAAAGTCACGCTTGCCTTGTCGATAGACGGCACTCCTTACCGGAATGATTATTCCCTTTGGATTTATCCGGCTGATAAAGAGGTTAAACCATCTGAAGAGATTTGTGTGACGGATGATCTGGATGCCCATCTGAAATACCTGACAGAGGGCGGCAAAGTCCTTTGGTTCCCTTCGAAAGACAAATACAAGGAGCAGACGGTAGGCGGACTTTTCCAGACGGATTATTGGAATTACCGTATGTTCCGGACTATCTGTGAGAACCTGGACCGCCCGGTTTCTCCCGGTACATTGGGGATCCTGACTGATCCCGGCCACCCCGCATTGGCCGATTTCCCGACCGAATTCCATACCAACTGGCAATGGTTCCCGATCATCAAGCAGAGCTACCCTATGGTCTTAGACCGTCTGTCCGACGATTACCGGCCGATCGTGCAGGTCATCGACAATGTCGAACGCAACCATAAGCTGGGCCTGTTGTTCGAATTCAAGGTAGGGAACGGCAAACTCTTGGTTTGCATGTCCGATCTGAAAGCCGTACAGGACAAACCGGAAGCCCGGCAGTTCTACCGTAGCCTTTTGGAATATATGGAATCCCCTGCTTTCGCACCGTCTTACTCCTTATCCGCTAAGGATTTGCAAGACCTGTTTACGGCTAAGGTGAAAACGGGCGAGATGAAGAAGTTATTCAATATTTCGTCTTATAAGTAGTCTTGGTTTACTTATCTACATAGCATAAGAAAACATCGGAGTGTCTATTAATTCTGTAATCAGTGGCAGTGATTATAAAATCAGTGCCGGCGATTATATAATCACAACTACTGATTATATAATCACTGACGCCGATTACAGAATTAGTAGACATTTAAAAAAGAATTATTCGGGATGAAAAAAGATTTTTTAGGGATTCTGTAAAATCAAGCTCAACGCTTTCAGGTCGTCGGCCCCGATCAGATCCACTTTTTCTTTGATAAAGAACTTTTTGAATAGTGGTGTGTCCGGTGCACCCCACCAGCGGAATAGTTTGCCTTCCGCATGGGTTTGCCGGATATATTCGCGCATCTTTTCGAGCTTTTCGGCGGGGATCTCTCCCTGGCCTTTCCAGCCGATGTATTTGGAATAATTATCGCTAATGACAGGCATTTGGGTGGCCGGAATACCTTTCCCTAAATCTTCTATCGTACCGTCCAGAAAGATAAATCGGTTGGTTTCAGCAGCAATAGCCTTACGGGGACTTCTCCCTGACAGATAGAACAACACGGCACTTTCTTGCAGTTTCCCGTCCTTTTCATGACAGAAAAGAGATTCGTATGGCTCCAGTTTCTTTTTCAAGACGGGGTACATCGCTTCGCCGTTTGTCTTGCAATCGACCATCAAGTAAAACGGGCGGTCGCTGCCCGGATATACTTTGCCCCCGTTCTTTTTGATCCGTTCGACTAATGGCAAGAGATACAGTTTCTCGAATGTGATATCCGGGTTGGGGGCGACCGAATCGTGGGACACATACAGCTCGCCGTCGATTAGCCATAAATCCGCTTCCACACAATTGAATTGGAATGAAAGGGCATCGAATAGCGGACAGGAACGTTCATAATCGTTGTGTGAGAAAGCATTGTAATGAATTGTCTGGGCTTCGATAGAGCCGGATAACAGACTGATAAGCAGAATAATTACTTTTAGTTTCATATGACAGATTCGTATTTGATAAGGCAAAGGTAAACAGTTTTATCCAATTCTCCGGGAATATTGTTTACATTTGCCCTAATCAATCTGATAAACCATGAATAGACGATTATTTTTTAAGAGATCATGTGCGGGGGCATTACTTTTATCCTGTCCGGGTTTGTTGGCGCGGGAAAATGAAAAGAGACTGCGTTTCGGCTTGGTAACGGATATACATTTTGCTCATCGGAATGTACACGGAACCCGCTATTATGAACAATCCATCACAAAATTATCGGAAGCAATAGACGTTTTTAATAGGCGGAAATTAGATTTCATGATTGAACTTGGAGATTTGAAGGATATGGGTGATACTCCTGAAAGAGGGCAGACTTTGTCGTTTTTAGATGAGATAGAAGCAAAGTTCCAGACTTTCGACGGCCCTGTCTATCATGTGTTGGGCAATCATGATATGGATAGCATTTCAAAACCTGAATTCCTCGCGCATACGGCCAATTACGGGAATGCGAAAGGAAAACCTTATTATTCCTTCGTACGGAACCAGATTAAGTTTATCGTACTCGATGGTAACTGCAACGAGGATGGTTCCGATTATGATTCCGGTAATTTCGATTGGACCAAGGCGTTTATCCCCGCTGGCCAAAGAGAATGGTTGCAGCAGGAACTGAAGAAAGACGATTTGCCTGTCGTGATCTTTATCCATGAACTGTTGGATACTTTTTCGGGTATTAGTAAGGAACTTTGTATCGGCAATGCGGAAGAGATCGTTTCGATACTTGAGCAAAGCGGCAAGGTCATAGCCGTTATCCAGGGACACCATCATGCCGGTAACTATAGTTTCCGGCATGGAATCCACTATTTTACGATGAAAGGAATGATAGAAGGAAGTCTTCCCGAAAATAATAGTTTTGCTGTTGTTGAAATAGACAAAGACTTGAATATCTATATAGAGGGGTTTTATAATTGCAAGAATAAGGAGATGAAACATAATAGATAATCATTATGAAGAACTTCACAGACGAGAAGACTCTCCTTCGGGAGATAAAGAACGGAAACGGCGAAGCATTCGAATTTCTGTTCAATAGCTATTATCCTCGGTTGCGGGGATATGCTGCTCGTTTTGTGACAGATGAGGAGGCAGTCAGGGATATCATACAGGAGAGCTTTTTGAGGTTTTGGGAAAAACGTGATCTGATAGAAGCTGTTTCCATTTCATCTCTTCTTTTCGCAATGGTGAGAAATGCCTGTCTGAATTATTTGAAACATCTACAACTGGTTGAGCAGCATAGCTTGGAACATTTGGATAGGGTGGCCGGGCAGGAAGAACTTTATTATTGGGACTTTAACCTGAGTCCGGAATATACGCTTCTGTATAAGGAACTGCAACAACAGATCCGTCTTGTTATGAATGATTTGCCCTCCCGTTGCCGTGAAGTATTTGAAATGAGCCGTTTTAAGAAAATGAAAAACCGGGAGATTGCAGATGCTCTCCAAATATCGACTACTGCGGTAGAGAAACATATAGCCAAAGCCTTAGCACGCTTTTCCGCACATTTTAAAGATAAATATCCGTTGGATGTCTATATCGCGATACTGGCTTGGCTGCTTTCCGAATGAACGAAGTCCTGTTTCTTTTGTTTTGGAAAATTTTTTTCAGGGAGGGGGTTGGGTAAAATTCATTTGGGTTGTTACATCATATAGAAAGCAAAAGTTATGAAAGAGCAGGAGATCGATAATCACCAGTTGGCAATACGTTATTTTGAAGGACGCATTACTCCCTCCGAAGAAGAAATTCTTTTCCGGTTTGTGAATGATGCACCTTCCAATAAGAGAATGTTTCGCCAATGGGAGGAAGAATGGATGCTTTCCTATAAATTGATTCCTGAAGTTTCGAATGAATGGAAACAGTTGCAGCGCCGGATGCAGGTGCGTCAATCGCTGAATGGGGTGTTTAGTACTAAACACATGCAATTGCAGCGGTTTATCGCTGTTGCTGCAATTGCATGTGTTTTATTATTGAGTGGAACATATGGTTTCTATCTTTATCGGAATACGGAAACTGCCGATAACCGGTTTGCTTTAGAAACGGCCTATGGAGAAAAAAGTAAGCTGATATTGGCGGATGGAACGATTGTATGGTTGAATGCCGGTTCTTCTTTACAGTATGCCGGTAATTTCAATTCTAAAAACAGGGAAGTCTTTTTAACCGGCGAAGCTTATTTTGAAGTGACCAAACAGTCGGATGGAACTCCTTTTGTGGTTAAAACGGACCAGTATAGTGTATTGGTCAAAGGAACAAAGTTTAATGTATCTTCTTACCCCGAAGATATTTCTGCCAAAACGACATTATTGGAAGGCTCTATCGATATTTTATATAAAGGAAGACATATTCCGGTTGCACCGGGAGAATTGCTTAGTCTTGACAAACAAAACGGAAGTTTTTCCCGTCAGAGGGTGCAGGCATCTCAATATAAATCCTGGACAGAAGGTAGAGTTGAATATGATAAAATCACTCTCAATGAGCTAGCAGTCCGCCTATCCCGTAAATATGACGTTCAGATTCATTTGGGGGACGACTTGGAAAAAGATATTGCTTTCCGTGTATCACTTCGCAATGAAGAGACTGTCGGAGATGTCTTTCAAGCTTTATCCGAGATTATACCGATCCGTTATGAGCGGCGGGGCCGGGATATTTATATTCGAAAACAATAGCGCAATTGTTAATATATTATTAAATCTAATTCTTTAATTTATTGGTTTATGTATAGAAAACATGTAGGAAGGGCGTTAATCCTTGCCTTGATGCTTTCTGGAGCCACCTCCATGAATGCACAGCGGATCACCCGGCAATTTAAAAATGTTCCTTTAAAAACAGTATTAGCGGAAGTAGAGAAAGAACTACAGTATTCCATCATTTACAAGAAAGACGAGGTAAATGAACGGAAGCAGATTACGCGAGATTTTAAAGATGCATCCTTGGAAGAAGTGCTATCTGCCATATTGGATAATGGATTGTCTTATTCCGTCCAAGGCAAGATGATTGTAATTTCCAAGAAAGAAGCAGCGGAACCATCTATCACTCAGCAAAAGCAGATCATCGTGAAAGGTATTGTGAAAGATGAAAATGGCGAACCTGTTGCCGGTGCGAATGTTGTTGAAAAGGGAACGTCTAATGGTACGATTACGGATATGGATGGGAATTTCTCTTTGTCGATATCCGAAGGTTCCAAATTAAGTATAACGTACATCGGATATTTGGACAAGGATGTTGCGGTTAGTAAAGGTAAGACTACATTGAACATCCAATTGAAGGAAGATACACAAGCTTTGGATGAAGTGGTTGTGGTTGGCTATGGTTCTGTCAAAAAACGTGACCTGACGGATCTGTTTCACAGATTTCATCTTCATCGATTCAGAATCAGGCTGTGATGAAAGATCCTATGCAAGCATTGCAAGGTAAAATTGCAGGTGCGGATATTACGATGGGAAACTCTCCCGGAGCATCTTCTACCATTGTGATCCGTGGATATAATTCGATCAATGCGGGCAATGATCCATTGATAGTGGTGGATGATGCTCCGTTCGGAGGAAAGATCGATGAGATCAATCCGGCAGAAATCGAGTCGATTGATGTTTTGAAAGATGCTTCATCCACCGCTATTTATGGTTCTCGAGGAGCAAATGGTGTTGTTATCATTACGACAAAACGTGCCCGTAAAGAAGCTAAACTGTCTGTTAGTTATGACGGATATGTCGGTGTGTCCAAGTCATTCAAAAATTATGATATGATGAGCGGTGAAAAATATGCAGACTGGAAAAGAATGGCTAATTATGGAAAGACAGATAAGGAAATATTTGATGATATTCAATTAAAAGCCTTGAACTCCGGACAATTTGTAGATTGGCAAGATTTGATGTTTAGCGGTACGGGCTATAAAACGGATCATAATGTCAGTATCAACCAGTCGAATGGTCGTAACCGTAATATGTTAGTGTTAGGTTATAATAAAGACCAAAGTATTATTGATAATATGGGATATGAACGTTTCTCTGCCCGTATTAATGGAGATATGGAATTAGCAAAGAACTTGAAAGTCGGTTATTCTTCTTTATTGGCACTGACAACCCGTAATAATGGAGATAATAGTGTTTGGAAATATGGTACTGTACTGGATCCTTTAACGGAGGTGTATGATGAAAATGGTGATTTACGCTTCTATAATAGTGGTTGGTATCAGACGGTATTGCATTCGAATCCTTTGTTCGATACTGATAAGAATAATGTAGACAATAAAGAAAAACGTACCCGTATCCTTTTGAACTTATTTGCAGATTGGGAAATAATCAAAGGCTTGAAATTCCGAACAAGTTTGACATATGGCTTGTCGTCAATCGAGAATGGAGTTTATAAGAGTTCTACTTCTCAAGCTCGCCAGTTGGCTTCTCCGTCTGCTGAATACAAAAAAACGAACGAGCAACAGATTACTTTTACGAATGTCCTGAATTATAAGAAGGTATTGAATGATCATAGTTTGGATGTATCGTTGGTGCATGATATGCAGACAGATAAAGCAGAATTGGTCGGTTTGACTGGACAGGATATGCCTTATTACGGTTCGTGGTTTAATGTGAATGAAGCACCGGATGTATTTACACGTCTTTCTTCTGTACGTAAATGGGCTTTGTTGTCATTTATGGGAAGAGTTAATTATACATTTAAGGATCGGTATTTGTTGACATTGACTGGACGTTACGATGGCTCTTCCCGTTTGGCAAAAGGTAATAAATGGGACTTCTTTCCGTCTGTTGCATTGGCTTGGCGTATGAATGATGAGTCTTTCCTTCGGGAAGTTGATTGGCTCTCTAATCTGAAATTACGTTTGAGCTGGGGTAATTCCGGTAATACGGCAATTTCTGAGTATGCAACACAAGGAGCTTTAGGTAAATATGTGTATTATTTCGGGACAACCGAGCAGTCGGCAATGGGATATCTACCTACCGAGTTGGCTAATAATCAATTGGGGTGGGAAAGTACAGAAGAGTATAATGTCGGTGTGGATTTTGGTTTCTTGAATAACAGGATCAGTGGTTCTATTGACGGATATATTCGTAATACACGTGATCTATTGATGAAACGTAATTTGCCGATCAATACAGGGTATGAATTTACTTGGCAAAATGTAGGTAAGACACGTAATTCGGGTATTGAAATAGCCTTGAACACTGTACCTGTTGTGACAAAAGATTTCAGATGGACAGTAGATTTTACTTTTGGCTATAACAAGAATGAAATTGTCGAGTTGTTCAATGGAAAAGAAGATAGTCCGGGAAATAAATGGTTCATTGGGCAACCTCTCTACGTTGAACGCTTGTATAAATATGTAGGAGTTTGGCAATATGGAGAAGAGGAGGAAGCGGCAAAGTATGGACGTGAACCTGGTAATCCTAAAATAGAGGATGTAAATAATAATGGGGTTTATGATGAAGGCGATTTGCATACATTCAATAAAATACCGAAATGGACAGCAGGGCTTTCTACCGGCTTCTATTATAAGAATTTCGATTTGAATGTCTATTTCTACACACGTCAGAAGTATGGACAGATATTGGGTATATTGACCGACGAAGCTGGATCAACCCGTTATAATCATCTGAATGTTGATTTTTGGACACCCGACAATCCATCTAATGCTTGTCCGAAACCCGCGATAACCAATCCGCAGGAGTTATTGGTGTCGAGTGATTATGCTTATCGGGATTTGTCATTTATACGTCTGAAAAATATCAACTTGGGATATACTTTACCGAAAGAGATTTCCAAAAAGTTTTATAGTGAGAAATTCAGAGTCTATTTTATGGTTGAAAACCCATATACATGGACAAAGAGTGATTATGTAGGACTGGATCCGGAAAACTGTAATAGCTATACTGACCACCGTCCGTTAACCTCGTTTATATTCGGAGTAAATGCAAGTTTCTAATAATCTAATTGAAAATAGAATATGAAAATACTAAATAAAATATTGATAGGTTCGCTGTCTCTGTTATGTTTGTCGTCTTGCGACTTTTTGGATGAGACAGCTTATAATAAAGTGACTGTTGGTAATTTCTATACGACTAAAGATGGTATAACCAATGGTGTGAACGGATTGTATTCGACTTTAAGAGGAATGTATATACAGGAATACTTGATTTATATGTGTGAAGGTCCTTCAGATATATGGATCGGCCATCAAGGGCATGAGCAATGGTACAATTGGACGATTGATGCGACAAATGCTGATGTAAGAAGTTTCTGGTATAGCTGTTATAAATCCGTAAATCAGTGTAATGCCGTTATCGAGAGCTTGGAAAATAATGATATTCCCGGATTGGATGGAAGTATAAAGACACGTTTTCTGGCTGAATCGTTATTTATCAGAGCACATTATTTCTATCATCTGGTACAGCAGTTTGGTGATATTCCTATGCCGTTAAAGCCGACAAATTCGGTTGAGACTACTGCATATAAAACAAAAGTAGATGAGGTTTGGAATCAGATCGTTACGGACCTGGAATTTGCTGTGGAAAACTTGCCGGAAACCTATCAGGCCTCTGAATTCGGACATATAACAAAATATGCAGCCATGCATCACCTGTCGAGAGTATATCTTACTTTGAAACGGAACGACGATGATTTGAAGAAAGCTTTGAATTATGCCGAGCAAGTTATCAATTCAGGTAAATACTCGTTGGTTAAATCGCACGCGGAATTATGGGATATCAATAATAAAAATAATTCGGAAGTCCTTTTCTCTGTCTTATATACGCAAAATGCGGAATTGAACGGAAACGGTAATACGGCTCATATGTATTTCTGTTCAGCATATTCGGAAGAACATCCTGCCGTAAAGAGAGTTATCGAGTATGGCAGACCTTGGAGCCGTGAACGTTCTTCTGATTTTGCGATAAGTTTGTTTGACAAAACGAAAGATCAGCGCTGGGATGATTGTTTTATTTCCCGGTGGAATGTAACGGAAAATTCTGTGACGGAAAATGTTTTTAGTCCGTTTACTAAAAAGACGGAAGAAAAGGTTTGGACGAAAGGTGAGTTGGCCATGATTGATCCGAGAGAGCCTTGGACACCGGAGCAGATTAAAGAAGTTTGGCCCGTTCTGGTATTCCTGCCGGAGTATATGCGCGAACAAATCGATCCTCTAAAAGATGTTCAGTCTGAACAGAATCCGAATGCGGTATGGCCGTCGAATACTCGTTTTACTTCCTATAAAATGTATGCTTATTTGGTGAAACATTTGGATTCTCAACGTCCGGAAGTTAACTGGACAGCCGGATCGCGGAATGTCTTTGTTTACCGCTTGGCTGATACCTATTTACTGGCGGCTGAAGCTGCATTCTTATCCGGAAATGCTCAGAAAGCAGCTGAATATATTAATGTGGTTCGTCGCCGTGCCGCTATACCAGGACATGAAGCGGATATGGAGATTAAGTCTTCCGATGTGACGATTGACTTTATTTTGGATGAAAGAGCTCGTGAATTGATGGGAGAAATGCATCGTTGGTACGATTTGAAACGGACGGACAAATTGATGGAGCGTATGAATGATCCTGAAATCAGTTCTATGACTGCAGGGAAATTTAAAGATTATCATGTATTACGCCCGATACCGCGTGATCAGTTGACAAATGTTTCGAATCCGGAGGAATTTACTCAAAATCCTGGTTATGGCAATTAATCATTTAGAATCAAAAAAAATGAGAGTATATGTTTTGTTATTGACTTGCTTGTTTTTCTCGTTGCTGGGGTTTGCCCAGCAACCGAGAATGATGTATGAAGATACTTCTCGTCGTGGAATCCCTTTTTCAAAAGATCCGCATGTCGTGAATTTTCAGGGACGTTATTTGATGTATTATACGCTGCCACCGAGATTGAATGTTCCTGGTTCCGGTGCTAATATCGGCATCGCATCCAGTAAGGATTTAGTTAATTGGTCGAAAGTCGGTGAAATAACACCGGAAAAGCATGCCACCTATGAAAAGAATGGGCTTTGTGCACCAGGTGCTTTAGTTCGAGATGGTAAAATCCATTTATTTTATCAAACCTATGGAAATGGAAAAAATGATGCAATCTGTCATGCTGTGTCGACTGATGGTATCCATTTTGATCGTGATCCGAGTAATCCGATCTTTCATCCGACGGGTGATTGGAACTGTGGACGGGCTATTGATGCGGAAGTCTGTGAATTCAATGGAAAGTATTTTCTTTATTTTGCAACTCGTGACAAGGATTTTAAAATACAAATGCAAGGAGTGGCAACAGCTCCTTTGAATACTGATTTTAACAGGGAAGATTGGATGCAAGCTTGTGATAAATCAATCTTGTATCCGAAGTATGCTTGGGAAGGCGAATGTATTGAAGGTGCCTCGATTGCTAAGAAGGATAATAAACTGTATATGTTTTATGCCGGAGCTTATAATAATGCTCCTCAGCAGATCGGGGTTGCTGTCAGTGAAGATGGTTTAAGTTGGGAACGTCTATCGGAAGAACCTTTTTTGCGAAATGGAGAACCGGGAGAATGGAATTCAAGTGAATCTGGCCATCCTCACCTTTTTACTGATCTTGACGGACGGACTTATTTGTTTTATCAGGGTAATAATGACCACGGTAAGACCTGGTATATTACACAGCAAGAAGTTTTCTGGAAGGATGGTAAGCCTTACTTGAAATAAATTTGTATATGGCTTGTCCTTTGTTCTCCTGTTTAATGGCAGAAAAATAGAAGGACAGGCTGTGTCATTTTTATTGTAAATTTGATTTACTAAGTTATTTAAAAGAATATTAGTTACATTTGTCAATTAAAAAGATCAGACTGCATTTATGAAGCAACTTGTTTTGATTATTCTATTATTATGGGGGAACCTTCAGCTTGCCTTATCACAGGGCTCTTCTGTACTTCCCCTCATGCTATACGGTGATACCTCCCGTGTCGGGGTGCCTTATTCGAAAGATCCGCATGTGGTTAAATTTAAGGGGCGCTATTTGATGTATCATTCTATTCCGCCGATGAAGGGGGATCCTGCTTCTGGATGGAATATTGGGATTGCGGAGAGTAAGGATTTGGTTAACTGGACGAAGGTGGGAGAGATCACGCCTGCTCCCGGAGCTGATTATGAGAAGAAAGGACTTTGTGCACCCGGTGCGTTGGTGAAGGATGGAAAGGTGCATTTGTTTTATCAGACATATGGGAATGGTGAAAAAGATGCTATCTGCCATGCCGTATCGGATGACGGCATTCGTTTCAAGAGGAATCCGACGAATCCGATTTTCCATCCGGCCGGAGATTGGACTTGCGGTCGTGCCATAGATGCGGAAGTATGCGAGTTCAAAGGACGTTATTTCCTCTATTTTGCAACCCGCGATAAAAACTACGACATCCAGATGCAGGGAGTTGCCGTAGCTCCGGGCAATACTAATTTCAACCGGGAAGACTGGGTGCAGGCGACGGATTCCTCTATCCTGTATCCCGTGTATCCGTGGGAAGGAAAATGTATCGAAGGGGCTTCGATTGCAAAAAGAGGTGACAAGCTTTATATGTTTTATGCCGGAGCTTACAATAATGCCCCCCAACAAATCGGAGTGGCGGAAAGTGAAGACGGCATTGTCTGGAAACGCCTTTCGGAAGAACCTTTCCTTAGGAACGGCAAACCAGGCGAATGGAATTCCAGCGAATCCGGTCATCCTCATATTTTTACCGATTCGGACGGACGAACCTACTTGTTCTATCAGGGAAATAACGATAACGGAAAAACCTGGTATATTACACAAGAAGAGGTGGTTTGGAAAAATGGAAAACCTTTTCTGAAAGGTAAGTGAAAGTGTGTCAAATTGACATTACCGGACGCGGATGACGCAGAATGCACAGACGAACGCAGATTTATTTTGTTGATAATTAATATATCTGTGTTAATCTGCGCTCGTCTGCGTCCCATGAATACCGATATTTGACACATCATCAGTTTTACCATACCTTCCTGTTCAGTATGCGGACCGAGTTGAAGACCGCCAGCAGAGCGACCCCGACATCTGCGAAGACTGCTCCCCACAACGTGACGTATCCCAATGCACCAGCCAACAGTACAATCCCTTTTACACCAAGTGCCCCTATGATATTCTGACGGACAATTGTACGTGTCTTGCGACCGATAGCGATAGCCGTTACGACTTTGGACGGCTGGTCGTTCTGGATAACGACGTCGGCACTCTCGATCGCTGCATCCGAACCGAGTCCGCCCATCGCAATCCCTACATGGCTTAGTGCCAATACCGGAGCATCGTTCATTCCGTCTCCGACAAAAGCTACGGATTTACCCGGCTCTTCAACCATTTCCCGGATATGCGTCGCCTTATCTTCCGGCAACAGGTTTCCGTATGCCAGGTCGATGTCTAAACGTTTGGCAAAAGACTCGACAATCTCTTTTTTGTCACCCGACAGTAAACGGATATCTGTCACTCCTAACTTCCTCAGTTTGGCAATCGCCTCCACTGCATCATCTTTCAATGTATCGGACAATAGTAGATGGCCGGCATATTTTTTGCCGATGGCGCAGATAACGACGGTCGCCACCTTGTCGGACAACTCTTCGGGGATGGAAATCCCGCGCTCTGTCATCAGGCGGATATTCCCGACAAGTACTTCCTGTCCACCGATGATTGCTTCCATACCATGTCCGGCCAGTTCATGCATCTCCGAGATGTTGATTGCAGAGATATTCTGTTTCTTTGCGTAGCGGACGATCGCCTGTGCGATCGGGTGAGTACTTTTCTGTTCGACGGATAAAAGCAAGGCCAATAGTTCCGGTTCGGAAATTCCATGTGCCAGCATATCCGTCACCTCGAAACGGCCGGTGGTCAATGTACCGGTTTTGTCGAATGCGACGGTATTTATCCGGGTGATAGCATCCAGATAATTGCCGCCCTTGAACAAGATACCGGCTTGTGAAGCCGCCCCGATACCTCCGAAATATCCCAGCGGTACACTGATTACCAAGGCGCATGGGCAGGAGATAACCAAAAATACCAATCCCCGGTACAACCAGTCATGGAAGACATATTGGAAAGACGGCACCACCAGCCCGGCAAGTGCCGGAACTATGACGATCAGCAGAGCCAATACGATCACAGCCGGTGTGTAGAACCGTGCGAACCGGCGGATGAACAGCTCGGCAGGAGCTTTACGTTCGGCAGCATCTTTCACCAACGCTAAAATGCGGGCTAATGCACTCTGGTCATACGGGCGGTTCACTTCTATGCGGACGGCTTGTCCCAGTACGATCATTCCCGCCAGGACTTCATCTCCTTTCCTGAGAGTACGGGGCATGCTTTCGCCTGTTAGGGCGGAGGTGTCGAACGACGCTTCGGTTTCCTGCAAAATTCCGTCGAGCGGTATGCGTCCGCCCGGCTTTACCTCGATCCGTTCACCTGTCTTCACCTCTTTCGGGGAGACGTTGATATATTTACTTTCACGGAATACATCCGTACGTTCGGGACGGACATCGAGCAAGCGGCTGATATTTTGTGAAGCACGTTCGACAGCCTTGTTTTGCAGCATTTCTCCAACCGTATAGAAAAGCATGACAGCTACAGCTTCCGGATATTCGCCAATGCTGAAAGCTCCGATCGAAGCAATCGACATCAATGAGAATTCAGTGAAAAAATCTTTTTGCAAAGCCTCACGATAAGCTTCTCGCATGACAGGCAGCCCTACCGGGAGGAAAGCTGTCAGATACCAGACGAGCTTTACCGCCGGCGAGAACCAGCTTTGTCCGGTATGGTCCAAGATCAGTCCCGCAATTAACAGAATGAAAGACAGGATTGGTAATGCTATCTCCCAACGTTTTTCTCCTTTATTGTGTCCGTGTCCACATCCGCATCCGGAGTGGCAAGTAGTTTTTGCTTCCATAAATCAATCTGTTTTTATTATTCCGATGCAAAGATCCGAAGATACTTTTGCAACTCGATTGCATTTTACAGATCCGTTGGCTTGCATGCCGGACAAATCCCTTTGACCGTATAGTTGATCGTATCTATGATGAAGCCTTCCGGCAACTGTACGACCGGGATTTTTATCGGGTCCATACAATAGGTTTTATGGCAAACCTCACAGTAAAAATGGATATGCCTGTTTTCTATAAAGCAAGTATCGGTGTCGCTCCGGCAGATTTCGTATTTCATCGACCCGCTTCCGTCTTCGAAAGCGTGGACGGCGTGATGCTCCAACAGGATCGCCAGAGAGCGTGAAATGGTCGATTTGTCTAATGTCTCAAGTTGCGCCTCCAGTTCGAGCAAGGAAATAGGATATGTCTGTTCCGACAATTTCTGTAATATAAGGATCCGGGCGGCTGTAGGGCGCACACCTTTATCTTTGAGCTTCTCTTCGCATTGTTTTGTTGACATAAATCGTATTGTTTTTCTTGACTCTGTAAAATTATAACAAAATTAATGCAACTCAGTTGCAAACTTTTATTTTGATTATTCTGATATTTTTCGCTACTTCGCATTTGTTATGGAATTACCAGAGGAGCAAAATAAGTTAAAGGAGATCGCCGCTGGAAATGTGGAAGCTTTCGAGCATCTGTTTTTCCAGTACCAACCGAGGTTGGTAAATTTCCTTATCGGCCTAACGCACGATAAGGAAGTCAGCCGTGATATGGCCCAGGATTTGTTTCTCTCGTTGTGGAAAGACCGCGAAAAACTTAAAAATGTCCGTTCTTTCTCCTCCTACCTTTTCCAGATGGCGCGTTTTACCGTGTATGACTACTTCGATCGTCTTATAGTATCGGAAAAATATACGAACGAATACTTGCAGGAAGCCTCCCCGGCCGAATCAGAGGAAGAAGCCTTGTTCGTCCGCGAGCTGCAATCGATCATCAACCGTACGGTCGATCAAATGTCTCCCCAGCGAAGCAAAATCTACCGGATGAGCCGTGAGGAAGGCTTGTCCAATGACGAAATCGCCATGCGCCTCGATATCAGCAAACGAACGGTGGAAAACCACCTGACCGCCGCCCTTACCATTCTTCGTAAAGTCCTTTATCTTTTCTTCCTTTTGCACGCTTGAACCGTCATTCGCATGCTTGTCTTTTGCCGGTTGGATGCAAGTGTAATCTGTTTTCGACATTGTCGTGTATATATTCGACGTTGTCAAAAATATATTCGACATTGTCGAAAATATACACGACGTTGTCGAAAACAGATTACACTTGCACAAAACCGGAAAAACATAATGAAGAAAAGTTGAAAAAAAGTGCATATTCGGTTGTGTGTATTTCCATAGTAAGCCGACTCCATTATAAAGCACGGGATTTTATGGAAAACGACAACAATATAAAACGAATCATACAACTTTATTTCGGAAAGCATTTTTCCCGTTCGGGGCGTGTCCTGTTCGGACGTTGGCTGCGGGCGGAAGATGGAGCTTCTGAGAAGACCGATATGTTGCAGGCCTTTTGGGAACATTCGCCGGCAGAAGCGACTGTCGAGACTCGCGAAGACTGGGATGCCCTGCAAAGACATTTACAGGTTGAACCGGTCCGTCGGAATACCGTCTCGATGTATCGTGGATGGATCAAATATGCGGCGGTAATTGCATTGATGCTATTGACGGGAGCGGCGACCTTCTTCGTTACGGATAGCTTGAAACCTACCCGGCATGTAGAGATGGCGGAATTATTCGTTCCTTATGGTGAGAGTCGGCAGGTTATTTTGCCGGATGGTTCACAGGTATGGGTCGATGCCGGTTCGTTGCTCGTTTATCCGAAAGACTTTACGGATACGGAAACCCGTACGGTTTACCTGACAGGTGAAGCTTCGTTCACAGTTCGGAAAAACAGGGAAAAGCCTTTTATCGTGAAGACGACTTATTTGGATATCCAGGCTTTAGGTACGGTATTTACGGTTGCTTCTTATCCGGGTGATTCCTGTACGAGTACGATTTTGGAAGAGGGAAGTGTCAAAGTGGATGTAAAGACAGGCGACCACCAGCCGGCTATCCTGAAGCCGAATGAACGCTTGGTTTATTCGCATGCGGCGCATACGGTAACGGTCCAGTCAGTCGATGCTTTGCTCTATAAGATGGAGCGTAGCGGTTACCTGATTTACGAGAATGTCTCTTTCAGTCATCTGATGGCTTCGTTGGAACGGAAGTTTAACGTGACGATTCATTATAATTCCCAGAAATATGCGGACGAATATTACAATGTCAAGTTCGCCCCGCATGAAACACTGGAGGATGTGCTGACTGTTTTGCAGCAGTTGATCGGCATTCATTTTAAGATAAAGGGAAATGTTGTATTTATAAATTAAAAATAGAGGAGAGGAACAGGATGAACAAAAGAAAACCGGAAAGAACGAAAGTGCGAAAATCCCTCTTTCCGGCGTTTGAAACCGAATTGTGACTTTTTTGGACTCAACGTAAAACGTTGGAAATAATTAATATTCAATTTTCAAACATACAAATATATGAAATTAACTAATCTAATACCTATAAAAGCGGGAAAAACGCTTTCCCGTTTATGCATAATTGGAGCTCTGTCTCTTGGTAGCTCGTTCGTATTTGCTCAAAATCAACAGGTTCGTTTGTCTGGAAGTAATTTAACCTTAAAGGCTGCTTTCAAGCAAATCGAACAACAAACGAAACTTTTCGTAGACTACAACACACAAGATGTCAACGATTCACGCGTGATCAAGAAGGTGCCGGCCGGCAACAACGTCAAGAACGTCCTGGAACAATTACTGGAAGGCACGAACTGTTCCATCACATTCAGTAACGGCCATGTAATCATTTCCAAAAATACTCCTGTTTCCTCGAAATCTAAGAAGATAACAGGAACTATTAAAGATGCTAATGGTGAACCAATTGTAGGTGCCAATATTGTGGAGAAAGGGACAACGAATGGAATTATTACGGATATGAATGGGTATTTCAGTCTGACTATGTCATCTGCTTCTATAATGCAGGTTTCTTATATAGGTTTTATTTCTCAAGAAATAAGAATTGGTGATAAAGATCAGTTCTTAATTCAATTGGCGGAGGATACGCAGAATTTGGATGAAGTTGTAGTTGTCGGTTTCGGTACAAGTAAACGAAGGGATGTGGTTGGTTCTATTACAAAAATTAATAGTGAAGAATTGACTAAATTACCTGTTACGAATATTGCGGATGGTTTACAAGGTCTGTCAAGTGGTTTGATGGTTACTAATCAGAGCGGACATCCTGGTAGTGCTCCTGAAATAAGAATTCGAGGCATTAATTCAATTAATTTAAGCTCTGAACCTCTTTGGATAGTGGATGGGATGCCTATTCACACTAGTTCATCTGATCGGACAGCAGGTGGCACGAAATCAGTTTCTGCTATTTCTATGCTGAATCCAAATGATATAGAATCGATAGAAGTTTTAAAAGATGCTGCGGCAACAGCAATTTATGGTAGTAGAGCTTCTGGGGGAGTAATATTGGTAACAACCAAATCAAATAAAGGGAAATTAACGGGTTTGCAACTAAGTTATGATGGAGGTGTATCTAAGCTTCCTTTTTCTCAAAATGATGTATTTATGGATTCTAAATCTTGGTGGAAAATGAAAGATTTAGCCCATGTAAATGCTGGAGAATCATTGACTAACCCAGATCTATGCATGGCGATTCAATTTTATGGAGAACGACCATCAATGACTAAGGAAGAAGCTATTAATATTAATACAGATCATTTAGGAGCATTAACACAATCTGCATTTTATCATCAAGTGGGACTTACGGCTAATAAAGGGTTTGAAACAGGTGGAGTTATGTTTTCTTTTAATTATCGCAATGAAGAAGGGCTGATTCGGGATAATGATTTTGATCGAATAACAAGTAGGATTAATTTCAACTTCAAACCTCTCAATTTTTTAGAAATGGGCATTAATTCTAGTTTTATTTATGTAAAAACAAATGGTGTCCAATCCCGAGATGGAAAGGGGGGGGCAGGATGGACCAATTGGAGACGTACTTTACCTTGGTATAAGATATATGATGAAGATTCACAAACAGGTTATTGGGCTGTAAATAGTGGTTTTAATTTACGTGCATCTGTTGATCGAAATTTGATACGCAATGATGTGGATTCTTATCGAAATATCAATCATTTTTTTACACAATGGGATACACCATTGGATGGATTGAAGATTAGAGGAGAGGTTGGGGTTGACTTGATGGTAACTAATACTTCCTTTTGGCGTTCTGCTCTTTTGGTGCCAATTGTTCCATATGTTTCGTCTGCTTATGAGCAATCCGTTACAAAAGCGAATATGAACTATGATGCTTATGCTAATTATAATAAGACGTTTGATGTACATAATATTGATGTGACTGCTGGTTGGGAGGCGTTTCGTAATTGGAATTATACTCGATTTGCAGAAGGACAAGATTTACAAACAAATTATCCAGAATTAATTAATCCCTTAACTATGCTTCAAATGGGTGGATATAGAGGAGGTGACCAATATTTAATGGGTTTTTTTGCTCGTGCTAATTATAAGTTATTGGATAAATATATATTAAATGCTAGTGTACGCCGTGATGGCCACTCTGCTTTTAGTCAAGATAATCGATGGGCTAATTTTTATGCTGTTGGGGTGGGATGGATCCTTTCTGATGAGGATTTTATGGCAGATATGTCTTGGTTGAATCTCTTGAAATTGAGAGGTAGTTACGGAACCACGGGTAATACCAATGTAAATAATTCAATGACCTATATGTCGTGGGGGTTAAATACGAATAATATTTTTGGAGTGAATTATGCTATTAATGGATCAAGTACAGTTGGTCCATTGGGGAGTACTAGTTTGAAATGGGAAACAACTGCTAATATGGACTTAGGTATTGATTTTGGTATTTTGGGAAACAGAATCAATGGTTCTTTTGCATATTATTCACAAAAAATATCTGATTTGATACTGAGAGGAAGTGTTCAGCCTTCTGTTGGTTATTTTACAAATGAGATTTATGAAAATGTGGGAGATTTGAAAAACTGGGGAGTCGAGTTTAATATTTCGTCAGTAAATATTGAAAATAAAAATTTTAGTTGGAAAACTGATTTTAATATAAGTACAAATAGAAATAAAGTACTTAAACTAAATGAGGCAGAGAAAGGTAAGGGTCGAGAATATGATACCAGTATCAGGAAAGAAGGTGAAGCTTTAAATACCTGGTATTTGGCAAATAATATTGGGGTTGATTCGGAAAAAGGGGTGTATATGATTGAAGAACGTAATATGGATGTATGGAATTCCGAATATGAGACTAGAGGTACTGGTAAAATTATACCAATGACAAATAATAATGTGGCAAATAATAAGATGATACAACATGGTAAAACACCATTACCTAAGTTTTACGGAGGCCTTTCTAATACGTTTTATTATAAAGGATTTGATTTGAATATATTATTAAATTTTGCTGGTGGACATTGGCTAATGAATGGAATATATGCAGATTGTGATCAAATGGATAGTAATAGTAATGCAATAAAAGACCTAATTGGGAATAGTTGGGAAAAACCTGGGGATATTGCAAAATATCCACAGGTAATGTCGGGTGAAAGTTATTATTATGATAATGATGGTAATCTGTCGGAAACACGTACCCAATTTACTCGGGTGGAACATACTACTCGCTTCTTGCAAAGAGGTGATTTTATTCGTTTGCGAAATATACAATTAGGATATACGCTACCTAAATCAGTATTAAACCGAGTTAAACTAAGTAATGTGAGATTATTTGTAGGAGGATCAAATTTGTTTACTATAACAGGTTTTGATGGTTTGGATCCTGAAACTGTAGATGATCTTCCTATCGCTCGTTCTTTTAATTTTGGAGTTTCTTTAAACCTATAATTTATTATGAGTTATGAAAAATATAATATTAAAATCATTCGTATTTGCAATGTTACTTGGTTCTTTTGTGTCTTGTGATGATTTCTTTGAAATAAAGAGGCCGCAGGAAACTCAATGGACAAATACGGCCACTTTTGAACAAGGTCTTAATTCCGCATATTGGTTAATACAATGGGGTAATGGTTTGGGAAGAGGATATCCTATATTCCATGATTTTGCAGCTTCAGGAACAGCTCGTAAAACTGTAACAGGTGCTGCTGGATTAAATGGAGATGAATTGTATTATAGAAAATTTGGTGAACGATTAACACGTTTATCAGATATTTGGGCACAGGGATATCGAGTAATAACACTGGCAAACTTGGCTCTTGATTTAGATAAAAAATGGGATGGAAATCCATTTAATATGAATATTAATAGTGAAGATTATCAAAATAATTACATTAGACAAATTGGTGAGTTTTATTTTTGTCGAGCATATGCTTATTTTATTTTAATGAAAACATTTGCTCCTCCTTATGATCATAATGGGAGTAATGATATTCTAACAATTCCTTTAAAAGAAGATGCAGCTTATTCGAAAGATGATGTATTAAATGAAAAAATTGGAACAAGAGAAGATGTATATCAACAAATTATTCATGACTTTAAAAAAGCAAAGGAACTTTTACCTGATCAATTTACATTAAATTCATGGAATAATGTTGCTGGTTATGAGGCTGGTCGTGGAAATAAGTGGGTGGCTACAGCACTTTTAGGTAAAGTCTATTTTTTGATGGGAAAATATGTTGAAGCAAAAGCGGAATTCGAAGATCTGATAAATTATGCAGAATCAACAGGTACTTATTCTTTAGAAGAGGTGCCAAAAGAGGCTTTTAACAAGTATCAAGCAGAAGTATATCCTAAAGAATCTATTTATGAATTTAATGGTGGAGACCCTTTGGGCGCATCTGGAAAACGTAATTTATATTTATATACAGGTATGGTGATGGGGTTACGCTTCCGTGATTCAAATGGTGATGAGATTACGAATGTTGCTACAAATGGACAAGGTACTGTGATTAGTACTTGGAACAGTTTTGCTGTATCTTATACTGCTTTGAAACAAATGGGTTGGATGGTTGATCCGATGAATGGGGATTATACGATTACTGCTGAAGCGAAAGCAGATTTGAGATATCAACAGTGTTTTCATTTATTAAATCCGATGCCCCAAAACACACCTGGTGATAATATTCCAAAAGGAAGTGAAGGTTATGTGACTTACGAATCATTTCCTGGACATGCCCATTTGACTACTCCTCATGTCTATATAGATAAGTTTTTCCGTGGGGAAGCTCCTTATGGAAGACTTTCCAAATTTCCATTAATCAAACTGGCTGAAATTTATCTATTGCGTGGATGGATCAAATGGAAAGGTGGTGACTTGCAAGGTGCAGCAGATGATTTGAACAAAGTATGGAATCGCTCAAATCCCAATAATATAAATCGGCATACAGCTGCAAATATCACGCACGAGTCAATCTATTCTGAATATCTCCGTGAAATGATGGGAGAAGGTTGGACTGTTGATTTTATAATGGGGACACAAATGGATGCTCCGCAAGGTGATGATCCTTTAACTCCGGTAATTCAACCTCCTTATTCTAATTGGTATTGGCCGATACCTTCTCAGGAAGAAAGTTTGAATCCGAATTATCAGTATAATGAAGAATGATAGACTAGGATATATTAAAAATTAATGCATAGTATACTATCAATCCTAAAGAGGAATAATGTGTTTTCAGTAATTGTCAAGTAGTCACTTGATAATTACTGTTGCATAATTACAGAAAACTTTTCTATATGATAAGAATAACAACAATAATTAGAGTTAAATAATGAATAAAATTATATGTATCTTATTTGTGATGATATGTTCATCCTCATTATATGCACAGAATTTGTCTACTTATGAAGATCGAAGGAAGGCTATTATTTATAGTTTGAAAGATGTAAACTTGTTACAACGGGGAAAACATGGATTGTCCAAAGCTATAGCTCGTTTGGAATCGAATCCACATGACGAAGCTGCTTTGACCTATATTAGTAATGTTTTGGAGCATAGACATCAGAGTATGTTTGCTTTTCCCGGAATGGCACTTGCTTTATGTCGTTATTGGGATAGTTTTAATGAAGAACAGTTGAAACAAATTCAATCTCAACTGGAAAGATTAGCAAAAGCAGATAAAGTTGATGGTCAAGGTTTTTTATTACATGGTACGGAAAATCATGCGACAATGATGTGGGCCAGTGCTTTTTTGTTTGGACAACTTTTTCCAGATGCCCAGTGGGTAAATGGAATGACTAGTGGAGATTTGATGGATGAGATGAAAGAACGTTTGCGGAAAATGTTTAAAAATATGTATCAAAAAGGGTATGCTGAATATCTTTCTTCAACCTATGAAGTGGTTATGAATTTCCCTGTTGAAATATTATTGGAATATGCAAAAGACCCAGAGATGAAGGCGATTGCTGAAGCCTTTATGTTATATAAATGGTCGCTTCTTTCTTTAAACAATTTTGAAGGATATATTGTCGCTCCTTATTCTCGGATGTTTGTACAGCAAGATCATGCTCCTACAGAAATGAAAGTTTCTGCTACATCTTATTATAATTGGCTAATGTGGGGGTGGGGACCTGCAACTAATAATTTAAAGATAACGGATTTTACAGATCACCCAGAAACGAATTATGCTCTTTTTTCTGCATTATCAAATGTAAAGCCAGATACTATATTTTTTAGATTGGCGGACTCTAGAAATTCCCCGTTTTCATTAAAATCTTCTGCGTCTACTTTTGGGGAGTATGGGACAGGGGTCCCTCATATGGTGATGCGTAAGGTTTATCGTGATAAAACTTATGCCATTGGAACAGGAAACTTTCGCTGGGTTCCGGGTTTTGACTATGCAGACGATAATTACAATGGTTTTAGTATTGCGTGGAGTAGTCCGGATCGTTTTAATTACATAGGCTGTTTTCATCCTTATTGGTATAGTGATGGGGATACTGCAACATTAACTCCGGATACATGGGATAAAGGAAATATATCCCCATTCCAACAAACTGCACATTATGAAAATACTGTAATTATTTTATTTAATATTCCAAATACAGATCCCTATCCTAATTCTCCTAATCCAATAAAATGGACTTGGCGTGATGGACATGCTAACCATCTAATACAAAGAGGTATGTTGCGTTATCCAAAATCAATTGATGAAAAAATAGAGGAAGGAAACTGGATTTTTCTTCGTGAAGGTAAAACTTATATAGGAATTAGGCCTTTAAAGAGTTATTATGAACAAACGAATCTTACAAATAATGGATGTGATGATTTTAATATTATTAAAAGTGATCATGCAAAAACTGGTTTTATTTTTGAATTAGGAACAGAAGATGAGTTTGGTGACTTTTTAAAATTTAGAAAACAATTATTGAAAAATAAAATTAGTATTGATTGGGAGCAGATGATCGTAAAATATACAAATTCTCGTAAAAATAAGTTGGAAATACAATACCAATCGGGATTACCTATTGCTCCCGTATCCTTTCTTCCTGTAACTTTAGAACGCAAAGAAGTGAAAGGACTTGCTGAGTCAGTTCCTTCTGTTCGAATTAATGGAAAATGTGAGATATCTTATGAACAATGGCCTATGATTGAAAGCCCTTATGTGAAAATGAATGATAGTATTCTAATTATAGATGATGGACAATCCAAAATAGTTGTAAATTGGACTGGAGATTATCCGATAATAAAGCGAGGTGAATAATGAAATTATTTATAAATTAATAATGTAATGAGAATAATTTTATTTTGTTTATTTCTTTCTGGAATGCTTATTTCTTGTAAGCAAAAAGGTCGGGGATCATATTTTTCAGACTTTCCAGCAGGTTATGAGCCAGCAGAAATTGGGCGGAAACTTGGATATCATTTTATTAGTGGTGAGCATTTTTTACATGGTGGTAAATGGATACATTATGCGGAAGTATGTACTTGGTACGGAGCGTTACGGTTTGCACAAGTTGCTAATGATAAAGAGTTAATCCGCCGGTTACAAGAACGGTTTGAGCCTTTGTTTACCACGGAGAAGCAATACCAACCCATTATGAACCATGTGGATTTGAATATGTTTGGCTGTCTCCCTTTGGAATTTTATAAAATAACGAAAGATAGACGCTATTACGATTTAGGAATGCCTTATGCTGAGACTCAGTGGTGTACCCCTTTTGACGCAACAGAGGAGGAGAAAGCTTGGGCTAACAAAGGTTTTTCTTGGCAAACCCGTTTGTGGATAGATGATATGTTTATGATAACTATTATACAAGCTCAAGCGTATCATGTGACAGGAAATAGAAAATATATTGAAAGAGCTGCTAAAGAAATGGTGTTATATCTCAATGAATTACAATGTTCGAATGGCTTGTTTTACCATGCTCCTGACATACCGTTTTTTTGGGGAAGAGGAAATGGCTGGATGGCAGTAGGTATGACAGAGTTATTACTCTCGTTACCAAAGGATGACCCTTGCCGTGCACGTATATTGGAAGGTTATCAGTTAATGATGAAAAGTTTGAAAAACTTCCAAAATGGAAATGGCATGTGGAATCAACTGATAGACAGGCCAGACTGCTGGGCGGAAACGTCTGGAACGGCGATGTTCACATATGCTATGATTATGGGGGTAAAAAATGGATGGTTGGATGTAGAAGAGTATGGGCCTGTTGCACGAAAAGCTTGGATGGCGTTGGTCCCTTATATTGATATCAATGGTGATGTTACTGAAGTATGTGTGGGTACTAATAAGAAAAATGATCTTCAATATTACTATGATCGTCCACGTATCACTGGTGATTATCATGGGCAAGCACCTATTATCTGGTGTGCATTTGCATTATTATCTTAAGTTAATTTAAAATTATTGATCGAATGAAATGTTTATTATGTATTTTATCTTTTGTTTGTTTTCAAATGGTAGGAGCTGCACAATATATAAACTACGACCTGGTGATCGTCGGAGGGAACCCCGGAGGGATCATGGCAGCCATCTCTGCCGCCCGGATGGGGAAAAAATCGGTGA
>ENA-ORNB01000099-ORNB01000099.1-human-gut-metagenome-genome-assembly--contig:-NODE-99-length-104567-cov-22.994364_pt1 | contig 104567 bp, 84 predicted proteins | sample MGYA00242112_ERZ509016 | MGnify/ENA primary metagenome ERZ509016 (study PRJEB26280, sample SAMEA2338705) | human gut metagenome | biome: human gut; feature: human-associated habitat; material: faeces...
AAGACTCAGACGAAGACTCAGACGAAGACTCAGACGAAGACTCAGACGAAGACTCCGGAACGCTGGATGAGCTGCTGGAGGATTCTTCCGAGGAGGATGAGTCGGATGAATAGCAGGAAGATGAAACTGCGGAAGATGATGTAAAGCCCGGTTTCTCGATAGACGATGTGGGCTCTTCATGGGATGAGCTGCTGTCTACGTCTTCTTCCGGCAGGTCGTCATTGCTGGAAGACGAGTCACTGCCGAATTCCCATTCCTCGCTCCGGGACGTGCTTGAGTCGCTGCTTGGGGAGCCGTCTTGCAGAATGCTTATTGTTTTCTTGACGGACTTCTCCGTATTGAAATCGGATGGATCATTGTAGGCCTGGATCGTCCAGGTACCGTACCGGTCATCCCCTTCGTTCAGCCCGCAGAGGACGTAGATACTTCCCCCGGGACCTTCTCCGTCAGTAGTGTCGGGAGTAGCCCATGGATAGGTTTCCACGGATTCCATATTGATTTTGAAGTATCTGGCGTTGGTTGAGACCTGGATGCGTTTGCCGCCGCCGTCCGAGTCGAACTGAATGAAATCCGGGGTGGCGGAGAGGGTGATTTCGTCGTTGGAGAAATTGCCCGGAGTTCCGGCGTCCGACATATTATTGGTTGTATGAGGAGACATACTTTTCTTTCTATTTTTTGATGTTGCCGCAAAATTATTTATGTTTGCAGTGCGCTTAGAATGAGTCAATAATTGTTATTATGGCAACAAGTATGAAATGGATTCCCCTCCGGATGATTCACTCTTATAGGCATACTGTGGAACACGTGCTCCCATTCATGCGGGGCAACAGGCTGCCGGGAAGAAGAGAAGACCTATTTTAGCCTGTAAACGTGTCGACAAAGGGGAGCGTGGCGGTTACTATCCGGCCCGGCGGCGCAGCCCCTGTGAATCCGCCGGATGTCGAACGGGAACAATTGCCGTTCCAAAACTTTCTGACCGTCAATTCCTGTGATTTAGCCGCCGTTGCCCATGAATTTGTTGAAACGTTTGCTGACTTCCCTGGACCGTTTTACGACGGGCCTTCTACTGAGTGTGCTGCTTTCCGTCGTCCTTCCGTGCCGGGGGGAATGGGCAGTGGCGATGGAACACGTGAGTGACGCGGCGGTGATGCTGCTGTTCTTCCTGTACGGAGCCAAACTGTCGCGGCGAGCTGTCCGGGACGGGTTGATGCATTGGCGCCTGCAGGGACTGGTGGCCTTCAGTACTTTCGTGATGATTCCCGCGCTGGGTTTGATGCTGAGTCCGTTGTTCTCCTTGTGGATGACGCCCGAGCTGGTGATGGGGATGCTTTACGTGTGCATGCTGCCTTCCACGGTGCAGTCGAGCATTGCCTTTACCTCGATAGCGGGAGGGAATGTGGCCGCCGCCGTGTGTGCCGCGTCGGTATCAAGCCTTCTTGGTGTGTTCCTTACGCCGTTGCTTGTAGGGATGTTTGTGACGGTCTCCGGCCAGGCGGGAGGGTTGAATGCGGATACATTCGCGAATATTTGCCTGATTATTCTGGCTCCGTTCGTAGCCGGGCAAATCGTCCAGAGGTGGATTGGTACCTGGGTGAGGGAGCACCGCAATGTGACTTCGTGGACGGATCAGAGTACAATCTGGCTCGTTGTCTATTCCGCTTTCAGCCATGCGATGGTGCAGGGCGTGTGGAAGAGTGTTCCGCTTATGTCCCTGGGCGGAGTTGTCGTTTCCTGTGCAACGGTGTTGACCCTGACTCTTCTGCTGACGGCCTGGCTGGCCCGGCGATTGCGTTTCAACCGGGAAGACCGCATTGCCATCATTTTTTGCGGTTCCAAGAAAAGCCTGGCAACGGGTATTCCCATGATGAATGTCATTTTTGCCGGTTCGCAGATCGGCGTGCTGGTGTTGCCTTTGATGGTATTCCATCAGATGCAGCTGATGGTCTGTGCTTTCCTGGCAAAGAAATGGAGCCGGAAGGGGTGACGGATGGACATGAGGGCCGCTGAGGCGTGTTCACCTGGAATATTTCTCGCGGGACAAGATGTGTTGAAGTGTTAGTCTTTCACTCTCAATATAATGCGTATTTGTTCGCGGATCCATGAACTGGGTGTGCTCTGGTGACGAGCCGCTCTGTTGATAATGGCGTAATAATCGTGTTGGGAGAACGTGATTTCCAGTGTGTAGAGAGGTGGGCAAGAGGAAAAAGTATTTTTTTTTTGGATCTCGTGGAACTGTATGACAGTTTTCAAAAAGGCGAGTCGGGCGGGAGGGATGGGGGTGGTTCCGGTGAGCCAGTTGTCCAATGTTCTCTTGCTCACTTGACATATGCTACTCAGTAATTTACGAGACATGCCCGGGGTCGTTTTGATCCAGTGCTTGATGAACTCTTTCTCGTCTGCTTGCATGCGGCATGTATTACCCTTCTAGGCCAAAAAATAGAATGTGAAACACAGATTATCCAAATAAAAAACTTGCGGGGATCACGAATTCGTGCATATTTGAGTCATTGCGAACGATATACAGAAATTCGCAAATACCTAAAAATCAGAATACATAATAAACTCCTAAAAAAGGCAAATAACAAGTAAACAAGAATCATACCAAATAGTAGTATGAAATTGATAATAATGAACAAGAAAGAAAAAAGATAATGTCTATCCACATATTTGTAAACAACCGTATTATTACATTAATCGATCATCCCGGGCTTTCCTATCCGAAGAGTATTCTTGATTCCCAGATCGGAGGTAAACCTTCTGTCGGCAAGTCGAACAAGAAAATCCAAGGCGGAGGAATTACGACGCACGATGCAGCCCTGTTGCTGCGCTGCAGCATGTCGGGAACTCGCCAACTCCTGCGCCGCAAAGGAATCCCGTTTGTCGTAATACCGTCCGAAAGGGGTACTTTAACCTGCTATTGGGACAAGCCGAGCTTCCTGAAGCTTTTTGAACGCCGGCCTCCGATTTGTAAAAAGATACCCGGCGGCTGGTTGACGACCAAGGAGGCTTCTCAGTATCTCGGGGTAACAAGGAGTGTCTTGTACCGATTGACCGTTCGCGGAGTTCTGGTTGAAAGGAAAGCCTTGGTCCGAACTTGCCGCGGGGTCAGGACCAAGAGTTTTTATTCTCTGGAATCCGTTGAAGATGCCATGAACGGACTTCGCAAAATGCGTCAAAAACAGAAGGCCTCCCGGACAGGCAAGAAGGATTGATGCCGGCGGGTTGGCTTATCGTTTCCCGCTAAGAAGAAGGCTGTTTCTCTGATGAAGAGGGATAGCCTTTTTCCCGGGAAGAACCTGGACAATGGGAATGGTGATGAAAGGCGTCCGAGACAAAAAAAGAGCGGGGTTAATCGGGCCAGACATTGCCCGGAGTACTGCCCTTGGTGATGATGGCTTTCTGACCAACCCTGAATTGAAGTCCCGGCCGTGCTTTCTGGATGATTTCCACCAGTTCGTTGGTGTTGTCCATGAGGATGCGGACTTTGACGTAACGCTCAACTTCGACATTACTATCCATCAGGGAACCTGTGGCCGATGCTATTTTCGTAGTACCCTGGGCGAGAAAGCCGGGGGAGATTGCTTCAGCCGTGCTGGCTGCCATACCGGCAAAAGCGCCGGTACCTTCGTTTTCCACATCCAGCATGATTTCCTTGACCTTGACAACCGTACCTTCCTGAATGGTCATGATTTTGCCAACGGGGATTTCGCCTGTATGGCTTTGAGTACATGAAAAAAGGACGGTGGATAACAGGCAGAGGGAGAACAAACGTAGCATGGACAAAAATGATTGGAATACACCAAGGATACGCCGTCGAAGAGCGCATTCTTTCAGAGATTCCGTAAAAAACCGGTTTTGTGGGGAGAGGGAGATTCTCCGGATCGGCTTGCTTCCTTTGTCGTCAGCTTAGCGTATAAGTCAGGAGGTAGACGATAAGGTGCGCCGAGGATAGGGCAAGAACTTTGTTGAGCTTGGCATTCTCCGGTGTTCTTCTTATTTTCAGAATTAATAAACCGGCCAGGAGAAAGGCGGGAATCCACTTCCACCAAAGGTCGCCAATGGAAAGTCCCAAGGCACGGAATGAAGTCGGCAGTGTGATGTAGGCGGCAACGATGAAGGAAATCGTCATTCCGCGGGCTCTGGCGGAACCGAGACGTACTGCCAGCGTCTTCTTGCCAGTGGTTGCGTCTTCCTTGCGGTCACGCAGATTGTTGATGGAAATCATGACGGCAGCCAGGAGTCCGCACTGAATGCCGATTACAAAACCGGCGTGATACACCTTGAGTGTCAGTAGTTCCGTCGTTCCTGGCACCATGAGTCCGGTGCCGATCTGGACGAGGATGGTTCCCATGACGGCCACGAAACCGAAAAAGAGAATGACGAAGATCTCCCCCAGTCCGTTGTAGGCCAGAGGATAGGGACCTCCCGTGTATCCGTAGGTGAAGAAGAGAGAAGGAATGCCGATAGCGAGGATGGGCCACCCGCGCAAGTCAATGAGAGGGAAGGCAAACAGACAGGCCATGAGAAGGAATGCGATGGCTCCGCCAAGAACCTGGTTCCGAGTCAGGCTGCCGGAAGCCGTCATGCGCTTTGGTCCCGTCCGGCGGGAGGTATCGGCCTGTTTGTCGTGATCAATGGCATCATTGAACAGGTTGCAGGCAATCTGGAGGCAGAGCGTACTGAGCACCGTGAAGAGAGCCAGCCGGACATTCCAGCTTCCAGTCATGCGCCAGACGACCATGCAGCCGGCCCAGACGGGGATGACGGCTGCCGTGAGCGTTTTGGGTCGGGTGGCGAGAAAATAGGAGGCTAGTTTACTCATGGGGTGGCGGATTGTAGCCTGGAGCCAGCCATCCGTCAAGAAACCCGGTGCCAGGCCGGTATGTATCAGGATAACTGGCGTTCCACAGATGCATGCCGGCTGTCCGAACCGTTCGGGCGGTAAAAAAGCGGAAGCCGTCTTCCTTGTGATAGGAAAACGGCTTCCGGAGGGACGGTTTTTACCGTACGGGATTAGTCCTTGAAGCTGGCGTTGCGCATGTCACCTGTTTCGAGGAACTTGCTGTGCATTTCCAGAGCCTTGGCAACGTTACAGGGAGTGTGGAACCCGGGCGTGAGGGCGATGTAATCGCGCAGGAGTTGCTTGTAATCCGGATGGACGCATTTTTCGATGATTTCTTCCGCACGTTCGCGGGGGCATTTGCCACGGAGGTCGGCTACGCCGAGTTCCGTCACGATGATGTCGACATCATGTTCGGTATGGTCGTGGTGGGAGACCATCGGGACAATGGAGGAGATGGCTCCCCCTTTGGCGACGGACGGGCAGGTGAAGATTGTCAGGAATCCGTTGCGGGCGAAATCTCCGGATCCTCCGATGCCATTCATCATCTGGCGGCCGTAGAAGTGGGTGGAATTGACGTTGCCGAAAATGTCGACTTCGATGGCGGTATTGATGCAGATCAGGCCGAGACGGCGGACAATTTCGGGATTGTTGGAGATTTCCTGCGGGCGAAGGATGACGTGCTGCTTATAGAAGTCGAGGTTCTTGAGCATGTGGTCAAGCTGGTCGTCGGAGACTGTCAGGGAACAACCGGCTGCCAGAGAACAGCGGCCTTCGTCCATGAGCTTGATGACGGAGTCCTGAATGACTTCCGTATACATCTGGAAAGGAGGGATGCTTTCATCGCGTCCCAGTGCGCCGAGGACGGCATTGGCGATGTTGCCGACGCCGGACTGAATGGGCAGGAAACCGGAGGGAATGCGGCCAGCCTTGAATTCGGCGGAAAGGAATTCGGCAACATTTTCTCCGATTTTATCGGTGATGGGATCGCCGGGTTTGAAGGGGGCGATACCGTTGGGTTCATTCGTTTCTACGATACCGACGACTTTGGCCGGATCAATCTTGAGAGTGGTTGTACCGATGCGATGGGAAGGACTGGTGAGGGGGATGGGTTTGCGGTTGGGCAGCTCTTCGGGCATGTAGATGTCGTGCATGCCGATCATTTCCTTGGGCATGTAGGCGTTGCGTTCCACAATGATGCGCTCGGCCAGGAGGCAGTAGGTTGGCGTGTTGCCGACGCCGGTGGTCAGGGTGACTTCACCGTCTTCCGTGATGTCTGCAACTTCGATGATCGCGGTTTTGACGGCGGGGATGTGTCCGTAACGCATGTACATGGCGGTGTGGGAGAGATGCATGTCGTTGTACTGCACGTCTTCCGAGTTGATGCGCTTGCGGAGATCGGGGCTGGACTGGTAGGGTGTTCTATGTCCGATTGCATTGGCCCGGGCCAGGGCTCCGTCGGTGGAACCGCTGGTGGAAGCTCCGGAAAAGATGTTTACTTTGAACGGTTTCCCTTCGGCATGAAGAGCTTCTGCCTTGGCGGCGATGGCGCGTGTAGTGGCCTTGGGAACGCCGGCTGCGGTAAATCCGCTCAAACCGATGTTTTCGTCGTGTTCAATGAGTGCAGCAGCTTCTTCAGGAGTTAATTTTTTGTAGGTCATGATGTTGGTGTGTGAAAATGGTTGTAGTATAAAAGACGTGGGGTTCCAGCGAAAAAAAAAGAAAAACGATTTTAGCGTCTTTCAGACTTCGGTCAGGCGTGTAATGGAAATGGCCGGAATTGTTTTTCGGGAGCCGTCGGAAAGAAATAGAACGGGGGATCCGTCATCGGTGATACCTTCAAAAATACCCTCGATCGTGGCGTCGTCCGTCAGGACGGATACGGCTGTCCGGCCTCCCCATGCCTTATTGAGGCGGGGCAGCAGGCCTGATAGTCCGGTGGTGGAAAAAACGTTCCATTCGTCCTTGAGAGCATGGGCAAGGCACTCCATGATGTCGTCGATGCCGGGGCAGGGGACCAGGAGGTCGGCAAGGCGTGCGGGAGGATCCTGAACTTTGCCCTTAAGCACGGCGATATCATTGAATATGTTGATGCCGATGCCGACGACAGCCATGTCGGAAGCCGGCCTCTCGACGAGGATACCCGCTAATTTGGATTTACCGACCAGGAGGTCGTTGGGCCAGCGCAATCGTGCTCCGTGAATGGAGTATCCGGCTAAAATATCCAAGAGGGCGAGTCCGGCGACAAGAGGAAGATGCCCCCATTGGACAGGGATACTGCCTTGGGGCTCCAAAGGAAGATTGAATGAGGCCCACAGGCCGCCGGGAGACCCGAACCAAGTCCGGTTGAAACGTCCTCGTCCGTTACGCTGGAACTCGCAGCGGGCGATATGCCACGGTGGAAGGTGGCGAGCCAAATCGTTGGTAGAAGAAGCCTCGGCCCAGTCATGCACTGTCCAGATACCGAAACGGCGCGTCGAACGGGCTGGTTCGGTTCGGTTGGACGGGTTGGTCATGGCAGGGCCGAGGCTGAGAAAGCACCGATACCTGGAAGGTTAACGGGTGAGAGTAGAGATGTAGTAACCGGCGATGACGGCGGTTCCGATTACGCCTGCGACATTGGGGCCCATGGCGTGCATCAGCAGGTAATTGGAGGGATCCGCCTGCTGGCCGACGTTATGGGAGACACGGGCAGCCATCGGCACGGCGGAAACGCCGGCAGAGCCGATGAGAGGGTTGACCGGATTCTTGCGCCAGATCAGGTTCATGATGTGGGCGGCGATTACGCCACCGGCCGTAGCAACCACGAAGGCGACGATGCCGAGGCAGATGATGAGCATGGTTTCCGTCTGCAGGAACCGTTCTCCTTGCATGGTCAGACCGACGGAGGTGCCCAGGAAGATCGTCATGATGTTGATGATTTCATTCTGGGATGCCTTGACCAGGCGTTCCGTCACTCCGCATTCACGCATAAAGTTGCCGAGCATGAGCATGCCGATCAGCGGGGATGCGTCCGGAATCAGCAGGATCGTGACAATGGTCACCATGACGGCGAAGAAGAGCTTCTCCGACTTGCTGACGTCTCGAAGCTTTTTCATGCGAATCTTGCGCTGGGCCTTTGTAGTGAGCGCCTTCATGACCGGTGGCTGGATCAGCGGCACCAGGGACATGTATGTATAGGCGGCCACGGCCACGGCACCGAGGATGTGCGGAGCAAGCTTCATGGTCAGGAAGATGGACGTCGGACCGTCGGCTCCTCCGATGATGCCGATAGATGCCGCTTCCTGCTTGGAAAAGCCCATGAACAAGGCCATAAAGAAGGTGGCTGCCACGCCTACCTGGGCAGCGGCGCCGAGCAAGAGTGTTCTTGGCGCTGCCAGCAGGGGACCGAAGTCAGTCAATGCTCCGACGCCCAGGAAGATGATGGGCGGGAAGATTTCCGCTTTGACCCCCAAGCCGAGCCAGTCATACAATCCGCCGCTGATGGAAGCAACGAGGTAGTTCTGACCTTTTTGACCGGTCAGGGTGTATTGACCGGGAACTTCCCGTCCGTCCTTGACTACGGGTGCGGCGACCATGGGAGTGGTCATAGCTTCTTTGTACTTGGCTGCCTCTTCCTGAGAACTGATTTGTTTGTTTTCGGAAACAGGCTGATCCAACGGAGCCAGATTAAGCCTGAGGAAGCCTACATCGGTGTAGGTTGTCTGGGTCATCTTGCCGTCTTCGACGGACACGATTTCCTTGTTAACCTTGGTGATGAGCATCCCGTTGTCGGGAATGTTGGCGATCAGCGCGCCGAAAGCGATTGGAACCATCAATAACGGTTCGTACTGCTTTGCGACCCCCAAATAGAGGAGGATTACCGCGATGACCCACATGCCCACCATCTGGAGGGTCAGGGAGAAAATCCCCATCCCCTCGAGGAAAGTGTTGATTGATTCTATCATGACAGGTGAAGTCGAATAACTTGATGAACTGGCCCCCGGTTTTCCGGGCGTTTTTTACGCGTGCCAGTTGTTACAACAGTTGTCCTTAGCCGATGATAGCAAGGGCCTGGCCTTCCTGAACAGTGTCTCCGGCGCTGACTTGGAACGAAGTCAGTGTTCCGGAGCAGGGGGCGTAGATGTTGGTGTTCATCTTCATAGCTTCCAGCGTCAGGATCTGATCACCTTCCTTGACGGCTGTTCCAACGGCAACGTCGAGGGAGACGACACGTCCGGCCAGAGGACTCGGGATGGTACCGGCTCCTGCGGCGGGAGCAGCTGCAGGGGCGGGAGTAGGTGCCGGAGCGGCAACGGGGGCCGAAACAGGAGCGGCAACCTTGGCAGGAGCGGCAGAGGAGAGGGCGGAGACAGGAGCGGTGCAGCAGGAGGAGCCGTCAAGAATTTCAACGCTGACGTCAAATGCTTTACCATCTACGGTAATACGGAGTTTTTTCATTGTGTTGGAGTGAGGTTGATGTTGATGCGGCACGTATAATTGTTGGTGAGGTTGGGTTTGCGCCGCGGCAATGGTTGGTAATTAAAATTAGAGTATTTTCCCCGTCCGGTTGGCGGGATGCCTTTCCAGACGGGAAGAAACGGTTGGTTTATCGGGTGGGGCGAATGCGGTGTGAAGCAAAGATTTCGTTACGTCCCGTATGGGAATAAGTATTGGAAGTTTGCTTGATATCTACGATACGGTGGCTCATGCCTTGAAGGGCAGTTGCAACCGCAGCGGAAATAACCGCTACCATTTCCGGCGTCAGACTGTCTCCGGCAGGTGCCGCAGGCTGAACCGCAACGGGGGCGGTTTTGGCGCTTGCGGCCGGTGCCGGTTGTTCCTGGGGCTTTTGACTGGAGTTCACTTTGGAGACAATAGCCAAAACGAGAGCCAGGAAGCCCAGGCAGGACATGACGACGATAATGCCCACTATCTGATATTCCAGCTCTGCCAGAGCCATTTGAAGGCGCTGGACCAAGGCAAGAAAGATATTGGCGTTTAACATGACAGCGAATTAGAGGGGGATGTTGCCGTGTTTCTTGGCCGGGCGCACTTCTTTCTTGTTGAGAAGTGTGCGCAGGGCAAAGGCGATTTTGGCACGGGTCTCTTCCGGATTGATGACTTCCGTGATTTGATCCAAGGCGGCAGCGGCATAGGGATTGTAGAATGCTTCGCGGTATTCGTTGAGCAATTCTCCCTGACGCTTGGCCTTTTCAGCAGGGTCTTCAATGCCTTTGAGCTCGCGCCCGTACAGGACGGGAACGGCGCCTTCGGCTCCCATGACAGCAATTTCAGCGGACGGCCAGGCGAAGACGACGTCAGCGCCGAGGTCCTTGCAACACATGGCGATATAAGCGCCGCCGTATGCCTTGCGCATGATGAGGGTCACCTTCGGCACAGTGGACTGCGAGTAGGCGAAGATCATTTTGGCTCCGTGGCGGATGATGCCGCCGCGTTCCTGATTCTTGCCGGGCAGGAAGCCGGGGACGTCCACCAGGTTGACCAGCGGCGTATTGAAAGCATTGCAGAAGCGGATGAAACGGGCGGCCTTGTCGGACGAATCGATGTCCAGGCATCCGGCTTTCACGTTGGGCTGGTTGGCAATGATGCCGACCACGACGCCACAGATGCGACCGAATCCCACGACGACGTTTTTGGCGAAATCCTTGTGAACTTCAAGGAAATCTCCGTCGTCAACGAGACGGGAAATGATAGGCAGCACATCCAGTGGAATCTTGTTGTCCTCGGGGATCAGTTCGTTCATGCCGGGATCAGCCGCCATGTTGAGCGGTGTGTCCAGCTTGTGCGGCGGTTCTTCCGTATTGTTGGAGGGCAGGTAGGAGAGCAGTCTCTTCAGGATGTCGATGGCATGGGCATCGCTGTCCGCGACAAAGTGGGCATTGCCGGAGACGGAGGCGTGGATGGCTGCGGAGCCGATATCGTCCATCGTGCATTTTTCATACGTGACCTGTTCAATGACCTTGGGGCCGGTGATGTACATACCGGCATTTCCGGAATTGCGCATGATGACGAAGTCCGTCAGAGCAGGGGAATAAGCCGCACCGCCGGCGCATGGTCCGAGGATCAGAGAAACCTGGGGAACGACGCCGGAAGCAAGAACGTTGTTGTAGAAAACGTTGGCATACCCGGAAAGGGCTGCAACTCCTTCCTGAAGACGGGCGCCTCCGGAGTCATTGACCGTCACCATCGGGATGCCGGCTTTGAGGGCATACTTTTGCGCGTCCACAATCTTCATCGCGTGCATGTACCCGAGGGAACCGCCCTGAGCCAGGAAGTCGGAGGCGGAGCAGGCCACCGGACGGCCGTTGACGAGGCCGAAACCGGAAACAACGCCGTCACCGGGGATTTCCTTTTTGCCCATGCCGAAGTTGTGGCAGTTGTGGCGGGCATGCATGCCGATTTCCGTAAAGGTGCCTTCTTCAAAAAGGTAGCCCATGCGGTCGCGGGCCGTCATTTCGCCATTAGCATGTCTCTTGTCGATCTTGTCCTGACCGCCGCTGAGAATGATTTTTTCGCGGCGGGCTTGCAGATCGGCAAGGAGTTTGGGATCAATAGCCATTGGTTGATTTTACTAGTTGGGGGTTGTGAGGCGGATTATTCTCCGCAGCAGCAGTTGCCGGGGTGCTGGCAGAGTTCGGTCAGCACGCTGAAGGTTGACTTGGGATGCAGGAAAGCCACCTGCGTATTATGTGCACCGGGAACGGGGGTTGCATTGATGAGTTGGATACCGGCATCAGCCGCCTTTTGCAGGTCGGTGGTGACGTCGTTTGTCTTGAATGCAATGTGATGGAGACCTTCACCCTTCTTTTCAATGGCCTTGGCGATAGCGCTTTCGGGGGAGGTGGGTTCCAGCAGTTCGATGTGAACGCCCGCTACGTCAAACATGGCAACGCGGACTTTCTGGGTTGTGACTTCTTCAATGTGGGGTTCTCCCAGGCCGAGGGCATCACGATAGTACGGAATGGTGGCATCAAGGCTCTTAACTGCGATGCCGATGTGGTCGATTTGCTGAATCATATCGGTGAATATTTGGTTATAAGGCTCCAGCCCAGCGGGCATGCGCCTCTGGTACGAAGCAAGTAAATACGTTTTTTCACTAAAAGGGAAGCAGGAAAGAAAAAAATTGTGTACGAGCTTTCGCTCAAGAGCGAATAGGTATTCGGTATTTTCCTGTAAATCTGGCGAATGTTTCCGGTAAATCGGTTATTATGTGGTACTTGGAACCTTGATGACGAAAAAAATGATCTGCTCGCCGAATTTGGGTTGCAATTCCGGAATGGTTGATGCATATTCTGCGTCCCGACAGATTTCCTATTGGATCAACTCAAACTTTGGAGAACGCAAGATGAACATTATCAACAAGATCGAACAAGAGCAAATCAAGTCCGACGTGGCACAGTTTAACGTGGGCGACACCGTTAAGGTTCACACTCGCGTGATCGAAGGCGGCAAGGAACGTATCCAGATTTTCCAGGGTATCGTGATTTCCCGGCACGGAGCCGGTATCAACGCTGCCTATACCGTTCGCAAGATTTCCTACGGAGAAGGTGTGGAACGCGTGTTCCCTCTTCATACCCCCAAGGTCGCCAAGATCGAAGTCGTCAACCGTGGCAAGGTACGCCGTGCCAAGTTGAACTATCTTCGCAGCCGCATCGGTAAGGACGCCGTTCAGGTTAAGTCCGCCAACTGATGGGGGCTGTCAGGGTTTCCCGATTACTCGGTTTATCGGAGCCGTTTCGCAAATTGCGCGAAACGGCTTTTTCTATTTCCCCGCAATCATAAAAAGAGTATGTGTAAGGAAATGCTTGGAAATGCTTCCCATCCTGAACGATCTCCAGGCAGCACTGTCTTTACCTATAGCCTTTTTTGATTGAAATATGTTAAAAAAACTGATTGTTGCCTTGTTCCTGCTTATCGTGCTTGTCGCAGGCGGGTATGTTTTTTGGAAAGATCGCAGGGAGCCTCCTTCACAAGATGTTACCTTGTACGGCAATGTAGATTTGAGGCAGGTGGCTTCCGCATTCCTGGTTTCGGAACGCTTGGCGGCTGTTTATGTCGATGAGGGGCAAATTGTGGAAAAAGGCCGGAAATTGGCGGAGTTGGAAACGGTCCGTCTCAAGCAGGATCTGGATGTTGCTCGCCTTGCTGCCGCTGCTGCCTGGCAAAATTACCAAAAGGTGAAAAACGGCCCCCGCAAGGAGGACGTCGCCCGTGCTCGTGCTGCCGTGGAGGCTGCCAAAGCTGCCTGGGAGAATGCCCGAATCCGTCGTGACCGCATGATCCCTTTGTCGAAGAAGCAATCGGTCTCTGTCCAGCAGGCTGACGATGCGATTGCCATGGAGTCTGTATCCGCTGCCTATGTAGACGTGAAGCAGAAGGAACTGGATCTTCTCCTGGCCGGCTCCCGCGAAGAAGACATCCTCCAGGCCGAAGCGGAATGGAAACGGGCAGATGCCGAATGCGCTATCCGACAGCAGCGGCTGGATGATGCCGTGCTGTACGCACCATGCGATGCCGTCGTACGGAACAGAATCCTGGAACCCGGTGATATGGTCTCTCCCCAGAAGCCTGTCTTTAATCTGTCCATTATGGATGTCAAATGGATCCGCGCTTACCTGACCGAAGAGCAACTCGGTCAAGTCCGCCCGGGAATGAATGCCGTGGTGACGAATGATAGTTTCCCCGGACGCGAATTCAAAGGGACGATCGGTTTTATTTCTTCCGTAGCCGAGTTTACCCCGAAAAATGTGGAAACTCCGGAATTGAGGACGGCTTTGGTGTACGAAGTACGTATTATCGTACAAGATCCGGATAATTGCTTCCGTCTGGGGGCTCCGGCTACGGTTGTCATCCGCGTGTCGTGATACGGACATGATAGGAGAATGGTGCATCGACTGTCGACAGGTCGGCAAAATCTTCAAGGATTCAGCCGGCAGGGACTTCGATGCCCTTAAGGATGTTTCCTTTCGTGTTGGAAAGGGGGAGATCATTGGATTGCTTGGCCCCGACGGAGCCGGGAAGACGACGTTGATTCGTCTGGCGACAGGCTTGATGAAACCCTCTTCCGGGAGTATTTCCACCCTGGGGTTCGATACGGGCGCCCAGGCCTCCATGATCCAGAAACAGATAGGTTACATGCCTCAAAAATTCGGTCTTTATGAAGATTTGACGGTGATGGAGAATATGTTGCTCTATGCTCGCCTGCACGGAGTTCATTCCCGGAAACGGGAGGAAAAATTTTCGAGTCTTCTCCACATGTCTTCCCTGCAACGCTTTACAGGGAGGCTTGCCGGTAAATTGTCAGGAGGTATGAAGCAGAAACTGGGATTATGTTGCTGCCTGATATCGTCTCCGGAACTTTTGCTGCTGGATGAGCCTACCGTCGGTGTCGATCCTCTTTCCCGTCTGGAACTCTGGGGAATTCTGAAGCAGCTTGCTCGTGACGAGGGTCTTAGTGTGCTCGTCAGTACATCCTACATGGACGAGGCCTCCTACTGCAAGAGAAGTATGATTCTCTACGAGGGGCGGTTGCTTTGCGATTGTCCTCCATCCGAAGTGACGGCTTTGGCGGCTGGCAAAACATTCTCTATTTCCGTGCCCCAAGGAGAAAAAGTGCGCCGTATCCAGAGTGAGCTGGCCATGATTCCTACCGTTATCAACTCCACTCCTCTTGGTGATTGTGTCCGTGTGGTGATGGATCCTTCTTCCGAGGATTTTGCCCGCTTGGAGTCTTATGACCTTCGTCCGGCTTCCCCGGATTATTCCGACGGCTTCATGACGCTATTGTTCAGCCATCTGGCATCTGGGAAAAAAGGGTTGCACATGGACTGGGGAACCGGGGAAGAAGGATGGGTCGTTTCTGGTAATCCGGGAGATACGGTTATTTCCGTCAAAGATCTTGTCCGTCGGTTTGGCAGTTTCGTTGCTGTCGATCATGTGAATTTCAGCGTGGCGCAAGGAGAGATTTTCGGTTTGCTGGGGCCCAACGGAGCAGGGAAAAGTACGACGTTCCGCATGCTCTGCGGTTTGTTGCCGGCTAGCAGCGGTGTGTTGAATGTTGCCGGTGTCGATCTCAGGACGGCGGCTCCCGTTGCCCGTCGAAAAATCGGCTATGTTGCCCAGAAATTTTCCCAATACGGGAATCTTACTGTCCGGCAGAACCTGAACTTTTTCGCGGGTGCGTACGGCATGCGCGGTACTGAGAAAAAACGGGCCGTAAACGACATGATTGATGAATTCGGTCTTACCCGTTTTCTGGATACACCGTCTTCTTTGTTGCCAGGAGGATACAAGCAGCGTCTCAGCATGGCCTGTGCTTTGTTGCATAGACCGGAAATACTGTTTCTGGATGAAGCCACTTCGGGAGCTGATCCCGTAGCGCGCCGGGAATTTTGGTTGCGTATAAACTCTTTGGCAGACAAGGGTGTTACCGTGATCATTACGACCCACTTTTTGGGGGAGGCCGAATACTGTGACAAGATGGTGATCATGATGGACGGCATTTGCCTGGCTCAGGGCAGCCCGGAAGACATCCGTTCCCATGCTCCCGTGGCAGAGGACGGAGGCACTCCTTCTCTGGAAGATGCCTTCCTGGCCATCACGAGGGAGAGGGTTCGTGCAGTACCGGAAGGAGGTGAAGCATGATCGCATCCCTTCGCAGGATAGTGGCGCTCGTCGTCAAGGAACTCCATCAAATTGCACGTGACCCGGGTAATATTGCCATCGCTGTCGTCTTACCTGCCGTATTGTTGATTTTGTTCGGCTATGGATTGAGCATGGACGTCAACAATATCCGTGTAGCGTGGTATGCTCCCGTGAGTTCGGATTTATCCCGTACTTTGGAATCTCGCATGACCCTGTCTCCTTACTTCCATGTGACGAAGACTTTTTCGTCTCAGGAAGCCGAGGAAGCCCTCCGCCTTCACCGTGTGGATGCTATCGTGTCTATGCGTAGCGATACTCAGGCAGATCTGGTCAACAACCACACGGCCTCGGTGCAAATCATCGTTAATGGGTCCAATGCCAATCAGGCTAAGTTGATGAACAACTACCTGCGTTCCGTTGTTTCTTCCTGGGCTGTGTCCGAACTTGGCGTTGCTCCCGGAAGTATCGCAATTGAGCCACGCATGCGCTACAACGAGGCGGTGGACAGCCACTACTATCTCGTTCCCGGCGTTATTGTCATTATCATGACTATGATCGGTTCCCTGTTGACGGCTCTCGTTATGGCCCGCGAATATGAAAGGGGGACTCTGGAAGGGCTCTTTTCAACTCCTGTTCATAGCTGGGAAATTCTGATTGCCAAAGGATTGACGAATTTTCTGCTCGGTATGGTCAGCTTTGCCATTTCCATGTTGTTCGCCGCCTACGTGTTCCATATCCCGATCCGGGGTTCCCTTCCGGTATTAATTGGGGTGTCCGCCTTGTATCTGGTGGTAGCGTTGGGACTGGGGCTTGTCATTTCCACCACGACGAAGAACCAGTTCCTATCTTGCCAGTTGGCCATCTTGGGAACCTTCCTTCCAGCTTTGATGCTGAGCGGATTCGTGTACGACATCCTGAACATGCCTCTTGCTGTCCAGGCTATCACGTGGGTGATTCCGGCGAAATATTACATGACCATGATGGTTAGTTTGTTTCTGGCCGGCGATATTCCTATTCTGGTGTATCGCGGCTGCATTGCCTTGGTCGTATTTTCCCTTGTCCTCTGGTTGACGGCACGTCTGAAATCTCCAAAGTCTCTGGAATAATGATCGACTTCATCACTCGCCAGCTTGCCTTGATTGTCAAGGAACTGCTTGCCGTCCTCCGGGATGGGAAGAGTCGGGTGGCCGTCATTGTGCCTCCCGTGATCCAGATTTGTCTCTTCGGATATGCTGCGACGCTGGATGTTAATACCGTTCCTTATGCCTTGCAGGATCTTGACCACAGTCAATGGTCGCGCATGTATGCGGCCGATTTGGATGGATCGGGGATTTTCCACCGCGTCGCTACCGTTTCATCCAACAGGGAACTTGATGAACTGATGGCACGGAAGGAAATCGTGCTTGCCGTAACGATTCCCAGGAATTTTGCCCGTGAAGTAGAACAGGGTCGTACCGGAAGCATCCAGATGATAGCCGACGGCAGAAATTCCAATACGGCCGGCATTGCCTTGAGCTATGCCCGGGAAATCGCTTCCGCTTTCAATCATCGACATCTTCCGCAAACAGAGAATGCCGTTCCCAATGTACGGATTGAATCGCGTGCCTGGTTTAATCCCAACATGATTACTCGTGTCTTCATGATTCCTTGTCTTCTTGCCGTCCTGGCTCTGTTGGATACCGTTCTTTCTTCCTCGCTCTCCATTGCCCGGGAACGAGAAGAGGGAACCTTCGACCAGTTGCTTGTGGCTCCCTACCGTCCGTCTGAAATTATCCTAGGTAAAGGGTTGGCGACGATGGCGATCAGTTGCGTGCAGAGTACCTGCGTGCTGCTCATCATCCTGTATTGGTTCAAGATACCCTTTCAGGGATCCTACTGGCTTTTGGCTCTGGCCATGTTCCTTTTCATCATGACCTCAGCGGCTATAGGACTGTGCATTTCGTCCTATTCCAAATCGCTCCAGCAGGCGATAGTCGGCACATTCCTTTTGGTTGTTCCCATGGTGATGCTCTCCGGGTTTGCAACCCCCATTGAGAGTATGCCGGAATTCTTCCAGGATTTGACCCTCTTGAACCCAATGCGCTACGGGATGACGATTATGCAGCGTATCTTCCTAGAAGGGGCGGGGCTGGCCGAATTGTGGGATCAGTTCCTTGTCGTGTTCGGGATTGCTTTCATTTCCATTGCGGCAAGTCTGGTCGCTTTCCGCAAACAGGTCGGATAACGAAAGAGCCGGATGCCATCACGGCAGCCGGCTCCCGGGAAAATACTGAATTGGGATTAGGACAAGGCGGAAAGCATGCCTTTGAGCTGGTCGAGTTTGGTCGTCCAGTCGTTTAATCTCTGGCGTTCCTGTTCGACAACTTCGGCGGGAGCCCGGTCCACGAATCCGGTATTGCCAAGCTTGCCTTTGCTCTTGGCGATTTCCTTTTCAACCTTGTCGATTTCCTTGGTGAGGCGGTCGCGTTCTGCTTCGACATCGATCAGTCCTTCCAGCGGAAGGAACAACTCGCCTAGCGGGGTCAGGGAAACGGGCGTTCCCTTTGGTGCCTGGTAATTTTCCTGAGAGGAAACTCCCTTGCTGCCGGAAAGCAAAGCCAGGCGGTTCAAAAGGTCGGGACAGGAAAAGGCTTCCGCTGCCGGCTTCAGGATGAATTCGACATTTTTGTTGGTAGCCAGATTGTATTCCGCCTTCAGGTTGCGGGCGCGATTGGCTGATTCGTAAAGGGCTGTTGCCGTGGCACATGCCTTGGAACGCGCATCGTCGGAGAGTCCGGCAAGAAGCTTGGCGGCATCCGGCAGGGGCGTCTGCATCAGGGGCATGCCGTTGTGAACCTTGTCAAAACCGAGAGACTGCCAGAGTTCCTCCGTGATGTGCGGCATAACCGGATGCAGGAGGGCGAGGTAGTGCTTCAGCACGGTATCCATTGTCACCAGTGTGGCAGCCTTGAGGGCAGGATCGGCTCCGTCGCGGAGATCGAGTTTTACAGCTTCCAGGAACAGGGAACAGTATTCACTCCAGAAGAATTGGTAGAGAGACTGCGTCAGAGCGTTAAATTCGTAGTCAGCCAATGCCTTTTCTACATCGGCATGAAGCTGGCGGAGTTTACCGATGATATCAATGTGCACGGGGGTAAACTTGGGAGCGATGCTCGTGTCTGCATCGCCTTGCATGAGGCGGAAACGAACGGCGTTGTACAACTTGTTGGCAAAATTGCGGCCTTCTTCGATCTGAACTTCATCAAAGCGGACATCGGTGCCGGTCGGAGCAATACGCATGAGTCCGAAGCGGAGACCGTCGGCTCCATATTTGGCCATGAGATCGAGTGGATCGGGCGAGTTGCCGAGGGATTTGCTCATTTTGCGACCGAGGGAATCGCGGATAATGGACGTAAAGAACACGTTGGAGAATGGCTTTTCGCCTTGAAAACGGAATCCGGCCATGATCATGCGGGCCACCCAGAAGAAAATAATGTCCGGCCCTGTTACCAAGTCGGTCGTCGGATAGAATTTTGTGCGGGTTTCATCATCCATGGTGGCAAACGGCCATAGCCAGGACGAGAACCACGTGTCCATGACATCGTCGTCCTGTACCCAGTTTTCAGGATCGGAGGGAGGTTCCGTACCCACGTAAATACTACCGTCTTCCAAGGATGAAACGTCCAGTGCCGCTGCTTTGCGGAGGGCTTCCGCTTTGTCCTTGCGGTACCAGACTGGGATACGGTGTCCCCACCAGAGCTGGCGGGAAATACACCAGTCCTGAATGTTTTCCAGCCAGTGGGCGTAAGTTTTGGCCCAGCGGGCGGGACGGAACGTGATATCCCCGTTGGCGACGGCATCGGCAGATTCCTTCACGCAGGGATACTTGAGGAACCACTGCATCGACAGGCGCGGTTCGATTGGTACGTCGGCACGTTCCGAGAAACCTACTTTGTTCTGATAGGCTTCCTCTTTCACCATGAGGCCGGCTTCTTTCAAAAGCTCGGCTGCCTTGTCGCGGGCGGCAAAGCGTTCCATTCCGTGAAGTTCCGGGAATTCCGGACAGTTGATGAAGCCGTCGGGGGTGAGGATGTCGATGATTTCGAGATTGTTGCGCAGTCCGACTTCGAAGTCGGTCTTATCGTGGGCCGGAGTGATCTTGAGAGCACCGGTGCCGAAGTCGATTTCGACATGTTCGTCGGCAATGACCGGGATAGGGGCGGCATGGAGTGGTCGCATGACCTTCTTGCCGATCAGGTGGGCGAAACGCGGGTCCTTCGGATTGACGGCCACGGCGACGTCGGCCATGATAGTTTCCGGGCGGGTCGTTGCAACCTGGAGAGCTCCGGAACCGTCTTCGAGTTTGTAGGAAATAGTGTAGAGCTTGCTGTTCTGCTCCTTCATGATGACTTCTTCATCGGAAAGAGCCGTCAGGGACACTGGGCACCAGTTGACCATGCGGCGACCGCGATAGATGAGTCCTTCCTTGAAAAGATCGATGAATACCTTGCCGACGGCGCGGGTATAGTCTTCGTCCATCGTGAAGCGTTCGCGTTCCCAGTCGAGAGAGCATCCCAGCTTCTTGAGCTGGTTGATGATGATGCCTCCGTGCTTTTGTTTCCATTCCCAGACTTTGTCCAGAAAGGCTTTGCGTCCGAGATCGTGGCGGGTTTTGCCCTCCGTCTTGCGGAGTTCCTTTTCCACTCTCACCTGGGTGGCGATACCGGCGTGGTCCGTACCGGGAAGCCAAAGGACTTCCTTGCCTTGCTGACGTGCGCGGCGGGCGAGAATATCCTGGATCGTGTTGTTCAGGACGTGGCCCAAGTGAAGAACTCCCGTGACGTTAGGGGGAGGGATAACGATGGAATAGGCTGGCTTGGCGGAGGAGGGGTCGGCATGGAAACAGTCTTCCGACACCCAACGGGATTGCCATTTTTCTTCAACGTTTTGCGGTTCGTACGCTTTCGGCAGATCGGACATGCGCGGGAGATTACATGGAAGCCCCATTTCTTGCAATACCCGATTCCTGGAGAATCCGGTTTTGCTCCTGAACTCTTCTTAAGAGAACTCCGGATTGAAGGAATTTGACTAAGGTGATTTTTGTGTTTTTTTATATAATATAGGGAAAAACATGAATGTCGAGAATATGATATGTATTTTACTAATCATCATCGCGTTGTTGGTTTTTGTCACAATTGTGAGGGGTGTATTTTTCTGCTTACCTATCTGGCTGCCAGGAAAGGGAGTCAAGTTGGATTCACTCTTTGTAACAATCGCATGACGGGGACAAGAAGAATTGAGGATTGTCTTCCTGAAAGAATCCTGATATCGAATCCGTACACATGGGTACTATGTTAGCATTACTGGGAGGATTAGGAACACCGGAACTGATTGCCATTCTCGTGATTGTGTTCCTGTTATTCGGAGCCAAGAAGCTTCCGGAACTGGCTCGCGGACTTGGCAAGAGTCTGGGTGAGTTCAAGAAAGCCAAGAGCGAATTTGAAGACGAGCTGTTCAATGCGGAACAGAGCGCCAAATCTGTCGAAGACAAAAAAACGGTTGTCCCTCCTGCCTCGGAACCCGCTTCGCCCCCTGTTCCCGAATCGTCCGAGCCCAAAAGAGAGGAACCCTACAAATCTCCTTATCTGAACGATCAGAAATAACTTCCGTTGTTCCATTGTCGTTTGTGGTCAATTTTGGCTCCGCCCTTGTCATAGTGGCGGAGTTTTTTTGTTGCACGACAGCTTCGATTGTTGTCTATCATGAAAAAAGTGCAGACATCCCTCGGATGGGATGTTAGCATGTAATTTTCTAAATAAGCTAAAGAGGGTAACATTATGTCCAGTTGTGAAACTCCCATATTCAGAAGTGAGGAATTCCTTGTTTTTCCCAACAGGGTTGTTCAGAGGAATGGGCGGGAAGCCGTTGTTGCCGACGATGGGACAGTATGGTCGTATGGCAACCGGGAAAGGCCTAGTTGGAAAATGTCCGGTGGTGTTAAGGAGTTGGCCTCCTACGAAGGACCTATTCCTGTACTGAATGCCGCATATGATTTGGCTGTCCGTGAGTTTTTGGAGAGCCGTGGTGATGAAGGTGTCTTGCTGACAGGGGCCTCCTGGGGGAAAAGTGTTTGGACTCGGGATGTTTCTTTTGCGACTACCTTGGGGTTGGGAATGGTGGATCCGGATATCTGCATGGCGTCTCTTAAAGTCCGAGTGAGTCACGGAGAAGTCATGCAGGATACGGGGACGGGCGGATCGTGGCCGATCTCGACAGACCGTGTGGCATGGGGGATTGCCGCTTGGGATCTTTACTTGATTACTGGTGATCGCGAGTGGTTGGAATGGTCTGCGAAAGTACTGGACCGTACCTGCTTGCATGACATTTTGGTCGTGGATGAACTTTCCGGCCTCGTCAGGGGAGAGAGCTCCTTTCTGGATTGGAGATCCCAGAGTTACCCGGATTGGATGACTCCTGCCGACATTGGCGAATCATGCTCATTGTCCACGATGGCTCTCCATGCCAGGTGCCGTGCGATTCTGGGGGAAATGTACGCGGAACTTGGCGATCAATCCAAGGCCGGATACTGGAAAAAGGCAGCGGAACGCGTCCGGAAAGCGATTGAGACGATGTTCCGCATTCCGCACCGTCCGGCTTACGGGCAGTTTCTGTACGGCAGGGGGTATCCCGTTTTATCCGAACGGATAGATACGCTGGGTTCGTTATTGTGCCTGTTGTTTGGGATTGTGGATGGTGAGGAGGCTGCCTCCTTCCTGTATGAATTGCCTCATTGTTTGATGGGCGTCCCCTGCTTCCATCCGCAGAAAACTATGACTGCCATGGATTACCATAACGGTACGATGTGGCCGTTTCTAGAAGGATTTTATGCCCAGACGGCAGCCAGTCTGGGAAACGAGGATGCCATGTCTGCTTCTCTGGCATGCCTCGTTCGTTCCTCCTTGATCAATGGGACGAACAAGGAAAACATCAGTCTTATTCACGGTACCGATGAAGGACTTGTTCAAAGTTCGGATCGTCAGTTGTGGAGCATAGCCGGCACCCTTGGCGTATTCCTGAAAGGGCTGTTCGGCATCTGGTGCGAGAACGATTCTCTCATGTTGTCCCCATGCGTGCCCAAGGAATGGGCCGGCAGGCATGTCCTCATGGGGGTGAAGTACCGGAAAGCTACGATCGACGTGATCCTCTTTGGGCATGGAAGCCAGGTTGGCAAATGCATGGTTAACGGTAAGACCGGAGTTCCCGTCATTGAAAAATCTGCGCAAGGACATTTTATCGTGGAAATTGAACTGTTGCCAGGAGATCCTTCGGTCAATGGCATCAATTGGTCTCCTGTTTCATACGATCTGCCGTCTCCTCAGTGGATTCACGAAGGCAATGAACTTCGCTGGGAACCCGTGCCGGATGCATGGTACTACCGTGTGTATAGGAACGGCATACCGATTGCCCAGACGGAGCAGACTGTTTTTGTTCCTCACCCGATGGCGGCTGTCAATCAATACCAGGTGATGGCCGTGTCCAAGGATGATCGCGAATCTTTTCTCAATGAGCCCCGGGAATACATTCCCGGTAATGCCCGTGTGGAAACGCGCCCGTGCGGTTTGAGTGGAGACGATGTTTGGGTGTCGCGCATGGACGGTTCCCGGCATGCATACTTTTACGATGTCATTCTGGGGCAGTCCGGGGTTTACCGTGTGGATGCCTTTTTCTCCAATGGGTCGGGGGACTACAAGGATGGCAATACCTGTGCCCTCCGGAGCCTGGTCTTGAATGGCAAACGGGTCGGCTCCCTGGTATTTCCCCATATGAACACCCAGGGTGACTGGGGAAACTTCTTCTATACTCCGGGGCTGGATGTCCCCCTGGCCGCGGGTATCTATACTGTAGAACTCACTTACGGAGAGGAAGATGAAAATATTAATCACGATGTCAATGATTGTTTGATAAAACACATGCGTTTCACACGTATTAGTCCGTGAATCAATTCTCAATATGATTTATTCTAAGTTTCTTCCCTTCGTGCTATGCATGGGGATAGGCATTGCCTGTTTCCCCGTGTCTGCCAAAGAGTACGCTACTCTTGGCGAAGCCCAGGCGGCTAAGGTGGCCGACAACAATGAACCGGTGGATCGTCTCGGCGTTCTCTGGAAAGTGACCGACAAGGATCGGGAAAATGCGGGCAAGGCATGGAAGATCATCTCTGATTATAACAAAAAACTGGCAAAGACGGACCGCAAGCTCTATGCCGTGTACGTTACCTTCAAAGACAGGCCCGCCTTGGCTCATTACAAGGATCGTTATGACCGCATTCTGAAGAACATTCAGGCATATTATTACGATCAGATGCGTGCCAACGGTTTCCCCGGACTGACTTTTGCCCTTGACCTGGATGACCATGGCAAACTGAAAATGTATGAAGCCCATGTGGATGTCCCCATGGAAAAAGTAACGGTTCGTTCCTCCGGGCCTCTGGCCCGTGAAGCTGCCAAAAAAGTACTCGCGGAAAATGGTATTGATGCAGATAAGAACCATATTCTTGTCGTTTGCCAGCTCCCGGATGGAGTTGGGCCGTATTATGGAGGCGGTTCATTCGCCTCCGGTACGGGGTGGACGTGCGACCAGGATGGTCTGGATACCAAGAATTTCAAGAGGACGGATTACTTCGGCGGACGGTACAAGGCCAGTTATGGCCGGAATGCTACGATCTATATTGGAGGAACGGCTCATGAATTGGGACATTCGTTCGGACTTCCCCATACTCGCGAAAATTCTTCCTATCCCAAAAAGGAGAACGGTACGTCTCTGATGGGGTCCGGTAACCATGTGTACGGCAACGAACTCCGCAAGGAAGGCAATGGTACGTTCCTGGCTCCGACGGATGCCATGATGCTGGCTTCCATCCCATTGTTTCGCGGTTATGAGACCGGACTTTCCTTCCGTTATGCGGGAGGAGACCTCGGCGTGAGCCGCAGGTATTCCAACGGGGATTTCATCAAACTGGACGCTTCTCCCATTCCTTTCGGAATGCGGCTTTCAGGTGTCGTCAAAGAGAACCCCAAAAATCCTCCCTATGCCGTGATCGTGCGTCTCAATCCTCCCGGCAATAATGATTACGACACGTATTCCGTAGCGGATGTCCCTGATGAAGACGGTTCGTTTTCTTTGGATATCGACTATCCCGGACATACGGGGTATGTCGATGTAACGATTTACATTCAGTACGCCGATGGATCTCGCTCCCAGATTGCCATACCTTCCACGATGAATAAGGATGGCTTGGCGACGGATTCCCTGCGTGACTTCGTCCTTTTCAATGAAGTGATTTCCTACTGGGATCGCATGCAGAACGACAAGGCTCGCGAAGCCTTGGAAAAAATTAAAACCCAGTATGCCGGAGATACCTCCGTCATGAAGTCGGTTGCCAGGTGGGAAGATGTTCTTACCAATAAGCAGCCCACCTTTAAGGGGGATCTTTCCAGTGTCCCGGATTCTGAAAAGAAGGTAAGCCTGCTGGATTACAAACCGTCTTCTTCGAAGTCCGGATGGCATGGCCCGTTCTGGAACCGTCTGGCTCCCAGCACATCCGGCCTGGATGCCTTCTTCTCGAGTGGTCCGGTGAAAAACTATATCATGAATCATGCCGTTGGCGACCTAGTCTATCATTTGGATGGCAAGTGGGATGAATTTTCCGCTACTGTTGGCGTTCCTTGCAGCAAGGACGGCAGTGTCGTGTTTGAAATTGTCGGAGACGGCAAGCCGTTGTTGACGAGTAAAACCCTTAAGGAAGGGGAAAGCGTTCCGGTTAAGGTTTCGGTCAAGGACGTGAAAGTCCTCGAAATCAAACTGAACGATGCCGGCGACGGCAATCGGAGCGATTGGGGATTGATCGTTTCTCCTGAATTGTCCCGATAGTTGCTGGAATAACGCGCTTTTGTGACTGGCGCCCGGCGGTATTTTCCGCCGGGCGTTTGTTTTCATTCCGCGTCTGTATTCGTTAAATTGTCTTGTCAACGAGTGAGGAATAAGTGTTTCTAGAGGTCGTACATGAGAGGGATTCAACGAAACATCGGAGTTCTATTGATGGGATCCGGCATAGCGGCGTTTATCGCTGCTACCTGGGCTGTCGAGAATGGATCGTCCGACCGTGTCGGGGCTGCCGCGTCCCTTCTGTTGGGAGATAAGTCCCTTGACCGTCCCAAGGAAGAAAATCCCGTGTCCGGGATGTCCGAACAGCTGATGGGGCAATTTGCCGATGGAGACGGAATGTCTCCCGATATTCCAGAAAACGTTGATATCCAGTGCGACGGTACCGCGACCGTAGATAGGGATGCCAATACCCTCACGTTCGTCGGTAATCCGACAGTGTATATGGCGTCGGACAATAAGATTGAAATCTACGCGCATCAGGCTGTTGTGAATTCGACTGAAAAGACTGTTACCCTCACGGGAGATTTGTCTATTTACCGTGACGGCAGTTTAACCCGCGCGGAAAAAGCGGTGTATAACTATGAAACAAAAGAGCTGACGACCGATGGCATCAAAGCCAAGAGTAACGGCATGCTTCTTCGCAGCGGTACATTCAGTTACGCCAAAAACGACAAAGGAGAGGATTATCTGGAAGGATTCGACGCCTCCGTTTCATCCGAAGACGATCAGGATCCCGATACATGGATTTCGGCCAAACGCATTCGGATTTATCCCCAGGACCGGTTGAATTTTTCTCATCTGACATTCAATTACAAAAACGTTCCTTTTTTCTATTTCCCTTATTTTTCCCATTCCCTGAATCCTCGAGAGGGCTACATGCCTTCATTGGGCGCTCGTTCCTATTGGGGGGCTTTTATGCTGAACCGTTACGGTATTTTGTCCGGGAACCGGCGGGTGGAGAAGGGGAGGCCGACAGCCGATTACCTCTTCCAGTCTCATTTGGATTACAGGTCGCGCAGGGGGGTGGCCATCGGGGAAGATATCGTTGACTTGAAGCTGGAACAGGAAGCCTCGAATATGAAGGGACTGTCTGTTTATTATGCATACGACCAGGATCCTTCGATCAGCCCGACTGACGAACCGCGCAAGGGAGTCGACAACAATCGCTGGCGCATTGCCCTCCAGCAGATGTGGAAACTGTCTCTGGAAGAATATCCCGGCGCCCGCTGGAGGGCCAAGGCCAATATCAATGTCCTGAGCGATCAATACATGCTCAGAGATTTCTATCAGGATTTATTCGAAGCCAATTCGGAACCCGACAATACGCTGACTCTGGAGAGGACGGACAGGCAATCCGTGCTGACGTTGCTTCAACGTATGCCGATCAATGATTTTTACATTACGGATCAGCGTTCGGAAATCAGTTATGACCGGATTCGCGGCTCCCTGATGAACAGCCGTTTCATCTACGAAAGCCAAACCAGCTTTGCCCTGATGCGCCAAGTTGTTCCGGCCGAGATGCGAATGACCGTACGCGACAGACTGGAGCAACTCCCGCAGAACGATCCCAACCGTGAATTCTGGGAACACATGCTTCAAACGGACGGCTTCCTCCGTTTCCATACCTACCACGAATTGTCGCGTTCCTACAAAACTGCCGGATTCCTCAATATTACCCCCCGCTTAGGAGGCGGTTACACGGCTTACATGGATCCGACAGGGGATCTGGGCTCCTTCAACCAGGGAATCTTCTATGCCGGTCTTGATACGTCTTTCAAGATTTCCCGCAAATACAATTCTGTTCGGTGGGATGCGCTGGGACTCAATACGATGAATCATATCATCCAGCCGTATACCACCCTGATGTACATGGGGGTTAACGAGCTGGATTCTCCCTATCCCCGTATTGACGGCAGTGCTTCCACAACCAACCCTATGGCTCTGAGTGTAGGCAGGATGACGGAAATCGACTCTCTGTCCACATGCTCTGTTTTGCGTTACGGCGTCAGGAACTTCCTAATGACGGAACAGGATAATTCGGCCAAGCAGTGGTTTTCCTGGGATGCTTTTATGGACGCTTATCTCCACAATGCATCCAGCGATAAAAAATTCTCGAACTTGTATTCCATGACCAGGTGGTCGCCCCTGCCTTGGTTTTCCTATGCATCCGTTGTTCAGTTCCCCGTATTGGGAGATGAAAAACGAGAGAATTACCAGGAATATAACAACTCTCTTTGGTTTCAGCCCTTCCGTTCGACGGAAATCCTCTGCAGTCACCGTTATCTGACAAAGCATCCCCTGCTCGAAGACAGCAATCAGCTCAACCTGCGCGTCATTTACCGTATTTCCGAAGAACTGGCCTTGGGTGGTTCCTGGCGCTGGGAAATGAAGCGCAAAGATAAGAGGCTGGAAATTCAGGAATACAATATCTACAAAAATATGGGTTCCTGGTACTTCGGGTGCGGCTTGTTCATGCGTGTCAACGGCGGCAAGGATGAACTGGGCATAGGCTTTAGCTTCACGCTGAAGGAAACTGGCAATTATATGCCGTTTACTTTCAATTAATCATTAAATCATACCCATCGAAAATACCCATGACTGCTCAAGAATGCCTCGGCAATATGCAATGGCGCTACGCGTGCAAAAAATTTGATCCTCTTCTTCAAATCCGCGAGGAAGACTGGGATGCCATCCGCCAAATGATTGTCCTGAGTCCGTCCTCGGTAGGACTGCAGCCTTGGAAGTTCATCCAGGTAGACAACCCCGAATTGAGGCGGAAACTCCGTGCCGTTTCCTGGGATCAGACCCAGGTGACGGACGCCTCCCGCCTGATTGTCTTTTGTGCCCGGCGGGAAGTGACGATGAACGATATTGACCGCTATCTTGCCCGTATCGTTGAAATCCGCGGCGTTACGCTCGAATCTCTGGAAGGGTACAAGCAGATGATGAACGGTCTTATCTTCAGCAAAACGCCCGGAGATCTCAAAGCATGGATCGAACGCCAGGTATACATTGCTCTTGGTGTAGCTATGACCGTTGCTGCCCAGCTTCGTGTGGACACCTGTGCCTTGGAAGGCATTGATCCCCTCCAGTACGATGCGATCCTGGGACTTGAAAGTACCCCGTACAGGACTTTGTGCGCCTTGGCATTCGGTTATCGCAGCGCCGAAGATCGTTATGCATCCATTCCCAAAGTGCGCTTTGATGTGGATGACGTGATGGAAACGCTTTGATCTTTTTCTTATAACACTCAATATATTTCTTTTATGATTCTGGATAACTTAAATGATTCCGCCTTGTACGAAGGTATTAATCCGCTTTTCAAACAGGCTTTTGACTACATCAAGTCTCTCGATCTCGCGACTGTAGAATTGGGGAAAACCGTTTTGGTGGATGACGAACTCATTGTCATGGTCAACAGCACCGGGCTGAAATCCCCCGACAAGGCCAGGATGGAAGTTCACAATGCTTTCATCGACATCCACGTTCCCATTTCCACCGTGGAACGCTTTGCCTGGAAGCACAGAAGTACCCTGGAAACGGAATCCGAACCCTTCGACCATGAAAACGATGCCCAGCATTTTGAAGATGCTCCGACGACTTACGTCGATGTCCAGCCTGGCGAATTCGTGATCGTCTTTCCGAACGATGCCCACGCCGGCTGCATCGGTTCCGGAGAAATCCGCAAAATCGTCGTCAAGGTGAAGGTCCGGTAAGGACCTTCACCCCTCCTCCGTGTCAACGGAGGGGACTATTGCCTATGATGTGAATCAGGGATATTTAATATTGTTAATGAGGAGGTTATGTTGTTTTCTTTCCTCCCGTATCTTTTCAAGTTGGAAATTGCGTATCCCTGTGTGTTTCTTTGGATTATACGATATAAACATGTACAATTACGCAATCAGCCTCAAATGGTCGGGATAGGATTATGCATAGATTGCTCTGGTGCCGGAATTGTCAGGTTACATGGCTGACGGAAAACCTCTGAGGAAGCTCTTGCCGAACTCAGAAAGTGCTTTCGGAACGTGGCATTTGCCTGGTCTAGGTTTCCGCTAAATTGGTGATTCTTCTCGACAAACATACAGAATTGCTCCGATTGCATTCATGAGTAATACGGAGAGAGCGAATGTTCCTGTTTTGTTATATAGCCGCATGTTTTTATGGACTTTCTAGGAAGTTGATGGTATTAAAAACACCATGTTGTACCAGTATTCTCCTAATTTTCTTGTGTGCGTCATCCTGAAATATTCCATTATATCGCGGTTGTAGTCATGTTTTTTTAACTATGCTGATTCTCTTGACGAAGATATCTCTCGTTTGTTGAGGTATGGGTATTTCTCCTATATTTGCAAGGCTTGTATATAATATAAAATAATAAAAATGAAAAATTTATTTTTCCCCGTAGTGGTATTTTGTGCGTTTTTTGTGTTAAATCATCAGTCAATCGCTGAAGATACTAAAGGCGATAAAAAAGTTGAAACATCTGGTGTTGAGAAAAACGATCCTGTTGTTCTTAAGGGAATAACTAATTACCATCGAGTTAAGTGGGAACAACAGGAGTATATAAGAAAGTACTACGAAAACTATCATATTGTGATGAAACTTGTTTATCTTCCGAAAGACAAGGATGGTTCTTTCATTCAATCATTTATTTTAGAAGATGATGGAGGAAAAAAAGTTCGAGTAGATTTTGATGCTACCGATGCCTATAAAGCACGCAGTAAGAAAGACAATAAAGAACTCGAAGATCTAGTGAAGGATATGGAAAAAAACAGGAAATCCTTGACGTCAGAAGAGAGGAAGAAGTTGAATGTAATTAGCAAATTGGCTAATGAGATAGCGTTAGAAGAAGTTAAAAAATTAGGGAAAAACCAGAAGAATTGACTAGGGAAGAATGGGAGAAGATAGATAAAATAGTTCAAGAGGCTATAAAAAAAGAACAGGATAAGGGTTCTAATTCATCTAAATGAGGAACTGAAATTTTTTTTGACCTTTGGTCAGATAATTATCGGTTCATCGGTAAACAACCTCAGGATGTATACCCAGTTCCCTTGAGATGATAGGGACTGGGTTTTTCCTTTTATAGAGAAGCACTGCCGATAGTTAGTCGGTTCTGAAAAAGAAATAGATATTTAACAGTAAATGCCATATGTAAAAAATAAAGAAGTATTTTTAGTGCTTTTTGGTCAAATCTCTCTCATTTTCTGGTAAAATGTGACGAACATGAAGTCCGGAAAGTAACCATCCAAGCCCCCGCATTAGGGTATCTTCCGCATTGAACGTCAGTTTGGCCCCCCCCCCTGGTCAAACTCTTGGCTCAAATGAAACTGGCTGAGTCTGGATGAATACTTTGGGGAGTTTGAAAAAGACAGAAGTTCCCTCCAGAAAGTCTATGTGGATAGGGGGTACAAGGGACACTGTTGCGATGAGACCATTGTGACGATAGATTGAGAAAGGCGAGGAAAGCTCAGTAAAACCCATTGGAAGAAACTCAACCGCCGGAGTGCAATAGAGCCAGTCATTGGTCATTTGAAGAGCGACTGCCGAATGGAAAGAAATTACCTGTCGGGAGAAGAGGGGACTGATCAGCAGCCTCTTTGATTTTTAGGACTGTGCGGCAGGACGGTCGCTTATTCCCGATCTGCGCCTGCAATGAATTCTTCCAGATCGGGGGATAATTCGTCCTGTGTGTGGATGAGTTCTTCATCGAAGGGGAAGTCGAGTACGCAGGCGTGGAGCGCGTGGCGGGGCAGGAGTAGCCGTGCTTCCAGCTCGGAAGTCCACCCTTTGTGGATGAATTCCAGATAGCAATCCTCGGACGGTCCATAGATCTTGTCTCCGACGATGGGGGATCCCAGTGTCGCTAAATGGACGCGTATTTGGTGCGTGCGTCCTGTGAGCGGGATGCACCGGATGATGGAGAATGGCTCTCCATTCCTTGTGAACCGGCGTAGGACACGGAACTCCGTCTTGCATTTCTTTCCTTGGGGATGGATGCATTGCTTGAGCCAGATGCGTGTTTCCGTGACTTCTCCCTGCCGCAGGATCGGCAGTTCGCAGACAGTCTGTTTCCATGCGGGGTGGCCGTACACGATAGCCGTGTATTCTTTGTGCATCTGCCTCCTTTGCATGGCTCGGCCCAATTGGCGTGTAGCGGTAGGAGTTTTGGCAATGAGCGTCAATCCGCTCGTTTCCCGGTCCAATCTGTTGATCAGGGCTGCTTTCATGCCGTTGGCAACCTCGTAGCAAAGCAGAGTCTCAATTCCTTGCAGGAGATTGGGTTCCGACTTTCCATTGGACGGATGGACAATCAGGGGGGCTGCTTTGGAGACGACGATCCACTCCGGAGATTCCGCAACGACTCGGAACCAGGGAACGCAGGCAATGGGGCCGTCCTGATTCATGAAAAAATTTATTTTTCGAACAGGGTCGGATCGATGGGCGTCCAGTGGCCGGCTTCCAATTGCAAGTCGTCCAAATGAAGAGGGCCGATGGAGAGGCGTTTCAAGGTCGATACGGGAGCTCCGACTGCGGCAAGCATGCGGCGCACCTGGTGGTAGCGGCCTTCCGTCAGAGTCAATCTGGCATGCCTCGCCTCTAGAATTTCCAGCCGGGCGGGGTGGCAGGGGGATTTTTCTCCTTCCAGCGTGAAGGTTCCGGAGGCGAAGTCCTCCACGGCATGTTCCGGGATGTCGGCTTCTGTCGTGAGTTCGTACACCTTGTCTATATGATGTTTGGGAGAAGTAAGGCGGTGAACGAACTTGCCGTCGTCCGTGACCAGAAGCAGGCCTTCCGTGTCTTTGTCCAAACGGCCTACCGAGGTGACGGCGGGGTTCCTTTCCGACCATTCGGGGGGGAGAAGGTCGTAAATTGGCGTACCGTCGCGGTCGTCGTGGCTGCAAGTGACATCCAAAGGCTTGTAGAACGCCACATAAATGCCGCGGGGAAATTCGACTGGTGTTCCATCAACCAGAACATCTTCCGGCTCCGCTTTCTGGGATGGAGACGCGACCGGATTCCCCTGGATGGTAACCCGGCCTTTTTTTACCCATCGAGGCGCTTCACTACGGGAACAATAGCCATATCTGGAGAGGAGGGCGTCAATTCGCATGAACGCCATCATTTTCCTGTCTGCGGGGAAAAACAAGGTTGAAATACAAGGCATGGCATGATAAAGGAGAAAAGTTAATAGCGTCGCCTGAAATCATAATTCAGGTGGCGTTGCAATTTCAGCTATTCTTATCTCTATGGAACTCATTACAGAAGCTCAGCTTACACCGCAGCAACAGGATTTGTGGAAGAAGGCCCGCCAGGCCGTGGACATGAACAACTACCAGTATGCCATTAGCCTGTTGAAGGCCCTGGTCAAGCAATTGCCCGGATTCCTCGAAGGGCGCAGAGTCTTGCGTGCCAGCGAAATCAAACTGCATCCCGAACCCAAGAAGAAGGGCCTTTTCGGCGGCATGCGCATGACGACTGTCAAGCGTGATCCTTCCTCCTCTCTCTCATCGGTTGAAGACGAATTGGAAAACGATCCTTTCAACGAAGCTTCCAACGAAATCCTCTTCCATGCGGCCGAAGATGCAGGCCTGCCCGACGTTGCCGCATTCGCCTTGGAAACCGTCCGTGAAGGCCATCCGGAGAACAAGAAACTTCTTCACATGCTGGCTAATCACTATATTGCCCGCAAGATGCCTGCCGAAGCCGCCTCCGTCTACCACGACATCGTCAAGGTGGATCCCTCCGACTCCATTGCCGTGAAGGGAGAAAAGGACTGCACGGCCCAGGCCTCCATGCAGAAGCAAAACTGGGAAAATGCTTCTTCCATGAAGGACGTCATGAAGAGCACCAACGAATCCGCTTCTCTGGAAAAACTCGACAAGCAGGGGATGACCCGTCAGGAAATGGAAGCCCGTCTTGCCCAGTTGTCCGAACGCTATGCTGCCAACCAGACGGACTTGGCTACGGTGCGCGCCATTGCCAGCGTGTACGAACAGATGGAAGACTGGGCTAACGCCTGTTCCTTCTTCAGCTATGCCTTCTCTTTGAGTCACAATGATGTTTCCCTCAGTGCCAAGGCATCCGAAATGAGCGAAAAGGCTCGCAATGCCCAGCTTGACGATCTCAAGAAGCGTGCGGCCGCCGAACCCGACAATCAGGAACTTCAGGATCAGCTTGCCCAGATGACTCAGCAACTCTCCGAAGAAATTGTGGCGGAATGCCGCTCCCGCGTGGAAGGCAACCCGACCGATCCCCAGCTCCGTTTCGACCTTGGTCAGGCTTTGTTCAATGCCGGTAACTTTACGGATGCCATCCCGGAACTTCAGCGCGCCCGTAACAACCCCTATCTGCGCATTAAGGCTATGCTCATGCTGGGTAAGTGCTATGAGTCCAAGAATATGAACGACATGGCTCTCCACCAGCTTGCGGAAGCCAATGCCGAAGTCACCACCATGGACGCAACCAAGCTCGAAATCCTCTACCTCATGGGAACATTGAACGAAAAGCTTGGCAAGAAGCAGGAAGCTCTGGATTGCTTCAAGACGATTTACGATTCCAACTATGGCTACCGCGATGTAGCCAAGCGTGTGGAATCCGCTTACGTCTGATTTCGATCATTTCTTTGTCATTTCCAATAACCGGACCCGGAGGATTCTTTCATGGGATTCTCCGGGCCTTTTTCATTCCTGAGAACTGACTTGTTGCGGATGCATTGAAGCAGTCCCCGTAAGTATGTTATTGGCGGAAACACTCCGGCTGTTCCAGACGGCAGGATTCCAAAAGCTCCCTGTCCCGGAAAATCTCTTCAGTCACCCCGTCGGCAATGATTTGACCTCCGTGCATCAGGATCACGCGGGGGCACAAGTCGAGAACTAGAGGGAGGTCATGCGTTGCAATAATCCGTGTGTGAATGAAGCCTTGCAGGAAGTTGATCATCTGGCGGCGGGAATAAGGGTCCAGATGGGTGCTCGGTTCATCCATGATGAGGATATCCGGTTCCATGGCAAGAACGGAGGCGATGGCCGCTCCTCGTTTTTCTCCGCCGGAAAGGCGGTGGGAGGCCTTGTCCCGGATATCCCAGAGCCCGACTGTGTCCAGAGCCTGGCGTGCATGTTCCTCTGCGTCCTTGCCGGGCATTCCCATATTGAGAGGACCAAAGCAGACATCTTCCATGATTGTCGGCATAAAGAGTTGGTCGTCAGGATTCTGAAATACCATCCCGACTGATTTCCGAATGGAAGGCAGGGTACTTTTAACAACGGGAATGTCACCGATCCGGATTTCTCCGGAATCCGGCATCAAAGCTCCGCACAAGGCAAGGAGCAGGGTGGATTTTCCTGCGCCGTTGCCTCCGACCAAGGCAATGGCTTCTCCATGGCATGCCTCGAAACTGACGTCGCGAAGCGCTTGGGTCTTGTCCGGATAGGTATAGGAAACGTGGGTTGCTCGGACAATATGGTGGCTCATGATAGAAGACGGTGGGTTTGGGCTCCGATATAAAAGACAGCATCGCTCCATCTCAGGAGGACAAGTATGATGCACCATACTCCTCCATAGATCAAGTCGGCTCTTCTTAGTGAATGCTCGTGGAGTGTATGCAAAGCCCCGGTGAAGCCGCGGGCTTCCATAGCCTTGTGAATGCGTTCCGCCCTGGCCATGCTGCGAATCAGAAGGGAGCCGACCATGGCCCCCCAAAAGCGCAAGGGTGTTCTGTTCGTACCGTAGCTTCGTAGATCCCGTGCCGTCGAGAGACTCGTCGCATCTTCCATCAATAGGAAAATATAGCGGTAAAGCAATAGGCATTGCGTTGTCAGAAGAGTTGGAACCCCCATTCTTCTCATGGCGGAGCATATGGCCGGAAATCCCGTTGTGGCAATGAGAACCAGGCTTGCCAGCACTGTGAACTCTCCCCGGAGCAGGATTGACGCAAAAGAAACCCAGCCGCAGGTGATGACGGTTCCGCCGATGGTGAATGCGGGTTGATGGTCCAGAATTGGATTGAATAGCCCGATCATCACGCAGAAAGGAAGGGCGACGAGAGAGCGGCGCACTAATGGCATGATGGGAATGTTCCCCATGCGGCAGACGACTACCGGGTATGCCAGGAAGGGAACGAGAGCCGGAACATTCAGAAGGTCGACGGAGAGGAGGCATACGAGATACACGGCTGTAACGAGGCATTTTACCCGTGCATCAATGCCGTGAACAAAACTGCTCCTTCGGGCATACCTTTCAACGGTATCCATGTCGAACCAGGCTTGTTCCGTCCGTTGCATGGTAGCAGGATGTGTCAGACGGAGGATTTTCCGTGGCGGAAACGGGAGGTAGCCCAACCTCCCAGAACGATCAGGACGAAGACGATGCCTGCTCCAAGAAGACCGGAAAGACTTGTTCCTGCCCGTTCCATGGCTGGCGTCGGCTCGGTACTTCCCGAAGCAAAGGAGTAATCGGGGAGAAAAGCCGTTTCTTCCTGGATGACGGCCATGCGATGGTGGGTATCCGTTTCCGGAGCAGGCAATTCTTCCATCATGGATGTTTTAGCCATGGCCCATTCAAGCCCATCGGGATCGGAGGCTGCATACCAGGAGAATACGCCTCCGATGAGGGCGGCGATGAGAGCCAGGACGATGACCAATTTACCAGGACGGGACGATCTGGTTTTCAGGGAGGGTTGGAACACGCCCGGCTGCATGTTGCGAACAAAGAGAATAACGGCTGCTGTTGCCAGACCTTCCACGACGCCGATAGCCAGGTGGATCGGTTGCATCAGCAAGGCGAATTGCCCAAAGGGAAGGGCGGTTACTCCGGATGCTTCCGTTTCTACGACAACGCCGAAAGCTCCCAGCTGCAAGCCGATGACGGCAGCGACGATGGAAGCCAGGGTGATTCTGCCCTTTGTCCATGTTGCGGGATTTCCTCCGGCCAGGGGTTTGAACAAGAAGGGGTAGGCAACCATGCACGACAGGAACCCCATGTTGAAGAGATTGCATCCATAGGCCAGGAGCCCTCCATCGGCAAAAAACAGGCATTGTACCAGCAGGACGGAGGCCATTACGAGGAAGGCCGCATAGGGTCCCAGTATAGAGGCGAGGATCAATCCCCCTCCCAAATGTCCGCTCGATCCGGTTCCAGGAATGGAAAAGTTGATCATCTGGGCTGCGAAAACAAAAGCCCCCATGACTCCCATCAGCGGGATTTTGGCGGTATTATCTTCCCGATTCAAACGGTGGACGCTGTAGGCCGCAACAACTGCGGATACGGCCCACATGGTTCCTCCTACGGATGGAGAGACAAGGGCATCTGCCATGTGCATAATCGTATCGTTTCTAGGTAAGGGGTGATGATTGAAGAAAGGAGATCGTTAGAGAAAAAACTCCCTCTTTACATCATCATAACTCCGAATCACCGGAAAATGCCAGCCGGAATAACTGTCATGATTGGAATTAACGATGATAACCTGCTTTGCTCCAGATGCTTTGGCTGCGCGGATACCGGCATGGGAGTCCTCGAAAATAACGACTTCTTCCGGTTTCATTCCGATGCGTTCGATCCCCCGTAGAAAAATATCCGGAGCGGGTTTCCCCGGGACGGTACCATCGTCATAACTGATGGCCCGGAGATCGAACCAGCGTTCCAACCGGAATTGTTCGATGAAAAAATCGACATTGGTTTTGCCGGAGGCCGTAGCGATATTGCGTGGAATGCCGTGTTCTTTCAGCTCATTGAGCAGGCGCTCCGCCCCCGGTGCCAGATGCATGCCGTGCTTCAGGCAGATGTCCCGGTAGATAGCTTCCTTTTCTTCGGCGAAGGCATTGGCCTGTTCTAATGACGGGGACTCGGGGAACAGATAGGCATAAATATCTTCATTTGTTCGTCCATGGATATTGCGGAAAAGTTCCTCTGCCGTCAGGGTCAGACCGTAGCGACCCAAAATAATGTCCCAGGATTCGTTGTGATAGGGAGTATCCCAGAAAAGGGTTCCGTTGAAATCGAAAATGAAGCCGTTCCATTTCATACGATAGCATACTGGCTTCTCCTGTCCCTGCCCAAAAGAGTAAATCCCGTCTGTATCAATTAGTAAATGCTCTGAAAGATCTCTCTGTCATGATTCGTAGTAAACAATATGTCATTTCTCTTGAAAACATGTTGCCTTTCTGCGGGCAGAGTTGGGTGGTGCGGCTTGTCTGCTGCACTCGTGATGCAAACGGCGTTTGCGGCGGAACCTTCCGAAGTGTACAAGGACAAAAATGCTCCTGTCGAAGAGCGGGTTAAGTCCCTTATGGACCAGATGACTCTGGAAGAAAAGGTTGCGCAGATGGACATGTTCAGTTTCTGGAAAGAAAAGGAATTCACTACCGAGGGGTTGGAAAAATCATGCGGGGTTGGCGCCTGGATCGGTGAAGTAACGCCTGAACGTTACAATGAAGTTCAAAAGAAATCGGAATTGTCCCGGTTGAAGATTCCCTTCCTGGTAGGAGTGGATGCTGCTCATGGTCACGCTATTTTGCCGAACAGGACAGTATTCCCGACATCGATTACCATGGCTGCCTCCTTTAATCCCGATTTAGTGCATGAATGTGCCCGGCTGGCTGCCGAAGAGGTTCGCAACAGCGGCAACCATTGGACATTTGCTCCGAGCGTCGATATCGTCCACGATGCCCGCTGGGGGCGTACCGGAGAAACCTATGGTGAAGATCCCTTTCTGGCCTCCCGCCTCGTCGAAGCATCGGTGACAGGTATGCAGGGCAATCTGGACCCCGACAAGAACATTGCTGCCTGCGTGAAGCATTTCGTGGGCGGTGGTGCTTCCATTGGCGGGGTGAACCATGGCAATGCGGAAATTTCGGAACGCATGCTGCGCAGTGATTTTCTACCTCCGTTTCAAGCGGCGATTGATGCGGGAGTGTTGACGATTATGCCGGGGCACAATAATGTGAATGGCGTACCCATGCATGCCAATAAGTGGCTTCTGACGGATATCGTTAAGGATGAATATGGATTCAAGGGGTTCTACATCACGGATATGGGAGATATTGAAAATCTGATGCCGGAACGTCTCCACGGTATAGCGACTGATCAGAAGGATGCTGTCCGGCAAGGGATTAATGCCGGGATCGACATGCACATGTATTCGTGGGACCGCAAGATGTTCATCGATAATCTTCAGGAACTCGTCAAGGAAGGCAAAGTCGACGAATCCCGCATCAACGATGCTGTCAAGCGTATCCTGACAGTCAAATTTAAACTGGGGCTTTTCGAAAACCGCTACATTGACGCGGACAAAAAGAAGGATTCCTACGGAAGCAAGGAAGCCCGTGATGCTGCTCTTGAAGCTGCCCGCCAGAGTATTGTCCTGCTGAAAAATTCCGAAGGTCTGCTTCCTCTGGATGTTTCCAAATACAAAAAAATTCTCGTGACCGGTCCCAATGCCGATAACCAGGCGATCATGGGAGACTGGGCAAATCCTCAGCCCAAGGAGCATGTGATTTCCATCCTGCAGGGACTCAAAAACGAGTGGAAAGGCGCATGTGAAGTCGTCTTTAGCGACAGTGGTCGCATCAAGGGTAAAAAGTCTGATGTAACTGTCGAGACAACGGATCCCGTGACGCAGTCCCGCCAGCTTAAAGAAGGTGGAGAGCTGAATGACTTTGCCATTCAGGATGCCGTCGGCAAGGCGAAGGATTGCGATTTGGTGGTAGCAGTTATCGGAGGCTATGGCCTTCGTTCCGACTGGGGGCTCCGTACGTATGGAGAATCCGCTGACCGTCCGTCGATCGATTTCTACGGCAAGCAGGTAGAACTCGTGCAGAAGCTCCAGGCGACAGGTAAGCCGGTTATCGTTGTGATCGTCAATGGCAAGCCTCTGAACAATCCTTGGATTACGAAGAATATACCCACCATTGTAGATGTGTGGGAACCCGGCCAGTTCGGAGCTCAGGCTTTGGCGGAAATCCTCGTAGGCAAGGTAAATCCCTCCGGCAAATTGCCTATCAGTATTCCCCAGACGGCCGGGCACATTCCGGCGTATTACTACCAGACCTTCTCCCGCACGCGCACAGGCTACGGTCTTGGTTCTTCCCGCGAGGATGATAAACCCGCTTTTGCCTTTGGTCACGGGTTGAGCTACACTACTTTCAAGTACGAAGACATGAAGCTGTCTTCCTCCCGCCTGGAAAAAGACAAGCCCCTCTCCGTTAGCGTGACTGTCAAAAATACGGGAGATCGCGCCGGATATGAAACGGTAATGGTCTTCGTTCGTGATGAAGTCTCCAGTGTTGTAACGCCTATCCGTCGTTTGAAGGGATTCAGCAAAGTCTGGCTTAACCCCGGAGAAGTGCGGACGGTCACTATTGAGATCCCCTTCAAGGAATTCGGTCTTTGGAATCAGGAAATGAAGTATGTGGTGGAACCCGGTACCTTCGAAATCCAGGTTGGTTCTGCGTCGGACGATATCAAGTTGAAGAAGAAGATCGACTACTGAACGCCTTGTTCCATACATTTTAGATAGGCTGGCCGCATTCCGGATTTGATTTGGGATGCGGCCTTCATTTGAATTGCCGTATCTGAAACTTCCGGTCATCATTCACCTGGGTTCGTCGTATTTTCCAGGTACTGTGACAAATAGGTATTGAGTTCCGGTGGTGAAGGCCTTATATCCCGGCCTTCGTTGATTCAACCGTAGTTTCCATACCGATTCCCTACCCATTATTTTCCATGTCTCCGTTTCGTTTTTGCCTGTTGCTGCGATTCCTGTTTGCGGGATGGCTTTTGTGTTGTTCCGAGGCGAGCGCTCTTGACAACGGCAGGATCGTCATGGTGACCGAAGCGACATTTCCTCCGTACGAATTCCGGGAAGGAGATGAAATCGTCGGTATTGACCCGTCTATCATGCGGGAAGTTTCCCGGGCAACGGGACGGGAACTGATCATTGAGGACATGAGTTTCGATTCTGTTATTACGGCGGTTGTGACAGGTAAAGCGGATGTGGCTGCTTCCGGTATTACGGTAACGCCCGAGCGGATGCAGCAGGTAGATTTTTCCATCCCTTATGTGGAAGCCTCCCAAGTGATCATCGTACCGAAGGATTCGCCTGTCACCGGCAAGGATCAGATCAAGGGGCGGAGGATTGGTGTTCAGCACGGTGCGACGGGCGATATTTTTGTGACCCGCAATATCCAGCAACCGGAGCGGTTTCCGAACGGCGCTCTGGCCGTTGCCGCTTTGGCGGCGGGGAAGGTAGATGTCGTTGTCATCGACCAGGATCCTGCACGGATGTACTTGAAACAACATCCCGGCCTTCATATCCTGTCGGAACCGTTGACATCGGAATCCTATGCCATCGCCGTAAGGAAAGGGAATCGAGTGCTTCTGGAACAAATTAACAATGTCATCTCGGAGATGAAGAACTCCGGAACGATGGCCCGGATCCGCGAGGAATACGCAGCCAGGCAGCATGAGAGAGCTGCCGTTTCCCAGATCGGTGATGGTGGACAGGGATGGCTCCGGATCCGTTGGGAAGACTTCAAGGATTCGGTCCATACCAATTTCATTCAGGATGCCCGGTGGAAGTACCTGACGAATGGCTTGCTGGTAACGTTGGAGATTTCCTTTTGTTCCGTACTGCTCGGTATTTTGATGGGGTTTGTGATCGCTGTTATTCGTTCGACCCATGATAAAACCGGTCAATGGCGCTTCTTCAATTTTCTCTGCAAAACGTACCTTACGGTGGTCCGGGGCACCCCTGTAGTCGTTCAATTGCTGATTATTTATTTCGTGATTTTCGGTGCGGTAGATGTGAGTAAGGTTCTGGTTGCCATCGTTGCTTTCGGCTTCAATTCCGGCGCCTATGTGGCAGAAATCATCCGCGGAGGTATCATGTCGATCGACAAGGGACAGCTTGAAGCCGGGCGGAGCCTGGGCCTGAGCTACAACCAGACCATGGCGTATATTATTCTTCCTCAGGCTTTCAAAAACGTTCTTCCCTCTTTGGGAAATGAGTTTATCGTCCTCCTCAAAGAGACGAGTGTTTCAGGCTACATCGCCTTGCAGGACCTCACCAAGGGAGGAGATATTATCCGCAGCCAGACCTATACGGCCTTCATGCCTTTGGTGGCCGTGGCGTTGATTTATCTGGCGATCGTTATGCTCTTCAGCTCCATGCTGGGAAAACTGGAAAGGAAATTGAAACAACATGAATAATCCTCTCTCCGTCGATGTCCCCATGTTCCAGGTGAGAAACCTGGTAAAAGAATTCGGGAACAACCGTGCCGTGGACGAAGTGTCCGTAGACATTGCCCAAGGAGAGGTCGTCTTCATTGTCGGCCCTTCCGGTTCCGGTAAAAGCACGTTTTTGCGGTGCCTGAATCTTCTGGAGATGCCGACATCCGGGGATATTCTCTTCAAGGGTGAATCCGTGACCGGGCAGCATGTCAATGTCAACAAATTCCGAGAGCATGTTGGCATGGTCTTCCAGCATTTCAATCTCTTTCCCCACTTGTCCATTCTGGATAACATTACCATTGCCCCGGTTAAAACGGGACGTGCCACCAGGCAGGAAGCCATAGCTCATGCAGAGGATCTCCTGCACCGTATCGGCCTTTTCGAGAAAAGGCATGCCTATCCTCTTCAGCTTTCGGGAGGCCAGAAACAGCGTATTGCAATCATTCGCTCACTGGTGATGAACCCCGATGCCATCCTTTTTGATGAACCGACTTCTGCTCTTGATCCGGAAATGGTAGGCGAAGTTCTTTCTCTCATGAAAGAACTGGCCGTCAATGGATTGACGATGATAGTTGTAACGCATGAAATAGGTTTTGCCCGCGAAGTCGCTACCCGTGTCCTGTTTATGGACAGGGGGAGGATTGTAGAATCCGGCTCGCCTTCACAAGTAATCGATCATCCGGTTAATCCACGGTTGAAAGAGTTTTTCTCTAAAGTACTGTAAATCAGTAGGAAAATCCTTGGATGACAGGGAAATGAACCCGATTCAGTTTTCTTCTTTCTCCCTTTTTCCTCGGTAGCCTGACTTATGAGGCAACACGATGCTGATTCTTTTGTTCTTATTTTCCGTTGATGTTTTAGGGAGAGGTGATAGTATAAAAATCCGGTCGGCACCATAGGGGCAAGGCGCGATTCCACCGAGGATTAACACGGCCGCATGTTCCAAGTAGTCGGGGAGTAGTATCCGAGACATCTGACCGTAGACCCGGAGCCCCGCTCTGGGTAATTTGCTTTATACTCATAATGGGTGATTTTGACGAAGAGCCAGAATTTTGTGAAATTGGCTGATACCTTAAGTGATTGGTACTTGTCGATCATACGCATGTAGAGATATACAAAAAATAATGGAATAACGAAAGGTTTCCATCGGAAAATGAAACTGATTCAATGAAGAGCCTATGGATACCGAAACCTTGCGAACTAGCGTCTCCGAGTTCTCGTTAAATGCTTGGGCTGCAGCCTCAAGAATAACGGTTCCCGCTTTTAGAAGCTTCTCAGGGGTACGGGGGACATGAGGTATAAGAAAAACCCCTAATCCGTTAAGAATAGGGGTTTTATAGATGGTACGCGATAGCAGGTTCGAACTGCTGACCCCTACCGTGTCAAGGTAGTGCTCTACCACTGAGCTAACCGCGCTTTGATGTAGGTGCCGTAAGGCGGAGGAATGTTTACACTCTTTTCCCGGACGAGGCAATGCTTTTTTTTCATTTTACCAAAAAAACTATACCAGTCTTCCTTGGGCCGTAGTCCATTTACCCTTGGTGATAACCTTATCGAAAACAAGACCGTTTTTGTTGGCCGTTTCGCAGGTTTCATCCCATTGACTGGTTAAAATACCGGAAATAACAAGGGACGATCCCGGTTTCATGGCACAAATGATCCTGGGAAATGCTTTTTGAAGGATGGTGGAGAAAAGATTTGCGACTACGATATCTCCCTGCTGGGAGGGAGTGGGTACCCATTCAAAGACATCGGCCTGGAAAATTTCCAGCTTTTGTTCACTGATGTGGTTGCGTTCGGCGTTGGTACGGGAAACGTCTACGGCGATGGGATCAAAGTCGAATGCCGTGGCGTGTTCCGCCCCCAGTGCAATGGCTGCTATGGCGAGAACGGCAGTGCCGCAGCCAATATCGGTTATTGTCCAAGGGGATGTCTTGTGTTCTTTGGCAAAGTCGCTGATGGCTCGAAGGCAAGTGGAGGTTGTGGCGTGGTCCCCTGTACCGAAAGCCATTTCAGCCGGAATGGAGAGGATAGCCCGCTTGGGATATTGTCGGACGAGTTTAGCGAGCTCTTTTGCTTCGACCTGTTCCGTGATAACGAGGTTATCCCGAATTTTGAGGTCAGGACGTTTGGCCCTTGCCTGACTGGCGACCCAGTCGGTCGTTTTGATTTCCCTGATGCTGCCTCCGAAATAGTTTTTCAAGGTAATAGCATCGTCTTCCGTCTCGCAATAAACGGTGATACGGATACTCTTGCCTCCTTTGAACGATTCGATGACAGCATTGGGATTTCCAGAGATGCGTTCGTTCCAGGCATCTTCCCATTTGGCGGCGGATAGTTTGGACCAGCTCCACATAAAAGCGATTAAAAGGCGGTTGTTGTTGAAGGGGGGCGAATTGCGTTTGTAGCGGAAGCCCGGGGAAGTGTCAAAGCCTTCCCGGAGATTCGTTCCGGGAGAAAGGTGATTCGTCCTTTCCGGGGATTTCTCTTTCTTTGCGGAATGCGAAGTCGAGTAGAGCTATTCCCTGCAGAAGAAGCACCAGGATCAGGCAGATCAGGGATATTTTGGTTGTTTTGCTCATAGCGGTTATTGGGGGGAGGAGGGGTGGATACGGTTGATGAGTGAACGCCGTGTCCGTTCGGTGATGTAGGCGAGTCCTAGCAGGGTTAGGCCGCAGATGAGGAGTCCTAGCCCTTTCTGGTTCAATGAGTCCAGCAGGTTGATGGCGAGAGAGGCTGCAACCAGGGCAATGAGAATAACTCCGCAATTGATGATGGATGCCCTTGCCAGGTGAAGTCCGCTGATGATGGATGACGCTCCGCTGAAGACCAGGATGAGCATGACGCCAAAAGGTGGCAGGACGGGAGCAGCGGATGCTGTGGCGATCATGGCAAGGCTGAAGAGAAGTGTTCTCGAATACTCCAGTTTCGGCACCCATTTTTTGAGCTGAACGAATAGAATAATCCCGGGCAGACAGCAGACTGCAATGCTGGATAGCTCGATGTCTCTGTCTCTAACAATGTTTTTGTAACAGCAAAGCTGTGCCAGAAAGAGGCCGATCCCCAACCAGACGATGGCGCTGCGCGACAGTTTCCTGTTTTTTGCGATACAGAAAGAAACCATGAGTTGGGAAGCGCCGATGACCATGGACATGAAGTTGCTTCCCATAAGGGGCAGCATCAGGAGGCAAGCAAAGAGAGCGTTGAATAAATTTCTGTGGCTACCGTCCCGAAAGGTGACGAGTATGATGCCTGTGAACCAGAGCCCCAAGGCGATTTCTTGGATGATCTCCAGATTGTTTTGGGGGGATGAAGGCTGCATGATAAGGAAGGCAAGAGGGATGACCAGAAGGTAGGCCATGCTTCCCCAGGACCGAATGGACCCGGTGCCTTGCTGTATGGCATGCGAGGTGAACAGGATGCAGGGAACGAGAAGTGGTACGGCGGCGATTCCAAGATGGGCGGTGGTAATAGTTTCGGAATTCGACCACAATTGTATCAGGGAGAGCTGAATGAAGAACAGGGAAAATGTGAAAATAACTTTTTGCCTGCTAAGCTGGGAATAACTTAGAAAGCCTAGAAAACAGATGAGTGCAGGCAGGCCGAAAGTATACTTGTTGAGCTCTCCGGTGAAATCAAACAGGGCGAATGCAAGGATTCCTGTCGTAATGGGAAGAAGAATGGCGTGTGATTGTAGTTTGTTGACGATTAGTGTTCTATATGCGGAAGACAAGATGAATATTATAGATGTGAACAGGAAACTTCCTCTCATGGGATAAAGGAGAAAGATGAATCCCGCAACGAATGCCGCATATTGGATGGTTGTGTCTAGGTCCGGCCTGGGTTCGCGGCGAGAGATGATATTGGAGCTCATACGTAGCACCCACAGAAGGGGGATGCTGCATGATGTCATAAAGGCGAGGGGGGGGAGTTTGGCTGTGGGCTGATGAGACATCCCGAGGATGGTGAGGTTGCCGATGAGAAAAAGGGCAAAAAGGACGATCGGAAGGTATTTTTTACTGTAGGATGCGGGTCGGGTCGATAGATATAGGGCGGTTATCGGAATCAGGGTAAAGAGCAGGACGAAGGGACTTTCATTCATTTGCCCAAGAGTCACGATGATAAGGAAAATAACGGGCAGATGGGCGTACTTGGCAACGGGACGAAATCCGCATACGACCAGGATACAGAGTGTCAGGAATAGGCCGATGATCACTGTAACAGGCAGCGCGATGAGGCAGATTTGTACTGTCAGTCCGACTAGGCACCAGTTCCATACGGAGCGGTTGCGGAAGAACCAGGAGAGCGCCAGGGCAATACCCCAAAGGCAGATGAGGATCTCGGGACGGTGGACGACAATGGATGAGATGGTTTGCGGGGCGTATAATTGCGAGCAGATGGCAACTGAGACAAGGATGGTTGTCACGATGCCGGGGATGGTTTTCTCCGTGAGAGAGTGTACAGGGGATCTGCGGAAGGCCATGCCGATGCACATGGTCAGAGGAAGAAGCGTCAGGATGAATAGAAAGATTGCTGCCGCCGGATTCCCCTTGATTCCGGAAAAGATAATGCCTGACGATGTGATTCCCATCATGGCCAGCGGCCAGCCGATCTCCTGTTTGCTGGTGAGGGGGCGTATCATGTGTCCCTTGAAAAATACGGAGGGCGGTAGGAGGCTCGCATGCCTTGAGTTGTCGAGGAGGCGGTACCGTACAGCCATTATGGCCCAGCAAACGAGGATGAGAATCGGGGATGCTGTTTGTTCGACGAAGAGGAGGCAGAGGTAAAGCGCCGCGAAAACGAGGGAGAAACTCCATTCTCCCAGCCATGCGGAGATGCTTGCCTGGTTTCCCCGGGGATTCTTATTCGCTTCATAGATGGGTTTGACAATAAAGGGGAGGAGAGGGATTGCCGCGAACAGGAGGCACAGCGGGTGGAATGATTCGATGATGCATGAGCTTCTGCTATTGGTGAGAAGGAGGCAATCCAGGGAAATCAAGGCTAGTGCGATGCTCTGGATCCTTTGGATGAGAAGGCGTTTGCCAATGGCCAGTTCGTCCGTATGCCATAGGCTTGCAACCCCCATGGAGAACGCGGGCAGGATCAGGAGCAGCATGTGCTGGAGGGACAGTGCGGATCCTTCCAGCGCCCGGGAGCTCAGAATGTAGGCCGTAAGAGCGATGGACTGGATTGAAAGTGGAAATTTGTGCCTCCATCCTATGACAAGACAGACGAAAAGCAACAGTGCCAGAATTCCGAAACTACCAGTCGGCATGACTCCCGATTCCAGTGAAGGAGCCAGCAGAGTCAGCAAGATAAATATGAAGGAAAGAGCCAGGGCATAGTTGGGGAAGGATTTTTGTTTGCTTCCTATTTTCAGGATGATGGCCGGGAATATCCACAGGATGAGATATTGGAGTATTTGGGGGAAGGTGATGGCATGTTCCAGGTGGAACGATGGAAGTCTGATTCCTGTGGAGATGAATAAGGCGCCGGGATCATGGTGCCATTGGTACTGGAAGGAAGCTATTGCCATGGCTGTGACCACGCCCAGCCAGATGCCTGCGTTCGTGATTCTTCGCAAGTCCTTGTCTTGTGCCGTTTGCAGGAGTTTGATGAAAAGGCCCATGGCGAGCGGCAGGCTCAAGAACAGCAAATGCAGGAGGATGGGAACTCCGGATTGTTCCGGAAGATTATTCTTGAAAGACAGGATGAGGAATATCAGCAGCGACAATAGGGATGCTGCCTGGGTCGATATGTTTTTGCGTATGGATGCCCGGATGAACAGAATGCAGGGAACCAGCATGCAGGCAATGCTCCACGGTGTCCATGCCGGGACATAAAATACGCTTAGTGGATAGCCTGCTGCGAAAAACCACGTACCGCAGATATTTGCCAGGGGGGCGTAAAGCCGGTAGGCTCCTCCGGCCAGGCGTGGTTGCTTGAACAGATAGCCCAGTCCGGAATAGGCTATGGACATCCCCGGAATGAGGAAATAGGTCGACGGTGTCCCGGGGTTTTCGTAAATAATGAGCCCTGCCCACAGAAAACATGAGGCGACGAACAGTAGGAATAATCCTCGGAGACGGATGATCCAGGGAAAGGGAAGAATGCCTATCAGGAAGGTCAAAACCCCGTTGGATGGCAGAGTGGATACGTGGTACAGATAAGCAAACAATTTGTTGCAGACACCCCACATACAGGCTCCGACCATGCAGCAGGCATACCCGGTTTTAACTGCCGTTTTCCTGAATTCACGGAAGTAGAATCCCACTCCCCAGAAAGCATACATCACGAGGATAGCTCCCAGGAGCTTGATCCATGCCGGGATATCCCACCAATACGTGACGGCAAGAGTTGAGATGCCTCCCAGAGTGAGTAATCCTCCCAGCGTGGCGAAAAGGATTGCCAGGTAATTGACCTGCTTCCGAGGCATGGATTCGGGCTTGGCGAGAGGAACCTGAGGGGAGGAAGGGGACTCTGCCGTTGTTTTTTTCAGGAGCGACTGTGTATCGTCTCTCCGGGTGGTTGGGAGGTCGGAGGAAAGGATGGGCTCTGCCTGTTCTGCCTCAGTATCCTTTTCTTGATCAATTGTCGGTTGTGCGGAAACGAAACCGTAAGCTAGGGCAATGTTCCGGGCCTGTTCAGGGGTGATTAACCCTTTGTCCTGAAGTTCCTGGATGTCTTCGAAGGTAATCATGAAGGAGAGTTTGTTTGGAAGGCCATGGAACGAAATTCTTTATTTTTCTCCATCCTATAACAGGAAAAACGGTTTTGTAAAAACAAAGAACAAACCGCCTCCGGTTTTCTTGGAGAAGGACCGGAGGCGGTTGGGGAGAGATAGACAAACGTCGCTATCCTATTTTGTTATTTTTCTTCCAGATCTTCACGGCGCTGCCGGATCCAGCGGGAGAAGATTTTGGCTGTGGCCGGGATGATGATCAGGTTGAGCAGGGTGGCTGTCGTCAATCCGCCGAACTGGACGATGGCCAGGGGGCCGAGCAATTCGCCTCCGGGTTTGTCAATGGCCCAGATCAAAGGAAGCAAGGCAAGAATCGTTGTCAGGGAGGTCATGATGATCGGGACGACACGTTCGAGGGATCCCTTGAAGATGGCTTGATCGATGGTATATCCTGCATGCTCCAGGTCACGGTAACGGTTCAACAGGATCAGACCGCTTCGAATGGCGAAACCAATGACCGTCACAAAGCCCACGATGGATGCGACCGAGAGGATCGGAGGAATGTAGGTGCCGTGGAAGACCGAGGTGATTGTTCCCGGTGAAACGACGAAAACAGCAATGATGCCGCCGACGAGGCACAACGGAACATTTACCAGTGTCAACATGGCGCGGCGGACGCTGCCCAGTGCGGTGGAGAGCAGGAGGACAATTAGCACCATAACGACGATACCGAGGATCAGAAGGCGCTCCGAGGCGGATTCCCTTGCCTTGATCGTACCGTCATAATCGACCGTACAGCCCAAGGCGTTCATGGCGGGATCCAGCTTGGCCCGGCAAGCCTTGGCCAAGTCTCCGAGGTTGGAGTCCTTGGCGGGGTTGCAGGAGATCATGGCCTTCCGCATGGTATTATCGCGTAGAATGAGATTGGTGACTTCTTCCCGGTATACTTGGGCAACGTTGCGTAGACGGACACTCTTACCGTTGGGGGCGAGGAGTTCCAGATTCTTGATATCCTCCATGGTTGTTTTGATGGATGGATCAAGACGCATGACGATGTTCCAGTGGTCCTGGTTTTTGATGACTTCGCCGATTTTTTGACCGTTGAGTGCCGTGGAGACTTGTTCGGCGGCATCGGCAACCGTCAAACCGTAGTGTGACAGGGCTTCCTGGTTGTAGTCGATGCGGGCGGTATCTACCATGACTTCGCGGTTCGCGCGGGCATCGGCGACTTCCGGCAATGAATCGAGGATTTCCTTGGCCTTTTTGGCTGCCTGTCGTATCTGGGGGAGGTCTTGTCCGTAGATGTTGATAGCGATGTCCGAGTTGGAGCCAGACAAGGCGGCACTGATGCGGTGTGCTAGCGGGTAGCCGATCATGGCACTGGTGCCGGGGATGCCGTCAATAGTCTTTTTGATGTTCTTGTAGAGTTCCTTCTGGTCGAAGCCGAGATCGACACGGACGAGAAGTTCCGATGCGCTGACGGGTTCGGCGTGCTCATCGTTTTCGGCTCGGCCCGTCCGCTGGGTGACGGTAATGACTCCGGGAATCTCTTTGATATCATCCATGACTTTCCCCGAGATGCGTTCCGTTTCAGCCAGCGAGGTGCCCGGTACGGTGTTGACGAAGACGGTGTAGCAGTCTTCGTTGAATGGGGGGAGGAAACTGGTACCGAACGTACTGGCCAGCCACAGGGACAGTATAGTGATGATCGCCATGATGGAACAGACGATTTTGGAGCGTTTCAGGGAGAAGGCCAGAACAGGCTGATAGATCCTCTTGATAAGTTTGACGCTGATGGTGTCCTCGTTTCCGGATCCTTCCTTCCGGTTCTTGCGGGGTTTGAAGAACATGAGGCACAAGGTGGGAACGAGGGTGATTGCTACGACGAGGGAGGCGATGAGAGCCAGAAGATAGGCGATGCCCAGAGGCTGGAAGAACTGACCTTCCAAGCCGGAAAGGAACAATACCGGAGCGAACACCAGCAGGATGATGAGCGTGGAGTAGTTGATGGAGCCGAGGATTTCCTGTTTGGCTTGCATGACAACTTCGAATCTGCTCTTGCGTTCGGTTTCGGGCAGAGCAGCATTGCGTTCCAGGTAACGCCAGGCGATTTCCACAAAGATGATGGCGTTGTCAACAACATCTCCGACTGCTACGGCTAGGCCGCCCAGGGTCATGATGTTGATGGCCAGGCCGCACACCGGGAAGAAGAGCAGGGCAAAGAGGACGGACAACGGCATGGTTATGAGCGTAATCAAGGCTGTCCTAATGTTTAACAAGGTAAGCAGGATGACGATGACTACGACGAGACCGACGGAAAAAAGCGTTTCCGTTCCGTTTTTCAGAGACATATCGATGAAATCTGCCTGGCGGTAGGCTTCTTCCGTGATGTGCATTCCCGGAGGAAGCTGGCTTTTAGAGAATTCCTGAACTGCCTTGTCGAGGGCTGCCGTTAATTTTAGGGTGTTGGCTCCGGGGACTTTTTGAACGGAGAGGACAACGGCATCCTTCCCCATGAAGCCGGCATTGCCCCGGCGTGGAGCTCCGTCGATGGTGACATCGGCTACGTCTTCAACCTTGAGAACTCCCGATGGGTGGGAAGGGATGAGCGTGCGTCGAATCTGTTCCGGATCGGCAATGCGCGTCTGTTGCTGGATGGGGACTTCCTGCCCGGCTACATCTTCCAGATATCCGGCCGGGATGGATGACTGGGATTGGGCAACGGCTTCTTTGAGATCGTTGACGGTGACTCCTGCCTGTTTCAGACGATCCGGCTTGTACACGACCTGGTATTCGGGCAGGCGTCCGCCAAGGACAGTAACCTGCCCTACTCCCGGGATGGCCAGCAGGCGGTTGCGGAGCTTGTATTCGGCTATCTGGCGTAGATCCAGTTGGGAGACGTCTTTGTCTCCCCACAGGGCAATGAGCATGATTTCCCCTGTGACGGAAACAATGGGGGCCATCTCCGGATCGCATCCTTCGGGGAGTGATGAGCGGATGGCCGCCAGGCGTTCGGCGATGATCTGCCGGGCGAGGTAGATGTCCATGTTCCAGTCAAAGTCAACCCAGACGAAAGAGAGCCCGGCACCGGAGGACGAGCGGACGCTCTTGACTCCGGCGGTGCCATTCATGGCGGATTCGATGGGGATCGTGACGTATTGTTCCACTTCTTCGGCAGAAAGGCCGCCGGCTTCGGTTTGGATGGTGACACGGGGGACTTTCAATTCGGGGAAGACATCTACAGGGATATTCTTGGCCACGAACAGGGAGATGGCAGCCAGGGCTGCCGTCAGGATCAGAACGGTGATTCTGTTGTTAAGGCAAAAAGCAACCAGAGTATTCATGAGCGCGTGCGTTTAGTGTTCGCCTTCATGGAACTTTCCGTCCGCATGGAAGTGGCCGGCCGCCTTTTTGGGACCGTTGCCTTCCGGAAGGACGTACTTGAGTTCATATCCTCCTTGGGTGACGAGCAGCTGGCCTTCCTTGATGCCTTTGACGGGAGTCATGCCGCGGCGGGAAGGAAGCGTTTCTACCTTTACCATGAGGAAGAGATCGTCATCGTCCTTGTCACGGAGAAAAACGACATCGTTGATTCCGACTTTGACAATGGCGCTGTTGGGGACAGATATGAACCCTTCCCGGGCGTCTGCCGGTTCATTCAGTTCCAGACGGGCAACTTGTCCTGCATAAGCTTCCGTCGGTACTTTATCCGGTACGAAGTAGATCGTGCGGGTCTGATTCTCCGGATTGATCTGGGCGGATATACGTGTAGTGCCATTGAGGATGATGGATTTTTTGCCGTCGGGAGAAGTTAGGACCAGGTGTGCCGCCGAGTGGCGGAGAGAGTCGGAAGCATATGCTGTTGCTTTGAATTCCAGTTTGCCGGGTTCCGTCATGACGAGGATGGGGGCACCTTGTTCCTCCCAGGCGTTGTGATTGGTATCGACGGATTGGACACTTCCGTCAATGGGGGCCCGGACAACGAGAAGGTTTCCTTCCATGGTACCGCCGGAGGTGGCAATCTGGAATTGGTTGCGGGCGGTTTCCAGAGTGGAACGAAGTCCGGGGATTTCCGCTTCCTTGAAACGGATGCTGGTATCCAGTTCGCTGTTGCGGGTACCGATTTTTTCGAGCTGGTCGCGGCGAGCGGTCAGGGTGAGGAGTTCCGCTTCCGCCCGTTTCAGTGAGGCTTCCGCATCGCGGACTTTACCGGCTAAGTCAACAATGTCGGGTGATTCCAGAGTGTAGAGGACATCTCCTTTTTTTACCTTTTGTGCGGATTGGACATGTGGGATCACACGGCCGGATGAAGGCAGGGAAAATGTTTGTACGGCGGAGGGAGGAATTTCCAATTGTCCGTAGTAGCTTTTAGTGGCCGCATGAGGCTGCGCAACGACTTTTTCAATTTTCATGTCGAGGGCATGGATGGCTTTGGCATCTATGTGAACGGGGACGATGTCGGCTAATCCCTTGCTGGCCTCATGGTCGTGGTCGTCATTCTTAGAGTCGGCTTCATGATCATGATCATGATCATGATCATGATCGTGGTCTTCTCCATCGATATGCTTGTGCGGTTGTTCCTTGGCGGGAAGCGGTTCGGTTGGATGGTTGTTTTGTGCCTGGACCATGGTGGAGAGGCTGAGGATGCTTGCCATCCCCAGGCAGGAATTGAAGATTAATCTTGAAATGTTCATGGATTGAAATGGGAAAGGTTGATGTTAACGGGCAAGGGAAGACGGGGGTATTAGATAACGAAGGGATGTCTGTGTACGGGTGAGTTTGGAAAGTGAGTCGAGAAAAGAAATCCGGCTTTCATAGACCTGTTGACGGGCTTCGGCGAGGTCGGCCAGGCTTGTTTCTCCGATCTTGTAGAGTTGTTCCAGTTTGACCAGATTGGAGGAGAAGAGGTTCAGACGATTCAATTCATCCTGGCAATGGCTGCGGACAAGTTGTTGTTCCTGGGCGAGTTCCCGGGAGTTTTGCAACAGTTCCCTCCAGAGGGCGATGGTAGCTTGGCGGGAGGAATTGCGCGTGCCTTCCGCTTCGGCGATTGCCTTGCGATTGTGGTTCCAAAGTGGAATGTTGAAACCGATGCTGCCACCCAGTTCTTTTTCTCCGTCATCACGAGTGAAGGCCGGGCCTAACTCCAGCTCGGGGAATTGCCTGCGGATTTCCGTCTTGAGCTGGATTTCGTCAGCTGCATAGGCCGCCATTCCGCTCTTGATTTGCGGGGAAGAGACAAGTTCTCCCGGACTCGGTACGGTTACGGCTTTCGGAACGTTCATTGGGCAGGAAGTATCCAGACGGAAAACTGAGGCGGCGGCAGGATGAAGTCCCGCTTGCTTGATCAGGGACATGCGTTGGGCGAGTTCATCCTGTTCGGCCGTTTGAAGGTCTCTGACGGCTGTGTTGTAGTTTTTCGTGGTAAGCTGCCGGGTAGCCGCATCGATTTCCCCGAGTTTGTAAAGTTGAGAAAACCGGGCGTCCTCATCCTTCATTTCGCGGACTCGTTGTGCAATCAATTCTTTTCGCTTGCGGACTATGCCGAGCTGTTTCCATTCCTGCTCTATGGTGGAGAGGTAGGTAAGTTCTGCCTGACGGAGGGCCCAGTAATCGGATTCCTTGTATTGTTCGGCTGTTTTCTTTTCCAGGGAGGGGATGCCGGTGACGGGAATGGTGAAAGCCAATCCGGCATCCAGATTGATCACGGAAACGTCCTCCAGCGATTGTTTGGCGTCAAAGGATATGGAGGGATCGTTCCACCACCCGGATTGTTGGGCGACATTGCTGCTGTGAGCCAGTTTCAGTCTTGCCTGATTGAGATCGGCATTCAACACGAGACCGATTTTCTGAATTTTCCCAAGATTGAGCGGTTTGGTTCCCTGGACGGCAAGCGACTGTTGCTTCCATGCTTGTTCCTCCCGGACCAGATCAATGGGGGAGTCTTTGTAGGAGACGCATGATCCCAACAGGGTCATGGCTCCTGCGCCTAGGCATAATAGAGCTGTGTTCATGATATGATGAAGATAGTTGTAGAAGAAAGAAATAAAACGAAAAGAGACATGGCTTTTCCGGATCAGTGGGGGAAACCCTGCACCCGGAGGGATTCTGCAATGCGGCACAAAGCTTCCTCCGATCTTTTGATCAACGGGAGAAGCTTATTCTGCCGGGCAAATGCCCGTATTCCTATGCCAAAACAGGGCGACTGTAGCCTGTATAGGGAGAAATTCCCTGTTCAATAAGAGGCGGCAGAGGAATCTCAAAAACGAATTCCTGCGAAGGAAAAAGGATAATGGACGACCAATTTTGCCATTCCGGCACAATAACGGGCGTCAGAAGAAATTTAGGAATGGAAATTTCTGACACTTGAAGGAGAGGGCCTGATCCTTCAAGCATCTTGTTGGGGCAGGGAGTTTCTCCGATGGCATGGTGCCCCTTGGTGTTTGCTGCATCGACTGCTCCATGAATAGAGGAGAGGCAGGGGGATGCATGCTGGCATCCATGGCATTCCGGACTGACGGCACTGCATGTATTGCAGGGGCAGTCACCAACAAATAAACCCAGGAAACCCTCGCTGCACGGACATACGCCAAGCCTGGCCACATTACCCGCAAAGGCGAGCAATAGAGCTGCAATCAGGATGATGTGGCGGATGTGCTTGAGCATATGTGCCGTGCAAACGCAGGGGGGGAGAAGAATCTGTAATTGCTTACAGTTCTTCAATCTGGACGGAATAAGTCCTTCCTTGGAGGTTGAGGTTTAGAGTAGCTGCTCCCGTTGTCGCTGCAGGGGCCGGAGCGGCGGCAGGTTCCGGTTTGGGACCGGGATTCTTGTGGTATTCTTCAAGCTGCTGTGGGAACATAGCGTAGATGACGCAGTACTCGTCCGTGGTAGGCATGCCTTTTTCAGCGAGTTTTTTGCGGAGGTCTGCCATGCCGGGCTTAATCAGGTCGGCAGGTCGGCAGGTGATCGGATCCTTGCCCATTTTTTCGGCGCAGAGTTTCTGGACTTCCGGATCGACGGGAGCCGTTGTTCTGCCATAGTAGCCGAGAGAAATATCGGCTGCTTGCGGCGTGATGTTTTTCCAACGTCCGAATTTGACGTTGAGCATGGCCTGAACACCGACGATTTGGGAAGTAGGTGTCACCAAGGGAATCCAGCCGAGAGCCTTGCGAACAACGGGAATTTCGGCAAAAACTTCGTCGAATTTGTCGCTCATGCCTTGTTCCTTCAACTGGGTACGGAAGTTGGAGAGCATGCCTCCGGGTACTTGGTAACGCAGGGTATCGGAATCGACGATTTCGTTTTTGTGCGAGGTGTACTTGGACAGGCTGGCGTAGATGGGTTTGAGGAGTTCCTGGATTTCGTGGAGTTTTTCCAGATCGAATTCGGGTTTCCTGGGATTGCCTTCCAGCAAGGCAAGCATGCGGAGGCAGTCCGGCTGACCGGTTCCGTTAGCGAACGGAGAGATGGAAACGTCGGCAGCATCCAGCCCGGCGTCGATGGCGCTGAGGATAGAGGAAGCTCCCAATCCGGCCGTATCGTGCGTATGGAACCAGACGGGGATGGAGATATTCTTCTTCAGGGAGGAGACGATTTCCGCCGTGACGTGGGGGGGGACTAGCCCTGCCATGTCTTTCAGGACAATTGCGTCGGCTCCCATTTCTGCAAGTTCGCACCCCATTTTGACGAAGCTTTCCGTCGTATGGACCGGGGATGTTGTGTAGCAGATTGTGCCGTGTGCCTGGCAGCCGCAAGCCTTGGCGGTGCGGATGGAGGTTTCCATGTTGCGCGGGTCGTTCACGCAGTCGAAAATACGGAAGATATTCATGCCGTGTTTGGCACTCATTTTGATGAAGGCTTCGACGACGTCGTCGGCATAGTTGGTGTAGCCGACTATGTTCTGGCCGCGCAACAGCATCATATGCGGCGTTTTGGGGGCTGCTTTTTTCAGAGCATCCAATCGGTCGAAGGGAAATTCACCCAGGAATCTCAGCCCGGAATCAATGGTGGCTCCTCCCCAGGTTTCCAGAGCGCTGAAGCCCATGGTATCGAGGATGGAAGCGATAGGCAGCATGACTTCAGTGGGCATGCGGGTTGCTGCCAGGGACTGATGCCCGTCTCGCAGAACGGTACAGTTGAATGTGACTGGTTTCATACAATTATTACTTTATGTTATTTTTACATGTACAGGAAGGCAAGGTCAAGCCGTATGCGGGGAATCAAGCGGATGCGCTTTCTTCCGACTGCCCGGTTTTCTCGAGAAAACGCAGGATATTTTCCTTCCATTGGTTGGCGAAGATTTTGAGGAACCAGCCGACTCCGAAGGCTGCCAGAACAGTCCCTTCCCGGATGCCGTCCAGATAGGTGAAAAAGAAAAGGGACAGGGCTGCCGAGGCTGCTACGGATACGGTGTCGAACATGATTTTACACGTTGAAAGGGGCAGACCGGTTTTCCGGGATACTGCTTGCATGACCCCTTCTCCCGGCAGGGATAAAATCCCGGCGCTCAAGTAAAACAGAATTCCCAGGGCAACCAGGATCATGCTGATGGCAAGATACAGAGCTTGCAGCCCGTATCCGGTGCATTCGGGAAGCCACGATGTACACAATTGCGCCAGGGAAACGAACGAACCGAACAAGGCAGCACAGATGATTTGAAAAATACTTTGGAGCTTGAACTCTTTCCCCAGAATGAAGAATTGCAGAAGGATGAACCCTATGAATACAACCGTAGTACATATTCCCATCTCCAAGTGCGTAATTCGGCTGATGACATAGGGAACCGTATTGACGGGAGAAACTCCCAGATTGGATGCGATGGAGAACGATACGCCGAGCGCTAATATGAAAAGACCCAGACTATAGACAAATATGCGTTTGATGAGGATAACGTGATCAGAGTTCATGATGGGAAAGAGGGTAGTCCAGAAATGGACAAACCCTCTCCCTTAGTATATCATATTTATTTTACCCAGGCAAGGGGGGATTCTGGGATTGGCTGGAGGGATCGAGTTGCGTCATGAAGCAAAAAACGGGGTCGCCTCACAAAGAATTGAATGATTCGGAAAGTACAGACTCGAAAAAACCCGCATTCCCAAGTTGGAGGAATGCGGGTTTTGAGGAAGTCGTTAACCTTCGAAGAAGGAAAATGACATTAGAGATTGATGAGGAGTTTCTGCCCAGGGACACTCTCGGCGCGTTTTTCTCCTTCGGGAGTCAGCAGACGGGCTACAATTTTTTGAGTAGCGGTCGGTCGTTTGCCTTCTTTGATCTCAGTAGTGACGATAACTCCTTCAGGTGTCTTTTCCGCCGTGTAGGCAGTCAGGCAATAATCTCCGTCCTGGAATCCGTAGCCGTCTCCGGCATCCTGGTAGAGTTCGCCGGAAGCCTTGCCATTTTCATCAAGATTGATGACGAGAGTTGTTGTTTCCAGCATGGGTTCCGCCGTATGCTGTACGACTTTACCAAGAGGGACAATAGCGCCGGGCCTCACTTTGACTGTGGCCTGTTTGGGGCTGGCGTCTTCCTGCGTTTCCAGGATGTTTACCGGAAGCCAGTTGCCTTTGGGTAAGGCTGGATTTTCCGCAATGGTCGGAATGACGAGCAAATCACCACCGACGAGGAAGGTAGACTCTTCGGCGCGCAACGATTTGTCGGACGGGTCGGCAAAGAAGGTCGGCTGCATGACGGGACGTCCGTCCTGGGTGGAACGCCAGAACTGAGTGTACATGTAGGGAAGCAGGCGATAACGGCGTTCAATGGCCGTTTTGGCTACTTGTTCCGCTTCAGGTCCATAGGCCCATGGTTCTTTGTTTTGGGTACCTTTACTGGCATGGTTGCGGCAGAACGGGAACATCGTGCCAAAACTGATCCACTGTTCGTACATTTCCTTGGAGGCATTGTTGCCGAATCCCCCCATGTCCGGTCCGTTGAAGGGCTGCCCGGAAAGGCCGAGAGTGAGTGTCATCGGGATGGACATCCGCATATGTCCGGCGTTGGACAGGTTATCTCCGGTCCAGGTGGCGCCATAGCGCTGTCCGCCCATGAAATTGGAGCGGGAAAGCAGGAAGGGCCTCTTCTCCGGACTGGCCTGCATCATGCCGTCTCGCGTGGCGGACATCATGAGCATACCGTAGATATTGTGATATTTAAGATGGGGACCGGGTTGGATGTTCTTGTCGCCCCGGTGGAAATTGTCCACGGGCATGGTATGTCCCGGGAAATTGAAGACAGCCGGTTCGTTCATGTCATTCCAGATGCCGTCAACGCCGTTGTTCCGGATGAAATCGTGGTACAACCCGGCCCACCAGATACGGGTACCTTCACGGGTAAAATCGGGAAATTTGCAATCGCCGGGCCAGACAGGACCGATGAAGTCCGTTTTCTGATCGGGCTTTTTGACCCAGACGTCTTGTTCGTCACCGGATTTGAGAACAGAGTAATTCGGGTCGTTTTTGACTCCCGGATCAATCATCCAGACACCTTTGAAGTTCAGTTCGTGCAGAGCGTCGCTGTAGGCTTTTGGATTGGGGAATCTCTTTTTGCTGAAAGTAAAAACACGGTAGTCATCCATGTAATCAATATCCATCCAGATGACGTCGGCGGGTATTTGGCGCTTGCGGAATTCGCGGGCGATGTTAAGTCCCTTGGATTCGCTTTCGTAGGACCACCTGCATTGCTGGTATCCGAGCGACCACAGGGGGGGCATGGGCGTATGTCCGGTACGATCGGCCAGCTGGCGCAGAACGTCCAGAGGGTTGTTGCCCTCAATGACGAGAACGGGGAAGACTGGGCCTTCCGAGTCGAAAATGATTTCCTTGTCCGTCGTTTCCAGAATAGAACGCCATGTCGTGTCCGCCAGGACGCCGAATGCCGTTCCATCCGGGCGAACTCCCATGACCCAGGGATGGCCTTGGTAGAGGCGCCGTCCGTGGTCGGTACCGTAGCCGTAGTTGTCTGTGTTCCAGACTGCTATTTTGGTGTTGTTGCGGCGCAGTGGGCCGGTGACGAGCCCCTGCCCGTATAGATCGGTCCCTTCGGGAATTTTGACGATTGCCTGTGAGCGTCCGTAGGCGACATCAAAATCGACTTTTGTTTTCCAGTCCTTCGGCAAGTCCTTGGAAATAGCCTGTGGTTTTTTGGACCACATGGGAGAGTAATCCCAGCTTTCCCACTTCAGCATGGGAGGGAAGAAGAGAGCCTGGCTTGGGGCAACCAGCGCTGCCGGACCGGGATTGTTGACGATCAATTGATCATTGAGCGTGGCTTCTTTTTCCGCATGTGCTGCAGGAATGAGCCCTGTCAACGAGGTTGCGACCATGACGCTCATGGCCAGTCGTGTCAGAGAATAGTATCGCATAACACGAAGAAATACGAAAAGAACGGGAAATTCTTTCACCTTCAAGGAATTTCCGAGGAGTAAGTGAGATCCTGGGAAATTGGGAGTCCTTAAACTTCCGCGTCTTCCGGAATAGCGTCGATGGCCTGCTTCCTCTTCATGTAAAACTTGGCGGAGATGGCAAAAAAGCCGCTGACTAGGGCAGCCATGGCTGCATATGTCATGAATCCCTCGACGGATACCGCATGACTATCCGTCACAAAGGCGATGATATACGTGATGATGAAGACGAGCATGTTGCCGGCAAAAGTCGTCAGATTCCAAAAACTGGAGATGATGCTTTTGACTCGAGCCGGCGCCTGGGTATAGGCGAATTCGAGTCCGGTCGTACTCAGGAGAATTTCCGAAACGGTCAGGATGACATAGGGAAGAAGCTGCCAGGCGATGGAGAGCTGTTCTCCCTGATCGAGGCGACTTTGAATCCATGCAACAATGACGAAGGAAATGGAGGAAAGAAAAATGCCGCTCCCCATGCGGAACAGCGGGCGCACCCATTTGCCGATGTAGGGGTAGATCAACGTTGAAATGACCGGAACAAGGATCATGACAATCAACGGATTGGCGGATTGGATCTGCTCCGGACCTACGGACCAGGTACCCCATGGCAAGGGAATGTGCATGGGGGTCATATTACTTCCCTGAATGACCCAGGAAGATGCTGTTTGGTCGAACAGGGACCAGAACGGAATCACGAAAATGAAAATGGTCAGGATATTGAGAATCTGCCGTAAGTCCTTGACCGGTGTTGGTCCGAAGGTGGTGATGGCCGAATTCCAACCTCTATGGGAAATGGCATGGAAGAGTACTTTCCACATGCTTGTACGGCTGGCTCCTTCTCTCTGTTTGGTAGGCGGATACATGACGTAGTGCTTCCGCCCGCTCCAGAAACAGAATGTAGCCAAGGCCATGAAAATGCCGGGGATGGCGAAAGCCCAGCTCCAGCCGAATTCGTCTTTGACTGCCGGGACGACAATGAAGGAAAACAGGGAACCCAGATTGATAGACCAGTAGAAGACATTGTAAGCACGGGTCATCATTTTTGGCGACTTGTCCGTGATCTGGTCGCCGATGAAGGCGGAAACGCAGGGTTTGATGCCTCCTGCTCCCAAGCCAATGATAATCAGTCCTATGTAAAGAATCATCCGGCGGGATTCAATGTCCGGGAAAAGATCGGCCATGGCAAGTACGCCGTGGCCGATGCAGTAAAGCAGGGAGATGGTGAGAATGGTTTTATAACGTCCCAGCAGGTTGTCGGCAATCCAGGCTCCGATCAAAGGCGTCAAATAAACGATGGCGACGAACAAATGGACCGTCGCGATGGAATATTCCTCGGAAAGAGCCAGAGCACCGACCATGTACAGGGCCAGAATGCTCTTGAGTCCGTAAAAACTGAAACGTTCACAAGCTTCCGTTCCGACGATAAAGCGTGCTTGGTAGGGAAGGAAGCTCATGATGGGGGGCAAATGGTGTTGACGGGTTTAATAATTCCCTCTGGCCTGGAAGGTGACCTTGTAGCGTGTATAGCAGTTGGCGAGCCAGTCCATGAGGATCATTCTTTTAATGACGTCATTGAAGCCATGGGTCATGTAAGTTTCAATGGCTTTGTTTTCCGGGGTATCCGTGATTGTCTTCTTGGTTAACTGGGCAATAATGACGGAACCTCCCACTGTAACGGGTTCCGTGGATTCTCCGACATTGACCTTACGAACGGCATCGAAAATGGTAAGACCGTCAGGCATATTGTCGGGAATATGTTGTTTGTTGTATGGCCCCCAGAAAGAGAGTTTGGCTCCGGCTGCGGTAGCGGCAGCTTTGAACTTTTCAATGTCGGTCCCTTCCTGATCAAGTTTTTCCTTCAAGGCTTTGCCCGCGTTTTCCATGGTTGTTGTCGTGAGTTGGTCCAAGTAGTCGGCGCGGGCGGCGGCACGGGCCTGATTGTAGGGCAGGGGGGCTATCGGAACAATCTTGTTGACGCAGACGAGGGCGATACGACCGTCGTCAAGAACAAGGGTGTTGGAAATGCGTTCGGCCGTAATACCTTCTGCGTCCGGCTTTTTCTTTTTGATAATGGCAGGCGCTCCGGAAGCATCGTTTGCGATGGGAGTGGGCGGTTCCGCGTCAATGTGCTTGTCGATGGAGAACGCCGTTTCGATAAGGCTCTTTTGCATGGCTCCGGCAGCCGGATTCAGGGGCAGTTTGAGTGAGTCGGGGGCATTGTCCATCGTGATGTTGTCGAATTGTTCACGAGAGACCGTCATCAGGGATTCGAAATCCTTGGTCGCGGAGGTTATGACTTCATCGAGATTTTTGCCATTGGCGTCAGTGATCTTTTCCCAGAGGGGTTCGACCACATTGAGTACTTCCAGTGTTGCCGCTGGAATTTTGGTATCGGCCTTGTCCACGATTTTGGCCTTGGGTGTGAAGATGTACACGGTCAGATCGCGAATTTCGTCGCTGAGGTAATTTTTGCTGCGCTTTTCCCAAAAGGCTTTGATCTCTTCTTCGCCTGGTTCGGTCTTGGGACGGAAGTCTTCCTTGTTGAGAGTGGCGACGTTGACGGTGATGTCCTGGGTCATGGACTGGATGTAGTCTTTGACGAATTCTTCGTTCATGGAGATTCCATCCGTCAGGATGCTTTCCAGGCGGTTGAAACGAATCCATGTGGCAACGACTTCCCGCAGGGATTCTTCCACTTCGCCGATGGCGTTTTTACCGCGCATAGAGACAAGTTCCCGGTAGGCTTCGGGGTTGAAAGTTCCATCTTCCTTGCAGAATTCCGGCATGCCCTTGATCGTTTCGTCGATTTCCTCGGAGCTGGGGTAGATGCCGTAGCGTTCCGCTTCCTGTTTAATAATGCCGTAGTTGGCAAGGAAAGCGAGTGATGCATCGTAAGCCCCGGTTTCATTGCTGGGAGCCGCCGCCAGGAGCTGGATGAAATTGAATAGGCTGGGAACCTGACTGGCAACCCGAATGCCCATCTCGGCAATTCTGTTCAAATCCTTGTCAGTATAGGAGATATTGCCAACCTTGACGCGAGCGGGTCCTCCGGTGGAAAATGTAGTGTTCGTGCGGGATTCGATAAAGACCAGTCCAAAAAAGACCAGAACCATGGCGCCCATGACGACGAGCGTGTGTTTTCTTAAAAATTCGAGCATGGTTGAGTTGGTGGGAGGATAGTTTCTTGTGCGAGGTAGTGCCCGGATTGTGGACGGGGTAACATTCTTTACACCTTGACGGGTGGAGGTGGCAAGTAAGAAGAACGCAACTTTTCTTTCAATTGGATCATAACTCGCTTGAATAGTCGTCCATTTTAAGCTCCAATGGAAAAAATCGAACTTTTACAGAACTCAACTATGGCATCCAACCGAATCGTATGGCTCAACGGGGAAATTCTTTCCGAAGACGAAGCGCGTATCTCTCCTTTTGACCTGGGGTTTTCCGTTGGCGACGGCTGTTTTGAATCCTTGGTGACGTATGACCGGATGCCGTTCGCTTTTTCCCGTCATCACGCGCGATTGATGGCTTCCGCCGAGGCGATGGGCATGAATGTGGATAGTATCCCGTCCAAGGAGGAACTTTTCCAGGCTGTCCGTACGGTGATTGAGAGGAACAAATTGGCTGATCCCATGTGTATCCGTATTGCGGTGACTTCCGGTCTTTCTCTGCTGGGACTCTTGCGCTGCGGGGCTCCCTGTACCGTTATGGTGGCCGCTGTTCCCGGAGGACGCCAGGGCGATACGTGTTCCGTAATGACTTCTTCCTATATGCGCAATGACAAGAGTCCCTTCAAGGGGATCAAGACTCTTTCCTATATTGAAAACATGATGATTCTTGCCGAAGCTGTCGGGAAGGGCATGGGGGAAGCTTTGCTGGCGAATACTTCCGGACAGATTTGTTCCGGTACCATCTCCAACGTGTTCTGGGTGCAGGACGGGGTGGTGAAGACATGCCCGCTGGAGGGAGGGGCCTTTCCGGGGGTGACGCGGGGGCTTGTCATGGAATTATGCCGGTCTTTGGGGATTGCATGCGTAGAGGCATATGAACCCTTTTCCTCTCTCCAATCATTGGAAGAAGTCTTTCTGACCTCGTCGTTGTGCGAGGTTCAACCGGTGGCCATGATTGATGGCCGTCGGCTCTTTCCGGGCGCGACGACGATGCGTCTTCGCAAGGCGTTTGCCGACTTGGTTGATGACAGTCTGGATCCGTAATACGGAGAAGACCGGGGTGATATGAGGCATCTCATCCCTTCCTCTCCCTGTTTTTTCATTAACTTCGGGGGCTTTTGGGGCGTCGTAGAGGTTGCCACTCCAGGCGCGTACCCGATCTCCAAAGCCATTCCAAAGGGCCGTACAGATAATATTTGAACCATACGCGGAAAAAGAGGCATTGGATGGCAAAGACTGCTGCTCCGGCACACATGGATTCCAGTGCATTCCATCGGGGAGCCAATCCGAGACCCCATCCGAACATGAAGAACGTCAGGATGAGTGTCTGGCTGACGTAGCAGGTGAGGGTGGCTTTGCCGATGGGAGCCAGCAGACGTATCATGCGGGTAGTCTTTCCAAGGCCGCTCAAGCAGGCCAGGGAACAGACGAATCCGGCCGAGTAGAGCAGGTTGGCCCAACTTGTCGTCAAATCGACAAGGTACCTATCTATTTCGGTAGATGTCACATGGGGCATGGGTATTACGGTAAGGAAAATCCAGCATGCCAGGAAGATGCAGGCGGCATTGCGGAACATGCGTGTGCGTGTTCCCAGGTTTTCGAAAAACCTCATTTTACCGCACCAAAGTCCCAGGATGAACATGGCGATGGTTTGAATGCCGCGAGGACTATTGACGAGAAAGGCCCATTTGCCCTCTTGTCCGTAGATGAAATTCCACTTGATGGTTGCGATTAGGGAATTTCCGGCATACACGCTTTCCCGGGAGGGGGCGGTCATATGGTCATGGAGCAGAAAGAATCCGTTGTAGGTGTGTTCCGGTGTCCAGTTCGGAGAGATCAATCCATGAATGATATCTAATATGAGGGGTAACCTGGCTGTAAGGACGAGTACCAGAGCAAGCAGAATCCATGATCTGACGGAATACAATGGGATGAGCAGAAGCCCCAGAACGGCGAAGACGGTCAGGATGTCTCCGTCGTAGAACAGACAGTGAACCAGACCGATGCAGAACAGCAGGGCCAATCGCCAGATAAATTTACTCCGGAAGTCCACACCGGCTTTTCCGGCTCGGTCCAGTTGCAGAAAAAAACTCATCCCGAACAGGAAGGCGAAGAGGAGAAATGCTTTGCTGACCAGAAAGGTGGAATAGACGAACTCGGCCCAGCGGTTGACTTCCCCAAGCCATCCGTCCGGACAGGGCGGATAGACGTAAAGGTTGAAGTGGTCGTGCGCATGAACGAGTACGATACCCAGCAGGGCCAGCCCCCGGAGTGCGTCCAAAAAATCAATGCGTGGCAGACGTCCGTCCGGAGAGTTCATGGAAGAGCGGTGTTCAGACGCTGGATGTGGCAAGTGAGGCGCAGATGCCGGCAGCGGTGGAGCGAGCCCAGGCATCGGCTTTCAGGATCGGTTCCAGGCGTCCCATGGGGTCAATTGGATCATGGGCGTTCATGACCTGGCCGACGACGTCCCAGATTTGAGTGAATCCGAGACGGCGGTTCATGAAGGCTTCGACGGCGATTTCGTTGGCTGCGTTCATGACGGCCGGCATGGTTCCGCTGAGTTCCCCCGCCCGGCGGGCGAGTGTCAGCGCCGGGAAAGCGTCTTCTCGTGGTGCTTCGAAAACGAGGCTGCCAAGTTGGCGGAAATCCAGCGGAGTGAGGGTATTGGAGACTCGATCCGGCCAGGTGACGGCATACTGGATCGGGAAACACATATCGGATTCGCTCATTTGGGCGATGACGGAGCCATCGACGTATTCTACCATGGAGTGAACGATGCTTTGGGGATGGACGATGACGTCCACGCGGTCCATTGGAATATCGAAAAGCCAGCGGGCTTCGATCATTTCCAGCCCCTTGTTGAACATGGTGGCGGAGTCGATGGTTATTTTGCGTCCCATGTTCCAGGTGGGATGTTGCAATGCCTGTTCCAGAGTGACGGAGACAAGGGCGTTTTTATCCCAAGTGCGGAATGGTCCTCCGGATGCCGTCAGAATGAGGCGCGACACCTGGTCGGGGCCTCTGTGATCCACCTGCAGGCACTGGTAGATGGCATTGTGTTCGCTGTCTACGGGCAAGACGTTGATACCGGCTTTGCGAGCGGCGGTCATGACTACTTCTCCAGCCATTACCAGGATTTCCTTACTGGCGATGGCAAGATCTTTGCCGGCTTCAATGGCGGTTAGTGCAGGTTGTAATCCTGCTGTGCCGATAATGGAGATCAGCACCATATCGGCTTCTTCTGTACGAGCCAGTTCACAGAGTCCTTCTTCCCCTGTGAAAATCGTGACGTCCGGGGAGATTAATACCGCCAGTTCCTCTTTTTTGGCAGCATCGAAAAGGGCTACCCTCTTGACTCCCGTTTCATGAATCTGTTCTGCCAGGGTTTTGACACTTGAACAGGCGGCAAGCCCGACGACTTCCATGCGGTCGGGGATGTCGCGGGCGACTTTGAGGGCACTGGTCCCGATGGATCCTGTCGATCCTAAGATGACTACTCGTCGTTTGCGCATGACTGGGGGCATCCTGCCCGAATGCATCCGGTTTGACAAGTAGCCATACGGAAATTCTGCCCTATTCCGGTATTTATATGTGCTGTATCGCATGGACGGGGGTAAAAATAGATTCGTGAACAGACCGACAACTTAGTGCCAATTTACCCGAGTCCCAAAAAAATGATTTTTTACTGAAAGGTGTCGGTGTTCACATTCGTAGATTACTTTAATATGAATATTAAACATGTAACAATGACCGTTTTGGCGGTTCTTTGTCTGGGGAGTGTTTCCATGGCGGCTCCGACTCCTGTTATCCTGATCGGCGTTGATGGCTTCAGTGCCGAAATGTATAACAAGTACAAGAAAGATCTGCCCAATCTGACGGCGTTGGAGAAGAGCGGTGCATCTACCACGGAGATGCGGAGCGTGTTGCCTTCTTCAAGTGCCATCAACTGGAAGTCGATGCTTTCCGGTTCGCCGACGGAACTCCATGGTTTTACGAAATGGGGTAGTAAGTCTCCTGAACTTCCTTCTCGGGAAATTGGCAATTACGGACAGTACCCAGGTATTTTCGGTATTCTTCGTGACCAGCGGCCAACTGCCGTGACTGGATGTTTCTACGATTGGGAAGGTATCAAGTATTTGATGGAAGAGGATGCTATTTCCGAATCCAAGAACGCCAAACCCGATGAAATTGTCAAGTTGACGGAGTCGTTCCTGAAGCGGAACCCTCAGTTTATTTTTATCCATCTGGACATTACCGATGGCGCCGGGCACAAGTATGGCTGGGAAAGCAAGGAGTATGAAGAAGCCTGCAAGACGGCGGACAAGGTAGTGGGAGAGCTGGTTCAAGCTGTCAAAAAAAGTCCGATGAACGGGAAAATGGCTATCTTTTTCGCTTCCGACCATGGCGGTAAAGGCAAAAACCATGGAGGAATTACATTGAGCGAAGTCAGAACTCCCTTCATCATGGCTGGCCCCGGGATTAAGAGAAATGAAAAGATCACGGACAGTACGATGGTATATGATATCACTGCGACGATTGCCAAATTGCTTGAACTCAAGCAGCCTCAAGTCTGGACGGGCCGCCCGATCGAACAGGGCCTCTTGAAGAAATAACGCCTTATTTTTTCTCCTTCTGCTTCGGACAGTCCTCTAATCGGCTTGTCCGGAGCGGGGGGACATGCTAGGTTTCCCTTCGGATGGATCTGTTCAGTTTGAATGATGAGCCGGAGGAGCAAGAGAGCAAGCCCGGCGATGCTTTGCCCCCGATGCCTCTTGCTGCGAGGATGCGTCCCCGTACCTTGGAGGAAGTGGCGGGGCAGAGGCACGTATTGGCCCCGGGTAAGTTGCTTCGGAGGGCGATTGAAACGGACAGATTTACATCTCTGATCCTGTACGGCCCTCCCGGTGTGGGGAAGACGACTCTGGCTTCGGTTATTGCCAGAACGACGGATTCGTTTTTCGTCATGCTCAACGGTGTGGAGTCCAATGTGGCCGAAGTGAGGGAGCGCATTGCCCAGGCGCAAATGCGGATGAGTGTCCAGGGAAAGAAAACGATTCTTTTTGTAGATGAGCTTCATCGCTTCAACAAAGCTCAGCAGGATGTCCTCCTTCCTTATTTGGAAAAGGGAACTGTGCGTTTTATTGGAGCGACGACGGAAAATCCTTATTTTGCGATCAATTCCCCTCTTTTGTCTCGCTCGCAGGTGTTCCCCTTGGAATCCGTTCCCTCCGATGATCTGAAAGCCTTGCTCGTTCGTGCCTTGAGTGACAAGGAACGAGGACTGGCTTCGTTCAACCCGGTTGTGGATACTGATGCTCTCGAACACTTGGCTGCAATGGCGGATGGCGATGTCCGCAAGGCGTTGACGGCACTGGAAGTCGCTGTTCTATCGACGTCACCCGGGCCGGATGGTACGGTTCATGTCGATTTGGTTGCAGCCGAAGAATCCATCCAACGGAAGGCGATCAAATACGATCGTGCAGGAGACGGGCATTACGATACGATTTCGGCTTTTATCAAATCCATGCGTGGCTCCGATCCCGATGCCGCCCTGTATTGGCTGGCAACAATGCTGGAAGCCGGAGAAGATGTCCGGTTTATTGCCCGGCGTATCGTCATTGCCGCCTCGGAAGATGTAGGTCTGGCGGATTCGAATGCTTTGCGCGTTGCCATTGATGCCGCCCGGGCTGCAGAGATGCTCGGCATGCCGGAAGCCCGCATTCCTCTGGCCCATGCCGCCGTTTATCTGGCGACCGCCCCCAAGAGTAACTCTGCCTACATGGGCATTGCCGCCGCTCTGGAGGATGTGAGACATGGGGCGACTCTGGCCGTCCCGGAACATTTGAGGACGCCGACTCGAAAAAAACTGGCTGCAGCCGGAGGAACCGATGAAGCAAAAATGCAATATCTTTACGCCCACGACTTTCCGGAAGGTTATGTCCCACAGGCTTATTTGCCTGAAGGCCGCCACTATTATACGCCAACGACCAACGGGCTTGAACAGCGGATTGCCGAACGGATGGAACACCGCCGCAAACTCGCGGAGGAAGCTTTGAAAAACATGAACGCCGGCAGAAAGAAGTGAATGCCGGAGAGGAGAGCCCTGCCGGGCAGGGGAAACCGGGTATTGCTTTTGCCTCCGAAATGAGGTAATGACAACGACTTCCCCGGATTACCTTCCGGTTGTGGTTTCCGGGAATAGCTCCTTCGATTTTATCACATATGTCCTTTACTCTTCTAGCGCGGGATCCCTCCAGTTCAGCCAGGTGCGGTCGCCTGGTCCTTCCCCATGGCGTTGTGGAAACTCCCATTTTCATGCCGGTAGGAACGCAAGGTTCCGTCAAAACCCTGCATCCCGATGATCTGGAGGCTCTGGGAGCGCAGATTATCCTTGGCAATACCTACCATCTTTGCCTTCGTCCCGGGGATGTCCTTGTTCGCGAAATGGGGGGGCTGCATCGGTTTATCGACTGGAACAAGCCTATCTTGACGGATTCCGGAGGATTCCAGGTCTGGTCCCTGGCCAAGCTTCGCAAGATTACCGAAGAAGGAGTCCGGTTTTCCAACCATCTGGACGGTGCATACATGATGCTTAGCCCGGAGAAATCCATGGAAATCCAGGCCAACCTCGGCAGCGATATCGCGATGCTTTTCGACGAGTGCCCCCCTTATCCCTGTGACCGTAAATACGCTGAAAAATCCCTGGGCTATACGCTTCGCTGGGCCAGACGATGCAAGGCGTGGATTGAGGAATATAAACCGCGTTCGGGTGATGGACGCCAGCACCATTTCGGAATTGTCCAGGGATCTATCTATGAGGACTTGCGCCGGCAGTGCGCCGAGGAATTGGCTGCCATGAACTTCGACGGTTACGCGATCGGAGGGGTTTCGGTCGGCGAGCCGGAAGAAGAAATGCTCCGTGCCATTGATCATGCGGTCCCCTGGTTGCCGGAGGACAAACCCCGTTATGCGATGGGGCTGGGCACGCCTCCTCAGATTCTGGAAATGATCTCCCGCGGGGTGGACATGTTCGACTGCGTGATGCCAACTCGTTTGGCACGGCACGGTGTTGCCCTGACTCCCGATGGTCCCATGCATATCAAGAACCAGAGATGGGCTGCGGATACCCGCCCGATCGACCCGGAAGGACACCCGTCGGTGGCTCGTTTTTCCCGGGCGTATGTCAGGCATTTGTTCAAAGCGGGTGAAATACTCGCTTTAAGGTTGCTTTCTTTCCAAAATCTTGAATTCTATCTGCGGATGATGGCGCAGGCGCGTGCTGCCATAGTGTCCGGAACCTTCGGCTCCTTCAAGGATGCCTTTATCGCGCGCTACAAAAATAACGAAATCTCATGAATCATATCTTAGCACAAGCCGCTGTCCTGGCACAGGCCTCAGCTTCGGAACAAGCATCTAGTGGTGGTATCCATCCGGTTATTCTTATCGTAGTCATGGCCTTGTTGTTCTGGGTACTCCTGATCCGTCCCCAGCGCAAAGCCCAGAAGGAACAGCAGGAACGTCAGAACAGTCTGAGAAAAGGCGACAAAGTCATTACCAGTGCCGGTATCCATGGCTCCGTCATTTACGTGGATACCAATACGGTGACTGTCCAGGTGGCCGAAGGGGTGAACATGAAGTTTGAAAAGAGCGCTATCGTTCACGTCATCAAGAAGGACGCCGAACTTAAGCAGGATGACAAGAAGTAATCCTCCAGCAATCATTTAATCAATCTTGAGGCCGGTTCGCATGGGCGAGACCGGCCTTTTTCATTTGATGCTTCGGCTGGCGGAATTGCACGGATAGGATAGGAACAAATTTTGCTTTTTATGCAACCCTCCTTCAATTACGGTGTTTACGAAAACAAGAGCATGAGGAATCAACTGATGAAAAATCGTGTCGTCCGGAGGCTGTCTGTTGTCATCCTGGCTTGTTGCGGGCTTTTGCCGGCTCTGGGGGATGACGTTCCTGGCCCTCCGCCGCCGTCCTCCCGTGCCGACCGATTGGCCCAGTTGTTGATGATCAGGGATATCATCTTGAAAAAATACGATACTAATGGCGATGGCGTTATTGATGCCGGGGAAAAGAAAATCCTGCTCAAGGATGCGGAGGAGAATCGCCAGGAAGCTCGCAGGAAGTTCATTGAAAAATTTGATTTAGACAAAGACGGCAAACTTTCCGTTGAAGAGAAGAAGAAACTGCACGATCAATTTAAACAACAAAGACAGGCAGCCGAGGTGCATTTTCGCCAGGAAGACCGGAATGAAGCGGGAACAGCCGGGAAAAAGACTCATCCCCGTCCCGTCGGAGAAAATGGCCGGGATGTGTTGCCTCCGCCCCCTATTCCCCGGATTGTTGTAGAAAATTCGCACAAGAAAAAGTTTTTGGTCAGGCCTTCCTTGTTTTTACTGGCTCAATCGTTGATTCTGAAGAAGTATGATTCCGATGGCGATGGTGTGTTGTCCCGGGATGAAGTGGATGTCGTGATTAGAGATTCTCGCAAATTGTACGCTGACAAGGCGAAAGCCATGCTAGCCCTGTATGATAAGGACGGTGATGGCCTTTTGAGCGATGAAGAACGAAAAGCGGCTCTTGAGTCCATTCGCCGGATTCGTGAGAAACAGGAGGATGATAGTGCCGATATGGATGACATTGACCTGTTTATTCAAGAAACCTACGATACGGAGTTGATGGAAAGCTTGGAGGAAGGTTATACCTTGCTTCAAACGGAAGAAGAGGGAAACGAGTAAATTCCCGGTTGCCTTTCCTGAGAAGGGATTGCATAGTAATGTCCATGTCTCGGGAAGAGGAAGAGTTTCTTCGGTATCTGCTGGTGGAAAAGCAGGCTAGTTCGCATACGCACGAAACGTATACCCGGTCTTTGCGATTGTTCCGGGAATGGATGGGGGAACGTTTTTCCTCCTGGCAGGCATGTTCGGCAGATGACTTCCGAGGATGGCTGATGACTGGTTTGATGGGGGAAAAATCGTCTGCAACGTTGCGATTGCGTTTTTCCGCTTTGCGCTCGTTATTCCGTTTCCTGTTGAGAAGAGGGTATGTGGAGACCAACCCGATGGCTGAAGTGTCCCTGCCTAAAAAACACGTCCAGTTGCCGGTTTTCCTTTCCATCGACCAGATGCTGGAATTGTTGGAATTGCCTTACCGTCTGCCTCTGTCTCCGTCGTCTCCCGACTGGCTGCCCTATCGTGATGCGGCAGTGCTTGAATTGTTTTATTCCTGTGGTTTGCGGCTCAGCGAGCTGGTGTCCCTTGATGTCAGAAGCGTCAATCACAACCGGAAAATTCTGCGAGTGACAGGCAAGGGAAACAAGCAGCGTATCCTCCCCGTCGGAGATCCCGCCCTGGCGGCGTTGGATGAATATGTCCGTCGCGCCCATTTGCCGGAAACATCCCCCCTCTTTATCTCCCGACTCGGGAAAAGACTGAGTGGTCGTTCTGTGGAACTTCTTTTGAAAAAGTACGTTAAGGCATCATCAATTCCCTTTGATATCTCTCCTCACAAACTGAGACACACATTTGCGACGCATATGCTGGATGCCGGGGCGGACTTGCGCTCCGTTCAAGAACTTCTGGGGCATGCATCTCTCTCTACAACGCAAATCTATACCCATGTGACGCGATCCCGGCTGGCGGATGCGTATCGTATGGCGCATCCTCGTGCATCCATATGAATTTCATCCCTGAATTGACATTTGTAGCCTATCTTCTGATGTCTCAGGCGAGTCCAGGGCCGGATCAAACGCTGGTAACCCGGACGAGTCTTGCCCATGGTCTGAAGGCAGGAGTGGCTGTTTCGCTCGGTATTGCTACGGGAGCCATTTTTCAGGCTGCCTTGGCTTGTACGGTCGGCTCGGCTCTTTTACAGAGTGCATGGGGCAGTTTGTTTTACTATTTGGCCGGTTGCTGGATGGTGTATCTTGCATGGAAAATTTGGCCGAAGAAAGGAGCCTTTGTTGGCGGCGATGCGACGGAAGAAGCGGAAGAGCCGTCCCTTTCCCGCTGGGGGTTGTACCGCGATGCCATGATTTGCAATGTGACTAATCCCAAGTGCACATTGTTTTTCATGTCCCTCTCCGCTCCCTTGCTGAATGTCCCCCATAGTGCGGGGTATACCGTGTTTGTCGTGGCTCTGACCGTTGTGACGTGTGCCATTGGATGGATTTTGTGGGCCTGGGCTTTCCAGTGGGCGCCTGTTCGGTGCTTGTATGCGAAGTATACGGTGGCGATCGATCGGATATTTGCTTTGGCTCTGCTTCTTTTCGGTCTTTTGTTATTTACTTCAAAGTTGTTTATGGACAACAACTAATGGTTATTTTGAATCTGAGGTCAGGAAAAAACAAAAACTCAGCTATTGACAAAGCTCCGAGAATAGACGATACATTCGCACCCGCTCAGGAACTGAACACTTGTGTTGCAATTGCTGTAACATGGGTGGGCGGACAACATCTTTCACTATAATTGATATGGCAGTAGCAATCAGACTCACCCGTCAGGGCTCCAAGGATCGCCCGTACTACAAAATCGTCGTCACGGATAGCCGCGCTCGTCGCGATGGTCGTTTCATCGAACAGGTCGGATCTTACGATCCGATGAAAGAAGGCGTTAACTATACTATTGATCTTGCCAAGGTTGATTCTTGGATTTCTAAGGGTGCCCAACCTTCTGAAACGGTGGCATCCATTATTGACAAGACCCGCAAGCAGGGTTGAGTCAAGTTTATTATGTTATTTTGATTTTTTGTGTAAACAAGCCTGCTCGGGAAACCGTCGCAGGCTTGTTTGCATTTTCCTCTTATGAGAAATTGAATAGTTGAGGAGAGATGGCTTTTTGACGAGTTGCCGAAAAAAAGCAAGGGCGAACTACAGGCCGTAAAACTCTAGAAGATATTCTTTGATACCGTTTGTTTCCGGTGTTTCGGGGAGAGTTGAATGTTCAAATGCTTCAATCATTTCTTCGTTCTTATCGTCGATCATTTTCAGAAGTTCTTCGTATTTGTATTGTCCGTTCCTGATGGATAGAAGGAAATCTCGATCTTGGGATCGATTGACGAAAATTCTGCCTTCCCGGGCGATTTCGATAGCGGTTTCCATGATGCGGAATGTATGCATCATGTTTTTGGTATCATAATATGTTCCCGAAACAATGGTATTGCAGTTGGTAATGAAGCGCTTTTCATTCCGTTTTGCCAGCCATTCCTGATACTCCCGATATTCCCGGCAGTGTCTGGCATATTCCTGAAAGTTGATGGAGATATATCCGACGATTTTGCTTTCGGAGGGTACGGATGTCAGGATAACATTATCCCTTGTCTTGGAAAAAATACCCTTGGAAGGGTATTCATAGATGCAATACATGTTTTCCGCATGATCAAGCTTGCATAGTGCCAGAGTCTCTTGAGTTGCTTCGGGATGAGTGTGTCTATATTCCTCAAACCATTGGCGGAAAGGATAGGTATATTGTCTGTCCAGAACATATGAGAATTCATCCAATCCTTTGCAGCTCTCGACTGGATGAACTGCTTTTTTGTTGATACTATTTGCTTTTTTGACCTGCATGTAAGCATATTGTCCATAAGTGTACCGGCATTTTTTAGAGAGGATGGCTATGTTGTTCATCATCTCGTCAAACAAGGGATGCCTGTATTTGGTGCAATCTTTCTCCGTGTACAGCAGTTCCAGAGCGGAAGGCGTGTTGTCGCAGAGTTGGCTGAGGTATTTTCCCAATTCCGTAAACAGGATGTCGGACTTCTGATCTTGAACGACCTCCCGATATTGTCGCATCAAATAATTCTTGATGGGAGCCTGATAAACTCCTCGAATATCAAGATCGGAATCACGGGTATTCAATCCATAGGCATGGCTTCCGCCTATACAGTGTAGGAGTGTATGATCGCTTATGTTGGATAGAGTAATGTTAGATAGAATATTCTTCATGCCTGCTATGGGCGTGATTTCATGCTTCTCGGCGGGAGCTCCCGCTGAAGGCGAATAGGGTCAGAAGTCCCCAAAATCCGCAGATGATGTAAGTCCATGTCTTGATATTGGCGAGTTTGGCCTCTTTTTCTTCAAGTGCCTTCTGCATTTTGTAATTAGCCTCGCGATTGAGGATATCATATTTATTTTGGAGCTTTTTCTGCTGGAGGGCGAGGTCGGTTCGTTTCTGCAGGAGGGGAGAGCTGACTGAGGGAACTGGGTTTTTTGTATGTTGGAAAGAGGTTGTTTCGTCTGCCTCCTGTTGGATGGAAGAGAGATTGTCGATCTCCCTGGAGATCTCCTGCTGGTTTCTGTTGTTTTTTGCCTGGAATGCCCTGTAGGTCTTTTCGGCTTGTTCGAGTTGGAAGATCAGTTTGTTTTCCTCTTTTTCCTGAATCTTCTTCAATCGGTCATGTTTTGCGTTCATATTGGCGACGAGCCTGGCTTTCTGTGCCGGCCAGTTTGGATTTACCTTGCTGGCATGGGAGACATTGTTTTCCCTGCGTTCCCGGTTGAAGATGGCTTCTCTGTCTTTGGCTATAGTAGCATCCAGTTCGCCGCGGAGGGATTGGATCTTGTCATTGAGGCTTTCCTGAAGCTTTTTGTATTTTTTGTCGACGAGGAGGCGATGCTCGTCCAGAGACTTTTGTTTTTGGATGAGTTTTCCCCGTTTGCCCTGGATGGCTATCTCCTGAATATTGCGTTGTTCGACGAATTCTTCTTTTTTTTCGGCCAATGCTTTGTCGAGTTTCAGGATTTCATCGTGGACGCGTTTCATATCGGAATCGATGCGTTCCAGGTCGCTTCCTGCTTGTCGGATTTTTAGTTGAAGCTCGGGAATGCCCGCTTCTTTCCTGTAGGATTCGTGGAACCAATAGCCAAGTCCCCCGGAGATGAGCAACAGGAGAAGGAGTATAAATCTCATATCGTCCTCATTAAAGGACTAATGAGGCTCAGGATTCAAGCTGAAACCCTGAAGATAGCGGCATTTTTGTATTTTATCGGGAAAATGCGAGGCTGTTTACGCATTGACACAGGCGGCAACTTTGTTGCGATCCGTTTCGACGGTTTCAAATTCGGAGGTAACGGCGCAACTGCCCATGGGAACATTTTCATTGCGGAATTCCATTTTGCTGAAAATTGTACTGCGAGCCGAAGTGTGGAATTCCCTGGCTCCCGTTTCCGATTCAATTTGAGCGATGTTGGTCTCCCTGACTCCGCATCCCGGCATGACGATGATGCGGTCTCCTGCTTGCTGTACGAGGCGGGAGATCATGGGAATGCCTTTGACTGCGTCGGGTTGCTGGCCCGAAGTCAGTACTCTGTCGCATCCCAGATCAATGAGTTGTTCCAGAGCCTGGAATGGATCCCGACAAACGTCGAAGGCCCGGTGGCAGGTGACGGAGAGGGGGCCGGCTGCTTCCTTGAGGCGTTTCATCAGGGGCATGTCGAGATCTCCCTCTTTGGTGAGGCAACCGAACACGACTCCTTGGATGCAGAGCTGGCGGCATATTTCGATATCGTGCAGCATGGAGCGGATTTCAGCCTCTGTATACAGGAAATCTCCTCCACGCGGACGGATGATCACATGGATAGCGATATGGTTGACCAGTTCCCGGGTTGTCAGGATTTCACCATAACTGGGTGTTGTCCCGCCTTCCGGGATTCCGGCGCAGAGTTCGACGCGAGCGGCTCCTCCCAATTCGGCTTCCAGACAACTTTGGGCGGAATTGGCGCAGATTTCGATGATTCTTGGCATGGCTCTTGGTAGCGTTCGTGTGATTTTCAGGGACGGAGAGAGGAATAGTAAGCAAGGATGGCAGATTCTCCAATTGCAGGATGGCGAAATGATTCCGAGGAATGAATGGTGATGTCCCATGGAGTACCGGGGCGGGTGGAGGCCCGGGCTAACTGGCGTGCTGTGTACTTGTCGTATTTGTTCCAGATACTTTCAAGGAAAGCCTCTATTTGATCGTCATGTTCGATGGGCGATTGCCGACGGCTGGTATGTTCGATAGGATGGCAGAATCCTTGTTCCTTGTATTCGTGATAGAGGGTAGGCAGAACGGGCCCGTTTTCCCATGCTTCGGTGGATTCGTTCATAAGGGGGATACCGAAGTCGCGCAGATATTCGTGGCAGGCCAGGACTGACAGGTGAATTAACTTGGCTGGCGTCAGGGGCCTGTCAATGGACTCTGCCTTGGTGATGAACCAATAGGCGAGTTTTTGAGATGTGATGTTCATACGGGAAGAAGAAACTTGGGAAGATAATTGCCCTGCCTGCCGGAATCGAGGGGAAGGGCTTTTGGAATTTTCTATCATGAATATCTTCAGGATGATTGCCATTTCTCAGACATAATCGTTCTGGCGCATTTCTGCCCGGAAAAGAATACGAAGGAAGAAAGAGCAGGCGTTGAACGACCGGAGAGGTGGATATGTCTATTCCGTCAAGATAACCGGAGAAAGAAAAATGACGATGGAATGGTTCAATCAAATCTTGTTCGGAAATATGGAATCAGTAGGGCAACTCGTTTTGAGGATTACTCTTGCAGTTGTATTGTGGCCTCATGGCGCCCAAAAAGTGTTGGGCGCGTTCGGCGGTGGCGGATGGAGCGGCACCTATGAGGCATTTACCCGGAATATGGGCATTCCTGCTCCATTGGCTGTTGTGGCCATGCTGACGGAATTTTTGGCTCCTGCAGCTCTTGTCCTGGGATTAATGACACGTCTTGCCGCCCTGGGGTGTGCTATTCTGATGCTGACGGCCATGCGTCTTCATGTCCGGAATGGATTTTTCAGCAATTGGTCCGGCAAGCAGGCTGGGGAAGGAATCGAGTATCACATCCTTTTTGCAGGAGCTGCACTTGCCTTGTGCCTGACTGGTCCGGGAGCTTATTCTATGGATGCATGGCTTGCGTCATTGTAAGAAGCAGGGGCAGGACTTAGGGTTTCGTGATATTTATGGAAGCTTTGTCCGGCCACGGTACCGGGGTTCCGGCTGGAACCCCGAATGCATTTCCGGCCTTATAGGTGGGCATTTGAGCATTGCGCTCTTTGAGCAGTTTCGTCATGGTCGATGCCATGGAGCGCACGCGATCGGGATATTTCTTTGCCAGATTGTTGGTTTCGCTGATGTCTTCTTCAATGTTGAATAGTTCGAACTTCTGGGTCGGATGCCAGTAGATCAGTTTCCAATCCCCTTGCCGGATGGCGGAGAAGGGTGAATAACAACTGTGGTTTGAGGCTCCTTCTCCCCAGATGTTGGGAGTATGGAAGAGCAGAGGGCGGTTCTGGGCGGTTTTTTGTCCCTTCAAGAGCGGCACGAAACTGATACCGTCTATCTTTTGTTCCGTGCGGGGATTCCTGACCCCTGCCATTTCCAGAATGCTCGGGAAGAAGTCTTCTACAATGACGGGAGTATCGGTTCGGGAACCGGCTTTGGTGACACCCGGCCAAGAGACGATCATCGGCTCTCGGATGCCTCCTTCCCTTCCGGAGCCTTTACCGAATGAAAGAGGGAAGTTGGCGAGCTGGTTGCCCAGTCGTCCGCTGATGGCAAGGCCGCCGTTGTCTCCCATGAAGAGGATGATGGTGTTCTTGTCCAGATTGTTGGCCCGGAGGTAGTCCATGATGTCTCCCAGGCTCTTGTCCATGCCTTCGATGAGGCCGGCATACCGTTTTTCATTGTCCGACCAGGGTTTGCCGTCCTTGGGATCCTTATAGTTGTCGGCAAAGCGTTTGTCATACCCTCTTTGATCGAATGGAGCATGGATGGCGTAATGCGACATGTAGAGGTAGAAGGGTTTCTTGGCAGTATTCGGATCCTTGCGGATGGCATCCAGCCTGCTGAGTGCTTCCCGGGTGAGTGCTTCCGTGAGGAAGGTATCGTTTTCGTAATAATTATTTTCGTCGAGTCCGCAAACGTGGAAGGGCCCTTTCCCGTATTTCTGGGAGCCTCTGTAGTCGGCGGGGCCACCGATTTCCGTGCCGGCGATGTTGAAGTCAAAGCCGAAGTTGAGCGGATCCGCCCCGGGGGTGTCGCGCGTACCCCAGTGGGCCTTGCCGCAGTGGATGGTTGTATAGCCCTGTTGCTTGAGGAGGAAGGGGAGACCGGTTGCTGCCACATAGGGCTTTTTCATTGTGTAGGAAATAGGCTCTCCCGTGAGTGGCTTTTTGGTTTTTCCGCTGGGTTTGGTGCCGGCGGGCTGGATGCCGTTGATATTCCAATCACCGGGGGGAAGTACGACCGGACTGGAAGCATCCGTACTGACGTCGCGCTGAAGGGTCCAGTTGGTGACTCGGTGGCGGGCTGCATTCATACCGGACATCAGGCTGACACGTGTGGGAGAACAGACGGGTTGTGCGTAGGCATTGGTGAAGACCATGCCCTGCTGCCCTAGTTTTTCCATATTGGGGGTTCTGTACCGTTTGTTGAGGAAAGTCTTTTTGGGCTTACCCTGCTTGTCGTACCAGAAAGGGAGCGATGTATCCTGCCATCCCATGTCGTCAACGAGGAAGAAAATGATATTGGGCTTTTGCCGTGTAGATGAGGAATCCCGGGTTTGTGCGAGGGAGGGGAAATTTGCAAAGACGAGTACAAATGTCAGGAGGGAGGTAAATAATTTCATGACGGCGCCGGGAACGGTTACTAGAGAAGCATATCAATTGAAAAATGGAATGGAAAGGAGTTTTTGACGTATTATTTCGGTTCTGCATTTATTGCTGAAGGCACGGAATGGACTTGGTGGATGGAGACTGGATTGTATAAGATTATATCGATGTCTTTTGTCCGCTTGATCATGGTTATCCTCTCAGGTGTTTTGTTGACGTCTGTCCAGTTACAGGCGGCTCCTCGCGTGGAGACTTCTTCAAGAACCGCAACTGCCGCATCCAAACCGGTTCCGCGTGTGAATCTGAATGCAATGGTACTCAAGGCGGTGGCATCCATGCCCCGGGGAGGAGGCTACTCCACTTCCCGGGAAGCTCTGGAACGGATGTGTACGGAGGCGGTCTCATGGAATGCCCGTGCGGAGAATCTTCGCCTGAATCCCCGGAAGGCGACTCCGTCGTTTTGCTCGGAGGCCGCTTATTTTGTTTTTCTGCTGACTCTGCAGCATTGGGAAAAGGCGATCGGGATGCGTTTACCCGGCAATGTGTGGCAATATTTGGCCCCGAGGTTTCCCCAACCGGATGGTTGCGGCGCCTGGGGAAGGATGAATGCCAATGGTCCGGGAATGGCGAAATGGGCTAGAGATTTGGGATTCGGCGTGAATTTTACGGATGTATCCAAAGCTTTTCCGGGAGATTTCCTCAAGATTTTCTGGACAGATGAAATAGGATCCCGGGAATTTGGGCATTTTGTCGTTTTCCTCGGTTTGGAACGGGATAAGGCAGGGAAACCGACTCTCCGGTTCTGGTCTTCCAATCAGGGTATGGGATATGGAGTGAAGAGCGTTTCTTTGGATTCCTGTAAACGACTTTTGTTTACACGGTTGACGAATCCGGCAGCATTGGTGAAATACAATCGTCTTCCGGAAACGGATGAATGGCTGGCTTCTTTACTGCAGAAACGAGTGAGTGTCAAAGAAATGAATCGCATGTGCAATCTGCCTGAGAAAGGAAGCCGGTGAAAAACGTTTCCTCCGGAGGGAACCGGAGGAAACGTTGTGATAAGATATCGGTTTATTGAGCCAATAGTTCCTTGTACGGGAATTTGAGGAAATAGATGAACCCATTATTGCCTTCATATAAAACTCCGATGTGCTGGGAGTCTACCGGGCAGAGGGCGGAGTAACCAAAGCCGGGGCGTTCGTCGTAAAGATGGCTGAATTTCTCCGGCCAAGTAGCGCCTTCGTTCATGGATGCTTTGATCGTCATATGGTTGCGCCCACTATGGCTGGCGGGGTTGGAGAAGAAAAAGGCATCTTTGGCCGGGCCGTTGTCGAAGACGCGTTCGATGCTGGCCTGGCATGCCCCCGGTTCCATGAGTCCCTTGCCGTTTTTGTTTTGCGAGGACGGGTGTTCTGTCCACGTTTTCCCGAGATCTTTCGTGACGTACACGACCCTGTACCCGCTGCGGGATTCATCGCGGGCATTGATCATGATGGAACCGTCCTTAAGTTCGACTACCTGGCATTCGGATGTGTTGGGACGGAAGCCCGTTCCGCAGTGCCAGGTCTTGCCGTGATCTTGGGAATAAACGATGGTGGAGTGTCCTCGGCGTGCCGTTTTGTTTTCGCCGACTTTGTCTACGGCCCAGTATTGGGCGGGGAAGACGAGAGTGCCGTCTTTCAGGCAAATGCCATTACCGGGGCCTTGGAACAGGGCGCCCCAGTCGGAATCGGTACCGGTTTCGATGCTTTTAACTTGTTCGGTAATATTGATTGGATCAGACCATGTCTTTCCGTCGTCGTCACTGTATGCCAGGACAAATTGTCCACAATCGTCTGGGGCTGTAGATCCGGGTTTACTGTTCCAGATGGGATGGAACCCCCGGCTCCAGACTCCGGCGATCCAGATACGGCCGGTTTTGCGATCGACGAGGATGGATGGATCTCCGCATCCGTCGCTTGTTTTTTTACCCGTTAGAGTTTTGCAGGAAAGGGCGATTTGAAGGGGTGACCATGTTTGCCCCCCGTCTTCGGAACGACGGATGCCTACGTCAATATCTGCCGGAAGATCACCATGGTGGTTGTAGCGAATGTCGTAGACGGCAATGAGTGTTCCTTGATTGGTACGGACGAGGCCCGGGATACGGAATGACTTGGAGACTCTATTTCCAGGTGTGACTTTGTCTCCCGGTTGGGCGACCGTGTAACCGATCCTTTGGTTGGCTACTGCCGGTTCTTGGATCTTAGCGGGTTTGCGGCCTACGATAGCACCTGTTGCCTTGAGTGAAATATGGTGGCCTATATTGGCTGTATCCTTGAGCAGGACATTGACCCAGAAGCTGTTGATACCCGATTCCAATGGCATTTTGCCGGTTAGACGCAGATCTTTGGATGATCCGTTGGGGGTGACGGGCGCGCCGAAAGGCTCACCGGCCTGATCGCCGGGTTTTTCATTTCCGCGGACGAGTTGGACGGATTTAATGTCTTTCATGTCGGTTGTTCCGTCGAATTTGAGATAGACATCCGTCAATTCCAAAGGCTTCAAACCGCCTTCTGTAGCAATGTCGATCCGAAGTACCGGGTTAAAGTCTCTTCTGATCATGGCGGGAATGACCGGGGCATTGCTTGAGATCTCCTTGAATACCATTGGAGAGGAAGGAACAATATACAGGTCATCCATGATCATGCCTCCGTTATCAGCAGAATTCAGGCTGAATGTAAGGGACTTGGTTCCTGCGGGAATCTGGGCTTCGATTTTGGAATTGAGCCCTCCGGTTTTGATGGAGTCGCTGTTCTGGTAAATGGTTTTCTCGCCGGATGGCGTTTCTGCCGTGATAGTCAGTTGAAACGGAGGTTTGGATGTCCAGCGTTCGGCCCAGGCATTCATGGAAACATCGACTTTGGGAGAGTCCTTCAAGTCGAGTTTGATGCTTTTCCCTGTGCCTCCCAGAATGCGGAGGCCATTCTTGCCGGATTTTGCCTTGCCGATGATAGCGGCATTATCCGGAGCGCTGGTTATGGTCCCATATTGCGACTGGAAACTGGATAGCGCTCCTTGCGGAGCGGTTTCGAAGCTTTCCGAGGAACGGGCAAGCTGGGAGAATCCCAGGAAGGCCGCCATTCCGGCAAGAGGTAAAATGAGTTTTGTGAAGGGAGTCTTTTTCATGCGGAGTATTTACAATGCTCAAATATGATGATGGAGTAGATGCGGACGGTCAATCAAGAAACGCCGGTAAAGCCGTTCTTCGGTGTCAGTGGACTTGACGCAGAGTGCTTCATGATGCATGGATATGCGTATGGAAACCCGGATTTATGAGGTAGATTCCCTGGAGGACAACCGCAAGCTTTACGTTCTTGCCGCTGAAACTTTGGGGAAAGGCGAACTTGTCGCCCTTCCAACGGAAACCGTGTATGGCCTCGGAGCGGATGCCCTGAATCCTGATGCGGTGGCTAAAGTGTTCGATACGAAGGAGCGGCCGAAGTTCGATCCGTTAATTGTACATCTGGCGAGTGCCCGCGATTTGCCGCGCGTGGCAAATATTCCTGATGCTCTCAAGGAAGTTGTCGAAAAATTGTCCCGCGAGTTTTGGCCGGGACCGTTTACCATGGTTCTTCCCAAGACGGATGCAGTGCCGGATATTGTGACGGGCGGGCTGGATACGGTGGCCGTCCGCGTATCGGCCCATCCCGTGATGCGTGGTGTAGCCAAGGCATTGGGAAATCCTATTGCAGCGCCGAGCGCCAACAGATTCGGCCGTATCAGTCCGACGAGTGCTGCTGCCGTCATCAAGGAACTGGGTGGCAGGATAGAAATGGTCCTTGATGCCGGAGCTTGTTCAGAAGGGTTGGAAAGTACGATCGTTAAACCCGTTCTTGATGAAAAAGGCAAACCTGCCGTGGAACTCCTTCGTGAAGGGCCTGTAACGAGAGAACAGTTTAGGAACCTGGTTAAGGTCATTCGCAAGAAACCCTCCAAGAAGAAGGAAAATCCTGAAAATCAAGTCGTTTTGAATGCACCGGGGCAGTTGTCCAGCCATTATGCCCCGGGTAAAAAGATGATCCTTTTGCCGAAGGACGAAGCTTTTGAGCCCGAAGAAGGTGTCAGATACGGTTTATTGACTTTCGAGGGGGACTCTCCCCTGGTGGATTCCTGTTCATGGGACAAGGTTTACGTATTAAGCCCGGGCAGCGGTCGATTGTCGGAAGCTGCCGTGCGCCTGTTTGCACTGATGCGTCAGATGGATGAAGACGAATCAATAGACATTATTGTGGCGGAATCCCTGCCCGAGAACGGTCTCGGTGCGGCGATGATGGATCGCCTGAGACGTGCCTCCTTCTCCCGGAAGTAACGAGCTGTATATTCTGAAACAATTTATTATGAGCGAAAAAACATTATTTGAAAAAATCTACGATGGGGAGATTCCTGCTTCCATCGTATATCAGGACGACATGTGCTGTTGCTTCCGGGACATTGATCCGAAAGCGCCGACTCATCTCCTCCTCGTCCCTCGCAAACCGATTGCCCGTATCGAGAAAGCTACGGCTGACGATGCGGTGATTTTAGGGCATCTGATGCTCAAGGTAGGAGATATAGCCCGTCAGGAAGGACTTGACGAAGGTGGTTTCCGGGTTGTGATCAACAACGGTCCCGATGCCGGAGAAGCTGTTCCTCATCTTCACCTGCACATTCTGGGAGGTCGTTCTCTTCAATGGCCTCCGGGCTAGGAAGATGTTTCGGCTGGATTGTTGGCGGGCCGATTGTTTCTTTATGACCGCGGATTGCAGGCAAATCCGCGGTCATATTCGTTTACAAGGCCAGCCGGGTCAGGGCGGCGCCCGCCAGAGTAGCGAACAAGCCGATGCCGACATTGCCGAACAAATTCAACCCGGCTTTGAGAATCTGGCCGTTTTGAAACAAGTAAAGCGTCTCGTAACTGAAGGAGCCGAACGTGGTCAATCCTCCCAGGAAACCGACTCCGACAATGAGTTTGGCATACGGGCTCGCAATGAATCGTTCCGTAGAAAGAACCATGAACACCCCCATGATGAAACATCCGGCAATGTTGACAATGAATGTTCCGTACGGAAATCCCGTGCCAATTTTCGAGACGGCCCAGATGGAGATCAGATAGCGAGCCAGTACGCCAATGGCGCCGCTGATCATCACACACAGAATTTCTTGAATGGAAAGCATGGAACGGAAGGACAGTGAATTGCTGTAACCTATGCTGGTGCAGATAGACTTCGTCAAGAGCAATTTTCCCCCTCATGATTATACTCGGATTGAGTTTATGTTGACGGGATTCTTCCCATGGTAGCTCTCTGAGCCATGATCCCTTCTTGCCAAGTTCTCTATCTTGGTGTACCCAGCAGGTATGAAAAGACTTCGTATCGATTTAGAAACTCTTCCGGAAGAAGGCAAGGTATTTTCCGGTGAGCTGGATGGAGAAATCTTCGGCATTGATGACGATGAAGTCCATTCAATCGGCAATTTGAACTTTAACCTGACAGCCCGTCGGTTTGAGGGGGAACTTTTCCTCCAAGGTAAAATTTCGGCTCCGTTTGAATTTCGTTGTGTCAGGTGTCTTGAGTATTTCCCAATGACTCTGTCCCTGAATGATTTTGCAACGAGTATAGAAATTGATAATCAAAATATTGTGGACGTTTCAGATGCCTTGAGGGAAGAGATTATACTTGAGTTCCCAGCCTACCCGCATTGTGAAGATTCCGATACATCCAAAGCCTGTGTCATGAAAAATGAGCATTTTGGAGTGGACAAACAGGGGGAAACAGGTGTAAACACTTCTGCCCCGAACGGTGAAAGAGGCGTATGGGACGCCCTTGATGCCCTCGGTGACCAGTAAATTCACCAACTAACGATTTAAAGTCATGGCAGCACCCAAACGCAGAACGTCCAAGATGAAGCAGAGATCCCGCCTTGCCGCTCAGGCTTGGCGTGCTCCCAAGCTCCGCCAGTGCCCCAAGTGTGGCAGTAGCGTCCCCGGTCACACCGCATGTCCTGTTTGCGGCACTTATACGACCCGCGGAGGCAAGGAAATCACGGTTAAGGCGGAAGCCTGATCGTACTGTCTGTTACCTATTCGGCGGGATCCGGGAGATTCCGTCGCTTCTTTTTCATCTCTCCGGCCGTTTTGCTTTGCATAGCGGCCTGTTTTTTTGCTATACGTCCGCGAACAAAGAGGATTATTGGCTGAATGAAAATAGCACTCGACGTGATGGGGGGAGACCACGCCCCCGGTATCAATATTGAAGGCGCCCAACGAGCTTTGGACGCATTCCCCAAGATCGATAAAATCTACATGGTTGGTCGGGAGGAGGTTGTTCGTGCAGCTTGCGATGCGGCAGGCTTGTCCGGTCCTCGCATCGAAATCGTGCCAGCCATGGAAGTGGTGGAGATGAACGAATCCGGTCTCCTAGCCGTCCGGCAGAAGAGAAATTCATCTATGTCGGTAGCTGTGGACCTGGTGAAGTCGGGTGAGGCGGAAGCCGTTGTCAGCGCTGGTAATACAGGGGCTGCCGTTGCTGCCTCAACTATTAAACTGCGTTTGCTTAAAGGTGTCGAACGCGCCGGCATCGTCTCCCAGTTGCCGAATGACTACGGAGTCTGCAATGTAACGGACACGGGGGCAAATCCCGACGCCAAGCCGCGCCATGTGGTCGGCTATGCCGTGATGGCCAGCGTTCTTGCCAACAAGATTTACAAAAAGCCTCGTCCCAAGGTAGGTCTGATGAGCAACGGTTCGGAAGACGAGAAGGGTAATGAATTTGCCAAGGCGACATTCCATCTTCTCAAGCATATGGAAGAACAGGGACGCCTGCCTTTCGACTTCCTCGGCAATGTGGAAGGCCATGATTTGTTTGAACACGAAGTGGATGTCGTTCTGACGGACGGTTTCACAGGAAACGTTCTTCTCAAAACCTGCGAAGCAACTGCCAAAGCTTTCTCTAACTGGCTGAAGAGGGAAATCAAGAAATCTCCTATCCGTATGGCCGGCGCTGCCATATGCTCCGGTGCCTTCCGGGCCATGAAGGATCGTCTTTCCTACGAAAGTGTGGGAGGAAGCCCTCTTTTGGGTGTCAACGGTGTGTCTATCATCGCCCATGGTGGATCGTCCGGCCTGGCTGTCAGCAATGCCTTGCGGGTTGCCAAAGAAATGCTGGAGTGCGGTGTCAATCCCATGATCGAAGAGGAAATGGATCGACTGGGGAAGATACCCGATCTTAACGAGGATTCTCATTGAGCGTCCCGTTGAACGGAATGCGAATGGAGCGTCTCTCTCTGCAATGGAGTATTGACCTTCCTTTTGCCGAACTTATAAAACCATGTTTCACCAAAGTCCAATGATCAAAGGAGGAAATGACCCCGTGGAAACAAGATCCGTTTCCTCTCCCCATACTGCCACTGCGTATGGGGACAGCTGGGCTGAGCGCATGAACCAGAATAAAATTCTGCTTTTTGCCCAGATTTTCTTCATGATGGCTTTTCTGCTCATCATTTTTACAGGAAGTCCCATTAACAAGGACTTGACGACCTGGGGGGTGATTCGTTCCGATTTGTGGCTGCTCGGCATGTCTGTAGCATTGCTGCCCGTGTACTGGATTGCGTCCGGTTCCCGTTTTTGGAGTAACAAGGTCTTTACTGTTACATGGGGAAGTATTCTTATTCATTTGGGCTTGATCGTTCTCATACGGAGTTTGATGGACAATGACGAAAGTTCTCTGGCTATCTCCCGGATGATCTTGCCGTATATCCTGGCTCCTATGGTAGCCACTGTCCTGGTTGGGCCGGCCATGGGATCATTTGCCACCTTTGCCGTCTCACTCCTCGGTTTTGCCTTTGTCTCCGACGAATACCGGATGAACTATATGGCTGTGAGTATGCTCAGCGGAATGCTTACCGTGCTCCTTTCCCGTAATCTACGCAGCCGGGCTCAGTTGTTAAGGGCCGGGTTGTTGTCGGGAGTCGTCGTCTTTCTGATGGGCTCCATGTTGAATACAATCAACTTCAATGTCGCAAGGTCTGAGATAGATATTCTGGCATATGAAATTTTTGCTTCCTTCGGGGTCAGCATTATTCTGGCCATTTTGATTAGTGGTGTTCTGCCCGTCATGGAAGCTCTTTTCAAGATTGTTACACCTATTTCATGGCTGGAACTTTCCGACATGAATCACAAACTGCTCAAGGAAATGCAATTAACGGCTCCTGGGACTTTCCACCACTGCCTCATGGTGGCCCAGCTGGCCGAAGCGGCTGCGGAAGCGATTGGAGCCAATGCCAACTACTGCCGTGTTGCATCCTATTACCATGATATCGGGAAACTAAAATATCCTCAGTATTTCATCGAAAATATTTCCGATGGGGAACCCAATCCACACGATGAACTGACACCGAACATGAGTGCCAGAATTATTATGGGACATGTCTCCGAAGGGGTTGCCTTAGCCCAGGAAAACAAACTCAATCGCCAGATTATCGATGTCATCCAGCAGCACCATGGTACCACTCTTGCCTATTTCTTCTATAGGAAGGCTATGGAATACCGAAAGGAAATGCTCGAAAAAGTAGAGAAAGGCCAAGCCAATGCCGATGATGTCCCCGAAGTGCTGGAAGAAAACTTCCGCTATTCCGGTCCCAGTCCCCAGACGCGTGAAATTGGTATCGTCAGCCTTGCTGATGTCGTGGAAAGTGCGACTCGTTCCTTGCATGAGCCGACGATGGAAGCCCTTCGCGAGATGATTGACAAGGTCATCAAGGCGCGGATTGTGGATGGTCATCTGGATGCCAGCGGACTGACCTTCGGCGATTTGAAAACCGTGCGAGATGTTTTCCTCTCCACAATCAAAAACATGCGCCACAGCCGCATTGCCTATCCTCAGGAAGAAAAGAAAGGCAGCCAGAAGCAAGAATCCCAGACATTATCTGTGGAAGATTCTCCCGACAAAGAGGATGGTGCATCGGAAAAAGCAGAAGAACAATCCGATTCTCCCTCCAATGCTTCTCCCTCGACAGAAAAATCCGTTGATCCTGATATCGCGCTGGAGGAAAAACGGCAGGACGAGGTTCCTCCTGACTCAGACAAGACTCTGGACCGTCTCGAAAAATTGAATGCAGAAGATGGGAAGGGAAATACCTCGGAACCGTCGGAAGATGAGGGGAAAGAGTCTCTTGCTATCCCTGCTGCGGAGTCTAAGTCGGAGACCGTAGAATCCTCCGTACCTCCGGGAAAGAGCGATCCTTCCATTTTGGCCAACTACCCGATACCGGGAGGTAAATCCGAATGATGAAACCAGCTCTGGAACTTTATTCCCACGTTGAAAATTCTTGCTTGTCCGGTGACTTGCTGCGGGATTTGGCGCGAGCTTTAGAGTATTGCCTGGATGATATTCTCAAAACGCCCCGTGGACCGGATCATGTTCTGGGCGAATTGGAAACAGTGGAAATATCCATCGTTGACGATCAGACCATTGCCGATATTCATGCCAGATTCCTGAACGATCCTTCCGCAACCGACGTTATTACTTTCCCCCATGGGGATGGAATGGGAGAGCTCATCATCAGTCTCGATACTGCCTTTCGTCAGGCCGCAACTTTCGGAGAACCCTGGGAGCGGGAATTGTTCCGTTACATGGTCCACGGCCTTCTTCATCTCCAAGGATATCTGGATGCCACCCCCGAAGAGCGTTCCCTCATGTTCTCCTATCAAGAACCCCTGGTTCTTCTCTATTCGCCTTGGACGACTGCATAAAATACGAAACTTCATGCCCCTGGCTTCAGACTTGCCATCCGACTTTCTCTTCTGTATATTATCTCCCGTTCAACGTCTCCTTAGCTCAGTTGGATAGAGCAACTGCCTTCTAAGCAGTGGGTCGCTGGTTCGAATCCAGCAGGAGATGCCATCATAAAGCCCGTAAGTTCAACAACTTGCGGGCTTTTCCTTTTCGGGAAATTTGGCTAGGTGTTACAGCTAGGTATTACAGTTTGCGGAGTATGCGATGTAAAAATTGTTGGGTGGTTTACAAAAACAGAAAGAGCTGCCTCTCCGAGGATGGGAGGGGCAGCTCTTGTGGATGAGAGTGGAAGTGTGAGACTGTGAAGTCGTTACTTCTTGATGTTCGATTCTTCGGGTGTGACTGTTTTAGTTTCGCCGTTGACGGTGAGCTTGACAGGACGGCGAAGAGGGGACGTGAGTTTGTAGGTGGTCACTTTTCCATCCTTCCACTCGAAGTCGACGGTGATGTTTCCGCGGGCTTTGAGGCCTTTGACTGAACCACTTGGCCATGATTTGGCTGGGGAGGGCAAGAGGGATATTTCAGGCATTTTAGTGAAATCTCCCGTGTGGGACTGGACGAGCATTTCGCACATGGCTCCGGTGATACCATAGGTACCGTCCATTTGCATGGGGGCGTGGTTAGCCAGCATGTTGGGAAGAATATTGTGATGGAGGAGGCCTGCGACCATATCGTGGGCGCGGTCGCCTTCTTTGAAACGAGCCCAGAGGGCTGTTCTCCATGGCCAGGTCCAGGAATGGCGGGAGTCGCCGGTCGTACCGCGCCATTCGAGGGAATTGCGGGCTGCTTTGGCGAGTTCGGGCGTTTTTTCCATACTGATTTCGTTGCCGGGATAAACAGCGTACAGATGGGATGTGTGGCGGTGGTCGGTTCTGGCGATGCGGTCGATCATCCATTCCTGAAGATTGCCTTCCTTGCCGATTTTTGGCTTGGCAAGGCGGTCGCGTTTTTCAGCGAGTTCTTTGGAGAAAGCCTGGTTTCCTCCGAGGACATTGCCGGCGGTGATAGTATTGGTGAAGACATCCCAAATGAGTTGCTGGTCGTGGGAGACTCCATCTTCACGCGGCCCGTGTTCCGGAGACCATGCCTTCGGAGCGACGAGAGTGCCTTTTTTGATGTCGGCAAGTTCTTCTCGATTGATATTTTTTTCGGCACTGAAGAAACCTTCACCCTTGTCTCCGAGTTCTTTGAGATTGTCTTCCCAGAATTCGGAAACTTCCTTCATGATAGGATAGGCGACATTTTTAAGGTAATTTTTGTCGCAGGTGAAGGCGAAATGATCCCAGAGGTGGCGAGCGTACCATGCGTTACTGGGAATATTCCATTGCCAGGCGTGTCCTCCGAAGATGTTTTGGGAGGTACGGACGGTCCATCCGCGCGTTTCTTTGCCGTTTTCAGGCTTGAATTGCTTTTTGGTGAAGTTGCGGAGCGGATCCTGCATCGCGTTGATGTAGTTGACAAGCGGGATATGGCATTCGGAGAGGTTTGCCGGTTCTGCTCCCCAATAGCACATTTGGACGTTGATGTTATTGTGATAGTCACTGGCCCATGGAGGCGAGACCATATCGTTCCAAAGACCTTGCAGGTTGACGGGGAGGTTTCCGGGACGAGAACCGGAGATGAGCATGTAGCGTCCGTACTGGAAGAGAGTTTCCTCTAGTTCCGGATCGTTGGTTTCCACCGTATAGAGGCGTTCTTGACCAGCTCCCTTCGTGGTGTTGTTATCCAGGCGGGTTTTGTAAGCTTTCAGGCGCTTGTCGGTGGGAAGAGAGGCAAGTTCGGCGTCGGTTTTGCCGAGGTTAAGTTTGACGCGGTCGAAGAGAGCTTTGTAGTTGTCGATGTGGGCTTTCTTTAGCTCGGCAATAGGGGTTCGCAGAGCTTTTGCCATATAAAAGTTATTTTTCTTCTGGGGCGATTCGCCTTTCCAGTTTTTGGAATGGTCCATGACGTAGTCGGTTGCCATGGAAAGAATAACGATGCATTCGCTGCCGTTTTTGACGACAAGTTTGGGGATGGTATCCAGATTGCATTCGGCGTAACGTTTTTCGTATGTGACGGAAACGTTTTTGGATCCGCCGGTAGCAGTAACGGTACCTCCTTTGGGGATAATGCTGACGACTCCTTCAAATTCTTCTCCGTTTGCCAGGGTTCCGGAGATGGTGAGCTTGTTGTTTTGCCCGGAGCTGACGGCTGTGACTTTGGCGTCGTGAGCGGGTTTGAGGATGAAGTCGGCGTTGAGCTGACCGGGTTTATCGGCTTTACAGGTCATGACGATGACCTGGTGGGGATAGCTGGCGAAGACTTCGCGGGTGTAATTGACTCCGTTGCTGGTGTAACTTGTTTTTGCGATGCCGGTGGTAAGGTCGAGGCTGCGTTCGTAGTTTTCGGTGGGCTGGTCGTTATGGAAAGTGATGAGCAGGTCTCCGAAGGGTTGGTAAGCACCAAAATCTTCCTTTCCGGACTTGGGACCATAGTTGTAAGCATCCGTGGATACGCTTCCGCCGGTCCATAGACTGATTTCGTTGAGGGCGAGCCGTTCGATTTTATCGCCTCCAAAGACCATGGCTCCGATGCGCCCGTTTCCAATAGGCAGGGCTTCGGATTCCCATGGATTCCCGTTGTTGTTACCGGCAGTCTTTAAATTTTCCCGTCCCATGGGAGAATGTCCGTAAAGCTTGGCGGGTTGCTCGTACCAAAGGTAGTTGGAAGTGGGATGGTCGGATGAGGCGGTTGCCTGCGATGCGATGGAGCACGAGGCAAGCAGTGTGAGTGTAAATAGGGAGTTTTTCATTGTAAGGGGCAAGATACGGATGTCTCTTCTTGTTATTAGCACATGAACTGGGCTCGGGCCAAACAAATCTTGCATGGATACCTCGAAACTGCGTCATGGGTATGTCCCCATGTTTTAAAACTTCCTGAGTTTCGGCGCGATGAGCGTGGTCATGAAGCCGATGACAGCAATCAGGACAAAGGACCAGCGGAGGCTGGAGGCATGGGCGATGAAGCCAATGATGGGGGGGCCGATCAGGAATCCCAGGAAACCGATGCTGGATACGGTTGCGATGGCGACGCTGGGGATCATGGCTTTGGAACGTCCGGCCAGACTGTAACACATGGGAATAATGGATGACGTGCCGAAGCCGACGAGGGCAAATCCGAGCGACGAGACAATGATGTGAGGATAAAGGACGGAAAGAATGAGACCGGCGGCTATGGTGACGCCGCTGATCTGGAGGATGGGGATGACGCCGAAACGGATGATCAGGCGGTCTGCTGTAAAGCGCCCTATAGCCATGGTACACATGAAGGCAATGTAACCGAGGCGGACAAGGTCGGGGCCGGGATTGATGACGCTTTCGAAGTAAACGCCGCTCCAGTCGAACATGGTTCCTTCGGAGACCATGCTGCCGAAAGCAATGACTCCCAGAAGGAAGACGTATTTGTCCGGTTTGGTGAAGATCTTCTTTTTGCCGTTTGGTGTTGTTGCTCCGTTTGTTTTAGGGTCCCGGGGGAGCATGAAGGGATGCATGGCGAGAAGGAGGACGATACAGAAGGCAAAGATGAAACAGAAGTGTTCCAGAGGCTTAAGATGACAACTGACCATCCAGGTACTGATGAGACCGCCTATAAATCCGGCTAGACTCCACAATCCGTGAAATCTTGCCATGATGCTGCGTTTGTAGAGACGTTCGACGCCGACGCCCTGTGTATTGATGGAAATGTTGCTAAGGTTGGCCGCCATCCCGAAGAGGAAGAGGGCTGCCGTCAATTCAGTGACATTTCGTGCCAGCCCCAGTAGAATGAGGGTACCCGGGTAAAGGATCGCGGCGAGGGTGACCATTTTCCGGCTGCCGTATTTACCGACGGCATAACCTGAGAAGGCCATGGCTGTCATTTGTCCTAAAGGGATAATGAAGAGGAGACTGCCCAGTGCGGCATCGTTGAGATGAAGGGCTTGTTTGATGTCGGGAATGCGGCTTGCCCAGCTGGCGAAGACGAGGCCCTGAATAAAGTAGAAGGCGCAGGCAGAAAGACGGTAGTACCCGGGAACGGTGTGTGGAAGGGGAGTATTCATGTCCTCGACCAGGGAAAGCTACGGTTCCCGGATGGTTGGAACAAGTCCAAAATGAGGCCTTATGTCATGCGATGGGACGGAGTGTTTTCCGGCATGTCGGAAGGCGGTTGGGCTCCCTGGCTGACAGGAATGAGTTCGGCAATGTTGTATCCGGAGTTTCTGGCGATTTCCACCATGGTGTCCCAGGTTTCGAAGGAAACAGATGGCATTCTGGAGAGAAACCACAGATAATCGGACCTCCCCCCCGAGATGACGGCCCATTTGTAGTCCTTGTCGAGTCCGAGGATGCGATATGCCCCTCCGATGAGGGGGATGAAATATACGCGGAAGTAGTTCGACGGTTTTTGTTGGATGGCGGTAGCCTGGTTTTCCTTCCAGCATTTTTGAACAGGGTCGTATCCCCGGTTGATGACGAGTATTTTGCCGTCTTCCCTCCGGGTGTAATTGGCAGTGACTCGTGCCAGTCCGCGTTCGAAGAAATGATCCAGGCGGGCGATTTCGTACCAATGCCCTGTATAACGGTTCAGGTCAAAGTCCGGCATGGGCGGGACATGGATGTCGATGACACCTGCCCGGCGGATGGAAGAACGGATGGTGGAGAACAGTTTCATGACGATCGGCTTCTATTGATAATTTCCCAGTCGCAGACGGAACCCTCTATAATGTAGAACAAAGGATGCGGTTGTACAATGGATATTTCCCTGAGTTTAAACCATTGGTACGGGGTGCGAAATTTCAGTTTGTCCATGAGATGCCGGAATTCGTAGTCCAACTGCCCGCCGGGTAGCGGGATGTGCCGGGTGAGGTCATGGCAGTGGATTTTATCCTTGTTGAAACGGAATCCTCGCCGGATGGCTTCTTCGTAAACGCAGGTGAGGTACGCGTCGAGGAGATCGACGGGATCGGGGTGGTGTTTGAACCGTTCCAATTGAGGATGGTTGCGGTAGCCTCGTGTATTTCCGGAGAGGACTTTCCTGGCGAGAAGCCCCTCCCTCCATAGGGCGACAAGTCCTGCGGAATCAAGGTATGATGGATGGAGGGACCAGAGTCTCATGGAAATGAGACAATGGTAGACGACTTTCTGTTAGGCTGTATGAAATACTTTTGCTTCTCGGAAGATGCTGTGGGATAGTCGCTCCGCAATGACCGGCAGTCCAGTAATTCGCAAAACGATGGTTTTTGTCCTGATCGCTTTATTTTTGGGTCAGTACGGAGCGGGAATGTACGATTTGGTGTTTAGTAATTTCTTGCGTGACGCTCATCATTTGAATGCCGAGGAACGTGGTTTTCTGGAGTTGCCCCGTGAGTTGCCGGGCATTTTGACTCTATTTGTGACAAGTGCCCTGTTTTTTATGAATGAGGTGCGCATAGCTTCCGTGGCGTGTCTGTTGATGACGGCGGGTATGTTGGTACTTTCCCGGCTGGATGATGCGTGCAGCATGTGGACGTTGTCGGCATGGATCATGCTGGTGAGTCTTGGTCAGCATATTCTGATGGGGACGATTGATTCCATCGTCATGCACACGGCACGTCCGGAAAACAGGAGCCTCAGACTGGGGCAGATGAAGGCGCTGGGAACGGCTGCCTCATTGCTGGGGGCTCTGGTGGTGTGGATTAAATGGAAATTCAACACTTCGTTCGGGGTTGATTTTACGGTGACGGCTTTGGTGTGCCTGGTTGCCGCATTGTTTCTTTCCCGCGTGAAAACTCCTGTGTTTCCGAAGCGCAGGGGATGGCGGGAGTGTTTTATGTTCCGCAAGCGCTACAAGGTGTATTATTCACTGGAAATTCTGCACGGTATCCGCAAACAATTGTATCTGACATTCGGATTCTGGCTGATGGTCAGTACTCTGCAACAGAGCCCAACTCAGATGGGACGTACGCTTTTGCTGGCCGGGGTCATCGGGTTGGTGACTCAACCGTTGATTGGTTGGAGTATCAAGAAGTATGGTGAGCGCAATGTGACGATTTTCGATAGCATTGCTCTTTCCCTTCTTTGCCTGGCATATGCTTTTGCCCCGTCTGTTCTTTCCCATCAGTGGGCAGTTGGGGTGGTGACTGCTTGTTTCGTTCTGGACAACCTCTTGTTTGCCATGGGGATGGCCCGCAGTACCTATGTGGCCCGCATCAGTGAAAAACCAGAGGATATCAGCTCTTGCATTTACACGGGAATCGCCGTGAACCATGTGGCATCTATTGCCTACGGCATTATCGGCGGGCTGATTTGGACGTATACGGGTGGCCCCCAGGCCGTGTTCCTGATCGGTGGACTGGCAACGGTCGGAGCCGGTTTGGTGGCTCGGAAGATGGAAAAAGGGACGATTCTGCCGACTCCGGTTGCTTAAAAACATCCCCGGATCCTTGCCGGACTCCGGGGATGATTGGAAGCAGTTCTGTTTTCGTCTGTTTCGGTTGGGCGGGAATGTATGACGACTTATTTGCCGAGGACAGCTCTAAGTACCTCCAGGCACTTGGTATTTTCCTGCGGCAAGCCGATGGTGATGCGGATCCATTCCGGTAGGCCGTATCCGTCCTGGGCACGTGTGATGACGCCTTGTCGGAGCATGTCCTGGAAGACCTTGCGACCTTCTCCCACTTTGACGAGGACGAAGTTGCCCTGGCTCGGGATCCATTCCAGCCCCATGTCGGCAAAAGCCTGCTCGTAGCGCTTCATTTCTTTACGGTTATTGTCAACTGTCCTGCGGATATGCTCTTGGTCTTCCAGAGCGGCGAGAGCCGCTTCCTGGGCGACGATATGAGCGTTGAAGGGCGTTCTTGTCTTGTGCAGGAGGGAACAGATGGATTGGGGAGCCAGCCCGAAACCGATGCGGAGACCAGCGAGGCCGTATACCTTGGAGAAAGTGCGCAGGACAACGACGTTGCGACCTTCTCGGACATATTTCAACGTGTCTGCGGGAGAGTCGCAGAACTCGTGGTAGGCTTCGTCAAAACAAACGACGACATGATCGGGGACTTTGGCCATGAAATCGTCGATTTCTTGTTGGGTGACGACTGTGCCGATGGGATTGGTCGGATTGGTGATGAAGACGATACGCGTTTTGTCCGTGATTGCATGGAGGAAACCCTGCAGATCGTGGGTCCAATCCGGTTTGTTGGGGACTTCTACATAGGAGGCTCCGAACAATTTGGCCATGATGGGATACATGGAAAAAGCGTGACGGGCGGCAACGACCTCCGTGTCTTTGTTCAAGAAGGCATGGCAGACGAGTTCGATGATTTCGCTGCTGCCGCTGCCGACAGCCGTTTCCTCAAAGCGGACGCCGTAACGGTCGGCGATGGCGGAGCGGAGTCTGAATGCGGCGCCATCGGGGTAGATATGGACTTGCCCGGCAATTTTTCGAATGGCTTCGATAGCCTTCGAAGACGGCCCCAGAGGGTTCTCATTGGAAGCCAGTTTGACGATATCTTCGGGTTTTAGACCCAGTTCGCGGGCTGTTTCTTCGATCGGTTTTCCCGGTTCATACGCCACGAGATCCAGCACTTGCGGATTGGCATATTGTTCGATTCTGCTCATACAGGCAAGAACTCTATGCTTCCTGTGCATCTATCTCAATACTAATGTCCTGAAAATATGGCAGCAACCCAGGCAGGGAAACAGAGATTGTGTAAGGTGGGAGTTTCGCTTTTTATGAGATGCACCAACGCCGCTTCACGAATTTATTCCGTGAAGCGGCGTTGGTAGTTGGAAACAAGTAAAATCAGTGGCCTTGACTTTTATGGCAGAACACTGAGGTTGTACACTTTGCCTTGGAAGGAGGAACCGAGAACCTGCAGAGGCAGGATAAAGGTAGAACGCAGTCCTTTGGTCCGAGGTGCAAAGTTTTCATCCGGATTGCGGAAGCTTTTAAGCACCATGGTGCCGGCAGGCTGGCCGTCAATCAGGAGCTGGGTCTTCTCCGGCTCTCCGATGAGTTCCAGTTTGACTTTTTTCCCGACGGGTAATTTGGCCCCGAAGGAAAATTCCAGGGAATCATCACGTCTGAAACCGATGGTGCCGTCTTTCATGACAGCCAGTAACTCGCCTTCCGGAGCGGATAACAGGACTTGTTCCTTGCCTTGCGGAGCAGAGGCCAGCTCAAGCTCCATGGTAAGGTGGTAATTGGGGCCGAGAGAGGGTCGGGCTAGTTTTTGGGGTAATTTCCCGGGAGTAATGGAGAACGGTTGTGCGTTCTTCCATTTATAGAGTGGATTGGTACGGGGAGCATTTCCGATGGCAGACACAAGTTCCCGATGCTGTTCGAAAGAGTCCGGAGTTTTGGCTTTTCCCCACATCTTTTGGCTGAGTACATCAATGGAACCGGAAATCGTGTTCCAGATATCATAGGGGGCATATCCCGAATGCTTCAGATCTGTTTCATCATTCCAGATGGCAAAGGTGGAACCGATAAGCTGAGGGTGGCCGGAGGGCAGTGTTTCATTACCGATGCGATTGGGAATCCAGTTTTCGTAGATTCCCTTGTGGTTTCTGTCCATGCGGTAATAGTTGGCGTAGGGGACGATGTAGAGTGCGCCGTCGTTGGTATTAATAACGTTGTAACCGAGGTTGACTGCTTCCCATGCCTTCATCCATCCCGCACTCCAGAGGTTCATTTGAACGCCCTTGACTACGACGGGCGTCTTGCCGGGTTTGGCGCTGAGGCTTCCCCAGATACGCGGGGTATAACCGCGCTTGAGAGCATGATTGAGCACGAAATCGGCGAAGTGGCGGTAGTCTTCCTTGTCTCCGTAGAATTCGTCTGCTCCTACGTGTACTACATCGCACCCGGCAAACACCGGACGTCCCAGTTTGGGATCTTTCATCAAATACTCGTCAAATACCTTGCCTACAAAATCGAGAGTCTCCGGATTGGCTGCATCCAACATCTCGCAGCGGCGCTTTTCATGGTTCATAGGGCCTTTGTAAATGAGATCCGGACGCACCCGTGTGAAGGAGAGGGCGTGTCCGGGAGTATCGAATTCCGGTACGATATGGACGCCGTGCCGCTTGGCGTAAGCAATCAGCTCTGCGAAATCCTTTTTGGTGTAGAACAGGTCTTTTGCCGTGAGGGGCGTTCCGTCTTTCCCTTTCATATTGGATTCCAGACGAAAGGCGGAGTAGCTTTCCTTGAATGGATCAAGTCCCTTGTCTACGTATTGTTCATGAAAGATGTAGTTGTTGTTGATGACCAGGTGAAGATCGTTCATCTTGTACCAGGACATGGTGCGGATTACTTCCTTGATATAGCTGAGAGGGTAGGGAGTGCGAGCTATATCAAGCATGAATCCGCGTACCTGGTACCGGGGGAAATCCACGGCTTCGCCACAAGGCACGCTTTCAGGATTCTGGCGTAGCATTTGCAGAAGAGTGCGTGTTCCCCAGTACAGACCGGTTATGGAAACCGCTTCAATACGGATACCGTTGGCAGTTATAAAAAGTTTATAGCCTTCCTGGCCGATATTGCTTCCTTTCAACAGGGAAAAAGAAATGTCCGCTTTGGATCCTGGGGAAACGAGCTTGACCTTACGGCCCAGCACGTCTTCCATATCGGCTGCAACAAGTTTCGAAAACTCATTTTCCCGGCAGGCGATGGTGATGGTATCGCCCGGTTTATATTCTCCCTGGCCTCCCTTCCATTGCAAAATCTCCGGAATGACATGGGGTTTGGGGTTGCCCTGTTCGGCTTCAGGGGCCTTGAGTATGATTTCATAGTCTTTGCTGATGGCCTCTTTGCCGTCCTTGGTTACTTTGAAGCTGATATTGACCGGTGTATCTGAAATGACGGGTGATATATCACCCTTGCTGTTAATGATTTGCTCATAGTCAGCTCCCAAAATTTTAATCTGGGCACCGGGAGCTACTGGCATAGGAAATCGCTTTGTTCCGGCTTTGATCTGCGGAATGGAAAGAGTATCTGCAATTTGCTGAACATCCTGTCCCATTAGCGGAGAAACGGCCCATGCGGCAAGCATGATGATGAATATGTTTTTTTTCATTTTTTTGTGTCGTTTCAGAGGAGAGAAAGATCCGTTTTGTTTTTTAATTACGCGATGTTAATGTATTTCTTACATAGAAAGCAACTAAAAGTTCATCCAGTATCCGTTACGGTAGAGGGCTTCCTGGTTGACCGTCGTGTCCGGTATTTCCTCAATGCCGTCAAACGGTTCAGTCCCTTTTTTGTCCTAAGATTGATGATTTAAGCGCACTAAACGATGAATTCTTAATGTAGAAGAGTCTGTCGGAATGCAAGGCATGCCATGTTGTTTTTGGGATCTCCAAGGGAGCAAAACGACTTGCTGTTTTTATTGACCTGTCTCGCTTTTTTTCTATATTGATAATAAGTCATGGTGAATTTCAAATTCCTTATATTAGCCTGTTGCGCTTTGGTTGCCGCTTTCCCTGGGGAGTCAGCTCCGGAGAAGGTAGCTACGTTGGAATCTCAATTTATCGGACGGTGTGCTTCCGTCTGTGCCCGGGCGGATGCAGACCATGTACGCAAACTGCAGGCCCTTCAGGAGAAGTATGTAGCTCTTGGAATGATGGATCGGGCGGTTAAGATTAAGGAACTGCTTGATAAACGGACGGCAGATCCTATCAATCCCGTTTATTGGAATGTGGCTGCCGGTCCCGGCTTTTTCGGCGGAGACTGGGTGGAGCATCATAATAACCGCTTACATAGGCTCGGTTCTGACCGGATGCATTATGATTATTGGGCATGGTCTTCCGATGTGCGTCCGGATTTTGGGTTGGATCCTTTCTTGTCGGTGGGCGATATTCTGGTCTCTGAAAAGGGATCGTGTGTTTGGATCAGGTTTGAAACGGATCGCTCGGTCATGTTCGGGAATGATCGGATTACCCGCTTGAATCGCAAAGCGGGTTCGGTGTCTCCCGAGGCGATGCTGGGAGACATGGCTGATATAGACGGTTTGCTGTCATCCCATTATTCCATTTGCACCCGTCTGTGCGCTCCATTGGCCTCCAAATTCACTCAGTTATTGCAAAAGATGCAGAAGGAACTTGCGGTCCGGGGGGATATCGACGGAGCTATGGAACTTTCCCGGTATATGGAGAATTTGCCGAAGACGAATCGATATATGGCTTATGTCCCGGCTCTTTCCGATGCGGAAAGGTTTCGTAAAACTTTCCCAGGTGTATGGAGGGAAACAACCAGCGATTGGTATTACAAACTGGATAACAGGGGAAATATGGTGGCATATACTAAGGACGGAAAGACGCAATTGACGTTGACTTTGGATGGCGTATCTCCCCATGGCAACGTGTTTCGGGTTCGGTCGAACCTGTATGAACCTGTCCGTTATATTGCCCGTGTAGGGAACAAGATGTATATGTTCGAGCCTAACAATACCTTCTGGCAGAGAATTGCCATGTATTCCGCTTCCTGATTACCGATTGTGTTCATTGGATAATGAAATCGACATCATGAAATCCTTCCTGTTTCTTTTCATGTTGCTGTTTTGCTTTTGTTGTGCCTCCCGAGGCGCTGAAGGGGATGTCCCTTCGTCCGCTTCTCGGTTGTCGGAATCGTTCAATCGGGAATATGATGAAGTGGGAGCCAGGATTACTGCCGATTATCGGGCGAAACTCCAGGCTTTGCTTCAGAAGTGCATAGCGATGTCGGATATCGACTTGGTTCGCCAGATCAAGGATGAATTGGAGAATACCGCAAAGGATCCCCATTTTTTGATGAAGGCTTCAGCGTGTGCTTTTACAGGGCGATGGAACGAAGAGCGGCTGAATATCAAACACTGGGTGGATGCGGAGGGAACTCATTACCAGATTCGAGGGAACGGACAGGAAATGACGACGAACGAGTCTGTGGATACCGCCAAATCATCGTCTGAAATTCTCGTTTTTACGGGAAATTATCGCCGGGTGTGGCTGTTGTACGGGGATCAGTCCGTCGCTCAATTTTGCGGGAATAGCTTTTCCACTCTACAACGGATTGAAGATGAAAATGAAAGACAGAAATCCAGAGGAATGGAAGAAACCAGTCCGTTGACCTCTCTTCGTTGCGAATATGTGGGAAAATACAACCGCCAGTGTGTTCCCTTGCAGGAAAAATACATTCAAGATCTGTTACAGATACAGGAAAAAGAGTCGCAGGCGGGCCATGGCGATCAAGCCTTGAAGCTTCATACATATATTGAATCGCTGAAAAAGGCTTGGGGCATTCGTTTCGAAGGGGCAGGGAAGCCCGGTTTCTCGTGGCCGGACAAACGTTTGCTTGGTACGTGGAAAGAAAAGAGCGGTTGGTCCTATCAATTTGACAATAAAGGGAACCTGGTGGTCAAAAATGCCCAGGACAAGTATGTCAGAGCATATGCCTACCAAAAATCAAGTCCTGCCGGGGACTTGCATTTTTTCCAGCACCGGGTAATGGGAACGCTCATTGCCGGGGTTGCGGATGGCAATGTGCACATGTTTACTCCCGGTGCGTCTGGCTGGCATGCAACGGCAACGAAATGTTTGGATTAAAGTGAGTAGGATGGAATGTTTTTCTTGAAATGTGCTGTAAAAAATTCATATTTCTTGAGTTACGTCAACATTTAAATAACATTTTCCTTTAATTTTTGCAGTTACTCCAGCCAGTGTCAAATTTTTTTCTTTAACTTTCATCATAAATCTACAACCTTCAAATGTAAGAGCAGAAAAAGATCAAGTCCATGCCCCTGATAATTCGAATAACTCATAAGGATCCAATTGAGTACCGACATGGTACTGAGGGCCACAGTTAATATTACCGGAAAAGGCAGGATCCCAATTTGCAGATGTATTCCATACGGTTGCAGTAAGTTCGCCTGTAGCTGTACCAATCCATTTCCAGGTGGCAGCCTGAACAGTCGAATAGCAGGCCCCAAGCGAGGATGGAAGGATGAGAGAGAGTCGTAATCTCGTAGATTTAGGGAGTAATACGAATTTCTATCCCTCTATCAGATTTTTCAAATTCGTTCGTTTTTCCTGTTGAAATAAAAAATTTCCACATGATTGACCAATTTCAAAAAAACACTTATATTCAGTGACTAATAAAATCGTCCAAAGAGCAAAAAACAAGAGCGCCCTTCCTGTGAAGAAAGGACAGCTCAGTAAAAAAGATCTCTTGATGACTCTTACGGCTGATTCTTGAGCGACTGAATCGCCAATCCGTGGTCAGGCGATATCCTCAGTATTCACTTGGAAAGAGTTGAACCAAGATTATACGTTTGATTACTCTTCCCTTTTGCCTTTCCCATTCCCGCCTCCATGAGCTTTTTGAGTTCCTCCAGGTGCGAATTGTACACCTCGCGGGGAAAAGTTTTGTGTTTGTTGCAAATAGAGGCTGCCATTCCGACAACTTCGCCCATCATGGCGGTTGTTCTCATTACGCGAACAGTTCCGAGGGCAACGTGGGTAACGCTGATATTGCGGCCTGCCATGAAGAGGTTTTTCACATTTCTGGAATAGAAACAGCGATAAGGAATCGGATAATAGTGAATCACGGCATGCTTTGCCACCGATTTGAAGGCAGAAAAGGGAAATTTTTTCAGATTGTTTGTATCAGGATAGTGCAAGTCAACGCTCCAGGAAGAGGAAGCAGTCCCGTCCGGATAGGGTACCCGCTTTGTCAAATCGTTTTCTGTCAGAATGATATCGCCCAGAAGGCGGCGGGATTCCCGTTTCCCGGCCACATAGGCTACCCAGGAGAGATCACGGTTCCTGTAGGCTTCCTTGTTGCTGAAGTCATTTTTCAGGAACGACCAGTTGGAATAGACGATCATCAGCCCGTAGTCACGGATTTGCTCCGCATCCTGCAACTGATCCATGTTCATCCCGGTTTCCCAATTCCATTCGCCCATCGTCACCTTCTCGGCATTGTCTTCATTCACATCAACTCCGTATGAAAAACGCGGGAACTCAACTGTTCCCTTACCCGTTGTGGAATACCACTGCACGGAGGTACCCATCGTCATCTTGTCCGCTTTGGAGGGAGCGGTAACTTCCTTGAACTCATTTTCTCCTTCGCGTCCCGTACGGTAATCCGCGCCCGCGAGATATCCGACAGTGCCATCGCCGGTGCAATCGGCGAAAAGTGGAGCCAGGAAACGTATCTTTTCTCCGGTTTCAATGTGCTGAGCCGTCACGGAAGTAATGACGCCGCCTTCGGTAGAGGCCTGATTGACGCGGCAGGAGGGGAAGAGAGTCACATTTTTTTCCTGCTCGATCCACTTCTGCTTCTTTTCGTCCTCATAATATTCAGCCGGTTTGGCATTGCCTGCCCTCATGGGAGCAAATTCACGGATCATGTTCCCCAGACGAGGGTATTGCCCGATTTCGATACGACCTCCAAGATGAACCCTGACTTCCGAGCTGTTATTCCCTCCGAGGACGGGTCTATCGTTGATCAAGGCGGTTTTCAGACCCAGCCTTGCTGCCGAAACGGCCGCACACATGCCTGCCAAACCACCACCACACACGACAAAGTCGAAGCGTTCCTCCTTCTTCAGGGCTCCAACACCCAACGCCTTGCGGAAATTCGCCAGTTCATCGGCAGATTCCGGCGGAGCTTCATCACTATCGGTAAAGAACAAGGCATCGCAACGGCCATCAAAACCCGTCATATCCTTCAGCACGATTTTGACACGAGGGTTATTAATCTTGATCTGACCGACCTTTTGCCACATCCAGTCATCTCCTGTCATGCCCAATGTAGCTTGTACTGGTTTCCCCTCCACAGAAACGGTAAATTTTCCAGGCCCTTCCCCTTTGTACCAGGGTGAAGTCCAATTATAGGTACGCACATACAATGTATAGTTTCCCGTTGTGGGGAACTGGGCATAAGTCGTCGCATCAGCGACGGGTTTTCCCAGACCGTGTGCCAGCAGATAGGGAGATCCCATGATGTCCATGAACTGTTGATCCACTTTCCAACCGCCTTTGTCAGAAAAGCTTTCCGCTTCAACAAGAACACTCGCCCCACTGGCAAGTCCATGAATGGTAAAGGCAAATAGGATCAGTAATCGTTTCATCTTCATTGTCATCTATTTTAAATACTGAATAGAGAATTAGATTTTATCAGTTAATAATGCGTTAATATTTTACCGGAACAAGATTAGAGTCCGCCTTCCCCACGCGGGAAAGACGGACTCCTGTTTTTCTTGTCTTCCGACTTCCTATCAGAAGTTGTACCGGTAACCCAGCGAGCCGC
>ENA-ORNB01000103-ORNB01000103.1-human-gut-metagenome-genome-assembly--contig:-NODE-103-length-102389-cov-7.509596_pt1 | contig 102389 bp, 82 predicted proteins | sample MGYA00242112_ERZ509016 | MGnify/ENA primary metagenome ERZ509016 (study PRJEB26280, sample SAMEA2338705) | human gut metagenome | biome: human gut; feature: human-associated habitat; material: faeces...
AGGACCCCATCCTTAAAAGGGATGTGCTCTACCTGCTGAGCTAGCGAATCATCCTATGCGTTACCTCTGTAATGCGGGTGCAAAGGTAGGGCTTTTTTTTATATATGCAATAGTTAATGCAAGTTTTTTATTCTTTTGGGGGTGTTTTTTTCTTTTGAACCTTTGATAACTCATGCTTCTCTACGAGAGACTGGTCTTCCTCCATAAGTATAAAACGTTTGTAATAAGAAAGAAAGAGGGTTGTCAGGGGGAGAGCGATGATTAAGCCGATAAAACCTAATAAAGTTCCCCAAATGGATAAAGAAAGAAGGATGATGGCAGGATTCAGACCCATTGCCTTTCCCATAATACGGGGAGTGAGATACAAGTCTTGTATACACTGCACGACGCAAAGGACAAGAATTCCCGATCCGAAGATCAGCCAAAAGTTTTCCCCGGTCTCCGCAGCTTTGAGGAGACTCAGCAAGATCATCGGGATAATGCCGATCGTTTGCATATAAGGAATGAGGTTGAGGAGACCGATGAATAGCCCCAGGATAACAGCTAGCGGGAAGCCGACGATCTTAAATCCGATGGCGAAGAGGATACCGACGCATAAAGCAATCAACGACTGCCCGCGGAAATAGCGGTTCATGCTGTATTCGACATCGTCGGCCAGCCCTTGGACAAAAGGACGGTAACGTTCGGGGATCAGGCGGATCCAGCCGTTGACAATCCGTTCGTAATCCAGCAGGATAAAGATGAAGTAGAGGAAGATTACAAACACGATCGTGATACTGAACAGGATGGAGAAAGTATTGGTCAGCACGATCCACATTTTGGGAGCGATCTGTTTGACCGCCTTTTCTATGTTCTCTTTGCTCAGGAGCTGTGCCAACTGGTCCGGATCGATATTTTTTTCCAGGTATTCCGCCCATGACTGCGGTATCATCGGGATATGCCCGTAGCCCCTGTTATGTTCCTGCATCAGTTCCAAAGTCCGGTTGACCTCTTGGGTGACAGAAGGGACGATTACGACGCCCACCAACGAAATCACCATAAGGGTGGACACGAGAACGGCCAGGATAGACAGCAAACGGCTTTTTAGTTTGACTTTATACTGGAAGAACTTGACGAACGGTTGCATCATATAAGCCAGCAGCCAGGCAATCAGGAAAGGTAACAAAGCATTTCGCAGGACGGCGATCAGATAGATGACGCCGCTGATAACAGCCAGGCCGAACAGAATACGTGCCACCCTGTCGAATGTGAACGGTTTATCAAACAATGGGTTCATATTAAATTCTTATCTTTGTGGACAAAGATAAAATAAAGTTGAATAGAAAGGATGATACGAAACAAAATAGTACCGCTTTGCCTGCTGATTTGCTTCCATTTGCTTGCCGGTGCACAGACTCCCGCTCCTGTTAAACGGTTATTGCAGGCCCCTTATATGCGGGGAGCCTCTTTTTCTCTGGTTGTAAAAGATGTGCAGGATGGAAGAACAGTCTACAGTTATGATACGGAACGGCTGCAATCGCCCGCTTCGGTATTGAAAACGGTTGCCACGGCGACAGCACTCGAGCTTTTGGGAGAAGACTACCGTTATCCGACCATGCTGGAATATGACGGAATACTGGAAAATGGTACGTTGAAGGGGAACCTCTATATAAAAGGCAGTGGCGATCCCTCCCTGGGCTCTTCGCATTTCGCACCAGGACAGAACAAGTTCCTGACCACCTGGATAGCCGCTTTGCAGAAGGCCGGCATCAGGCATATAACAGGATCGGTCATATCGGACGAAAGCATCTTCGATACCGAAGGCGCTTCTATCAAATGGCTCCGGGAAGATATGGGAAACTATTATGCCCCCGGAAGTTACGGTCTTTCCATCTTCGATAACATGTATAAGTTATCGTTGCAAACAGGGCTTGCCGGGACGCGACCTACCTTGAAGGGGACGGAACCGGATATTCCCTTTATCCGATTTAAGAACTACCTGGAAACTGCTCCGGTTGCTTCGGACAGTGCCTATATTATTGGTGCTCCACTCGAGGACGTGCGCTACCTGTATGGTGTCCTGCCGGCAAACCGGGAGACGTATGTCTTGAAAGGAGATATCCCCGATCCTGCTTTGTACCTGGCACACTATCTGACGGATCAGCTTCAGCGGAAGGGCATACGGGTGGACGGGGCTCCTTCCTGCCACCGTATCGAGACGGAGGAAAACCGATGGAAGAAGGGGGAACGGAAAGAGATTGTCACGACCTATTCGCCCACCCTGCGGGAGATCGCAAGCGTGTGCAACCATGTCAGCCATAACCTCTATGCGGATGCTTTGGTCAAAACGGTCGGATTGCAATATAAACCGCGCAGGAACGAAGTGATCTCTTCGTTCGGTCGCGGCGTGCGGGTAGTGAAAGATTATTGGGAGAAAAAAGGTCTGGATGTCTTCCCGCTCCGGATGAACGACGGTAGCGGCCTGGCTCCGGCAGATAAGGTGTCGGCCGGGTTTATGGGAGAACTGCTGGTCTATATGGCGACGGAGTCTGCCGTCTCGGATGCTTTCCTGTCTTCTTTACCGCAAGCCGGGATAGAAGGATCGGTGCGCAATTTCCTGAAAGGATCGAAGTTGCAGGGAAAAGCCCGCCTGAAAAGTGGAGGTATTACGGGTGTTAGAAGTTATGCCGGCTATATTACGAAAGATGGAAAGACGTATGCGGTAGCCGTTTTCTCGAATAACTATTCTTGTTCTATGAGTCGGATGACGGGGGCGTTGGAAAGGCTGCTGTTGCAACTTTTGTAACTGGCGGTTGACAATTTCTCTATAAGGAAACTGGCGTTCCCTGCTAAGGAAATTCTCGTTCCCCGCAGGGGAAACTCCCGTTTCCTGCCGGGGGAAACTTGAAAAGGCTAACTATTAATTGAAATTAAGTGCCCGTTGTGCCAGAAACTCGACAAGCCTTGGTTTGTAGTTGTCGGAGATCGGGATATGCTCTTTGCCGAACACGATCCGGTTCCGTTCGATCACCTTGATCTTTTCCGGCTGTACGATAAAGGAACGGTGTACGCGGATAAAACGGCTTGTCGGCAATATCTCTTCCAGCGATTTCATGCTCATCAGCGAAAGGATGGGATGCGGTTCATCCTCGATAAAGATCTTGACATAGTCTTTCAGCCCTTCGATGTAGAGTATCTTGCGCAGTTCGATCTGTACCTGTTTATATTCAGTCTTGATGAAGATCGACTCGATCTCTGTTGCAGGTACTTGCATATGCTCGTACCATTGTAACGCCTTGTTGGCCGCCTTGAGGAAGTCCGGGTAACTGATCGGTTTCAGCAGATAGTCAAGAGCGTTCACTTTGTAGCTGTCGAGAGCATACTGTTCGAAAGCCGTCGTAAAGATGATGCGGGTGTCTGCCTCCAGTATCTGCGAGAATTCCATGCCGCTCAACTCAGGCATCTGGATATCGAGGAAAAGCAGCTCCACTGGCTGGGCGCTCAATATAGGCAATGCCTCGAGGGCACTGCTGAACTTACCCGCCAGGCGGAGGAACGGAGTCTTGTTTACATAACTTTCCAGCAGACTGATAGCCAGTGGCTCGTCATCGATGATTGCACACGTTAACGTCATAATTTCTTGCTTTTATGTACTTATAAATCCTTATGCCTGCAACTCTAACAGGCAGACATATTCGTCCCCCTTTTGCCCGTAAGTAAAAATATGATGAGACGGATACAATAATTCCAGCCGTCGGCTGAGGTTTTGAAGCCCTATACCGGAACCGCTCTTGTCCTGCCCATTATCTTTCGGAAAGTGGCTGTTGCGGATGGAGCAGACGATCCGTGTTCCTTCCTGGTGAATCTTCAGGTCGATAAAAGAGGGTTTGTTGTGACTTACCCCATGCTTGAAAGCGTTCTCGATCAGGGAGATGAAGAGGAGAGGTGCCACCAGAGTTTCAGGCGTGACAGCCGATATGTCGGTAGTCAGTTTCACATGTTCCGGCAGGCGGATACGCATCAGTTCCACATAGTTTCGTATAAAGTCGAGTTCCTTCTCCAACGGAACCATCGGCTGGCTGCTGTCGTAGAGCACGTAGCGGAGCAGGCGGCTCAGGTCGTGCACGGCCTCTTGTGCCCTCTCCGGGCTGAAAGCGATCAGACTGTAGATGTTATTCAACGTGTTGAAGAGAAAATGCGGGTTCAACTGGCTCTTCAGGTTCTGCAATTCCGCTTCGGCACGGCTTTTCTCCAACTCCCGGCGCGACGATTCCATCTGATACCAGCTTCCGGTCATCTTGATGGCGACGCTTAGCCCTGCCACCAGCATATACAGCATGGCGTTCACCGTAAAAAAGCCGACTATCTCCTGCCATTCCCTTTCCGGTCTCGGATGTTCCCATTCGGGGTGCGGGAGCAGTTCGAACATCAGATGGACGGCTCCCATTGCAGCGGCGATCAGTACGACATTGCATAGCAAGAATTTCCAGGGATGCTTCGAGAACAGGAAATGGTCGATCAGCACAAAATAGTTGGCATAGAATACGAGCACGAACGACAACGGGACGATCATGGAGCGTATATAGCTCAGAACTGTCACCGTCTGCGACTCGCGTCCGGTGAAGAAGAATGGCAGCCCGAAGAGAATCGCCCAGGCTGCAATATGAATCAGTTTCCCCATCCCCTTAAAGGGGGGAGCCGGTAGTGTCTGCATTGTCTCTGTTGTTTCCATTTCTGCAAAGATAATGTTTTATTCATACCGTATGGCCTCTATCGGGTCGAGCTGTGCCGCCTTTTTGGCCGGATACCATCCGAAGAATACACCGGTGACAGTACATACGGCAAACGACAGGATGACGCTCCAAGGCTGGATGAAGATCGGAAAGTGGGCGACCCCGTTCACGACAAGGGCCGCGCCCACTCCAAAGACTACACCTATCAGACCACCTGTCACACTGATCAGGATGGACTCGATCAGGAACTGTGCCAGGATGTCTATGCCTTTTGCCCCGATACTCATGCGGAGGCCGATCTCACGTGTACGCTCGGTTACGCTGACGTACATGATGTTCATAATCCCTATACCGCCTACGAGCAGCGAAATACCCGCCACAGCCGCCAACAGCACGGTCATCATATCCGTAGTGCTTGTCAACATCGTGCTCAACTCCTGCTGGCTACGGATGGTAAAATCATCATCGTCGCTTTCCTTCAACTTATGGTTGCGGCGGAGTATTTCGGTAATCTCGTCGATGGCCTGGTCGGTGTATTCCTCTTTGAGGGCCGAACAGGTAATGCCTTGCAGATGGGTGATGGCCAGGACCTTTTTCTGAATAGTTGTGTATGGAGCTAAGATTAGGTCGTCCTGGTCCATTCCCATGCTGTTGTATCCTTTGCTTTCCAGCACGCCTACAATGCGGAAAGGTAATTTCTGAAAACGTATGACCTTGCCTACCGGGTTGCCGCCGTCAGGGAAAAGGTTGTCGACGACGGTTTTGCCGACCACGCATACTTTGGCAGCCGTCTGGATATCCTGTTCGGTGAACATGTCACCGTCCTCGACTTTGTAGCGTCGTATTTCCAGGTAGTCGGGACTGATGCCGTAGACTGTGGTTGGGGCGTTGTTGGCACCGTAGATCGCCTGTCCGCTACTGTTGACGGAAGGAGAGACGGCTGAGACAAAGCGTGTTTCATCCACAATGTTTTCGTAATCTTGCAGCTTCAGGGTTTCCATCGCGGAGGCATCCTGCCGGACACCTCCACGCACGTCGGCCCCCGGATGTATCATGATCATGTTGGAACCCATCTCGCTGATCTGTGCCTGGATGCTTCGCTTCGAGCCTTGTCCGATGGCAAGCATCGTGATTACGGAGGCTACGCCGATAATGATCCCCAGCATTGTGAGGAAGCCGCGCAACTTGTTGTTGGCGAGTGCCCGGACGGCTATTTTTATTAGGTTTGTTCCGTTCATTGTAAATAATGTGCGAATGTGAATAGTTATTAATCTTCATTCTTTGGCAACTGTGCCAATGCTTCCGCTGCGTTCAGGATATTCTTGTTGACTGTATCGGAGGTGACATGTCCGTCGCGCAACGTGATGTTGCGGCTGCTGTACTGGGCGATCTCCGGGTTGTGAGTCACGAATATGATGGTACGTCCCTCGGCATGCAGTTTTTGAAAAAGGACCAGTATCTCGAAGGAGGTACGGGTATCGAGATTTCCGGTCGCTTCATCAGCGAGGATGACGGCGGGATCATTTACCAGTGCCCGGGCGATGGCGACGCGTTGCATCTGTCCGCCGGACATCTGGTTGCTCTTATGCATCAGCCGGTCGCCCAGACCGACGGCAACCAGCGATTCGACAGCTTTCTTATGGCGGTCGGCTGCACTGTAGGATGGGTTGTACATCAAGGGTAGCTCTACGTTCTCGACTGCTGTCGTTTTAGGCAGCAGATTGTAATTCTGGAAGACGAATCCGATCTTGCGGTTGCGCAGGGTGGCACGAGCATTTTTGCCCATTGTGCGGACCGATGTGCCGTCGAGGTAATATTCCCCGCTCGTCGGTGTATCCAGGCAACCCAACGTGTTCAGCAGGGTGCTCTTGCCGGAACCGGATGTCCCCATGATGGTGACAAATTCTCCTTCGTATATTGTGAAGGAGACGCCACGCAAGGCGTGGACTGTTTCGTCTCCGACCTTAAAGTCGCGCTTGATGTTATCTAATTTGATTATCTCTTTCATATTGTTGTACTCCTTGTTTGGGAGGGCAGGTTGGGAGCCTGTTCCTACTTGGCATTCTTTTTATTCTTGTTGCTTCCCGGAGGGCCTGGCATGAACGGGCTTCTTTCCGTTTCGGCTTCGGCGACTGGGGCTGCGAAGGAGGCTTCGAGATAGACAACCAACTCTTCGCCTTCGTTCAGGCCGTCGGTTATCTCGATCATGTTTCCGCTGGTGGAACCTACGGAAACGGCTTTCGGTTTCAACTCCTGTCCGTTCTTGATCCATACGAGACGTTTCCCGGCAGGGGCTTCTATGCCGGCTTCGGAGATGATGTATCCCTGTTGCGTCAACATTGGTGCATCTGGCACGAAGCGGAGCGACTTGGTCGGGACTGTCAGCACGTTATCGCGTTCCAGCGTGAAGATCGTTACGTTGGCTGTCAGGCGTGGCTTCAATTTCAGGTCGGGATTGTCGGCTGATATCACTACTTCATAAGTAACGACTGTTGAGGTCGAAGTGGAAGAAGAGCTGCTGGTGCTTTCGCTGTCGCCGAGGCGGATTTGCATGACTGTGCCTTCGAATACGTCGTTCGGATAGGCGTCGACGGTGAAGGAGACGCGTTGCCCGTTTTCTACGTTGCCTATATCAGCTTCGTCTACGTCTGCGATCACCTGCATCTTGGTTAGGTCGGCCGCGATGGTGAACAGGGTCGGGGTTTCGAAACCGGCGGCCACGGTCTGTCCTTCTTCAACGGCACGGTTGATCACGACACCATCGATCGGGCTGGTGATAGTTGCATATTCGAGGTTACGGTTCACTTTGACCATTGCCGCCTGGTTCTGTTCGTAGGCGGCTTTTGCCTTCTCGTAGTTGTATGTGGACGTTTCATAGTCCGAGTCGCTGATCAGTTTCTTTTCGAAGAGGATCTTGTTGCGGGCATAATTTTTCTGCTGGTACTCGTATTCGCTTTTGCTGCTTGCCAGCTGTGCCTCGGCGGATGCGAGTTCGGCTTTCAGGTTGACCTTGTCCATTTCGGCGATCAACTGCCCTGCTTTGACTACGTCGTTGTAGTCTGCATACAACTTGTCGATGATGCCGGATACCTGCGTACCGACTTCACCTTCCGTTACCGGCTCGACTGTTCCGGTTGCCGTTACCGTGTTCGAGATGGAACTGCGGCCCACTTTGGCGGTTTCGAGTCGGATGCCGCCTTTCGATGTTTTGCCTGTGAAGAACCAGATGCCTCCGGCTACGACCAGTACACCTACTATACCGATAATTAGTTTCTTCTTGTTCATATTTTTATCTGTTTTTATTTCTTTTTTGATAACGGTTCCTTTTGCAAGGTCCCTGCCGGAGTGAATCGAAGCAGGGACCGAAACAAAAAGAGAGTGAATATATTCATTAGTGTTTCACTCGAATCGTGTTTTAGAATAAATTGATCTCTTCTCCCTGGTAGAAGCGCAATAAGCCTGCGTTCAGTATGGCCGTATATTTGGCCTGGAGTGTTTCCTGCTGTGCGCTTAACAGGTTATTTTTTTCTGTGAGCAACTCTACTGTATTTTTCATGCCGACGTTAAACTGTTCGCTGACGAGAGAGTAACTGGTTTCCGTACTCTTCAACTTCTGTGAAGCTGCCACGTATTGCTGCTGTGCACTGTTGGCAGCCAACCAGAGGTTTTCGATAGTCTTGTAGAGTGTCTTCTGGTTGTCCAGCAGGTCCAGCTGGCTGGTCTGCTTTTGCAACTTAGCCTTGTTGATGGAACTTTTTGTCTGCCGCTTGTCGAAGATGGGGATGCTGAGAGTCAGTCCCAGCGAGTTGTTCCAGTTCCGCTTGACCTGTTCGCTGAAACTGAAGTCGCTGCCGTTGGCATTCGTGCTTCCGATGCCTGCGCTGAGGCTTAAGGTCGGGAGGTAGCCTGCACGTGCCATCTTGATGCTCAGGTCCGAGGTTTCTACGTTCAGCTTTCCTGCTTCTATTTCGGGACGGAGGCTGAGGGCGGTGTTGTAGACATCATCTTTTGAGGGGAGTGGAGTCAGGACGTTGCTGTCATCCAACTGTGGCAGGTAGAGATTCATCTCGATGTCTCCGTCGAGTTCCAATAGCTGCTTCAGTTGCAATTTGTAATCCTGCAAGGTCGCTTCGGAAGTCACTAACTGGTAGTTGTCGCTGCTGACTTGTGCTTCCAATTGGGCGAGGTCGCTCGAAGCAATGCTCCCGACGTTGAACAGTACCTGTCCCCGTTCGTATTGTTTCCGGCTTACTTCCAGTGTCGACCGGTTCACCTCGACGGCTTCGGCGGAATAGAGGATCTGCACATACAGTTGGGTGATATTCTCTTCGATCGAGTTTTCGCTTTCGTCCACGTTCAGCTCGGCGATGCGGTTGTTCAGCTTTTGCTGCTTGACGGTGTTCACCCGCTTGCTGCCGTTATACACGGTCCAGTTGGCATCGATGCCATAGCTACCGTTGTACGAAGTCTTGCTTTCGCTTGTCGTGATGTTATCGCCGCTGATGATGGTGCCGCTTGCACTGTTCGGGCGGTTAACGATTCGCTGGCTGATGTTTCCGCTCAGGGAGGGCAGGAAATCCGCCTTGGCTGTCTTTACGTCTTCTTGGGCACTTTCGGCACTGATACGGTTTCGCTGTATGGTGATGTTATGCTCCAGCGCATAATCGATGCAATCGCGAAGCGTCCATTGCTTGGGTGCGTTTCCCTCTGCTTTCATCCCGGCGGGCAGGAGGAGCAGACAGGAGAGGAGTATGGAAGAAATCTGTTTCATGATGCTTTCGTTTTATAACCTGACAATCTTTTTACCTTTTTACGAAAGCAAAACTACAACGAGATGAAAACCTGCACAATCAGATTAGAAAAAGAGGTGTGTTTCCTCGACAAAGGAGGAATTTCTATCGATGAAAGGGGTGTCAATAAAAGACAATTCCGGCAATCCCTGCCAGGATGATCATCAGGATCGGATTGATCTTGAACTTCCAGGTGAGGATGAATGCGCTTCCGAAGATCAGGAAGCTTTTATAGTCGATGAAGTTCTCGCTGTTCATCAACAGCAGGGCGGCGGCGGCAATCAAGCCGACTGTAGCCGGACGAAGGCCGTAGAACGCGGCTGCTACATATTTGTTGTTCCTGAATTTGGCAAAGGCGTATGAGATAGCCAGCACTAACAGGAAAGAGGGCAGGCAGACGGCAAATGTCGTCAGGCAGGAGCCTAATATGGCCATCGCGGGCGAATAGCCGGCGTTGTGGATGGCTGTATAACCGATATAAGTTGCACTGTTGATCCCGATCGGGCCGGGTGTCATCTGTGAGATTGCGACGATATCTGTAAATTCCTGTGATGAGATCCATCCGTAGCGGTCCACCACGTCTGCCTGTATCAAGGAGAGCATTGCATAGCCACCACCGAAACCGAATATTCCAATTTTCAGATATACATAAAATAATTGCAACCAGATCATATTAGTCTTTCTTTATTTTCAGTCCGTAAACAAGTCCTCCTATGATGGCAGCCAGAATAATCCACACAGGAGACAATCCTCCCTGCCAGATCAGCAATGCGACAGCGATAGGGATAATCAACTCTTTGTAACTCATCTTGATCGAACGTGCCGTTGTCAGACAAGGTACGGCAATCAGGGCAACGACCGCCGGACGCAATCCTTTGAATGCTTTCTCTACCCATACGTTGTCTTGGATATGGGTGAAGAACAAGGCGATCGCCAATATAATAATAAAAGAGGGAAGGATGCTTCCCAAAGCGCAAACAACGCCACCCGGCACTTTTTTTAGCTTATATCCTACAAAAATAGAGATGTTCACGGCAAAAATGCCGGGCAAAGATTGGGCTACGGAGAAGAGGTCGATAAAATCTTCTTTCGAAAGCCATCCTTTATCTACCACTTCCCGCTGTATCAGGGGCAGCATTGCATACCCCCCCCCGATAGTGAAAGTCCCTATTTTGACGAATGTCAGAAAAAGTGTCCAGTACATAATCCTTTAGAATAAATCTGAATGATAGGAAGTATTATCGATAATAGGTTTACCGTCCCAGTTCTTTTTCGTACCGTTGGTCGTCGTTGATTAGGCGCAAGGCTTCCTGGAAGCTTTCGTTGTCGTCGTTGATGACCTGGAAGTATTCGGCCATATCATACAGGTCGCGTGCGATAAGCGCCTTGATCTGAAGCATGATAAGCGGTTTGGAACGGTTGTATTGCTCTTCGTTGAATTCGATCTTGTCATCTTTAGCCAGTGTGACCAACTCCTGCATCATGTCGTCCGTTACGTTGAAGTTCTGCTTGTATTGGGCGAACTTCGGATATTTCTTGTTCAGTTCGGCACGATGGCGGTCCAGATAATTCATGGCGATGCGGTTCACCAGGCCGGCGGCTACGACGCTACGATGATAGTCCGTGTAGCGGGACGTGTCGACCGGGATAAAGACATCCGGCATGATACCTCCACCGCCATACACGATGCGTTTCGTCTCCAACGTATTGTATTTCATCGAATCGGGGAAATGAATGCTGTCCTCGCTCATCAGCTCGCCCCGGTTGTAGCGGTCGATCAGGTCATGGTTGTATTGTTCCTGGTTACCGTTGACATACGGTTTCTGGATAGAACGGCCTGTAGGCGTATAATAGCGGGCAACCGTCAGGCGGATCATCGAGCCGTCAGGCATCGGGATCGGTTTTTGCACCAGCCCTTTTCCGAACGTACGGCGGCCTACGACAACGCCACGGTCCCAATCCTGCACTGCGCCGGAAAGGATTTCACTGGCGGATGCGGATGTCTCATCTACCAGTACGACCAAACGTCCCTCTTCAAAACCACCACGAGCCGAAGACTTGGCTTCTTCGCGCGGTTGTTTGTTTCCTTCGGTGTAAACGATCAACTTGTCTTTACCTAAGAACTCGTCGGCCAGGTCGATCGCGATATTCAGATATCCCCCGCCATTCCCCTGCAAGTCAAGAATCAAGTTCTTCATTCCCTGTTTCTTCAGTTTCTCCAATGCTTCCCGGAATTCGTCGGCCGACGAGGCGGCAAAGCGGTTCAGTTTGATGTATCCGGTAGTCTTATCCGCCATGTAAGCGGCATCCAGACTGTATACCGGAATCTTTCCACGTGTGATCTTGAATTCGATCAGGTCGGGTACTCCGCCGCGCAGGACTTTTACCCGCACTTCCGTATTCTTCGGACCGCGCAAGCGTTTCATCACATCCGTATTTTTCATCTTGACGCCGGCAATCAGCGTGTCGTCCACCATGATGATGCGGTCACCGGCCATCAGACCGACCTTTTCCGAAGGTCCGCCGGGAATTACCTGGATCACATATAAAGTATCTGTCAGCATATTGAACTGGATACCGATCCCGTCGAAATTCCCCTGCAACGGTTCCGTCATCTCTTTCGTCTCTTCCGGGTCCGTATAGGTAGAGTGAGGGTCCAGCTTTTCCAGCATGCCGACGATGGCATCCTCCACCAGCTTCGTTTCGCTTGTGGAGTCTACATATAGGTTGGAGATGGCATACAGGGCCAACTGGAGCTTACGGGCATCTATGTTGTTGCCGCGCTGTGCCGACATCGAAGCGGCAAACACACTCAATATAAGGAGTGGAAGTAAAATTCGTTTCATTGTATTGTATTTTAATAAAGGTTTGTCCCTTTCGGCACAAACTGGGAAATATCTTTTCCATAACGCAGCAACTCCCGCACGATGCTGGAGCTGATATGCGTATGTTCCGGTTCCGTAAAAAGAATAAATGTCTCGATCCCGCTCAGCTTGCGGTTCACGTCGGCTATGCTCTTTTCATATTCGAAATCGTTCACCGTACGAATGCCGCGCAGGATAAAGCCGGCATTCATCTGTTGGGCGAAGTCGACCGTCAGCGAGTCGTACGACATAACCCGTACGCGCGGCTCGTCCTTGTAGAGATTCCGGATTGCCTCCAGCCGTTTCTCCAACGAGAAATGAGTACGTTTCGTGTCGTTGATACCGATCGAGATAATGATCTCGTCCACCAACTCGAGTCCGCGGCTTACCAACGATTCGTGCCCGATCGTGAAAGGGTCGAACGTTCCGGGGAAAAGAGCGATACGTTTATTGTCAATTGACCACATCTTCTTCTACAACTAAGTTATCAATGATAAAGTTCTGTCGCTCCATCGTATTCTTGCCCATATAGAACTCCAGCATATCTTTTACGAGGTCCTCTTTCTTCATGGTAACCGGGTCCAGGCGGATATCCTTTCCGATAAAATGCTTGAACTCGTCCGGCGAGATCTCTCCCAAACCTTTGAATCGGGTGATCTCGGCGTTTTTCCCGGCGGCGGCGATTGCGTTCACGCGCTCTTCCTCACTGTAGCAATACCAGGTCTTCTGTTTGTTGCGTACGCGGAACAACGGCGTTTGCAGGATATAGACATGGTTCCGCTTGATCAGGTCCGGGAAGAACTGAAGGAAGAAGGTGATTAGCAACAAGCGGATGTGCATACCGTCCACATCGGCATCGGTCGCAATGATCACTTTGTTGTAGCGCAAACCTTCCAGTCCGTCTTCTATGTTCAAGGCGGCCTGTAGCAGGTTGAACTCTTCGTTCTCGTACACGATTTTCTTGGTCAGCCCGAAACTGTTCAACGGTTTGCCACGAAGGCTGAACACCGCTTGCAGGTTCGGATCGCGGCTTTTCGTGATAGAACCGCTTGCCGAGTCTCCCTCGGTGATGAAGATGCAACTGTCTTCCAGATTGTCGCCTTTCGTGTCGTTCAGGTGGATACGGCAGTCGCGCAGCTTCTTGTTGTGCAGGTTCGCCTTTTTCGCCCGTTCGCGGGCCAGCTTGGTCACCCCGGCAATTGCCTTGCGCTCTTTCTCCGATTCCTGGATCTTGCGTAGCAGGGCATCCGATGTCTCCGCATTCTTGTGTAGATAGTTGTCCAGTTCCTTCTTGATGAAGTCCCCGATAAACTTGCCGACCGAAGGCCCGTCCGGTCCCATGTCTTTCGAGCCTAACTTGGTCTTTGTCTGACTCTCGAATACTGGTTCCTCCACCTTGATGCTGATGGCCGCCACCACGCCGGCGCGGATGTCCGAGTATTCGAAGTTCTTGTTGTAGTATTCTTTTATGACACGTCCCAACGCCTCGCGGAAGGCGGAAAGGTGCGTACCTCCCTGTGTCGTATGCTGGCCGTTGACAAACGAGTAATATTCTTCCCCGTACTGGTTACTGTGGGTAATGACTACTTCTATGTCTTCTCCCTTCAGGTGGACGATCGGATATAAAGGCTCTGTCGTCATGTTCTCGTTCAGCAGATCCACAAGGCCGTTGCGTGAATGGAACTTCTTGCCGTTGAAGATAATCGTCAGTCCGGAGTTGAGGAACACATAATTCTTCAGCAGGCTCTCGATATATTCGTCTTTATACTGGTAATCCTTAAATATTTCCTTGTCCGGGATGAAATAGGTAAGCGTCCCGTTTGCCTCCTCCGTCGGGCAGATCGGGGCTTCCTCAGTGATGACCGCCTTGCTGTATTCCACTCGCTTGCATTCGCCATCGCGATGGCTGGTGATCAGGAAGTAGCTGCTCAGCGCATTTACGGCCTTGATACCGACTCCGTTCAATCCGACCGACTTTTTGAAAGCCTTACTATCGTACTTCGCCCCGGTATTCATCTTGCTGGAGACGTCGACCACTTTGCCCAGCGGAACACCGCGGCCATAGTCGCGTACGGAGACGGTGCCTTCTTCAACGGTCACTTCTATGGTTTTACCGTAACCCATCATATATTCGTCGATGGAGTTATCCAGCACCTCTTTCAGCAATACATAAATACCGTCATCGGCATAACTACCGTCTCCTAACTTCCCGATATACATACCGGGACGGCGACGGATATGTTCCATCCAGTCAAGCGTCTTGATATCGTCATCGTTGTACGCTGTCGGCTGTTGCATTGTTGAATTTAGTTCGTCCATTTTGAAAATTGAAAATTGAAAGTTGAAAATTGAAAGACTGGGAATAAGAGAATAAAGAATCACTTTCCCCTTTCAACTCTTCCCTTTCAACTGTTTAATGTATGCTCTTCTTGTCTTGTGATGTTCGCGTTTGAAATAATCCCACTGTGCCTGTACGGCATTGTTTGTTTCCAGCTCCGGATTGCTTTCTGCATAAACGGCTCCGACACTCTTGTAAACAGGAATCAGGTCGTTGAACAGCAACGCGTTCACACCCTTGCTCTGATATTCCGGCAAGACTCCCGTCAGGTAGAGGTCGATCACTTTCGGCTTGCTCTTCAAAGCCTTCAGCAGGTGGATCCAGCCGAATGGGAAAAGATGCCCTTTCGCTTTCTGCATAGCCTTGGATAGGTTGGGAAGCGAGATGCCAAAGCCAACCACTTCGTCATTTTCCTCGCGGACGATAAGCGTCACCAGGTCGTAGCGAAGCATCGGAATGTACATATTAATGTAGTAGTCGATCTGCTTTTGGGTCAGACGTGCGAATCCATATAACGGTGCGTACGATTCGTTCAATGTCTGGAATACCTTCTGTGCGTACGGCATGATCGATTTTGCGTTCTTGAACTTCATAACCTTCAGCCCGTATTTCTTCTTTACGATCTCACCGATACGCAAATGTTTTTCCGGCACTCCGTCCGGTATATAGATCTTGAACTCGTGCCAGTCCTGGTCTTTCGTATATCCCATACGCTCCATTTGCTTCGGATAGTAAGGATAATTGTAGATGGTCGCCATCGTTCCGATCTGGTCGAACCCTTCGATCAGCATTCCTTCGTGGTCCATATCGGTAAAACCCATCGGCCCGTGCAGCGCGTCCATGCCTTGCTCTTTCGCCCATTTCTCTACGGCACCGAACAAAGCATCCACTACTTCAATATCGTCGATAAAGTCGACAAACCCGAAGCGTGCATGTTTCTGATTCCACGTCTCATTGCTCCGGCGGTTGATCATCCCTGCGATACGTCCCACAACCTTCCCGTCTTTATATGCTAAAAAGTAGATGGCATCACACACTTCGAACGCCGGATTCTTTTTTTTATCCAACGTCACCATCTCTTCTTCGATCAGGCCGGGCACGTGATACGGGTTGCCTTTATATAATTCGATATTGAACTTTACGAACTTTTTGAGTTCCTTCTTACTGGTAACTTCTTTAATTACTACGCTCATCGGTCATTTAGTTTGAACGGCAAATTTACACAATTAATTCATTTTTAGTGCCGGTTGGCAGGAAGAAATTGTTTTCTCTTCTTGATTATATGAAATCTTCGGCATCAATTTTGTGTTCGATGTAAGTGTAATTTGTTTTCGGCAATGTCGAATATGTTTTTGACAATGTCGTGTATATTTTCGACAACGTAGAGTATATACACGACAACGTCGAAAACAGATTACACTTGCACCGGAATTGAAACGGGCCGTAATGGTTGGCCGGTGAAATGGAAGGGATTGTGCTTTTTTATCTCTGTCTCGATCCTTTTGTACAAATAACTCGATTTTAAAGTGTGTAATGATTCCAATTTCTTATCTTTGTGGCGTTTTCGTTATTTCCTGTATGGGAGTGACGAACCTGTGTGTACTCCAAACTCTGCTTGGAGGCATTGATATCTAACATTTATTTGATTATAAAATCATGAAAATAGCTATCGTCGGGACAGGTTATGTGGGACTTGTCACCGGTACTTGTTTTGCAGAAATGGGAACCGAAGTTTTCTGCGTCGATGTAAATGCCGAAAAGATCACAAACCTGAAACAAGGTATCATCCCTATCTACGAACCCGGTCTTGAAGAGATGGTCCACCGTAACCAGCAAGCCGGCCGTCTCCATTTCACAACCGATTTGACAGAATGCCTGAACGAGGTCGAAGTCCTTTTCAGCGCTGTAGGTACTCCTCCCGACGAAGATGGCAGCGCCGACCTGAAATATGTGCTCGAAGTAGCCCGTACCGTTGGGCGCAACATGACCAAACATCTCCTTGTCGTGACGAAGAGCACCGTTCCGGTAGGTACGGCCCGTAAGGTGCGTGAGGCGATCCAGGAAGAACTGAACAAACGAGGTTTACCGATCGAGTTCGATGTCGCTTCGAACCCCGAATTCTTGAAGGAGGGAGCGGCTATCAAGGACTTTATGAGTCCGGACCGTGTGGTGGTAGGCGTCGAATCGGAGCGTGCAAAGGAGCTGATGACTCGCCTGTACCGTCCGTTCTTGTTGAATAACTTCCGTGTGATTTTCATGGATGTACCATCCGCCGAGATGACGAAATATGCGGCTAATGCCATGTTAGCTACCCGTATCAGCTTTATGAACGATGTCGCGAACCTGTGTGAGATTGTCGGCGCCGATGTGAATATGGTGCGTAAGGGGATCGGCTCGGATGCCCGTATCGGCAATCGTTTTCTGTATGCCGGTATCGGCTATGGAGGTTCTTGTTTCCCGAAGGATATAAAAGCGTTGATCAAAACAGCTAATTCTAATGGTTACCGCATGCGTATCTTAGAAGCGGTCGAAGAGGTCAACGAAGAGCAGAAATCCATCTTGTTCCGTAAACTGGATGATTATTTCAAGGGTGATCTGAAAGGCAAGCGTGTCGCTATGTGGGGCTTGGCCTTCAAGCCGGAAACGGACGATATGCGCGAAGCTCCTTCTCTGATCCTGATCGATAGATTATTGGCTTCCGGTTGCGAAGTGTATGTCTACGATCCTGTCTCGATGGAAGAAACCCGCCGTCGCTTGGGAGACACCATCCATTATGCCAAAGATATCTATGATGCGGTAGTGGATGCCGACGCCCTCCTGCTCGTCACGGAATGGAAAGAATTCCGTATGCCTTCCTGGTCGGCTGTCAAAAAACTGATGGCAACCCCTCTGATCTTGGATGGCCGGAATATTTACGATGTAAAGGAATTGGAGGAGAATGGGTTTGTTTATCATTGCGTAGGAAGATAATGGATAATCCGAGCTATTGGTATTTGAGAAGCAGATTGCAGATCATTTGTCAGAAGGATGAAGTATCAGTTTAAAAATAATATAGAGAGGATGGATAAAAACGAAATATTACAAGCTATCAAGACAACAGCCAAACAGATTATGCCCTCTGGTACGCGAGTGATTTTGTTTGGCTCGCAAGCTCGTGGAGATGCTCGTGAAGATTCTGATTGGGATATTTTGATTCTTTTGAATAAAGAAAAGTTGGACAATTCAGATCATGATAACTATTCTTATCCTTTGTTTGAGTTGGGATGGAATATCAATGCTCAAATACATCCCATGCTCTATACCACAAAAGATTGGTTGAAGCGAAAATTCTCTATCTTGTATAAAAACGTAGAGCAGGAGGGAATTGAGTTATGTTGACAATGGAGGAAAAAATAGCCATTATCAATTATCGTAGACAAAAGTCTTATGATAGTTTGAATGAAGCAAAGGAAATAGCCAAGTTGGGTTTTTGGAATTTGGTAGGAAATAGGCTTTATTATGCAGCTTTTCATATGGCTTCTGCTTTATTATTAGATAAAGGGATAATAGCTAAAACTCATGCAGGAATTATCCACTTGATAGGATCTCAATTTGTAGCAAGGGGAATCTTGAAAAAAGAATATGGTCGTTTACTCTCACGATTATATGAATTGAGACAATCCGGCGATTATGATGATCTTTATGATGCGACAGAGGACGAGGTTACTCCTTTTATTCCTAAAACAACAGAGTTTATTCATTCGATGGAGGGACTATTGACATTGGGAAAAGGGAGCTTGGATCATTAATGAATACGTCCGATAGTCTTAAAAACTAAAACCATGACAAAGAAAGAAGCAATCAAAATCTTTGAAGAAAAGAAAGTACGTACCCTTTGGGATGACGAGACGGAGGAATGGTATTTCTCTGTTGTTGATGTAGTGGGTGTACTGACGGGCAGTGTAGATCCGGCGGCCTATTGGCGTAAGCTGAAACAGAGGCTAAAAGAAGAAGGAAATGAAACCGTGACAAATTGTCACGGTTTGAAAATGCCTGCATCGGATGGGAAGATGAGAGTAACCGATGTCGCCACAACGGAGCAGTTGTTCCGCCTGATCCAATCCATCCCATCCCCTAAAGCCGAGCCGTTCAAACTCTGGATGGCACAAGTCGCCAAAGAACGTTTGGACGAGATGCAAGACCCGGAACTGACGATCGACCGGGCAATGAGGGAGTATAAAGCGTTAGGTTATTCCGATCATTGGATCAACCAACGTTTGAAAAGCATCGAAATCCGTAAAGACCTGACGGACGAATGGAAACGGCACGGCCTGCAGGAAGGTGTACAGTTTGCAACCCTTACGGATATTATTTATCAAACTTGGTCCGGTAAAACCTCTAAAGAATATAAACGCTTTAAAGGTTTGAAGAAAGAAAGCCTCCGCGACAATATGACGAACACCGAGCTTGCCCTCAATATGCTGGCAGAAGCGGCTACCACGGAGTTGTCCAAAGAGAAAGACCCGCAGCATTTTGAAGAGCACGCCCAAATTGCCCAACAAGGCGGGAAAGCAGCTGAAGCTGCCCGTCGGCAGCTGGAAAGCGACTTGGGACATTCGGTTATCTCTCCGCTGAATGCGAAGAACGGGTTGAGATTGGAGAAAGGAAAATCGGAAGAATGAAGGATAATGCAAAGATCAAATTTAATACATAAAGTCAGTGATTTGATTCACCGGATAGCACCTGAGGCAGAGATCATTCTTTATGGTTCGCAAGCCAGAGGGGATGCTGGTCTGGATTCGGATATAGACTTGTTGATCCTTGTCGATAAAGAAAAGCTGTCTTATCAAGATGTGGTAGCGATTACTTACCCGCTTTATGATCTGGAATTGACTGAAAACGTGACGATCAGCCCATTGGTTTATACGAAAAAGCAGTGGGAAAGCAGGCCTTTTCAAACTCCTTTTTATATAAATGTAATGAATGAAGGAATCAGGTTATGAAACAACAGTTAGATGATGAAAATATCCGACAACTTGTTGCATATCGTATGGAACGAGCGAAGGAAACTTTATTAGAAGCAGATCTTTTGATAAATGGCGGGTATTATAATGTTGCTGTTTATTTCTGCTATTGGAAATTTATTAAAGGAATGAAATAATAGATGGCAGAACAGACGCTGAAAGAAAAGACGGCTAAGGGACTCTTTTGGGGAGGACTGAGCAATGGAGTACAACAGGTGCTGAACTTGGTGTTCGGTCTTATATTAGCCCGTATTCTGAATGCATCCGATTATGGAATGGTTGGAATGTTGGCAATCTTTAGCGCGATTGCTTCAACCATTCAGGAGAGTGGTTTTACGGCAGCTCTTACCAATCAAAAGGAAATACGGCATGAGGATTACAATGCCGTGTTTTGGGTTAGTACGTTGACTGGAGTATTGTTTTATTTGATCCTTTTCTTTTGTGCACCGTTAATCGCCAAATTTTATGATAAACCAGAATTGATCAGCTTGTCCCGTGTTGTTTTCTTAGGTTTTTTATTCGGAGGCTTTGGGATTTCATCGAATGCTTATTTGTTTAAAAACTTGAAAGTGAAAGAGCGTGCCAAGATCGATATTGTCTCATTACTCTGCTCCGGAACGGTAGGTGTTACTTTGGCTTTGAATGGTTTTGCCTATTATGGTTTAGCGATACAGACAACCACTTATATTGGTGTTGGTTCGTTCTTGAAACTATATTTTGCACCTTGGAAACCAACGTTTCGTTTTGACTTTCGGCCATTAAAAGATATGTTTGGATTTAGTTCGAAGTTGATTCTAACCAACATCTTCACCCAAATCAGCAATAATATATTTTCGGTGGTATTAGGCAAATTCTATAGTCCAAGCCAAGTCGGTTTCTATACGCAAGGGCAGAAATGGATGGTGATGGGAGGACAATTTACAGGTGGTATGATTAACAGTGTTGCTCAACCAATTTTAGTACAGGTTTCGAAAAATAAGGATCGTCAAGTAAAGGTGTTTAGGAAAATGCTTCGTTTTGGAGCATTTGTTTCTTTCCCTTTAATGTTGGGGCTTGCTTTTATTTCAAAAGAGTTTATATTGATTTTTTTGGGTACTAAATGGTTACCAAGTGTGCCATTTTTACAATTATTTTGTATTTGGGGTTCTATTGGTTTTTTAGTGCTATTATATACAAGTCTATTAATGAGTTATGGAAAATCAGATATTTATTTGTTTGGAACAGTTTTTGTAGGATGCTTGCAGATTTTGACTTGTTTTTTGTTGTTTCGATTCGGAATTTTTTATATGGTTGTAGGATATTTGATTTCTTGTTTTATTGGTTTGTCTTTTTGGCATTATTTTGTTAATAAGTTGATTGGTATAAAGTTGATTCAAGTGATAAAAGATATCTTTCCGTATTTGTTTTCAATACTAATATCTTTTAGTATTACTTTTTTTGTTTGTGATTATTTTTTGATAGATTTATATATAGTTTTTGTTACAAAGATTTTATTATCAGCTGTTATATATTTTTTTATAGCAGGGATAGGGAATTCTGTGATACTAAGAGAATCGGTAAATTTTTTATTAAAGAAGCGAGGTTGAATCATGTATGATATTCCGATTTTATTTATATTTTTTGATAGGCAGGATACTACTTTACGAGTATTATGTGCAATAAAGGATATAAAACCTAAAAAGCTTTTTATTTATTGTGATGGTGCAAGAGATAATGACTTTGAAGAAAAAAGAATCATAGAGGTTCGTAACAAAGTGTTAGACTTTATAGATTGGGATTGTGATCTTAAAGTGAATTTTGAAAGAAAAAATAAGGGCATTTGTTTAGGACCTTATAGTGCTATAAAATGGTTCTTTTCTTTTGTTGATAAAGGCATTGTTTTGGAACATGATTGTTTACCTAGTTCTGATTTCTTTTCTTATTGTAAGGAATGTCTTCTGAAATATGAATATACTTCAAATATTATGTTGATAGGTGGTAATTGCTATCAAGCAAATAGTAAGAATTATGATTCTTACTATTTCACAAAGTATATGTATGGATGGGGATTTGCTACTTGGAAAAGAGTTGTTGACAAATACCAAATAGAGTGGGAGCATTCAGATATAGAAATATTGAATGTTGTGAAAAAACGATGCTGTTGTAAAAAAGAAATAACATATTGGAATTCTATTTTTAAGCCATTGATTCGAGAATCAGGTTCTGCTTATACTTGGGATTATCAATTATTGTATACAATTTGGTTTTATGGAGGTTTATGTATTGCTCCAAATCAAAATTTAGTTTCGAATATTGGTTTTGGAGATTTGGGAATAAATACGGGAAATGTAGATTCCATTTTCGCAAATTATCCATTAGGAAATATGCCTATATTGATTCATCCTGTTAATATTATAGAAGATGTTCGAAGAGATAAATCTTTTTTTGATCATTATTTAAAGGGAAAAAATTTAATTTTACTTAAAATGAAACGCTTTGTTTTAAAGAAAATGGGGTTTAAAAATGGTAGATTAAAGATATAGTATGAAAATATTGTATGATAATCATGTGTATAATTGGCAAAAAGTAGGGGGTATATCTAAATATTATACTGAATTGATTTCACATTTAAAGAATTATGATGTGAAAGTATTATTACCTGTTTTTTTGTCTAATAATTATTATCTTCGTGATAATGAATCTTTTATGAGTGTATATCGTTTTTTGCCTGCTTGGGATAATGTATATAGAAATAAAATTATTGGCCGAGTAAATAATATGGTTTTAGATTATTATTATTTGAAAAATGATTTTGATATATATCATCCTACATATTATGATTTGTCATTTTTGAGCCGATTGAAGAATAAACCTTTTGTTTTAACTGTGCATGATATGTATAATGAAAGATTTAATATTGATTCTGGAAATATTATTGCTGTAAAGAAGGAGTTGATAAAGAGAGCCGATAGAATTATAGCAATTAGTGAGAATACTAAAAATGATATATTAGAATTTTGTGAAATAGAAGAAAATAGAATCTCTGTAATTTATCATGGTGTTCGATCTGTTAGAGTTTTTGTACAGCCTAGAGGATTTCATATGAAGCCTTATATTTTGTTTGTTGGAGGGCGTAAAGATTATAAGAATTTTAATCGATTGATTGAAGCTTTTTCTATTATTAGTAAAAAGAATCCGGATTTGAACCTTGTTTGTGTCGGTTCTTCTTTTTCAAAAGATGAATTGGTATCTTTTTATGAATTTAATATTGCCGATAAGGTCTGTAGCTTATCAGCTGATGATAATGAATTGGCGTGGTTGTATAAAAATGCTATATTTTTCATATTTCCCTCTTTATATGAAGGATTTGGATTGCCTTTATTAGAAGCTTTTCAATACGGAGCACCTTCTGCTGTGAGTGATGCTAGTTGCTTCCCAGAAATAGCACTAGATGCTGTTGTTTATTTTAATCCTTATGATGTAGAGTCTATAGCCTTTGCTATGGAGTCTTTATTATTGTCAGAGACATTGCGAGAACAATTAACAAAAAAAGGATATAAACTTTTAGAAAAGTATTCTTGGAATAAAACTGCTTTTAAAACGAAAGAAGTATATGAATCGATGTTATAATTACTATTTGATTGATAAAAATGAGAATACTATATTATTATATTAGAGGTAGATCATTTATGGATTCATGGCAAGAAGTTCATTATATAAATGAACTAGTAGTAAATGGACATGAATTTGTATTGTTTGACCCCAATTTGTATCCTACTGTATCTGACGCTAATGATGAGTTGTTAAGGCATATTAGGGCAAATAGAGGAAAGTATGATTTGTTTTTTAATGCCTATGGTGAAACTTTATTATTGCCAGAAACTTTAAAACAGATTAGAACATTAGGATTACCTTCTCTGTTGATATGCTTTGATAATTTACATGCTCCGTTTATGCACCAATCGATAGCACCTCTTTTTGATTTAGTTTGGTTAACATCATTTGAAACTCAAGCTATGTTTGAGCATTGGGGATGTAATTGTTATTTCCAACCTTATGCTGCTAATCCATATACGTTTTATCCTTCATTTGGAGAAGAAATGAAAACAATAGGTTTTGTTGGTACTCCTTATGGAACACGTATTGAAAAAATTAATGATCTTGTCCATGCAAATATAGATTGTACAGTCTATTCAGATAAGGTTAATACAACAGGTTCTATGCCTAAAATAAAGAAAAATATACGAGATTATTGGAACTTTTTTTGTCTTGATATGGATTTAATGAGATTTCCAATAGGGCGAAAAGTTTTGAAAGCGAAATATTATAAAAAAATTTCGAGGAGAAATTCTGCATTAGATATTAATTCTCCGTATTTAACTATAAATCCCTCTGTTTCTTTTGAAGAAATGAATGCGTTGTATTCTAATTTTTCTTTGTGTTTGGGAATAACAGAATTGTGGGATACTTATGTCCTTTCTTGTCCAGTACATAAATTGCATCTTAGAACGTTTGAAATACCCATGTGTGGAGGTTTGCAATTTGTGTCGTATATAGATGAATTGGCAAACTATTTTGAAGACGGAAAGGAAATAGTTTTTTATTCTTCAAGGGATGAATATATTGATAAAGCAAGGTTCTATCTTGATGGTAGACGTGAAGGGTTACGATTGAAAATGAAGAAGAATGCCCGTTATAGATCGGAGCATGAACATACTTGGCAAAATCGTTTTGATAAAATATTTGAGGTAATGAACTTGTTAAAACATTGATGTGTGGAATTGCATTTGTTACAGAAGATAGTTTCATTGTTGAATTTTCGTAAAACAATGCGTCGTGAATTAGCTATTTATGATTATGCTAAATCCGCTTTTGAATTAAAAGATAGTGGCGTATCACCTATTAAGTATGGAGATAATGATGTTGTTATATCCCTTACTACATACTCTAAAAGAATTAATCAGATACATATAGTAGTGGAAAGTCTTTTTAGGCAAACACAACAAGCTAATAGAATCATATTGTGGTTAGCCAAAGATGAATTTTCAGAAGATACAATTCCTTTGATATTAAAAAAGCAAATTGATAGGGGTTTAGAAATAAGATATTGTGAGGATATAAAATCATATAAAAAACTTCTTCCTACATTAAGTTTGACGCCAGACTCTATAATTATAACAGTTGATGATGATTATATCTATCCATTAGATTTTGTAGAAATTTTGTTTAAAACTTATCTTAAATACCCTCAATGTGTTTGTTATTATACAGGAGGTCGTATAACGTTTGATTCTAAAGGGAAATTGAAACCCTATTTTAGGTGGAAAAATGGGGAAAAAGTAGAATATATACCTTCTATATTAAATTTTTCAACAGGTGCAGGTGGTGTCTTATATCCTCCTCACATATTTGATAAAGAAATTTTCAATATCGAATATGTGAGAAAATATATTCCTAAGGCAGATGATATTTGGTTTAAAGCTATGTCTCTATTGAATATGATTAAATATGTAAGAGTTCCTATGCGGGAAAAATTTAGTGATAAATTTGTATTGTTAGAGGAGTGTCAAGACATTGCTTTGTATCATGATAATGTGGAAAGAGGAGAGAATGATATCCAATTATCTAATGTTTTTGAAGAATATAAGCTCTATGATGTATTTTTTAATAAGTAAAAGCAAGTATTGACTTGAGGATTACAAATAGAAATATAGTAATATCTGATATATGAGTATTAAAGCAGTTTTTATGGGCCTTGGTTATATAGGCCTTCCCACTGCAACTGTTGCTGCAGGAAAAGGGTTACAGGTTGTTGGTGTTGATATAAATGAAAAAGTTATAGAAACAATCAATCGAGGTCAGATTCATATAGTAGAACCTGGGCTTCAACAGTTAGTCCAGAGTGTCGTAGAAACAGGTAACTTACGTGCTTCGCTTCTTCCAGAAGAAGCCGATGTTTTCCTGATTGTTGTTCCAACTCCTTTTAAAGGAGGGAATCATGAGCCGGATATTACTTATGTGACTGCGGCAACTCAAGCTGTTATCCCTTATTTAAAAGAAGGAGATCTATATATTATCGAATCGACCTCCCCTGTAGGAACAACTGAAAAAATGATGCAGCTAATTTATGCGGAACGACCGGAATTGAAAGGTAAGATTTATATTGCTTATTGTCCGGAGCGTGTATTGCCGGGTAATGTATTGTACGAATTAGAGCATAATGATCGTGTAATCGGGGGAATCAATAAAGAGTCGACAGAAAAAGCAGTCCAATTCTATTCACGATTCGTCAGAGGGAATTTGCATAAAACGAATTCAAGGACGGCTGAGATGTGTAAATTGACTGAGAACTCCTCACGTGATGTCCAGATCGCTTTTGCAAATGAACTATCCTTGATTTGTGACAAAGCTGGTATCAATGTCTGGGAATTAATCGAGTTGGCAAATAAGCACCCACGAGTTAATATTCTACAGCCTGGTTGTGGTGTCGGAGGGCATTGCATTGCTGTTGATCCTTATTTTATAACAGCTGATTTTCCTGTGGAGTCACAATTGATTGCTAAATCAAGGGAGATCAACAACTATAAATCATTTTGGTGTGCGGAAAAAATCAAAAATGCAATTCTTGAGTTTGAATTGAAGAGCAAGCGTAAACCTGTTGTTGCAATAATGGGATTGGCATTTAAACCTAATATAGATGATTTGCGGGAGAGCCCTGCAAAATATATAGCCCAGAAGGTTATGCAAGCTGAATTGGATGGATTGTTGATAGTTGAGCCCAATATATCTGAACATCCGGTTTTCAAATTGACTAATTATAAAGAGGCTTATGAAAAAGCGGATATTGTAACTTTCTTGGTCGCTCATAATGAGTTTAAAACTTTACCTTGGACAGATGATAAGGTGATCCTTGATTTTTGTGGGATATTTAAGAAGTAAGAGAATGAAAAAAGTAATGCTTGTTTTTGGAACTCGTCCTGAAGCTATTAAAATGGCTCCTTTGGTAAAAGAGTTTCAAAAGTATCCGGATAAATTTGAAACAATTGTTTGTGTAACGGGACAACACCGCCAAATGCTTGATCAGGTATTGCAATTGTTTGGAATTGTACCTGATTATGATTTGGATATCATGAAACCTGGGCAGGACTTATATGATATAACATCTCGCATTTTAATCGGGATGCGAGATGTGTTTAAACAGGTCGTTCCGGATGTTTTATTGGTGCATGGCGATACAACCACATCCATGTCTGCAGCATTAGCGGCTTTTTATAAACAAATTCCAGTGGGGCATGTAGAGGCCGGGTTGAGAACGCATAATATATATAGCCCTTGGCCGGAGGAGATAAATCGTCAGATAACGAGCCGCATAGCGGTTTATAATTTCGCACCAACGAAATTGAGCTATGATAATTTAAGGAAAGAAGAGGTTCGGGAAGAAACGATTACTATAACAGGTAATACGGTAATTGATGCGTTGCATTATGTGGTAAACAAGTTAGAGCAAGATATGAGCCTTTCCGATAAGATCAAATCTGAACTGCAAACACTTGGGCTTCCTGAAGAGTTATTAAATAGTTGGGGGATTTCTCGTCGTTTAGTTTTGGTTACCGGACATCGTCGGGAGAATTTCGGGGATGGTTTTTTGCATATTTGCCAAGCAATAAAAATATTAGCAGAAAGGTATCCTGAAACGGATTTTGTTTATCCGGTCCATTTGAATCCTAATGTTCAAAAGCCGGTGAATGAATTGCTGAGCCATATTCCAAATGTGCATTTGATCAAACCATTGGAGTATTTACCTTTTGTTTATTTGATGAAATGTTCCTATTTTATTTTAACAGATTCGGGAGGAGTGCAAGAGGAGGCTCCTGGTCTTGGTAAACCTGTACTTGTGATGCGGGATACGACAGAACGTCCGGAAGCAGTAGATGCTGGTACGGTAAAACTTGTAGGAACGGATGTTGATGAAATAGTACAGTCTTCAATTTCTTTGTTTGAAGACAAATTGATATATCGGCAAATGTCTGAAGCTAATAATCCATATGGAGATGGAAAAGCTACTGAAAGAATTATTAATGTATTGAAATAATCTGATGAAAGTACTTGTTATTAATAATGCAATGACACCTTATGTAAAGGCTGTATATGACAGGGTTGTTGATATGGGTATTTCTGTTACAATTGTGATTCCACAGTCGATTAATTTAAAAGTAGTAGGAGCGGGAGTTAAACAAATTGATTCAACTGTAGGCAAAGTGAAAGTAGTAAAGACCAGACAAAAAAAAATGTGGTATGGAAAGTTGGGTTTGTTAGATTTAAAAGAGATAATTCTTTCAGAAGCTCCAGATATAGTTACATTTTGTTGGCCTTATTTTTTACAATTGTTTTTTCAACCATCATTGAGAATGTTTTTAAAAAAGACTAACACTAAATTGATGATTGCAGAAATTCCTTTTATGGTTCCTCCTTATGGAAAAATATTTTCTTATTACAATGAAAATGTTTTTTATAATGAAAATATGGAAGTTCTTAGTAAGGGGAAAATATTTTATATTAAATCAATCGTTACGATGTTTTTAAGAAAAAAATGTTATTCTTGGATTGATGGTACGATAAACTATTTAGATATCTCAAAAGATTTATGGTCATCGTATGGGGTTCCGAAAGAAAAGATTCATATAGTTCATAATTCAACAGATACAGATATTCTATTTTCTCAAAAAGAAAAAATATTGAAAAAATCTCCTCTCTTACCACCTAGAAGATATATATTACATATAGGCCGCTTAGTGAAATGGAAACGAGTTGATTTGCTAATAGATGCTTTCCATTTGTTTTCTCATAAATATCAAGATGTTTGTTTATTGATAATTGGTGATGGACCTGAAATTGATGCATTGAAACAAATGTCGATCAATTTGGGATTAAATGATAAAGTGATATTTATTGGGGCGGTATATGATTCATTCCAATTAGGTCAATATATGGCAGAATCATCAATATATGTGCTAGCTGGTATGGGAGGGCTTTCTATTAATGATGCTATGGCTTATGGTTTGCCTATAATATGTTCAAGGGCAGATGGTACTGAACTTTATTTGGTTAAAGAAAATTATAATGGACTTTTTTTTAAAGAAGGAGATAAATTAGATTTAGCAAATAAAATAGAACAATTATTGATTGATGAGTCCATACGGAAGAAGATGGGAGAGAACTCCTTGAAAATTATAAAAGAAAAAGAGAATATAAATGTAGTTAGTCGAAATTATTGGAATGCTTTCAATCAAGTATATGGGAAAGTTGCGCAGATACATAAGTAGTTTTTTTCGTAAACCGGTAAGTTTTAATGACCAATTAAGGATTGAACCTATCAGTCGTAAATTTGGCTTTGACCGTGGGCGTCCTATTGATCGTTATTATATAAATTCTTTTCTGAAACAGAATCAGGATGTTATAACGGGATCAGTTCTTGAGATTGCCGAGAGTACTTATAGTAAACAGTTTGGACATAATATTTCTTCTTATGAAATACTTCATTATGATAATTCCAATAAAGATGCAACAATCGTAGGTGACCTGACGAAGCCGGAAACCCTACCGAGAGAAAGAATAGACTGCTTTATTTGTACACAGACTTTGAATTTTATTTTTGATGTACCAAAAGCTATAGAAGGCAGTTATAAAGTATTGAAACAAGGTGGAACTCTGTTGTGCACGGTTTCTGGAATATCTCAAATTTCTCGATACGATATGGATCGTTGGGGAGATTATTGGCGTTTTACGGATTTATCTATAAAGAAGTTGATGGAATCTGTTTTTGATGAAGGGCATGTGGAAATTGTTACTTTTGGAAATGCGTTGGCAGCTACTGCCTTTTTGCAAGGTTTAGCCGTAGATGATTTGCCCGATACGTCTTTGCTGGATAAGAAGGATCAGGATTATCAAATAACGATTGGAATTAAAGCGATAAAATGAAAGAAAATATGAATGCGATTGTTCGTTTATTAAAATTGTGGAAAGACATATTGATCGGGAAAGAGTTGTATTATCCAATACAACTAACACTTCCAATCGAATGGATTGGAAGTGTTAGTTGTGGTTTCTTTATTGTCCCTAAGCTATTAAAGAGTAATAGTATTGTCTATTCTTTTGGAGTGGGAGAAGATATCTCTTTTGATGAGGATGTGATTCATGAATTTGAATGTCCTGTTTATGCTTATGATCCAACACCTAAATCAAAGATTTTTGTAGAACGAAAGAAGCCATCTGCACTATTTAAATATTGTGATTGTGGAATAGCTGATTATGATGGAAAGATGAAGTTCTATTTGCCGGAAAATGAAGAGTATGTAAGTTGCACGACTTATAATAGATGGGGGTATGATGAAAGTAAGAAAAAGCCTATAGAAGTTGATGTAAAGAAACTTTCGACTTTAATGCAGGAAAATAACCATACTCATATTGATTTACTGAAGATGGATATAGAGGGTTCAGAATATGCTGTTATAGATAATATTTTAAAGGAGAAAATTGATATAAAACAAATTTGTGTTGAAGTGCATCATCGATTTGAGGGTATAGGTATTGCAAAAACAAAAGAATTAGTCCGTAAACTAAATGAAAATGGATATTATATTGTTGCTATATCTGATACGAAGGAAGAGTATACATTCGTAAGAAAATGATCTATTGTATAAAAAATAAACTTCAGCTTATTCTTGATATTTTATTTTCCTATGTTTATAGGAACTCTATAATTATTAATAAAATCGCTTTCTTGTGGTGTGACATCCCTGTCCCTGAATCATATCCTCAGCAAAGTCAGACTCATCCTTCGATTATTTATTTGAAACAAGGATGGAACGGGGCTACCCATTGGTTGGGGACAACGCCTTATCCTAAAGCGCAGGTGAAATATGAAAATCCGTGTATTTATTATGCTGATGTTCAAAATAATAGTGTTCCTACACAATTTATTCCTATAAAAAATAATCCTATTTTGGAATGGCCAGGAGGAGATTGCTTCAATTCGGATATTGAACTGTATTTTGAGGATAATGTGCTATATTCTATTATTAGGGAGTATGATAATAAAACTCTTTCAAAGAAATTGAAAGTTCAGTATTCGACAGATGGACAATTCTGGAGTACTCCACGTTTATTTTTTGAGACAACAGATCCGAAGCAAGAATTATTATCTCCTTCTATCATTCGTTATAATGACAAACTTCGTCTTTATTGTCTAAATGGGGATGCCGGTATCTCTAAAAGGGGGCATTGTACAGGTATTCATATTTTGGAAGGGGATAATTTGAAGCGATCAGTTTTTAAGGAAGTCGCAACTGGTTCTTTTCTGAATAAAGATGAAGTACGGATAGAACCTTGGCATTGTTGTTTGTTTGAATACCGGCAGAAGTTGTATATGCTTTTCTGTGGGCGGGATCATAAGCAAAAAACATTCCGTTCACCGATGGAAACGTATTTGGCTGTGTCGGAAGATTATCAAAATTTTTCTATTTATGAGAAGCCGATAGTAGCGCATATCAAAACATATCGTCCTTCTGCTTATATTGATGGAGATAGATTACATTTGTATTTTTCTGTAGTCGGATATGTTGATAATTCTCATGAAGATAGACGGATTGGATATACTTGCTTGAATATGAAAGAGCTACTTCAATTGTTACAATGAAAGAAAACCAAACTACACCGAATTTAAAGAATCTTGGTGTGACGAATATGTCCGTAAGGTAGTAAAATAGCCGAAAGACAAAGATACTATGGAAAGAGTGGGAGTACGCAAGAATGGATATTGGAATGTAAAGGTTGGGAAATGAAAATTGTCATCTTAAACACATCTGAACGTACTGGAGGGCCAGCCGTAGCTGCCGGGCGCTTAGGTAAGGCATTAAGACAAGCCGGGATACAGGTTGATAAACTTATCCGTGAAAATACTTGGTTGAACCGTTTCCGATTCTATTGGGAGCGGTTGATTATTTTTTTATGTAACCATTTAAACCGTAAGAATCTGTTTGCAGTTTCTATTGCCAATACCGGAATGGATTTATCCGGATATCCTTTGGTAAAAGATGCTGATATTATCCATCTTCATTGGATTAATCAGGGTTTTCTTTCATTAAAGGATATAGAAGAATTGGTGAAATTGAACAAGCCTATTGTGTGGACTATGCATGATATGTGGCCTTGTACAGGTATTTGTCATCATGCAAGAGATTGTGAAAAGTTCCAGATGGGATGTGAGTCTTGTTTCTTTTTAAAGTCGAAAGGTAAGGATCTCTCGACTTCTGTCTTTGATAAAAAATTGTCCTTGTATAAGGAGGCCAATATAACTTTTGTCGGTTGTAGCCGATGGTTATCCGGCAGGGCAAAAAAAAGTTATCTGCTACGGGATAAGACGGTTTTGTCTATTCCTAATCCGATCGATACGGAGGTTTATCATCCGATGGATCAGGATATGACGCGTGAATTATTGGGGTTACCTTCAGGAAAGAGGCTTTTATTATTTGGGGCGTTGAACGTTACAGACAAGCGTAAAGGGATTGATTATTTGATTGAGGCTTTAAGGAAAATAGAAAAGCAGGATGTGGAACTTGTCGTTTTTGGACAAGTAAAAGATGATATCCGAGGCCTTTTCCCCGTGTCAATTCATTCGATGGGATATTTGTCGGATGAATCTAAAATCGTAGCATTGTATAATGCTGTCGATATGTTTATCACTTCTTCCTTAGAGGAAAACCTTCCCAACACAATCATGGAGTCGATGGCGTGCGGAACTCCTTGTGTCGGATTTGAAATTGGCGGTATTCCGGAGATGATCGATCACAAGATAAATGGTTATGTAGCCAGTTATAAGGATGCCAGCGACCTCGCTAACGGTATCCGGTGGGTTTTGGAGCATGAAGATCAGCAGGCTCTTTCGGATGCTTGTGTGAAGAAAGTACAGGAGAGTTATACGGAGGAAGTGGTTGCAAAACAATATATGGCTTTATACAAACGCTTACTGCATCAAAAAAAATAGAAACAGCTTTATGCTACAACCGACATTTTCAATCATAACGATTACCTATAACGCCGTGCGTCTGGTGGAGCAGACGTTGTTGAATGTACTGAGCCAGTCCTATCCGAATATCGAATATATCGTGATAGATGGCGGTTCGACGGACGGGACGGTGGATATTATCAAACGGTATGAATCGGGCCTTACTTATTGGGTGAGCGAGCCGGACAAGGGGATATACGATGCTATGAACAAGGGGCTTCAAAAGGCGATGGGAGATTATGTCTGGTTTATCAATGCCGGTGATTCTCTTTGTTCGTCCGATACGGTCCAGTCGGTCGTTTCCAGGTTGCAGAAGAGGAAGACTTTGCCGGATATTATCTATGGAGAGACGAATATCGTCGATGAGGAAAGGCGGTCGTTGGGACTGCGTCGTCTCAGGGCTCCTCGGAAGCTTTCGTGGAAGAGTTTCAGGATGGGAATGTTGGTTTGTCACCAGTCGTTCATACCAAAACGTGCGGTTGCTCCGTTATATGATTTGCAGTATCGCTATTCGGCCGATTTCGACTGGTGTATCCGCTGCATGAAGCAGGCTCGTTCGTTTTGCAATACGCATCTCATCCTGTCCGATTTCCTGGACGGCGGGACGAGTACGACGCAAAGAAAAGCATCATTGCGAGAGAGGTATGCGATTATGTGCAAATATTATGGTACTTTTGTTACGGTTTTGCTCCACGGGTGGTTCGCCATCCGTTTTTATACGGCTAAATGCCTGAAGGGGCGGGTTTGATAGTATGAATTTTAATGAGACATATATGAAGGATTTGCTAAAGCAATGGGGGAAACACGTTGTTGCCCTGATCTTGTTTTTGGGACTGGTGATGGTCTATTTTTCACCGGCGGTGTTTGATGGGAAAGTAATCATGCAAGGTGATAATATCAAAGCGACCGGAATGGGACATAGCCAGATGGATCAATACGCCAAGACGGCACAGCCGGGTGAGTTCAGCGTCTGGTCGGATGCGATGTTCGGTGGGATGCCGTATGTGACAGGATATGGGCAGGCCGCACCGAGTATGCCTTCTTATTCGATTGTGGATGGTTGGTTGAAAAAGGTGGGATATGGCGATGCAGCTATGGTTTTCGTCGGATTGGTATGTTTTTACCTGCTGATGTGTGTCATGGGGGTAAACTGGTGGCTTGCGATTGCCGGGGCGTTCGCTTTTGCATTCGCATCTTATAATATTATTATTATCGAGGCGGGGCATATCGTGAAAGCCTATGTGATCGGTTATATGCCGGTGACGTTGGCCGGTATGGCTTTGCTTTTCAGGCGATCCTATCTGTGGGGAGCCGTCTTGTTCCTGTTGGGGGTAGCCTTGTCTCTGGCAAACGGGCATATCCAGATCACCTATTATCTGGTACTGCTTTGCGTACTGATCTATTTAGGGTATGCGATTAAAAAGATCCGGGAGAAAGCGTATGGCGAATGGTTGAAGACTTCCCTGATTATGGCGGCTTGTGTCGTATTGGCTGTATTGCCTAATGCGCAGGGGATGTATTCCAATTGGGACTTGGGGCAGCACTCCATCCGTGGGGCTTCGGAGCTGACGCCGAAACCGGATGCTTCGGGAAAAGTGGAGAAGGCTTCCACCGGTTTGGATAAGGATTATGCTTTTCAATGGAGTTACGGCTGGAAAGAGTTGATGACCGTTCTTGTACCGAACGTATATGGTGGTGGTTCGGGAGGCACGTTGGACAGTTCGTCCGAGTTATACAAGGAGTTGAAGAAAAACGGGGCCCAGGTGGGGAAAGAAGTACAAACCTATACCTATTGGGGAGATAAGATATTCACTTCCGGACCGGTCTATTTCGGGGCTTTGGTCTGCTTCCTGTTCGTCTTGGGAATGTTCGTGATCCGGAATCCGATGAAATGGTGGCTGTTGGCAGGATCGGTGTTCCTGACATTCCTTGCGTTGGGACGTAATTTCGATTCTTTTAACGACCTGATGTTCCATTATCTGCCTTTATACAATAAGTTCCGTACGGTCGAGATGGCGTTGGTAATACCGGGATTGGTATTCCCGATTGTCGGCATTTGGGGATTAAAAGAAATTTTGTCACAGAAAGTGGAGGAGGCCCGTTTGAAAAAAGGATTTCTTTGGGCTTTGGGGTTGACCGGAGGCCTTTGTGTGGTCCTTTGGCTGATGCCTTCCTTGCTGTTGGATTTCCGGTCTGCCTATGATGCACAGTTCCAGAACCAGGTTCCGGAATGGTATTACACGGCCTTATTGATGGACCGTGCTTCGCTGGCTTCGGCCGATGCGTTGCGTTCTTTGGTCTTCATCCTGCTGGGAGCCGGGCTGCTTGTCTGGTTCTGGAAAGCGAAGAACAAGAAGGCTGCGGCGACTTTCGTGAGCGCAGGTGTGGCAGTTCTTATTTTGATTGATCTTTGGACGGTGGACCGCCGTTATCTGGATGACAGCAATTTCGTTAAGCAACAACCGGCGGAGATGTATAAGGAAACAGTTGCCGATAAAGCAATCCTGCAGGACACGGGTTCGACTTTCCGTGTGTTGAACATCAATAACCCGTGGCAGGAAACGAATACTTCCTATTATCATCATTCTATCGGGGGATATCATGCCGTCAAGTTGCGCCGTTATCAGGAGTTGATCGACCATCGGTTGGACGGTGAGTTGCGTGGGATTATCGGTGCTTTGCAGAAAGCACAGACGGCTGGGGATGTGATGTCCGCGCTGGCTGCTTGTCCTTCCTTGAATATGTTAAATACTCGCTATATCATCTATAACCCGGAACAGCAGCCGTTGAAGAATCCGTATGCATTCGGGAATGCCTGGTTTGTGGATAAGCTGGATATGGTGGAGAATGCGGATGCCGAAATAGAAGCCTTGAATACGATCGATCCGCTGGAAACGGCAGTTGTGGACAAGCGTTTCCAGAAGGATCTGGAAGGATTTGTTCCGCAGAAAGACTCAACCGCAACGATCGTGTTGGAAGAATACCGTCCGAATCGTCTGACTTATAAGAGTAAAACTGATAAAGAACAATTGGCAGTCTTCTCCGAAGTTTATTACCAGCCGGGTTGGAAGGCAACGATCGACGGCAAGGAAGTGCCTCATTTCCGTGCAGACTGGATTTTGCGTGGCATGCGTGTGCCGGCAGGCGAACATACGATTGTATTCGAGTTCCGGCCTTCCGGTTATGTAACGGCTGCATACGTTTCTTCCTACAGCTCGTTCCTGATTCTGTTATTACTGATCGCTGCGATTGCTTGGTCGGGATGGAAATATTGGAAAAAGAGTAAAGAATAATATTGACACACCCTCCGACTGTCTTTGTTATCACGACGACCGTCCTCATCTCGATGAAGTCAATGTTCATGTGGGATGAAGACGGTCGTCATGATGATAAAGACGGTCGTCATGATAACGACCTTTGGTGTCTTTTATTTGTAGAACGTCTTTTGGAATGCCGAAAACTCCTCTTTCTTCAGAACCAGCCTGTTCCAGGCGGCATCTAAGAATCCGCATCCATATCCTATTAACTGGATAAAGGAGGCAATAATCGATAAGAATCCGATTTTGAGGCTTTTATTCTGAATCGAAGAATCCACAAAGATCAGCAAGCTGAAAAGTCCGAGCGGCAATAAACTCCAAGTGCAGAAGAGGCTTCCGACCAGGAAGAAAAATACTCCTAAAGTAAAGACTGCCGGTAATAGATGTACCAGTTTAAGCGAGTCCGGATATTTCTTGTACAAATTGATACGGGCGATTCCGGAATTATAAACCTGGCGGAAAAACTTGCGCCAGTCCGTGCGTCGCTTGTGATATACCCAAGCCGAGGGAAACAGGCATACTTTGTAGCCGTTCTTGAACAGGCGGATACTGAAATCAATATCTTCGCCGAAGCGCATGGCAGAAAAGCCCTCCAATGCCTCGTATGTACTTTTCCGAATCCCCATGTTGAAACTACGAGGGTAGAACTTATCCATCTTCTTTTTCCCTCCACGAATGCCACCTGTCGTAAAGAAAGAGGTCATAGAGTAGTTGATGGCTTTCTGTACATCCGTAAAGCTGTCAGAGGCCTTGTCCGGCCCTCCGAAAGCGTCCGCTCCAGTTTCCTCCAGTTCCTTGTTTACCGATTTGATGTAGTCGGGAGGCAGAATGCAATCCGAATCGAGAACGATTAGGTAATCTCCCTTACTCTGCTTCGCCCCATAGTTGCGGGCATTGCCCGGACCACCATTCGGAATATAACAATAGGAAACATCCAACCTATCCTTGAAAGCCTCGGCCACATGCTGGCAAGTTTCCTTCGAACCATCTTCGACGATGACGACTTCGAAGTTTGTTTCACTCTGCCGCGTAAGGCTGTCCAACAACTCTTCTATCTCGTTGGGACGGTTGTAGACAGGGATGATAAGAGATAAATGGGGTGTTGCCATATTTATGAGTTTTTTAAAATGTAATATCCGCAGGTTGTATAGAAATTACGGATATAGGGGATATTCAGGAATCTCCATAGTCTTCGAGGATGGAGATTGAATTTCGTTTCGTAATTCGGGTTGATGAAATAGAGGACTTCTTCGGCTATCCGGTATTTCTCTTTGTGCACGATCGAGAGAAAACGTTCCAGTGAAATGCCGGTATCTTTGATTTCCAAAAGTCCTCCGGGATTGACATTCCCCCATTCCAGTACTTTTTTATATACGGGGCGAGGTAGCAGGTGGAACCAGGGTAAATGGCTTAGGAACTTGTTATTGCAAATCTGCTGGTGACCTCCGAACGGATTCTGCCAGGGAGGGAAAGCCACGAAAATAACGCCGTGGGGATTTAAGAATCTCTTTATAAAAGGCAAGAATAATTCTTGGTTTGGGATGTGTTCTATCACATCCCGGATGATGATAATGTCGAACTTGTTGTGCAGTTCGGTTATTTTGTAGATATCTTCGCAGATCAGTGTCAGGTTTTTGTTGTTGGTGTGCGCGCTGTAGATTTCTTTTGCGATCTCAATCTGGCTTCCGTTGATGTCTATACCTGTTACTTGGCAACCGAGGTCCAGAAAAGGTTTTATGTTTCCTCCTTCTCCGCAACCGATTTCAAGAATATGGGAATCAGCCGTTATCGGTTTATGCTTTTCAATGAAAGGTATTACATATTTTTGTGTTGTAATACTTTGTTCGTTGAAATATAGTTGTCTGTCAGCGTGTCTTTTTTGCATATCTACAAAATAAAAATGAGGGTGTGCCGAAAGTTTTCATGCTTTTGGGCACACCCTCAGATATATTAATATCTGTAATGTTCCGCCTTATAAGGTCCTTCGACCGGCACTCCGATATAATCGGCTTGCTTCTGTGTCAACTTGGACAGTTTGACGCCGATGCGCTCCAGGTGGAGGCGGGCAACTTCTTCGTCCAGGCGTTTCGGTAAGCGGTAGACACCTACTTCGTAAGGCATTGTCCACAAATCCATCTGGGCTAATACCTGGTTGGTGAAGGAGTTGCTCATTACGAAAGAAGGATGGCCGGTCGCGCAACCCAAGTTCACCAAGCGGCCTTCTGCCAGCAGGAAGATGGAATTGCCGGTCGGGAATGTGTACTTGTCGACCTGCGGTTTGATGTTGGTGTGCTTGATGTTCGGATAGTTCACCAGCTTATCGACCTGGATTTCATTGTCGAAATGGCCGATGTTGCAAACGATGGCCTGGTCTTTCATTTGGGCCATGTGTTCGATGGTGATGATGTCGCAGTTACCGGTGGTCGTAACGAAGACGTTACCTTCCTTGACGGCTTCTTCCATCGTCGTCACTTCGAAGCCTTCCATTGCAGCCTGTAAAGCGCAGATCGGGTCGATCTCCGTAATCAGGACACGAGCTCCGTAAGAGCGCATGGAGTGGGCACAGCCTTTTCCTACGTCGCCATATCCGGCAACCACCACGACTTTACCGGCGATCATCACGTCGGTAGCGCGCTTGATACCGTCGGCCAGTGATTCACGGCAACCGTACAGGTTGTCGAATTTCGATTTCGTAACGGAGTCGTTGACATTGATAGCCGGAACCAGCAGTTCGCCTTTTTCCATCATCTGGTACAGGCGGTGCACGCCAGTAGTCGTTTCTTCGGAAACACCTTTCATTTCGGCGATCGTGCGGTGCCAGCGGGTATTGTCTTCAGCCAAGATACGGTTTAAGGTATCTAGGATGACCTGTTCTTCGTGATTGCCACCTTTGCGGTTGATCGTTTCGGCATCGTTCTCTGCACGGTAACCCATATGAACCAGCAGGGATGCGTCGCCACCATCATCCACAATCATGTGCGGACCTTTGCCGTCGGGGAAACGGAGCGCCATGTCGGTGCACCACCAGTATTCTTCCAGTGTTTCACCCTTCCAGGCGAAAACGGGAACACCATCGGCAGCGATGGCTGCGGCGGCGTGGTCCTGTGTAGAGAAGATGTTGCAGCTTGCCCAGCGGACATCTGCTCCCAACGCAACTAATGTTTCGATTAACACTGCGGTCTGAATCGTCATGTGCAGTGAGCCGGTGATACGAGCTCCTTTCAGAGGTTTTTGATCGGCATACTTCTTGCGAAGTGCCATAAGTCCCGGCATTTCGTGTTCGGCGATCTCGATTTCTTTACGACCGAATTCAGCCAAACTCATATCTGCCACTTTATAAGGCAGATTAGTTGGAAATAATTGTGACATAAATTGATACTAAATGATTATGGAGCAAAGGTAGTAATATTTTTTTTATTTTAGTCTTTTTCGGAAGGAGATGGGAGGAAGTGTGGTCTTCCTTGTAGTGTGTTTGGATTTTTGTGTAAGTGTAATCTGTTTTCGACAACGTCGTGTATATATTCGACAATGTCGTGTATATGTTTGACGTTGCAGAACATATACACGACATTGTCGAAAACAGATTAGACGCCCGTCTAATCGGAGCCGGATGCTTATGCAGGCGTGATTCCCTGGTCGGCTAATAACTTCAAGCCCAAGTCCTTCAGTTTGAACTTCTGGATTTTTCCGCTACCGGTCATGGGGAAAGTGTCGACGAAGAATATATACTTCGGAATCTTATGCCGGGCGATCTTTCCGCGGCAGAAATCCTTGACGATATCTTCCGTCATGGTGACACCTTCGTGCAGGATGATAAAAGCTCCTACTTCCTCACCGTATTTCTTGGATGGAACAGCAGCGACCTGTACATCTTTCACGCCTTTCAGGTGATAAAGGAATTCTTCTAGTTCACGAGGGTAGATGTTTTCTCCTCCCCTGATAATCATATCTTTGATGCGTCCGGTGATGCGGTAGTTGCCATGTTCGTCTTTCACGCCCAGGTCGCCACTGTGCAGAAAGCCGTCTTTATCGATGACTTCGGCTGTCGCGGCAGGGTTGTTGTAATAGCCTTTCATGGTATTGTACCCCCGGTTGCACATTTCACCTTGTACGCCTACCGGACATTCTTCACCCGTTTCCGGGTCGATCACGCGAACTTCGGTAAATTCGTAATCACGGCCTACCGTATTGTAGCGTACTTCCGCCGGATCGTCGATGCGCGAATGCGTCATACCGGGTGATGCTTCCGTCAACCCGTATACACTGGTCACACGCATGAACATTTTTTCTTCCACCTGTTTCATCAACTCTACGGGGCAAAGGGAGCCTGCCATGATGCCGGTGCGGAGGGAGGTCAGGTCGAACATGCTGAACATCGGATGATTGAGTTCGGCTATGAACATGGTCGGAACGCCATAAAGGGCCGTGCACCGTTCTTTGTGGATGGAGGCGAGTACGACCAGCGGATCGAATTTTTCGACCATGACCTGTGTGCATCCATGTGTCAAGACGTTCATGGAGGCGAGCACGACACCGAAACAGTGGAACAGAGGGACGCAGCAGCATAGTTTGTCGTCTGCCGTGAATTTCATGTGTTCTCCTGTCAACAGCCCGTTGTTGGCAATGTTATAATGCGTCAGCATAACCCCTTTTGGGAAGCCGGTTGTGCCGGATGTATATTGCATATTCACGACATCGTGCGGGGTCACCAGCTTTTTGGCTTCCACTAACGTTTCGTCACTGACGTTTTCACCTAAAAGCAACAGCTCGGGAGTGTTGTACATCCCTCTGTATTTCTCCTGTCCGATGTAAACTACATTCTTCAGTACCGGGAAACGTTTGCTTTTCAGGTAGCCGCGTTGCGATTCTTTCAGTTCGGGCAGCATGGTGTACATCATGTCGACATAACTGCCATCAAACACTCCGTCGGTGATGCACATCGTATGGATATCTGCATTCTCGACTAGGAATTCCAGTTCGCTCTGCTTATAGTTGGTATTGACGGTAACGGCCACTGCTCCGATCTTGGCGGCGGCATACAGGAATGTAAGCCAGTCCGGGACATTGGTTGCCCAGATACCGACATGCGTGCCATGTTTGATCCCGATCGAAAGCATTCCTTTTGCCATCCGGTCTACACGTTCGTTGAATTCCTTCCAGGTGAAACGGAGGTCGCGGTCGGAATATACCAGATATTCTTTATCGGGTGTCGTTTCGGCCCAATGTTCCATCCACTGGCCGAGTGTCCTGTCTTGTAATTGTATTTCCATAGAGGCAGCAGATTAATAGGGGGTGTAGATGACTCCGAGGATTTTCGCCGTATTGTCGGCGGCGGCATGTACATGGTGGGCGACGATGGAATCGTAGTAGATGCTGTCTCCTTCCTCCAGGATATAGGTATTCTTGCCATAGTTGATTTCGAGGACGCCTTCCAGTACATAGATGAATTCTTCCCCTTCGTGTGTGGAGAGTACGAAATCCACTCCGTCTTCACTCGGAGCGACATCGATCAGGAACGGTTCCATATGGCGGCCCGACTTGTCTTGTGACAGCGAATGGTATTCCATGTGCTTGCGTGCCTTGCTGTCGTTGTTGCTGAAACCGATGCTGTTCGTGTCGTTGCTATCTTTCTTGCGGCAAATGACGGGGCCCAGTTCGGACTGGTCGTCCAGGAATGTGCCCAGGCGTACGCCTAATACGCGGGCTATCTTAATAAGTGGAGCGAGAGACGGAAAGTCTATATTGCCCTCGATACGTTCTATTTGTTCGATACTCAGACCTGAGCGTTCAGATACTTCCTGGGTAGAAAGTTGCTTGGATTCACGGATGCTTTTGATTTTAGCTCCTATGATTTTGTTATTTCCCATGAGCATTATATGTTTATTGTTTGTTGAATCTTTTAATTTGTAACAGAATGGCGCAAAATTACATTAAATTTTCATTAAACAAAGGTGTTAGGTAAAAGAAAAAAGGATGATCCCCGTGGAGACCATCCTTTTGTAACTTCCTGCGAAGAAATTGTTTCTTACTTTCTGATGCCAAGTTCTTTGATGATAGCACGATATCTTTCGATATCTACCTTGATCAGATAATCCAGTAAACGACGACGTTTACCAACCAGCATCTTCAGAGCTCTTTCAGAGCTATGGTCTTTGTGATTAGCCTTCAAGTGTTCAGTCAAATGTGCGATACGAACTGTGAACAGTGCGATCTGACTTTCTGCAGAACCTGTGTTCGTTGCAGATTTACCATACTTTTCGAAAATCTCTTTTTTCTTTGCTGAATCTAAAAACATGATTCTTGTGTACTTTAATAAATTAATACTATGTTATCTAAGCGGGGACAAAGGTAGGGATTCATTTTTGATTGACAAATCTTTTTATGTATCTTTTTTTATTTTGACGTGTCAATGTCATATACTTCTCGCAAATTTATTGTATTTTTGCGGCCAATAAATTAGTTTTCAATGCAAAAGATTAGAAACATCGCGATTATCGCGCACGTAGACCACGGTAAGACAACGCTCGTGGATAAGATGTTATTAGCCGGTAAGCTTTTCCGTGAAGGACAGGCAGAGCCGGATCAGTTCCTGGACAATAATGATCTGGAACGCGAACGAGGGATTACGATCCTTGCCAAAAATGTATCTATTAATTATAAAGGTTATAAAATCAACATTATCGATACTCCGGGACACGCCGACTTCGGAGGTGAAGTGGAACGCGTATTGAACATGGCTGACGGTTGCTTGTTGCTGGTCGATGCTTTCGAAGGACCGATGCCTCAGACTCGTTTCGTGCTTCAGAAGGCTATCCAGTTAGGCTTGAAACCGATTGTGGTCATTAATAAGGTAGACAAGCCGAATTGTCGTCCGGAAGAGGTGCAGGAAATGGTGTTCGACCTGATGTTCAGTCTTGATGCAACGGAAGAACAGCTCGACTTTCCGACGATCTACGGTTCTGCCAAGCAGGGTTGGATGTCGGAAGACTGGAAAGAGCCGAAGGAAGATATTACCGCTTTGCTGGACGCTATCATCCAGTATATTCCGGAACCCGAGGTATTGGAAGGCTCTTCCCAGATGTTGATCACTTCGTTGGACTATTCCAAGTATGTAGGCCGTATCGCTGTGGGGCGCGTGCATCGTGGCGAACTGCGCGAAGGACAGGACATCATGCTTTGCAAGCGTGACGGTTCGATGGTGAAATCGAAGATCAAGGAAATCGACGTTTTCGAAGGGCTGGGGCGTACGAAAGTAGACGCTGTCCAGTCAGGCGATATCTGTGCGATTATCGGTGTGGAAGGTTTCGAAATCGGTGAGACGATTGCTGATGCCAATGATCCGGAACCGCTGCCGACGATCGCTATCGACGAACCGACGATGTCTATGTTGTTTACGATCAACAATTCTCCGTTCTTCGGGAAAGATGGCAAGTTTGTGACATCCCGCCATATCTATGAACGTTTGATGAAAGAGTTGGACAAGAATCTTGCCTTACGAGTGGTGCCGACAGATTCTGCCGATTCCTGGTTGGTGTACGGACGTGGTGTCCTTCACTTGTCTGTCCTGATCGAGACCATGCGTCGTGAAGGTTACGAGTTGCAGGTTGGCCAGCCGCAGGTTATTATCAAGGAAATCGACGGCCAGAAGTGTGAACCGGTTGAACAGTTGACAGTCAATCTGCCGGAAGAATGTTCCAGCCGTATCATCGACATGGTAACCAAACGCAAGGGTGAAATGACGATGATGGAAAGCAAGAACGACCGTATGCATTTGGAGTTCACGATCCCTTCCCGTGGTATTATCGGTTTGAACAATGCTGTTCTGACTGCATCGGCCGGTGAAGCGATTATGGCACACCGTTTTCTCGAATATCAACCGTGGAAAGGTGAGATCGAACGCCGTACGAACGGTTCTATCATCGCGATGGAAACGGGTACTGCCTATGCGTATGCCTTGAACAACTTGCAATCCCGCGGACGTTTCTTTATTTCCCCTCAGGAAGAAGTATATGCCGGTCAGGTGGTTGGTGAACACACGAAAGACAATGACTTGGTGGTTAACGTGACGAAGTCGAAGAAACTGACCAATATGCGTGCTTCCGGTTCGGACGATAAAGTATCTTTGGCTCCTCCTACGGTGTTCAGCCTGGAAGATGCTTTGGAATATATCAAAGGCGATGAATATGTAGAAATCACCCCGAATAGTATGCGTATGCGTAAGATCATCCTTGACGAACTTGAACGTAAACGTCAGGGAAGATAAGGATCATCACGACATAATCGCGCCGATAATGCAAATCATAGCTGGATTTGCGTTATCGGCGTTTTTTGCTTTAATTCCTATTTGTATTCAAACGTGGTATGGTTATCGATTGTCAAATTAATAATGAATAATATCAAAAAGTAAGGGGAGGCATTTGCGTATACTGATTATTTTTGCCCTATTAAGTAAAAAACTTTAAAGGAAAATGAAGAAAAAAGTATATACAGCGTTCGTATGTCTTTGTTGTACCGTGGCGTCTCTCTCTGCCCAGAAGCGCGTAGTAGAATTAACAGATCCGAACGAAAGTTGTACGAGTATTGCTGTCGGCAAATTGGCGACGACTGATGGTTCAGTCATGACCTCGCAGACATGTGACGGGACTTCGCGTACTTGGATGGAGGTCGTGCCTGCCCAAAAGTGGGCGGATACTGCAAAACTCGATCTTTATTGGGATCTCCGTCATACGGAAAGCAAAAACGATCGGTTGGGAGTGAAACTGAAAGGTTCTATCCCACAGGTACCTTATACATTCGCTTACTTGAATACCGGTTATCCTTGTATGAACGAGAAACAGCTGGCGATGGGAGAAACGACTATCGTTGGCCGTAAGGAACTGCGCAGTCCGAAAGGCTTGTTCCATATCGAAGATTTACAGGGGATTGCTTTGCAACGTTGCAGTACGGCACGCGAGGCGGTTTTGCTGATGGGACGCTTGGCAGAACAATATGGTTATCGTGATGGCGGGGAATGTCTGACGGTTGCCGACAAGAGGGAACTTTGGTTTTTCGAGATTACAGGTGCGGGTCCGGAAGATATGGGGGCTTTGTGGGTCGCCCGACGCATACCGGACGACCATGTGACGGTTTCGGCTAATACACCTCGTATTTCCGATGTTGATTTCGGGGACAAGGATAATTATATGTATAGTGAAGGACTGAAGGAGAAAGCACGGAAGTTAGGGTATTGGGACGGAAAAGAACCTTTCAAGTTTTGGAAAGTAATCCATGAAACGGGGAAGAAGCCTTTTACTGTCCGGGACCTTTTTGTTTTGAAAACGTTGGCTCCTTCTTTGAACCTGACGATGGATATGGAGGAGCTACCTTTGTCTGTCAAGCCTGAACAGAAAGTTTCGTTGGCGGATATGAACCGTCTGCTGCGTGAAACATATGAGGGAACGGAATGGGACATGACGAAAGATATAATGGTAACGAAGAAGATTAAGGATAAAGACGGAACAGAGCGTGATACGACATATAAAAGCCCGTTGGCTCAAAATTGGATGACGAACGATATGTTTGAATTCCTGAACGCGCAACGTGGTGAAAAGAAGATAGAAAAACAGCGGACGATATCGGTTGTTTGGTGCGCTTATTCATTTGTGATACAATGCCGTGACTGGTTACCGGACGAGGTGGGCGGTGTTTGCTGGTGGTCGGAAGATAATCCGGGCGAAAGTCCCAGGGTACCCTTGTTTGCCGGGATGACAGATGTCCCCGAAAGTTTTAAGGTTTGTGGACATAAGCGTTACCGTCCTGATGCTGCCCTTTGGACTTACCGGCGTACGAACCGTCTGGCCCAGGTGAGTTGGGGACATGGCCGCAAACTGATTGAACCTGCCGTCCTCTCTTTCGAGCAGAAGGCGGCAGACGAAATGCCTCTGATAGAAAACAAGGTGTCGGCGCTTATGCGGGAAGGCAAGAAGGACGAAGCCCAAGCTTATCTTACCCGTTATTCCTTCGATTTTATCTATTCGACTTTGCGTTGTTGGGAGGAAATGGAGGGACAGCTTTGGCATAAGTTCGGACGGGGGTTCTGATCGAGATCTCTTTTTAGTGCGAGTTTTTCTTGGCTTTTTCCCGCTGCTTTTCGATTTCTTTCCGGTAGGAGAGTGGGTTTATGCCGGTTTTACTCCTGAAAAAGTAAGAAAAATAGTCGGCCGATTCGAAATTGAGCTTCATTGCGATGTCTTGGATTGACATCTCCGTACTGCTCAGCAAATCTTTGATCTTGCTTAGTTTCAGTTGCAGCATGTATTGGTGGGGGGCGATCCCGGTGTATTGCTTGAATGATTTCCTAAAATTGGAATAGCTCATGTTGATGGATTCGGCAATGTCTTCCGGTGTGAACTTGTCGTAGATGTTTTCCCGCATCAGTACGCATGCCTCCTGTATCTTCTGCATGGAGACCGGTCCGTAATCCTGATTTTTGTTGATCGAATAGATCAAGCCGATCGTATGCATCGTAATTCCTGCTAAAACAGCCTGGAATCCTGACTTCTGTGCCCTGGCACAGTCAAGCATTTCCCCGAAATGCTTGACAATTTGGTCGTTCATGCCGATATGAAATATAGGATTTGCACGATTAATAATTCCATTTAATAATTTTTCAAAATAATCACCTTGGAAGGTTACGTAATATTCATCCCAACCTATGTTGGCAATAGGTTGATAGCTATGCCATTGTCCGGGGAAAATAAAGAAAGCGTCTCCTTTTGATATTTTCTTTTCAAGGCAGTTGATGGAAGTAAAAGTTCCCTCTCCTTTTACAATATATACAAGTGCGAACTCATCAATGATTCTGCCTCGGTCGGGATTAAATGTATATCCGATAGGGTGACCTTTAAGGGGATAACTGCCTTTTGGATCAATAGACTGAAAGCCTATGCCGCTAATAGACATTCCCCAGATGTTCTCATCATTATTTGTCGGTAAGTACTTTATGACATTATGTTTACTGCGATTAAAATCCATTTGGTGTTTATTTTGAGTATTTCAGAATAAAATGTTTCTCTCTTGGAAGATTACATTTATCTCTGTTTACAAAGGTATTAAATTTATTACATCTGTCAAAAAGCAAGGGAAAAATATCATTTTTTCATGATTATAAAGATAATAAAGGCAGACATTTGTGAAAATAAATATCGTTTAACCTAATAAGTTTGGAGATTATGAGAAATCGAATTCTATTTTTGCTATGTTTCCTATGTGTGGGATTGCAAGCATTTGCCCAGATTTCTATTTCAGGAAAAGTGGTTGATGCAGGAGGGCTTGAGCTTCCAGGCGTAAATGTGATGGTAAAGGGAACGACTATCGGTACATTGACCGATGGTGATGGAAAGTTTACGATTCCAGATGTTCCGGGTGGCAGTAATGCCGTATTGGTATTTTCTTATGTCGGTTTCCAGACACAAGAAATAAAAGTAGGGAATGCTAAAAATCTAACTGTGAAATTACAGGAAGATAATATGGCATTGGATGAGGTTGTGGTGGTTGGTTATGGCACATCCCGTAAAAAAGATTTGGCAGGCTCTATTTCCAGCGTTAAATTGGATGATTCCCCGTTGACGCAGTTGGCAAACGTAAATGCTTTGGTTGCATTGTCAAGCAAGATTCCGGGCTTTAATTATTCTCCGACGACAGATGCCGGTGGTGATAATACGGCTTCAATGACGATTCGTGGTATGAATTCTATTATTACAGGTCCTTCGGAGGCAAGCTTGAACAAACCGTTGTTGGTTGTCGATGGTTCTATCTTTAATGGTAGTATCAACGAAATTGCCATGACGGATGTTGAATCCATTGATGTCCTGAAAGATGCCAGTTCTGCTGCTATCTACGGTTCACGTTCTGCAAATGGTGTAATTATTATTACAACAAAACGTGGTCGTTCTTCCAAGCCGACGGTTAATCTGGATGCTTATTACGGAATTCAGAGTTGGACGAGAAAACCGCAGATGGTAACGGACCAAAATGAATTTTTGAATCGTCGTCGTGAAGCGATGATTGCTGCCGGTTCGATTGATCCGAGCGTAGGTTTAGACGCCGCACAGTTATTGAATGCAGAAGAACTGGAAGTCTACAACGCTGGTGGTTGGGTTGATTGGATTGATGAGGTCTCTCAAAATGCGCAGATTCAGAATTATAATCTGAGTATTTCGGGAAATGCTTCGGATAAAGTGAATTATTATCTGTCAGCCGGTTATATGAAACAGGATGGTCTGATTGTAGGTGATGATTATAAAAAGTTGACTTTCATGGCTAAAATGGATGCAAAAGTTACTGAGTGGTTGACGGTTGGTATGCGTGCTTCTTATTATAATGCCTCTAATCCTGGTCAGATCGCAAACATTCAGTCTGCAACATGGTTGTCGCCTTATAGCCATAAGTATGTACGTTATGATGGTTATACTGATTGGTATGAAAGATATGCAAATGGTAATGTTGCCAGTCCGTTCTGGAGTTCTTCCGAAACTACTTCCTATTTGTGGACAGATCGCGATAAGAAATATGATAACCTGAATGGAACAGGATTTGTACAGATCGATTTCCCGTTTGTAAAAGGTCTGAGCTATAAGTTTACCATGAATGCTGTAAAGAATACGAGCAATATTGATATGTTTGTAAACCCTCAATATTTTTTGGATACAAGAAAAGTAGAGGAACTGGCTGATCCGTATAAATATACGGCGGAGGCAAATGGTAAATCGGAGATTAACCAGACGTATGCGTGGACAATGGATAATGTGTTTACTTATACGAAAGATTTCGGAAAGAACCATTTGGATGCGATGCTCGGTTATACGCGTGACGCCACTCATCAGAATCAGTTGAAGACTGCTTATAGTGGTTTCAAACTGCCGACTGTATTAGGCTCGTACGGACAAAATTTGGCAACGACTCAGCAGATTAACAAGACATTGAAGGAATGGCAGAATGTCGGTTATATGGCTCGTGTCAATTATAACTATGCAAACAAGTATTATCTGACGGCGAACTTCCGTCGTGATGGTTTCTCTGGATTTGCAAAAGGTAGTAAATGGGCTAACTTCCCAGGTGTGTCTGCAGCTTGGACATTGTCCCAGGAAGATTTTATGCAGAATGTAATTCCGGGATTGAGTTTCTTGAAGCTGAGAGGATCCTATGGTTTGACCGGTAATCAGAGTATCGAAGCCTATGCTACATTGGCTACAGTCGCTTCCGGTTATACTTGGTATGATGCATCTTCTTTGTATATCTATCAGAATTCGTTGGCAAATGAGGAATTGACTTGGGCGACAACTAAAACGGGTAATTTCGGTCTTGATTTCGGATTCTTGGACGGACGTATTTCCGGTTCTATTGATGTTTATAAATCAAAGACAAACGATATGCTGCTGAACCGTTCATTACCTTATATGACCGGTTTTTCGGAAGCAAAGTTTAATGCGGGGGAAGTGATGAACCGTGGTGTCGAATTGGCTTTGAATACAATCAATATAAATGGGGACGGTAAAGATAATTTCCGTTGGGAAAGTGGATTGACTTTTTATCGTAACAAAAACAAGATTGTTCACCTTTTTGGTAAGGATGCTAATGGCAAGGAAGCAAACGATACGGGTAATGCGACAACAAATGGCTATGAGACTGCTCGTGCATTGGTTATAGGCGAGTCGATCAATGCAGCATGGGACTTGAAAATGTTAGGTATCTTCCAGTCTCAGGCTGAGATTGATAACTATGTAGATGCAAATGGTAATAAGATTCAACCTGATGCTGTACCTGGTGATATCAAATTCCTGGATTATAATGGCGATGGTAAGATCAGTACGGACGACCGTCATTGTATTGGCGATATGGATCCGTTGTTCACGATCAATTTGAGCAATACGTTAAGTTGGAAGAATTTTTCTCTGTATTTCAACTTCCGTTGGGATGCTGGTAATAGTTCTCATTTTATCGGTAGTGACCCGTTCGGTAATTACCATAATACGGCAACGACATCAGGTGCTCAGTTGAAAGTAGCTCCATGGAGTGAAAATAATCCGACAAACGACCATCCGCGCCTAGGGTATGTAAACACCTATTCCTATTATTTCTGGTCGCAACGCCAGTATTTGAAACTGAAAGATTTAAGTCTCTCTTATACATTTGACCAGCCGTGGGTAAAAAAAGCTAATATTCAGAATTTACGTCTTTATCTGAGTGGTACGGACTTGTTCACTATTACTGGCTGGTCTGGTCTGGATCCTGAAACAGGTGGTACGATTGCTGCAGGGCCTGGTAGTTCTCGCTATGGAAGTAAGCCTGCTTATCGGACAATTACAATTGGTGCTAATATAACATTCTAAAAATGAACGGATATGAAAATTAAAAATATATTATTAGGAACGGTTGTTGGCTCTTTGTCCATGTGTGGATTAGTTAGCTGTGACAATGATTTCCTGGAAGAAAAGTCATATGAATATACTTCTTCGACATCTTATAATACACCTGCAGAATTGGATATGGCAATCGGTTTTCTGCATGGTCGCATCCAGTATTTGTTTTTTGGTGTATGGGGTAATCATAACTACTTTATGACAGGTATGGGGCTGGACACCTTTGCTGCGACAGACCAGAATTATATTACAAGTAACTGGAAGACGTTTACTCCTGACGAACCGGGCTATTCACGTCACTGGTATGATAATTTATGTCAGATCATTCAACAGTCGAATGTTATCATTGAAGCGATCGATACCCGTGATATCAAATGGGATAGCGAGGCACAGAAGAAGGAAGTTCGGGCTGAAGCGATTTTTTTCCGTGCATGGGCTCACCGGTGTCTGGCTGGAATGTATGGTGATTCTCCGATTATACTGGAACCGGCTCGTTCTGCGAAAGTGGATTATGAACGCTCTCCTCGTATCGATGTGTGGAAACAATGTGTTGAAGATTTCGAATGGGCAGCTCAAAATTTACCGTTGACAACAACGAAAAACGGTCGTATCGTAAAAGCGGCAGCTGACCACATGCTGGCTGAAATGGCCATTTGTATCGGTGATTATGATAAAGCGATTGCGGCGGCAAAGCGTGTAATCGATGGAACGGACGGAGATTATCATCTGATGACGGAACGTTTCGGAACCCGTGCGGGTGAGGCTACAGACCGTTATGGCAATCCTCATAGTTCTTATTGGGACTTGTTCCGTATGGGGAATTTTAATTATCAGGAAGGAAATAAGGAAGCAATCTGGGTCGCTCAATATGATTATGAAGGACGAATCAGCAATACCGGTGGCGGTGGTGTTGTAAGTTGGGGTTCTGCTCCTGCAAAATGCCATATTGAACAGGCTTTTGTTTCCAATTTCTATAACGTGGATAAGAAAAGGACTTTATCGAATGGTGAAATTATTCAGATATTCGGTTGGGGGGCCGTAACCTTTACGAATAGTAAGGCAGACTATGACGCGAATAAGAATAAGTCGAATGTGGCAACCGACTCGACAGGGTACGGTGGTGGTGGAACTTGCCACCCGACTGAATGGTTCTTGGGTGATCTGTGGAATGGCTGTGGTAGTGATGTTCGTGGCTCTGAAGAGATGATTCAGCGTAATCTGTATCAATCGGGTGGCAAGCCATGGAGGCAGGCTATTGATGAAGCGAAGGCCTTATATGAATCTAAAAAAGCTGCCGGTGATCCGGATGCCGATCTTTATAAAGTAACGGCTAATGATACGGTCACTCTTTTCCCGCGTATTTGGAAATTCGGTACGGATAAACATGTAGATGGTGACTATCGCCGATATGATCCGGATTGGTATGTAATTCGTCTGGCTGAAACTTATCTGTTGTTGGCAGAGGCATATTTGAATAAAGGAGATAAGGCAAGTGCAGCAGAAGCTATCAATGTTGTTCGTGCCCGCGCCAAAGCTCCGTTGTGTACGGCTGCTGATGTGACGATAGACTATATTTTGGATGAACGTGCCCGTGAACTGTATGGTGAAGAGCATCGTGCGGTGACATTATCCCGTTTGTCAACTAAGGAAAATCCGATTTTAGTACAGCGTACACGTAAATATGGATATCGTTTCCCGGCCGCAACAAACGAACTGAAAGATGCAGGTCCTAATATTCAGGATTATCAATGGCAATATCCAATACCATTACAGGTAATCGAAGCGAACTCGGGTGCGAATTTCCCGCAGAATGAGGGGTATTGATCTGAATTATCTGTATAAACTAATAAAGGCCCGGTGGCAGAAAAGCTTCCGGGCTTTTACTTTGTATCGGAGTTAGGCGGTACGGATAAATCCATAATACCAATAGGTGTTTCCGTATTTTTGGCGGAGTACATGATCTGTATTCGGACGCTGTGACATCAGTACACCGAAATCTTCGAAAGCTTGCCTGCAGATTGGGCTAACCGGGTAGTTGCGGGTGGCCTCCAAATAAGGAAACATGAGGTCAACCACTAATAGAGCTTCTTGATAATGAACTGGTATCGTTTCACTATGTGGAAAGTATTGCTGGAATAAATTATAGAAACCTTTTAGATCTTTGCTCAAAAGAACGCCGCATAATAGATAGTCGAGTGCTTTGCGGTTGGTAGTATCGGCTTTTACCGCTTGTGTCAGAAGAATCAGAGGGGAAGATGCATCGATAATGAAATCTTCCTTGTAGGCTTCTTTGAATGTTGTTAGAGAGGTGGAGAGTCGTTTGGTCCGTTCTTTTATCCATTGTTTGTGACAGGTGGAGGTCTGTAATATGTCCATATATTTCTGGGCTAGGGGAAGATTCCCGAATTCTGTTTGCCAGTCGATCATCCTTCTGAGTCGGGAGAAAGAGAGACCTTGCGGGGACATGGCATTTGCTTGTGCAAGTTGATGGAGAGCTTCGTGTTTTAGTCCGAGGGAATAGGCGAAAAGACTGTTGAAATTAGCTCCGTCTAATTCATTTGCCGGAAAATAGATACGGTCTGCCGATTGTACCGGATAGTGGAAGAGTTGTTCCGGCAGGATACCTTTCTCACTGAGGGCAAGCATCAGGTAAGGATGATAATAGGCTTCGCTAATGTTACAGGTATGGATTGTTTGCAGTACCTGGTCCCATTGTTGTTCTTCCGCATGCCGTTGTATAGCTAGGCGTTTCTCCCTTTCCTGATTAGGGGAGGAGTAAATGCTGTAACAGCTGAATGCGATTAACAGAAGGGGGAGTGCGAAGGAGATATAACGGTTCCCTTTTCGGTCGGAGAGGAAGACAGAACAGAGCGGAATCAGGAACAAGGCATAATATATGTAAACATATCGCATTCCATATTCCGAATTGATGAAGGTGTACAACTGATTGGTCGGGGTGTAATAAATAAAATTTTGCCATAACAGAGGCCATGCGGTAACGAGTATCAGATTTATAGCCGGTAATATAGGAAAGCCTTTTTGTTTGAAGGAAATACGTTCGAAAACAACTCCATACAGATATAATAAGAGTAAGCTATTTTCTGGTAAAAGGAGATACAAGAAAGGAATAGCGATCAAAGCGCTGATATGCCGTATGATTTTGTTCTGGAGGAAAAGATAAAAAGCGAGTGTCAGAAGGAACAGATTGTATTGTAATAGTGCAGATAAGTTCCAGGCATATTGATAGATGCAGAACATAATAACCGGAATGATGATTACCCATCTATGCTGTGTGGCATTCCATTGCCGCAAGTAGAGTAGGGTAATAGCTGCAGTAATCAGAAGCAAACTTGTTTCCACGAAAAGTCCCAGTGAGAGCGGGTGGTTGAACTGGGACAAAAAATTAGTTAGCAGACTGTTCCATCCTGCTGGAGCAAGTAGATAACCTGTCAGGTAGTCGTTTGTCGCCAGGAATAATCCGCCTGCTTCTTGATAACGAATATATTCGGGATAGAACATATATTCGATAATGAGTGCATAAATACTTGACAGGATCAGAAGTATGATGTTTTCTTTTTTCATTTTTATGTATGTTTTAATCGGTTACGGTATGATCCAATTGGGATCTGGTGATTGTAATTTTATCCTTGATAAATTCCGGGATGTTGAATGACTTCATCCGGAGGTTGTTCTCGTCAGGATCTTTCTGCGGGAGCAGGAACGGTTTACTGAACTTTCCGTTTTTATTTAGGTGGGCGATAAAGAAACGGGTATAAAGTCCGTCCAGACGCCGGCTGCTGAATATGATCCATTTTCCGTTTGAAGACCAGGAGTGATAGCTTTCCACGTCCGGGCTGTTTAGTATATCGGTATTTACGGAAGCAGAATCTTGTAAAGATATCATTTTCAGATCTGCTTCCTTATGCCAAATAGGGAAAGTTGCATAATCCGATTCGGTGAAAAGTAGATATTGGTTGTCTGGTGAGATGCGGGGAAATGAAGCGCTTTTATTGTGTGCTGTATAGATCGTGTCTATCGTTTCTCCGAAAGAACCGCTATCTGGATCAAAGGAAACACTGCAAATGGAGTATTTGACCTCTCTCAACCTTTTAGGTAATTGTTTGGCAGGGGCTGTACAATAATATAGGCGTTTCCCATCAGGAGCCCATGCTGGAAATGTCTCGAAAGATTCCGGACTGTTGAAACGAGGATCTGTTATGACTGTGTTCCGGACCGGATCATATAAGATCAGATCTGATTCCAGATCGTAGACCTCTATAAGGTTCGGATTTCGGCTATAAAAAGACTGACGGGTGGCATTGGTTGAAAAAATAATGTATTTGCCGGATGGATGCCAATGGGGATAAGTTCCTTCTTTCGACGATCCGAGTTGCGATAATTGCACTTTGATGGGCTGGTTATTTTTAATGATGATTGTCCCTCCCGGAGTAGTCCGTGTATGAAACATGAAATCGGTAGGTGAATAATTACAGAATGAATGGCAATTGACACATCCTTTTTCAGTCATATTACTGGAAATGATAATCTCTTCTTTGAAACAGTTTAAGGCTCTTTGTCGTATATCCATTTCGTGCCATGATTCGTAACCAGGTTCGACCAGTCGGTAGGCGATATATGGATCGATAGAGTCTGTGGTAATATAAATAGGAAAAGATTTGTATTGTACACCTTCCGGATAAGAATTGTTCCAAATAGATATGGATATATCTATTTGTTTTCCAATATTGTGCGAGATTATATGCCGCCACTTTTTTAAGGGTATATCGATTTTGTTTTTCCCTTCAATGCTAAATAATAGTTGGTTATTATTGGAAAAAACAGCTTTTATATGAGAAGAATTTTTGACTGTAAAGTTTAAAGGTGCAATATTGATAGGAATACTTATTTCTTTATAATCTGGAAAGATATTTGGATAGGTATTTTCCTGCTTTGATGCAATTCTATTTTCGGTACATCCAGTGTAGATAAAGAAGGCTAATAAAGTAAATAATAATTGTTTCATATCTCGTTCTGTTAATAATAGCACTTTGCAAAGATGTATCAAATTTTTAATTATAAATATCAAAAGCATAGATAAAATTTGTGAGAACGTAAATATTTTTGTCCGTTGTGAAAGACACATGGGAACATGCATTAATCTTATTTATGTAAATACCGTATTATGATGAACAGATACAAATTCTTTATTCTTAGCCTCACTCTGATATGTGTGGCAAGCCTGTCGGCCAAGGATTATTATGCCACGGATTTTGGTGTGATAGCAGACGGCAAGACTTTGAATACAAACTCCATTCAGAAAGGAATCGACTTTGTGAACAAACTGGGTGGAGGACGCTTGGTCTTTACTGCCGGTAATTATCTGACGGGATCAATTTATCTTAAATCGAATGTGACACTTCATCTTGAAGAAGGGGCGACTCTACTGGGATCGACCAATCCCTGGGATTACGAAAAAGATTCGTATATTCGCTGGATGTCTATGATTTTCGCAGTCAAGCAGCAGAATATCGGTATAACGGGAAAGGGGACAATTAACGGACGTGGTTTTCAAACCGCCAACAATATGGTGGACTATATCCAGCGAGGTATCTACGAAGACCCTCTGAAACTGGGTCGTCCGAACGAGACGAACCGTCCGCAGAATATTTATTTCCGCGAATGCGAGAATGTGACGATCAAAGATATTACCCTGCGGGACCCGGCAAGTTGGAACCAGACCTACGATCAGTGCAAAAATCTGTATATCGACGGCATACACGTCGATAGCAAATCCTATTGGAACAACGACGGGATCGATGTTGTGGACTGTGACGGCGTCGTGCTGAAAAATTCTTTTCTTGATGCGGCGGATGATGCCCTTTGTTTCAAATCGCACGATGCGAACAGTATGTGTCAGAATGTGGTGGTCGAGAACTGTGTAGGCCGTTCGAGTGCCAGCGGATTGAAATTTGGAACAGTGTCCCGTGGTGGTTTCCGTAATTTCAAGGTGAAGAATATTAAGATATACGATACGTATCGTTCGGCTATCACGTTTGCCGCGGTTGATGGTGCCTTGATCGAAAATATAGAGGTAGATGGTGTTCGCTCCATTCATACGGGAAATGTGATCTATCTTCGTATCGGTGACCGTTGGAGTGCAGGGAAGAAACCGGTCATGAAGAATATCACGATCAAAAATGTCTATGCCGAGATCCCGATGGATAAACCGGATGCCGGATATAATTACGAAGGGCCGATTGAAGACCTTCCGCGCAATATCTCACCTGCCAGCATTGTCGGATTGCCGGAATATAAGATTCAGAACGTGACGCTTCAGAATATCGAGATCGTTTCTCCTGGAGGCGGTAATCCTTACTACGCTTATCGTGGACTGACACCGGCCGAGTTGGACAGTATTCCTGAAATGGCGACTTCCTATCCGGAGTTTTCGCAGTTTAAGGAATTGCCGGCCTGGGGTTTTTACATTCGCCATGCTGAGGGAATCATTTTTGATAATGTGACGTTTAAGGCTTTGAAAAAAGATTACCGTCCGGCTATCGTGATGGATGATGCCGGGAAGGTGACCTTTAAGGATGTCCGGTTTGTCGAGCCGGAGAGTGAGGGAAAAAAACAGATATTCCCTTATAAGTCTAAAGCGCTAAAATGATAGCGTGATATCGGATAGGAAGGATGTATAGGATTAAAAAACAAAAAAGTGAGACAACATGAATAAAAATAAGTTATTTGCAAGTGTGATAGGACTTCTGTTTTTTGTGGCGGGGCTTTCGGCAAAAGATTATCAAGTTGCGATGTTTGGGATCAAATCTGACGGGGTGACACTCAATACCCGTTCCATTCAGCGGGCTGTTGATTATATAAGTGGACAGGGAGGTGGCCGGCTTGTTTTTTATGTGGGCCGTTATCTGACTGGTTCAATCGAACTGAAGTCGAATGTGACGATCCGTATCGAAGAAGGAGCCACTTTAGTTGCAGTTCCATCCGTTTATGATTTTAAAGGAGTAGGGGGATGTAATGCGATTATTTACGCAGACAAGCAAAAGAATATCGGTATCGGTGGAAAGGGTATTATCGATGGGCGTAGCATCGCTGTGCGGGCAAGTGTGGAAGAGCAATTGCAGAAAGGCCATATCGAAGGAAATGTATCCGGTTATGCACCGGCTTTGATCTGTATGGAAGGCTGCGAGGGTGTAAAAATTGAACAAATCACCCTACAGGATGCAGCAGACATAGCCGAAATATATAAGGATTGCCATAATGTGATAGTCGACAAAGTCGTTGTGAATGCAGGTGCATCGGACCGGAAAGCAATTTCGATCTCTGGGTGTGATGGAGTGAAGATGACAGATTGCTACTTCAATATGACGGGGAATCCGTTGGAGAGTGCTGGGACATCCCGCAATCTAATATTTACAAATTGTGTAACACCAGACGGCAAAGCTGTCTCAAGCGATCAATAAAAGGAGGAAAAAATTATGCAGAGGAGATCATTTATCAAACAAAGTGTTTTATGGACAGCTGGTTGTGCTGTCGGTAGCCGTATGCCGTTGTGGGGTTCGGTCAGTGTAACCGATGAGATGAAGGGGACGGTCTTGCGTTCCGGTGAGCTATATAAATTATTTCGTGATCCACAATCTATTTATCGTCCGTTTGTCCGTTGGTGGTGGAACGGGGATAAGGTGGAAGCTGACGAGTTGAAACGTGAACTGCACATATTGAAGGATGCAGGTATCGGAGGGGTGGAGATCAATCCTGTAAAATTTCCCGGTAATGATACGGATGATTTGGGAAAGAAGTCGCTGCCCTGGTTGAGTGACGAATGGATCGATATGTTGAGGGTGGCTTTTGACGAGGCGAAGTCGCTCGATATGACCTGCGATCTGATTGTTGGTTCCGGTTGGCCGTTCGGGGCGGAGTTCCTGACGGGAGATGAACGGGCGGATGTCGTAGTAAATTATTCAGAGAAGTTGAGTGGGCCGATCGATTATGAAGTCTCTCGCGACGGTCTGTTCTGTGCGGCCGATCCTGCTATCAGTTCTCCTTTTCTCGGAAGGAAGATGGAGCTGGTTTCCTTGCAACTGGTTCCCGAACCGTTTGGCAGTCTTGACCAGGCTATCAACCTGATGGGTAAAGAAGTGGATGGGACGTTCAAGTTTAAAGTGCCCGATGGAAAATATGTCTTGTTTGCCTTGGTCAAGATACGCGGTTTCCTCGAAGTGATCAATGGTGCTCCCGGTGCTACGGGACCGGTGTTGAACCACTTCAACAAGCCGGCCGTACAGAAATATCTGAACAATATGTCGGACAAGATTCAGAACCGTTTAGGCCCGTTGTCCGGCAATATCCGTTCTCTCTTTACTGATAGCATGGAACTGGAAGGCTCGAATTGGTCGTATGATATGGCGGAAGAGTTTAAGAAACGCCGGGGATATGATGTGCAACCGTATCTACCTTTCATTCTATTTAAGATGGGCAGCATGGGGAATGTGTTGACCTATGAGCCGAAGGTCCAGTTCACTCCCGAACTGGATGATACGATCCAGCGTGTACGCTATGACTTCGAATATACGAAAGCCGAACTGCTGCGCGAGCGTTTTACACAGACTTACCTGGACTGGTGTAAAGGGTTGAATGTGAAATCGCGTGCACAAGCCTACGGACGTGGTTTCTTCCCGCTCGAAAGCAGTCTGGACTATGATATTCCGGAATGTGAATCCTGGACGATGACCTGGTTACGCCATCGTTTGGGTGAAGAGATGTCGGAAGAGGACTACCGCCGGGGCCGTGCTTATACAATGGTCAATAAGTATGTGTCTTCTGCCGCCCATTTGCGTGGAAAGCGCCTAGTGAGTTGTGAGGAAATGACAAATACCTATACCGTGTTCAATATGACATTGGAGTTATTGAAGATCGGTGGTGACCAGACGGCTATTTCCGGTGTGACGCATTCTATCTTCCACGGTTTCAACTATTCTCCTAAAGAAGCTCCGTTCCCCGGATGGATTCGTTACGGGGCTTATTATAACGAGAATAACAACTGGTGGCCGTATTTCAAATATTATACCGCTTATAAAGGCCGCATGGCTTCCGCCCTGCAACATGGAACCATGTATGCGGATATCGCGATCTTGCATCCGATAGCCGATATGTGGAGCACCTTGGGAATGCAGAACGAGCCGTTCCCTGCCACTACCAATGTGAAATATAAGACATTGGTATGGGAGGCGATCCATAAGAACGGCAGCGGTTGCGACTATGTTTCTGAATCGATCATCCGGGATGCTGAGATGAAAGACGGTTACTTATGCTATGGTCCCCGCAAATACAAAACGCTTTTCCTGATTGAGGTGGAGAGTATGGAACCGGCTACCGCGCGTAAATTGTATGATTTTGTGACCTCAGGAGGGCGTATCTTCTGCATCGAGGCTTATCCGCATAAATCGGTCGGCCTGAAAGATCATGACAAGCATGATAAGGAAGTGCAGGGATGGGTGGAAAAGATGAAGCAGATGGACGGGCGTTTTATATTACTCCATAAACCGGAAAAAGACTTTGTCGGTTGGTACCAGGGGGTACAGAAGGACTATGGATTGACATCGTATATGACTATCGAAAAACCTGATCCTTATCTGATGCAGAACCGTTATCAGGGTGATAACAGGGAAGAAATGTTTTTCTTCAGTTATGCGCACCGCTATAATTCGCATCAGACCCGTATTTCCTTTAGCAACGAGGTTGTAAAAGGCCGTCAGGGTTGGGTGTGGGATCTGGAAACGGGCGAACGGTACCGGTTGTCGCTGGATGTTGCCAACAGTTTCCTGTTCGACTTCGGTCCGGCTGATTCTCTCCTGATTGTGTTTGATAAGCAGAAGAGAGGAAATGATTACAAGCCGCTTCCGGTTTCCGGTGAGGATTTGAAAGATCTTTCGTCTGACTGGGATGTAGAGTTCCGTCACAGCCGTGAGAATACGGTACAGAATACCCATTTCGACAAACTGAAGGATTTAAAGGATACGGACTATGTGAATTTCTGCGGTACAATTGTCTATAGAAAGAAAGTCAATGTCTCTTCATCTGCCGGAATGGTGCTTAATCTCGGATTAGTGCATGGTGTATCGGAAGTATTCTTGAATGGGCAGAGCTGTGGTGTCAAATGGTATGGCCGCCGTATCCATCCGGTCGCAGCCCAATTGAAACAGGGGGAGAATACGGTTGAGGTACATGTTGTAACTGTTATGGGAAACTATATGAAGACGTTGAAGGATAATAAGATCGCTCAGGCATGGACACGGAGGCAGGATGTAGTCCAATCGGCGGGACTGGTCGGACCGGTCACCGTTTATAGAGTTAAAAATTGAGAATTAAAAATTAAGAAATTAGGAATTTGAAGAGCTATGAATGTGATTAGGAAAATAATGATCCTGTGCTTACTGGTGGAAATGGTGGTTCCGGTGTGGGCAAAAGATTACCAGATGACTATGTTCGGGATCAAGTCGGATGGAACAACCATGAATACCCGTTCCATACAAAAGGCGATCGACTTTATTTCCGAGAATGGGGGAGGACGTCTGGTGTTTACTGTCGGACGTTATCTGACCGGCAGTATTCATCTGAAGTCAAATGTGACAATCCATTTGGGAGAGGGGGCTGTGTTGGTCGGTTCCACCAATCCTTATGATTATGATATGGAACTGAAAGCTTGGTATGGCTTGATTCTGGCTAACAAGCAGGATAATATCGGTATCACTGGCAAAGGGGTGATTGACGGTCGCGGACGTGAGCTTGCCAATAATTTCATCAACCAGGTTTATTCAGGGGTGATCAAGGATAAGTTGCAGTTGGGACGTGTTGCCAACCGTCCGAAACTGGTCTATTTCCGCGAATGCAAGAACGTGGAAATAAAAGGGGTGACGATGATGAACCCGGCATTCTGGACACAGACTTACGACCAGTGCGAAAATCTCTTGATCGACGGTATTACGGTGCATAGCCGTGCTTACTGGAATAACGACGGGATGGATATTGTCGACTGTAACGGTGCATTGATTCAAAACTGTTATGTGGATGCGACAGACGATGCGATCTGTCTGAAATCCCATAGTGCCGATGCTGTCTGCCAGAATATCGAGGTGCGCAACAATACGGCCTGTTCAAGTGCAAGCGGTATTAAGTTCGGTACGGCTTCGACGGGTGGTTTCAAGAATATAAAGATTATCAATAATACAGTATTCGATACGTTCCGTTCGGCCATAACGATCCAGGCGGTTGATGGCGGACAGGTTGAAAATGTGATAGTGGATAGTCTTCGTTCCATCAATACCGGAAATCCAATCTATTTGGTGGTGGGAGAACGCCGTGAAGGTCGTCGTAGCCGGATGGACAACGTGCATATCTCGAATGTTTATGCCGAGGTCCCGGCAACAAAACCGGACGCAGGATATGACTACGAAGGGCCGACGGAAGATAATCCGCGCAATGTCTCGCCTTCTGGCATTGTCGGCTTGCAAGACAACAAGATTACGAATGTCTCCATAGAGAACGTCGAGATCGTTTATCCAGGTGGCGGTAACCCGTTGTATGCTAAAGTTGGGCTGAACGAACTGGACAAGGTGCCGGAAATGCCGAAGGCGTACCCTGAGTTCTCTCAACATAAGGAGTTACCGGCTTGGGGCTTCTATGTCCGTCATGCCGATGGCGTCACTTTTAGGAATGTGAAGTTGACAGCCTTGAAGAAAGACTATCGTCTGGCTATCGTTCTGGACGATGTGCATAACGGTACATTTACGAAGATTAAAGTGGTTGAACCGTCTGCCGGAAAGAAGGAAAAAATACATGCTTACAAGTCTACGAAGATAAAAAAATAGAACGTGTATCCGCGTATTCCGCATGTTCTGCCCTATACACCTTTTTGCTGGTGAAATTTGTGTTTATATGATTGTATAATACGTTTTTATGCCTAAAGTTTTGTAGGGCGGAACTTTTTTTACATGCGGTTTTCGATACTACTCCGGTCTATCGGAGAAACATTGCAAAAGTCATTTTGATTCCTCTTCCATAGGGATAACGGATCTCTATTTTCATATTTCTTGTTTTCCGCAGGATGAAAATAGATAAAATTGCCTTAATCGCTTGTTATATAGTGATTTTTCTTTTACAATCGGAAGCAAATGAAATTCACATTCTGTTTTTTCTCATAGTTAAATGTTTAGTTATACAAAGAAAAAGGGAGAAAAGATTTTGAACCTTTCCTACCTTTTATAGATCATTTTCGTGATGAAAACGGTTTTAGAAATACCCGTGCGTTTCCACATCTCCGTATTTAAGGGCTATTTCTACCCGTTTGACTGTGAATGTCTTTTCTTCTTCGGACTGGAAACATATGCGGTTATATCCCTGTTTGAGGATTTTGTCGGGGAGGATAAAGGCATATTCTTTTTCTCCTTTTTCCAGCCCGCGTTCCCTGTCGTATAGGTAAGTATAGGCTGGCATTTCTTTCTCAACCGCTTCCCCATTTACCGTCAGCCGGCAGATTATCGGATGATTAGTGCGAATGAATAGGATTGCTTCTTTCGGATATCCTTCTTCTACCGAATCGCCGATATAAAGATCTACCTCTTTCTGCTCGTCCTTGCCTATTTTTAGTGGGAGTGGAGAGTCTGGCTTTATATTATACTGTATAACCCCGTCAGACAGCGCATAGATTTTATTCCGGCCTTTTAAAGTTTCCAGCGAACCTAACTCTTGTAGCAGTTCCGGCATCATGATCCGGCAAACTTGGCCACCGTCTTCTAGGTATAGCTTCCCGTCATGCTCGGAGTTGAGGGCACCGAAATAGTAATTGAATAGGTAGATCCCGTCTGCTCCCTGTGAAAGGATATGAGAACACATCCCCCTGTGCATACCGTGTGACCAGAATTCCCGTGGGCGGTAGCCTCCGTCGTCGATCGAACTGTAGAACGGAATGTTGAGATCTTTTCCCATTTCTTCTCGGAACTTGGCTACCGGCATGGCAGGATCTCCCCTCCAGTGAACACCTGTACTGATAAAGTCTAGCAGTCCGAGGCGCAGCCATTCACGTATATCCAGACCTTTCATCATGTTTTGTTCGACTGTTGGCGCTACACGTGCGGAGAGCAGGATCTTTCTGCCTTGTTTGGCTGAGACTTCATCCACTTTCTGACGGATGTCTTTCACCAATTGTGTCATCAGCGGTGCGTTCTGTGGCCCTGTGCCTGACTTGAAGTAAACGATAAAGCGCATGAAGTCGAGATCGTATCCGTCGATTATGTCGGCGTAATTTTCCAATTGCTCGGAAACAATCGCCAGCTTACGGTCGCGCACTTCCTTTATGGCAAAGTCAAAAGCTCCGCCGCTGTTATAACCTTGTGTCGTGTCGTTCAGCCAGTATTCTGGATGCTGAATCCAGAAATCGGTGTACGAGATCGGACAATGGGTAGTTGTATCATTGAAATGTAAGTCGTTCATCCGGTAGGTGATGAAGGCTTCCATCCCCTTCTTCTTAGCCCTCTTTAAAGTGTAAGCGACCAAGTCTGTCCCTTCTTTTTCCAGGTTCTGATGGTTTCGGTAGTATTTTCGGAAAGAATTATACTGAGCTGTATCACAACCACAATCCAACGTCCCGTCCAGATTGTCTCCCATCACATGGCCATATTTGGAACGGACATAGAAGAAATCGCTGCCGGAGCACATCATATAGGTCGTAACCTGTGAGTTCGCCACCATATCGACACAGGAGTCCAGGTCGGCAAGTGTAAGCGGACGATACTTGAACCAGCGGTTTCCTAACAGGTCGGAACCATCGTTATTATGAATGATCCGGAATGTTCGTTCGGGTACTTTTTTTACATCGGGTGCACAGGCAAAGAAAGCCTGTGCACATAAAAGAACCGAGAGATAGTTAATTATAAGTGATTTCATGGTGTGTCGTGTGTTTATTCGATTAACGAATAAGGCTTTTCCTCTGCTGTGAACAGCCTTTTCTTATTAGGGTTCGAAGTCATTTGGAAGACCAGTTCACCTCCATTCATGATGTCCTGATGGGTGATGTACGCCTTTGTATAAGGTTTACCGTTTAGGGTAACGGATTTGATGTAACGGTTCTTGTCGCTGACCTGATCCGCTCTGACTGTAAATGTTTTTCCGTTTTCCAGGTTTATCTGCATGTAAGGCAGATAAGGAGCTCCGATGACATACTGGTCAGTACCGGGGCATACTGGATAAAAGCCCATGGCCGAGAAGATGTACCAAGCGGACATCTGGCCGCAGTCGTCGTTGCCGCATAAGCCGTCGATATTGTTGCGGTACATACGGTTCATAATCTCGCGAATCCAGTATTGCGTTTTCCACGGTTCGTCGGTCCAACTGTATAAATAGGGAATGTGGTGGCTTGGTTCGTTACCGTGGACATAAGTGCCGAGTAGACCTTCCCGTGTCACATCTTCGGTTTGGGCGAAGAACTCGTCTGGCAGATGCATGGTGAACAGGGAGTCCAGCTTATTGATAAAGCTGCGGTTGCCACCCATTAAGCGGATCAGATCGGATGGAGCCTGCGGTACATAGAAAGAATAGTTCCAGGCGTTTCCTTCGATAAAACCTTGTCCGTGTGTGCTGAGCAGGTCGATATCTTTCTTCCAGCTACCGTCTTTGTAACGAGGACAGGCGAAGCCCAGACCTGGTTTGAACATGTTCTTATAAGAGAGTGCACGCTTCTTGTAGGTCTCTGCTGTCTGCCGGTCACCCGTTAGGAGTGCCGTGTGGTAGACCGCCCAGTCTTCATATGCATTCTCCAACGTGATGGAAGCGGAAGTGGGGGAGTTGTCGAAAGGGACATATCCTAATTGTTTGTACTCGTCTGTATGATCATAATAAGGTACGTTTGAACTGCTGACCATTGCTTTGACTGCCTCCTGTTTGTCGATCGGCAAGCCTTTGGTGATGGCATCGGCTAGAACGGAAACCGAGTGGTAGCCGATCATGCACCAGTTTTCGTTACCCATATGCGACCAGACCGGTAGCAGGTGATGCACACTTTGGCTGTAATGGGCGAGCATCGATTTCACAAGATCCGTGCTGACATCCCGTTTGATAATGTTGAACAACGGATGCAAAGCTCGGTACGTGTCCCAGACAGAAAATACGGTATAGTTCGTAAAACCTTCGGCCTGGTGAATATTGTGATCAATCCCCCGGTATTTCCCGTCTACATCCATATAAACGGACGGGTTGATCATCGTATGGTACAAAGATGTATAAAGCATGGATAGCTGGTCGTTACTGCCTTTCGCATCGATTACAGACAACGCGTTTTCCCATTTCCCATTTGTTTCCTTGCGGATCGTGTCAAACGATTTTCCGGTGGTTTCCGCTTGCAGGTTCTTTAAAGCTCCGTCTGTTCCGACAGCCGAAAGAGCTACTTTGATTTCGAGAGGGGCACTTCCTTCCTTGAATTCGAAGTAGGAAACGACTTTACGCCCTCCGATCTCCGGGAAGTTCTTCGCTGTATTGAAACGCCGGAATCCTCCAGGGTAGTTGACTTTCTCCCGGTCCGTATATCCGTAATGGGTAATTGGTTGGGAGAACGAGATAGCAAAATAGGTATAATTTACGCGACTCCATCCGTTGGTAATGCGGTAGCCCGTAAGCAGGGTATCGTTTTCGACCCGGAGGTTTGCCCATAACACTTTGCCGTCATAATTGTAGATACCGTGGTTGAGGTCGAGGATCAGTTGTTTTTTCTGATCGGCTGGATAGGTATATTTATGAATACCGACCCGTTCGGTTGCTGTCAGTTGTACATTGATTAGGTCGTCAGACAGTTGTACTTCGTAGTAGCCTGGGCGGGATATTTCGGTGTCATGGCTGAATCGGGAACGATAGCCACTGTCCGGATTATCGGCCGTTCCGGGGTTGATCTGTAATTCTCCGGTGAAAGGCATCAGCAGGATATCACCGAGATCGGAATGCCCTGTTCCGCTGAAATGCGTATGGCTGAAGCCGACGATGGAGCTGTCCTTATGTTGGTAGCCGGCACAGTATTCATACGCGCGAGGTTGATAAACTCCATCGATGTTATGAGGAATGGTATCGGTGTCAGGACTTACCTGTACAATGCCAAACGGAGCACAGGCACCGGGGAATGTATGTCCCATCCCGTTTGTTCCGATGATTGGGTTTACCTGATCAGTCTTTTGTGCCATAACCGGTATGGTCATGCAGACAAGAGCGACAAACAGTGATTTCATTTGTTTTTGCATATACGTGTTTTTCTTATTTTCTGGAATGTTCAAAAGTAAGCAAAGTCGTAAATATGCACATGTATTTTTTGTCGGATTTATTTAGATATTTGGCTAAATGGTGAAAAGCTACAACACCTCTGGGGATTTGACCAGTTGGAGAACCTACTGAGGTCCGGCAAAGAGGTTGATATGATTGTTGTCGTTTTCGTTAATGAATATAAATCACAGTTTTAATTTTTACGAAAGATACATATAGTATCCATATAAGAACAAAAAAGGCCACCTCTTTTTATAGAGACAGCCTTTCGGATATATGGAATAAGTTTGTTATTATTTAACCAATGCAGCGAATTCGCTGTTAGTTGCATACTTTGCAAATTCCAGGTCGATAGCAGCTTCTTTAGCCATAGCCTTGTCTGCAGCGATAGCAGCTTTCAGGTTGCTGATAACTGCGTTAGCATCGTTTGTACGAGCAGCTACGATAGCTTTCAAGTAAGAAGTTGTAGCGTCAGGTTTAGCAACTGCGTTCAAAGTCTGAGATGCTTTGCTGTAATCCTTAGTCAGGATCTGAGCCAGTGCAGCGTTGTTAGACTTAACTGAACCGAAAGAGTTGGCAGCCTTAGCCCATTCACCCTGTTCCAAATACAGAACACCCAAAGCTTCGCCTAATTCAGCAACGCCTGCGGCACTACCGAACAACTGCTGAGCCTTAGCCTGGTCACCCTTAGTCAAAGCGATCAAACCTAAATTCATGTTAGCTTCAGGATTAGCTTTTACAGAGTTTGATTTGTTGAACATCTGTTCTGCCTTAGCCAGGTCGCCGGCACGGAATGCCATCATACCGATGTTGTTCCAAGTGCGATAGCAGTTAGGATACAGTTCAGAAGCTTTTGTATAGATAGCCATCTTTTCTGAATCATTGTTAGTCAGAGTTGCAGCGTACAGAATTTCTTCGATGTTCAGTTCAGAAGGATTGCTCTTAGCCAATGCGCTGATTTCGTCGTCAGACTTACCGATGATTTCGATGTTGGCAGTCAAACGAGAACGACGAAGTTGCGGCAGGATTGTTTCAGCCAAGTCAGAGTAAACAGCAGAGATGTTCTTGATTTCTTTTTCTCTTGTTTCAGGATCCTGATACATAGAGATAACTCTCAGCACGAGGTCTTTATCCTGCAGGTTGGAAGCCTGTACCAGTTCTTTGAAGCCTTCCCAGTCCTGAGCGGTGTAACGAGCGTCAACCGGAGCGTCAACCTTCATTTTCTTCAACTCTTTAGCCAGATATTTACTTGTGTTGCCTTCACGGCGTTCAGCCAGGCCGGTGTTCAGTTTAACACCACCGTCAGGAGAAGCGTAAGCAGAGATTTCGATTGCTACGTTCTGGTTAGGAGCTTCGTCAGCGTTCTTAACAAGTTCTTTCCATTCTTTGATTGCATCAGAGTTCAACTCTTTAGCACGCAGATTGGCCTGCTGGATAAGGAACATGATGTTTGCGTCGTGAGCTTCTTTGATGATACGCTGGAATTTGTCTGCTGCGATAGCTGCGTTAGCAGTAGCTGCGTCAGCCAATTCAGATGTAGCGATCACACCTTCGCCGATTTTTACGTCCGGCAATTTAACTGTCTTGTTCTTGATCTTTGCGTCGAAAGTCAGATACAATTCAGATTTTTTCATTTCCGGTTTGTAAGTGAAAGCAGATTTCATGGTTACGTTAGCACCTGCTTTCTGCGGGATAACCTGGTTGTTACCCTTTACTTTTTCACCTTGGTAAGTGTAAGATGTTCCCCATGCTTCACCACCGGCATAACGAAGAACCGGAGTTACGGTTACGACTGCTTTTTTGTTGAACCATTTTGCAGGGAATGTGGCATTAATAGTCACAGGAACTTTGCCTCCGATGGCCTCAAGCGGCTGCGGTTCAGCTTTGATGTACTCTTCAGCTAACGGTTTCAACTTGTTTGAACAAGAAGAAAAAGTCAGAATTGCTGCCAATACAAGGAAAGGCATTAAATACTTTTTGTTCATAATTTGATGTAAGTTTAAAATGTTACTATGTTTATATATTCACTTTCAAATATCCCTTAGCCATCAAAGTGCAAAACTAAAGCATTTTTTTGTTATGAAGAGCAAACAAGAGATAAAATCTTTCTAATTAATACTTATTAATGAATCTTGTCTTCCTTTTTTCCGGCCTGATGTCAAAACAGATAGGAAATGAATCTGGTGAATCCTTCTGGATTTCGTTTGACCCTTATTGTCAAATTTTAATCAAAACAGGGCTTTTTGAGTATAAAGTTTGTTATTATAAACAATCTTCACAATATACACGCCGGCCGGAATCGAACTGATCGGCAAGGTCACCTGTTGTCCGGTGATGGAATAATTGCGTACAGGCTTTCCGGTGAGCGAAACCAAAGAGAGCGAAGCCTGGCTGATGGGATCAGCAAAGTCGATGTGGATCGTATGCCGGTATCTGTCGACAGATAGGCTAACATCCGTTGTCGCCTCTATGTGCTCGTTGGCTGTTCCACCTCCTTCGTTCGGATCCATTCCGGTGCAGATAGGAACCGTCACTCCGACAGGATCGAGCCAATATTTGAGCTGCTTACTGCTATCGGCAGGCTCGGACCAGCTTTTTTGTATGGAGAAAAAGAAGTCTTCGACCGGATTGAGGCAACTGGAAGCACCGCCTGTCAAGCCTCCGATGACACGGTTGTCGCTATCTAAAAGGGGAGAACCGGACGAACCACCGGCTGTACAGCCTGTCGTCCAGCGGCCTACCTTCCAGTGTGAATTTTCATTGAAGTCGGTAACCTGTATTTTATAGGTTGTCAGTTCCACGTTTCCCTCGGCAAGGTTAAGCCTCTTGAGCGATCCGCCCGGATGGTGGATACATGTATAAGGAGCTGTCCCCGCATCCTGTGCGTTCCAGCCGGCATAATAGGCCCGGTAATCGGCAGGCGGTGTGTCCTGCAATTCCAGTAACGCCATATCTGTTAATTCGTTCACGGCTCGGAAATGAGCCGAGGCGATTGTTTGGTCGGTACGTCCGGGTTCAACCGGGCTGCATTGGGGACTGTTGTAATTGAAGTAACAGACGATATTACCCGCCACCTCTTCATAATCCGGATTTTTGACTTGGAATTGGTTGTTCAGGCAATGCGAAGCCGTAAGGAGGTAAGGTTTCCCGTCATTTGCCGTGTTGTTGATGAGCGTTCCCGTACAACCAGTCGTCCCGTTGATGATCATCAGGACAACACTGCGTTCGATAGCGTCGTAGCGAGTTGTCGAATCCTGGTAACAAGCTACGGCCGGCATACATTGGAAAGCCGCAAAGTCGGGCTGCGGTTCCGAGATTCTGAACTTCCGGTAGCCGTGGTTCACCTCGCCGACCGCGAGCTTTCCGGGAAAAACGGCTTCCATCGGTTCTTGGTATTCGATGATTAGTTCGTCTCCTTGGATCGGGGCGACGGGCAGAATGCTGCGTTCCGAATTGTTCAAGTGGTTGAATGAGCCCAATACTTCCGATTGGTCGTTATTGTATAGGAATACGCGTGCGCCTTCGGGCAGATGGTATTCGCTGAACATTACATTGAGGGAGAGCGCACCTTCGGAACGTATACCAAGCCGCCAGACCTTTGTCCCGTCGGGCAGTGTGAAACGGACTCCGGAATTCTCCGGTCTATAGTCCGTCATGAATTTATAGGCAAAGCGAAATCCACTCCTGAGGCCGGTCGCTTCGAGCGAGTCGAGCCGGAGCTGTTCCGCTAGGTCGAACGGGGGCATTATGATAAACATATCCTCTGTCAGGCTTTTGGTGGCCGTGAGAGGGAGCGGTTGCCCTCCGTGACTGATCTGTGCCTTGACGGAAACACTAAGAAACAGGCATAATCCGAAATATATTATAATAAGATGCTTTGCCATAGTAGCAGCAAATATACGATTTTAAAGAAATAATCAGCTATTTCAGATTCATTTTAAAATTGCTCCTGATATTTGTCCTGTCGAAAGATTAGACAGATAAGAAGTAGAATTGTAAAAGAAGAATCAAATGAAGAAGATTTTAGCCCTATTAGTTTGCCTGCTTATCGTTAGTATAAGCGTTCGCGCGGACGATGACCGTCCGGTTCGTTTTGACCAGCTGCCCGTTAAGGCACAGGCATATGTAAAGAAATATTTCCCGCAGGAAAAGGTGGCGTTAGCAAAGATGGAAAAGGATTTCTTCGACAGGAAGTATGAAGTGATTTTTGCCAGTAGCAGCAAAGTGGAGTTCTTTAAGGACGGAACCTGGAAAGAAGTGGATTGCAAATATTCTGCTGTTCCCGAAGCCGTTATCCCCGAAGCCATTTTGCACTATGTAAAGGCCACTTATCCCGATCATAGGGTCGTTAAGATCGAAAAGGAAGATCGGGGATATGAGGCGAAACTTGCTAACGGCATGAAGCTGGAGTTTGACAAGAAGTTTAACTTGATAGATATAAACAATTAATAGAGAACCGATTTAAATAGAAACAGTATGATGAAGAATGTATTTTTACTTGCGGCACTGTCTTTGTGCCTGTTCCAAAGTTGTGACAATGATGACGACGGACCGATTCCCAGCTATGTGAGTGCCGAGACCAAAACAGCCTTCGACGAAAAATATCCTTCGGCAAAGGATGTGGAGTGGGAGACGCGTAACGATTATTTGGTTGTGGATTTCAAACAAGATAAAGTAGAGAAGGAAGCTTGGTTCGACAATAGCGGAACCTGGTATATGACGGAAACGGATATCCCTTTTGTACGACTACCTGATGTGGTGAAGACAGCTTTCCAGCAAGGCGAATATTCGACTTGGAAGGTGGACGATGTGGATATGATCGAACGCCGGGATGTCGAGACTGTCTATGTGCTCGAAGTGGAACAAGGCAATAGCGAGGTGGATCTTTACTACTCCCCGGATGGTATCCTGGTGAAAACTGTTCTTGATGCGGGTGGAAACGATGGGTATGAAGATTTCATCCCGTTCCAGCCTCCCTTTTCCGTAGAGGCTTACATCAAAGAACATTATCCTTCTGCCCGCATCTTGGATATCGATCGGGAAAAAGGTATGACAGAAGTTGAAATATTAGATGGAACGGCTTGTCGTGAACTCCTTTTCGACGACGGAGGTGCTTGGGTGCAGACTAAAACGGAACTTCGTATTTCCGCGCTGCCGGATGTGGTAATGGCTGCTATTAAGGCTTCGCAATATGCAACCTATAAGATCGACGATGCTGATTTCATCGAGACCCAGACTGGCGAATGGTATCTCGTTGAACTGGAATCCGGTAAGCAGGATGTGAAACTCCGCATAGATACTACCGGAAAGATATTGTAGAAGCCCGTCCTTATCGTTTTCAGGTTCATGAGAGACAATTGGACATGGAATCCGGCATATCGGAGATAATCCGGCTTTGTTTTCCAGCCGCCAAACAGGTGATAGCCCGTTCCCATGTCCAAAACTTAGCATTTGCAGCCGTGCAGGAGATGCGCAGTAGCTTCCAAAGCGATTAGCGTTTTGGAGCAACGGACGTTGTTGTTTAATCCAATTCCAACTTGATGACCGTTCCGTATGAAGGGACATTCCTGAATGCTTCTTTCAGGTCATACTCTCCGGCATAAACGCGGGCACAGATTAAGACACCGCCATGCGTAAAAAGGCATACTTTCTGCAAGCTGCTTCTCCTTATTTCGTCCAGGAAATGACTGACCCGGTTGTATTGATCTTGCAAAGATTCGCCCGAGGGAGCTGGAATGTTGATCCAGTCATTGAACCAGGCTTTCGATCGAGGATCGGAGGATAGTTCGTCCCACGATTTCATTTCCCATTCTCCGAAACTGATTTCTTTGATGCGGTCTTCCTTTTCTGCGTCCGGGTAGCCACAATAGGCGGCGAGGCGGGTGCAGCGTGTAAGCGGGCTACTCCACACCTTGTCGAATGTATGGCCGGATAAGGTCTTTTTTACGGCTTCTGCTTCCTTCTCGAACGTGGGGCGGAGGGGAACGTCGGTCTGTCCGTATGCATAGCCGGCGGGAACGTTGACGGAAGTATGTCTGACCAGATAAATTTCCATGTAATACGTGTTTTATATGAGTGTTGTATAAATAAGGGCTATCCCCAGGTAGAAGCTCAATTCACAAAGCAAGAAGGTCGCTCCGCAGCAGTCACCTGTATAACCTTGTATTTTCTTTTTCATCAAATAGGTGAGGGAACAGAAGACGAGAATAGGCAGTAGGCCTGCCAGGTAATAGACGGGTTCCGGCAGCCAGAACATCGGAATAAGAGCGGAGAACAGGCAAAATGTATATTCGCTTGTTGTCATCCGGCTGTAAACCGTTTTGTTTTTAGCCTCTTCTTCCTTGCGTGCATAGGGAAGCCTGTTAATGATCATTCCGGCAACTCCTTTGGAAAAAGGATCGCCTGCCAGTATCGCACTTCCGGCAAGAGCCAGTGGCAGGCTGCTCAATAACGTATATAGGAGCGCAAAATAAAGAATCAACCCGATCACCCCGTAGCTTCCTATATGTGAATCCTTCATGATGGAAAGGATTCGTTCGCGAGAGGTCCCTCCCCCGAAGCCGTCGAAAAAGTCGGCAAGCCCGTCTTCATGAAGGCAGCCGGTTATCAGCAGGCGGGTGACGATTGCCAATAACACGGCAACACTTGTCGGCAGGACCAGTGAAGTGGCATAAAGCACGATCACGGAAAACCCGGCAGTGAGCCAGCCGACCAGCGCCCAGCGGCTGACTACATTCTTGAAATATTCCGAAGGCACTTCAGCTAGCCGCCAGAAAGGGAAGCGGGTGAAAAAGATGAAAGCGGCGAGGATATGGAGCATGGTTGATAATTAAAGAATGAAAGAATTAAAAGTATTTGGTGATGGAGGCCTGTTGGAAACTGTGCATCTCGTTGATCATACGGACTGCTGAGTCTACAATCGGATAGGCGCATACGGAACCGGAACCTTCACCCAGGCGTAAGCCGAGATTTAGCAGCGGCTTAGCTTGTAAGATATCCAGTACACGTTTGTGCCCGGCCTCGTCCCCGCAGTGTCCGAATATACAATAAGGAAGCATTTCCGGATACAGGCGTGACGCAGCCAGTACGCAGTTCGTCATGATAAAGCCATCCACCAGGATGACCATCTTTAACTCGGCTGCACGGAGCATGCCTCCCACAGCCATCACCATCTCATAGCCGCCGAAATAGCGGATCACATCCAGCGGGCTGTTATCTCCCTTGTAATGAGCGAGCGCCTTTTTTAAGACATTATATTTATGTTTGACCCCTTTGCTGTCCAAGCCGCTTCCGGCTCCTACGCAATCGATCAGCGGGATTCCCGTCAGACAAGTCATCCACATACTTGATGCAGCGGTGTTTCCGATTCCCATCTCTCCGAAACTGATCACGTTGCACCCATTGTCGTGGCAATCTGTGACAATGTCGGCACCATATTGGATGGCCAATTCCATCTCATCCTGTGTCATGGCCGCTTCATGCAGGAAGTTGCGGGTCCCTTTCCTGATTTTCCGGTCGATCAGCTCCGGGATAGCAGGGAAATCAAAATCCACACCACCGTCGACAATCTTGATTTCGAAGCCGTGTTGGCGTGAAAGGAAACAAATGCCCGCTCCTCCGTTCAGGAAGTTATGTATCACCTGGCGTGTCACTTCTTTGGGTGATTGGCTGACTCCTTCGTCGGCGATCCCGTGGTCGGATGCATATATAACGTTGACCGGATGATGAAGCTCCGGGGATAATGTTTGCTGGATCAGGCCGATTTGAAGTGCAATTTCTTCAAGCGTACCCAGTGACCCTTTGGGCTTCGTCAGATTATCGATTTTGTCCTGCAGGGCTGTGGCAATAGCGATGTCAGGTTTTTGAATGTTGAAAGAGATCATTGTATCGTGTTTTTATTATTTGACCTTCAATGGAATACCGCTCACCATGAGAATAACTTCGTCGGCACGGGATGCGATGTATTGGTTAAGCCAACCTTGCAAGTCCGTGAACCGGCGTTGCACCGCATCGGGAGAAACACCGCCTAACCCGATTTCGTTTGTGACGAAGATCAGATAGGCATCTTGCTCTGTAAATTTATTAAATTCTTCTTTTAACTCGGCCAGGGAACGATTCGTGTCGCCCTCATTGTCGAAGAAAAAGTTCGTTCCCCAGAGAGTGACACAATCGATAACGACGACACGGCCGTCCAGATTGTGGAGACTCAGGTATTTTTCTTCCTCGATATTCGTCCATTCCGGTCCTCGATCGGCCTGATGGCGAAGTACACGCTCGCGGAACTCTTCGTCCCAGACACGTGATGTCGCCAGGTAAACCGGATGGGCCGTCAGTGACAAAGCGAGCTTTTGTGCATATCCGCTTTTTCCGGAACGTTGGCCGCCTGTCACTAAAACGATATGCTTTTTTCCCATTGTCTTATTCTCCTTTCGGTTTATTGCGGGCAGCAGCACGCTTTGCCTTGTTGAGCGGGTTGTTCTTGCTTGTCTTGCGTAACGCTGCTGATTTCGGGGAAGAAGCCAAGCGTTGTGCAACGGCCGACCGTCCTAATGATTTGCCGAATTTGGGGCGCAGCGCTTCTTTTAGCATCTCTTTGTCGATGCCGGTCGTCTTTGTCTCTTTTTTTGTGCTTTCTCCATTGCGTGCAGCATGACGGGCGGCTGCATATTTATTGTATTTTACATATTTGCCGGGGCGCAGGCCTTTTGAGCCGGTTGCCGGGGAAGCCACCTTCTTTTCGGATGCCATCGTGGACAAGGGCTTTGGCTTCTTCGCCTTTTTTCCCAGTCCGGCAAGTTCTAGCTCTTGAATATTGATCCGTGCGGAAGAAGTTTGTTTGCCTGTATGCTTTCCGATTTTAACTTGTATATCATCTAGCATGACAATATCGCCTTCCGTCACTTTCTGCCCGACTTGAGGCAGGCTGCCGTTTACGGTGACACGCCCTTCTTCGATGAATTTGTCCGCTTCCCTGCGTGAACAAAGGCCGGAATCACTGATGAGTTTATTTAATCTTACTTCCATTTTATACGTATTTATTTAGTGGATAATTATTGATATTAAACAAACAATAAGCCCCATGGCAAGTTCGGCATTGTTGTTTATTTTGATGGCAATCAACATGTCTTCTGTTGTGAAAGCCCGTTCGTTAGTCCCGATGTAAGGCTTTTCCACCGGTTTCCCGAAATAGTCGTGGGTTCCCCCGAATCGGCAATTTAAGATAGCGGCAAGGGCAGATTCCGGATAGCCTGAATTCGGGCTGGCATGAGCCGGACCGAAACGCTTGACGAAGTCCATTTTGTTTAAATTGCCGGAGACAGCCAGCATCAGCCATGCAGTCAACCGGGCAGGAATATAATTGGCAAGATCGTCGAACCTTGCAGCAATCTGTCCGAATTCTAAATAGCGTTCATTTTTGTAGCCGATCATCGAATCGAGCGTGTTTACCATCTTGTAGGCTATCATGCCGGGGAGCCCGAGCAGGGCAAACCAAAACATAGGAGCTATCACACCGTCGCTCAGGTTTTCTGCGAGCGTTTCGAGGGCAGCGGCCCGTATCTCTTGTGGGGAGAGGCGGGATGTGTCGCGGCCTACGATCCGCCCGACCTGTCTGCGTCCTTCTTCCGTGCTGCGGTCTACTGCTTCGAAAACGGCTTTCACTTCTTTGATTAGCGTTTTTCCTGCCAGGCAGTAAAAGACACCTATCCCGACTAAAATCGAAGCGAACAGCGGGTAAAAGTACCCGGCAAGTGCCAGTATCCGTTCGCAAAGCAAATAAGTACCGGCAACCAGTACGAGCGCCATGACACCTCCTTTGACAGCTCGATCATTCCCTTTGTTCAGTGTCTTTTCTCCTAAGGAAATCACTTTGCCGAAGCCCACAACCGGATGTGGCCATCCTTCAGGATCGCCCAACAGACGGTCTGCCAGCCATCCACCGATAAACGGGAGGGCTTTTGCCATATAAAACGATTGCTGAAACCAATAATACATATTGGTGGCAAAGGTAAAAATATAATTCCAGTTATGGAATCCATCGCCTATATTCGTCATGATTTACCGAGGTAAAATTGGAGGCGGAAAATATGTTCTTTGTTCTGATACCGGTAGGAAATGTGCAGCCCGTATTGGCGGCAGATCGCTTCGGCTATGGCGAGGCCTAGCCCGGTCGATTCCTTTTTCTTGCTCCCCTGGTAGAAACGTTCGAAGATATGTTCGCTGTCGAGTGGTTCGGTTTGTCCCGTGTTGGCAAGAGTCAGCGAGTTGGTTTGGATCGTGACACGGACGTGCCCTTTTTCCTTGTTATGGATAAAAGCGTTTTTCAGAAGGTTGGAGACGAGTGCTTCCGCCAGTGTCTCGTTCATCGTTATCGTCAGCCGGCCCTGTTCCTCCAGTGAGATCTGTGCTTCGTAGTGGCTGAATATCTCTTTGTAATCATCCAACAGCCGTTTGACAATGCTGTTGATTTCGACCGGACGGCTGTCGGTGAATTGCCCGTTGTCGATCCGGGAGAGGAACAGCAGGGATTTATTCAGCCGGACGATGTAGTTCAGTGTATGCTTGGTTTTGAACAGTTCTTCCATTTGCTCCTCCGTCAGTTCCGTATTGTCGAGCAGCCATTCGATGCGGTTGTTACAAACGGCGAGCGGTGTCTGGAGTTCGTGCGATGCATTGCCGATGAATTGCTTCTGCTGTTTGAATAGCTGTTCCGAACGTTCGACGGCCTGGGCGGCAGCTTCGTTCAGTCTGCGGAATTCCGGGATATGGGTGTCGTTGGGAACAGGTTCGTGCTGCTTGCCCGGCAAATAACTGTCCAGCCAGTGCAGTAGCGCGTATAGCGGGCGCAGGCTCCGGTAGAACACCCAGATGCTGACTGTAAGCAGGGTAACCAGCAAGACGATATAAAGAAAGAGAATCCAGTTGGCGACGGCTTCCCGTAAGTCTTCTTTTTCAAAAGAGGGAGTCGAGACTTCTAATAGGAAATAATTGTCGTCTTTGTCGGCGAAGATGGTTCGCAGCACGCGTGCCGGTTCGGTTTCTTCCTTTTCCTTTATATAGATGTCGGCATCGTAGTATTCGATCGCTGGGTATTGTCCGGCCTCTTCCCAGGTGATGGAACGGATGGAATAGCTATTGTTGGTCCCGTCGTTTTTTGAAGGAAGCTCTTTGCCGGCAAGCGATCGGATGATGATCGTCTCGGAGTAGTCTTCCAGCGCATCGTCTACTTCGTCGTTGATTTCGTCGATCATGGTGAAGTAGAAGAAAACTGTCCATACTGTCAGGACGATCAGCAGCGCCAGAGACAGGCGGATCAATATGCTGTAAATCAGTTTCATGTCTGCCGTGCCTTATTCTTCGTTGATGACTAATTTATATCCGAAGCCGTAGATGGAGCGGATCTCGATTGTCGCACCTGCTTTCTTTAGCTGCTGTCGCAGGTTCTTGACCTGTGCGTAGACGAAATGGAAACTGTCCGCCTGGTCGACATGGTCGCCCCAGACCGCCTCGGCCAGTACGGCCTTATCGATGATATGGTTCGGGCGGTTGGCAAAATAGAACAGGATGTCATATTCTTTCTTGAGAAGTTCCAGCTCCTTGTCGCCAACGAATACCCGGAAACTGTCCGGTTCGATCCGCAGGTTTCCCAGCTGGAGGGAACGCGAACCGTCTCCACGCTGTCGTCTCAGTACGCTTTTGATCCGGGCGTTGAGCTCGGCCAGATGGAAGGGTTTCGGAAGATAGTCGTCCGCTCCCTGTTCCAGTCCCAGGACCTTGTCCTCGATGGAGTCGCGGGCAGAGATGATGATGATGCTTTCCCGCTTCTGCTGCTCCTTGAGCATTTCCAACAGCTTCAAGCCGTTCCCGTCCGGTAACATGATGTCGAGCAGGATACAGTCATAGCTGTAGTCCGCTATTTTCAGGCTCGCTTCGTAGAAAGTGTCCGCTGTTTCCACTACATATCGCTCTTTTGCCAATGTTTTCTGCATCAGTTCTCTGAGCGAAGGTTCGTCTTCAACTATTAATATCTTCATAAATATCGCTTTATCTGTATCCAAAGATACAAAGCGAATTTAAAATAAACTTGAAATGATCATTTTAAAAAGGCAAACAACTGTCGAATCTCATGATTTTTAATTAAGTTTGCCAGTCCGTTCAAGGATATGATTTTAAAACCAATATTATAAATTAAAATACAAACGCTATGGCAACAACTCCTTTCAAGTATCAGGCTCCGTTCCCATTGGGCCCGGATACAACAGAGTATTATCTGCTTACAAAAGATTATGTTTCGGTTTCCGAGTTCGAAGGGACTCCGGTTCTGAAAGTAGCGAAAGAAGGTCTTACGGCAATGGCCAATGCCGCTTTCCGTGATGTATCCTTTATGCTTCGCCGCTCGCACAACGAGCAGGTGGCTAAGATCCTGAGCGATCCGGAAGCAAGTGATAACGATAAATATGTGGCGTTGACTTTCCTGCGTAATGCAGAAGTTGCTGCTAAAGGTGTACTTCCTTTCTGTCAAGATACCGGAACGGCTATCATCCATGGCGAAAAGGGACAGCAGGTGTGGACCGGCTACTGCGACGAAGAAGCGCTTTCGTTGGGTGTTTATAAAACCTATACGGAAGAAAACCTGCGCTATTCGCAGAACGCTCCCCTGAATATGTATGACGAAGTGAACACCAAGTGCAACCTGCCGGCCCAGATCGACATCGAAGCTACAGAAGGCATGGAGTATAAGTTCCTGTGTGTGACAAAGGGAGGTGGTTCTGCTAACAAGACTTACCTGTATCAGGAAACAAAGGCGATCCTGAACCCGGGAACTTTGGTTCCATTCATCATCGAAAAGATCAAGACATTAGGTACGGCTGCTTGTCCTCCTTATCATATTGCAGTGGTGATCGGCGGTACTTCTGCTGAAAAGAACTTGCTGACGGTGAAGTTGGCTTCTACACATTATTATGACGAATTGCCTACGACCGGTAACGAGTATGGTCGCGCTTTCCGGGACGTCGAACTGGAAAAAGAAGTGCTGGCCGAAGTGCATAATATCGGTTTGGGCGCACAGTTCGGTGGCAAGTATCTGGCACATGATATCCGTATCATCCGTCTGCCGCGCCACGGGGCTTCTTGCCCGGTCGGTTTGGGTGTCAGTTGCTCGGCTGACCGTAACGTGAAATGTAAGATCAACAAAGACGGTATTTGGATTGAGAAGTTGGACAGCCATCCGGGCGAACTGATCCCGGCTGAACTGCGCGAAGCAGGTGAAGGCGATGCTGTCAAGATCAACCTGAACCAGCCGATGGCAGAGATCCTGAAAGAACTGGATAAATATCCGGTAGCTACCCGTCTGTCTCTGAATGGCACAATCATCGTAGGTCGAGACATTGCTCATGCCAAACTGAAAGAACGCCTGGATCGCGGTGAAGACCTGCCTCAGTATATCAAGGATCATCCTATCTATTATGCCGGTCCGGCCAAGACTCCGACCGGTATGGCTTGTGGTTCTATGGGCCCGACGACTGCCGGCCGTATGGACTCGTATGTTGGCCTGTTCCAGAGCCATGGTGGCAGCATGGTCATGTTGGCGAAAGGTAATCGTAGCCAGCAGGTGACGGATGCTTGCCAGAAGTATGGCGGTTTCTATTTAGGTAGTATCGGTGGCCCGGCTGCTATCCTGGCCCAGAATAACATCAAGAGCATCGAATGTGTGGAATATCCCGAATTGGGCATGGAAGCGATCTGGAAGATCGAAGTAGAAGACTTCCCTGCATTCATCCTGGTAGACAACAAGGGTAACGATTTCTTCAAACAGATCAAACCGCGTTGTACTTGCAGTAAATAAGGCGTGCTTTACGTTCATATAAAAAGGGAGGGAGTGGAGAGATTCATTCCCTCTTTTTTGTTGAAGGTCGATATTTTTTATTTGATTTTTCCAATTATTTTGTTGATTTCAACCGTAAAGATAGAAGCTATAAGATGGCTCTCCCGAAGAATAGCTGTTTCAGCCGGAAAAAGTTTGAAACAAAAGTTACGATGTCTAATGCATAGCTTTACAGTCCAAAACCCGTCGGTAGTTTTCCCGGAAGCGATGCTTGTCATTTCTCAAAAGGATGTAGGCTTGTTTGAAATAGGCTATACCCTTTTTGCTTGCAGCCTATATCCTTTTTCCGGATAGGTTATAGGTCTTTGATTAAATGTTGCGGACAGTTATTGTTGTTTCATTCACCTCTTTAATCTGTACTTTGTTTTTCAATGCTTATAAAGGGCGAAGGCAAGCAGTTTTTGCCTTCACCTTGTGTTTTTCTGTCTGTATGAATAGGTGGCAACGAAAAACGAGGTGAAACTGAAATCCCTGGGTGAAGGCGGAAAAGGATAGTGTCTTCACCTAGGGATTGCTTGAAATATATGGTATACAAATAAAAGGTGAAGGTTGAAAAGAAAGTTGCATGTAAAAAACAGCTCCCGTCCCCCAAAATATGGGGCGGGAGCTGTTTGGAATTATACACGTAATGTATTTTACTGATTCTTAATCCTGACGTTCGCGGCGAGGACCACGGTCGCCACGATCCTGACGGGGACCACGGTCTCCACGTTCCGGTCTCGGACCGCGTTCGGGTCTCGGCGGACGTTCCTCATAACCTTCCGGTTTCGGCAGCAACACTTTGTGAGATAATTTGAATTTACCCGTCTTAGCGTCGATGTCTACCAACTTGACGCTGATAGTATCACCTTCTTTCAAACCTGCCTGTTCAACTGTTTCCAGACGTTTCCAGTCGATTTCGGAAATGTGGAGCAAACCGTCTTTGCCCGGCATGAATTCAACGAATGCACCGTAAGGCATGATAGAAGAAATCTTTCCTTCGTAGATTTCGCCGATTTCGGGAACAGCAACGATAGCTTTGATGGAGCGGATAGCCGCATCGATTGTCGCTTTGTTTGTTCCGGAGATTTCGATTTTACCCACTCCGTCTTCTTCTTCAATAGTAATAATGGCACCCGTCTTTTCCTGAATACCCTGGATGATCTTACCGCCCGGACCGATTACCGCACCGATAAATTCTTTACCGATCGTCATCGTTTCGATTCTCGGAGCGTGAGGCTTCAGATCCGAACGAACTTCCGGCTGGGCTTCCATGATCTTGCCCAGGATGTGCATACGGCCTTCTTTTGCCTGTGCCAATGCGTTTTCAAGAATTTCGTATGACAGACCGTCTACCTTGATATCCATCTGGGTGGCAGTGATACCGTCTTTTGTTCCTGTCACCTTGAAGTCCATGTCGCCTAAGTGGTCTTCATCTCCTAAGATATCGGACAGGATAGCGTAGTTCTGACCTTTGTTTTCGGAGATCAGACCCATTGCGATACCGGATACCGGTTTCTTCATCGGAACACCCGCGTCTCTCAATGCCAGCGTGCCGGCACATACGGTTGCCATTGAAGAGGAACCGTTAGACTCTAAGATATCGGAGATCACGCGTACCACGTAAGGATAGTCTGTCGGGATCATCCGTTTCAATGCGCGGTGAGCCAGGTTTCCGTGACCGATTTCACGACGTCCTACACCGCGGGAAGCTTTTGCTTCGCCTGTAGAGAACGGAGGGAAGTTATAATGTAATAGGAAACGTTCTTTTCCGTGGTTCAGTACATCGTCGATCATCTTTTCATCGGCTTTTGTACCTAAGGTGACAGTCGAAAGCGACTGTGTTTCACCACGTGTGAAGATTGCAGAACCGTGAGGACCGGGCAGACAATCTGTTTCGATCCAGATCGGACGGATTTCAGTAGTCTTACGGCCATCCAGACGCTTTCCTTCGTCCAAGATAGCGCGGCGCATTGCTTCTTTTTCTACATCGTGGTAGTAGCGGCCGATCATTTCAACCTTCTCGTCTGTCAATTCTTCTTCAGAGAATTGAGCTTTATACTCTTCGACAACAGCTTCGAATGCTTCGGCACGCTGATGCTTGTCAGTGCCGGATGTTGCAACGGCATAAGCCTTTGCGTAGCATTTTTCGTGTACATCTTTACGCAGTTCGTCGTCATTAACTTCGTGGCAGTATTCGCGTTTAACCAGTTTGCCGCAAGCTTCGGACAGTTCAAGCTGTGCCTGGCACTGTATTTTGATCGCTTCATGTGCGACTTTGATCGCTTCCAGCATTTCCGATTCCTGAACTTCGTCCATTTCGCCTTCCACCATCATGATGTTGTCAAGCGTAGCACCCACCATAATATCAATATCTGCTTTTTCCAATTCAGAGAACGTGGGGTTGACTACATACTTGCCATCGATGCGTGCGACACGGCATTCGGAGATTGGCCCGTTGAAAGGTATATCCGATACGGCCAATGCGTCCGGCATATCTTCACCGTCTGCGGAGAATAATATGACGTTTACATATACTTCAGCATGGTAATTATCCGGGAAAAGAGGGCGGAGAGCGCGGTCAACCAAACGGGAAGTCAGAATTTCGTAGTCGGAAGCTTTACCTTCTCTTTTTGTAAAACCTCCCGGAAAACGGCCAAATGCCGAGAATTTTTCTTTGTACTCTACTTGTAACGGCATGAAGTCAACACCCGGGTTTGCATCTTTAGCGGCGCAAACAGTAGCCAGCAACACAGTGTTGCCCATACGCACGGTAACTGCACCGTCCGCCTGTTTTGCCAATTTCCCGGTTTCGATGGTGATGGTTCTTCCATCAGCCAATTCGATCGTCTTGTTAATTGGATTAAGCATAATCTTTTTCTTATTTTTCTATCTGTAAAATTGGTGCAAATGTAATGAAAGTTTGTCTGTAAACGTGTGAAAATGAAAATAAAAAACATGAGAAAAGCTCTTTTTTATAAAAATAGCGGGAAGATTTAGCGAATAATAGTGCCACAATTGTAAATTAATGTATATTTGCAGCGGATTAAAACAAGAAGTAAAGATATGATGAAACAAATATCCACACGACTGTTGACTGTTTTAGGACTGTGCATGTTCTTATTTTCAGCTTGTAACAACTCCTCGGATTTCACGGTGAAGGGAGTCGTGGCGGGAGCTGACGGTCAGCTTATGTATTTAGAAAATGTCGGAATCTCGAATGTGGTGACACTCGATTCCATCAAGCTGGCTCCCGGCGGGAAGTTCAAGTTTACGGAGAAGCGTCCTGAGTATCCGGACTTTTATCGTCTGCGTCTGAATAACCAGTTGATCAATTTCGCAGTCGATTCGACCGAAACCATTTCCTTCGTTGCTGATGCCGGTACTTTCGCGACTTCCTATTCTGTGGAAGGTTCTGAAAATTCAAAGGCGATAAAGGCGATCACTTTGGCACAACTGGATGCAAACCAGGCTATCAGCCGCTTGCGGAAGGAGTATGAAGATAAGATGATCTCAGATACGACCTATCGTACGAAGGTTTTGGCTGCTGCCGACGCCTATAAAGAAGTCGCCCGGAAATATATTTATTCGGCACCGATGTCCACGGCAGCCTATTTTGCTTTGTTCCAGCAGATCGATGGCTTGTTATTCTTTGATTTGTATGATCGGAAGGATGTCAAGGCATACGGAGCTGTTGCAACCAGCTACGATCACGCTTATCCGGAAAGCCCGCGTTCGAAACATCTCTACAATCTGACACTGCAATCCATGAAGGTCTTGCGTGCTCAACGTCCTGTCGACTATAGCAATGTGGAGACAAAGGAAATTTCATTCCTTGATATCGAATTGCCGGATGTCCGGGGCGAAGTGGTAAAACTCTCTACGGTTGCTCCCGGAAAGGTCGTTTTGATCAACTTTACGGCTTATCAGACGGAATGGTCGCCGGCTTTGAATATGGCATTGGGTGAATTGTATACAAAATACCATGATCAGGGACTTGAGATTTATCAGGTGTCGTTGGATAGCGATTTTCATTTCTGGAGAAACGGAGCGTCCAATTTACCGTGGGTGACTGTCCGCGACCCGCAGTCTGTTTATTCGCAGGTGGCAGGTTTGTACAATGTAAAACAATTGCCCGCCCTTTTCATCCTCGACCGTAAAGGAAACCTGGTTAAGCGTGTCGAAGACGTGAAGAAACTGGAAACGGATGTAAAAGCGGTGCTTTGATTTATGAATTATGATTTCTTGACGCATAATCATAACATGTTGTAAAACACTTCGAAAGGATTTGCGTTCTTAAAAAGATCGTTTATCTTTGCAAAGTCTAAAATACAGAGAAAGAGGAGTTCCGGCCAAGCAGTTGGTCGGGATTCTTTTTTTATTGTGCAGTAATCAATAATAACATTTTAAATAAATAGGAGGATTTAGTATGGCAGTGAGCTATATGACGAAAGATGGTTATGATAAGATTTTAGCTGAAATCAATTATCTGGAAACCGTGAAACGTCCGGAAATATCTGCCCAGATTGCAGAGGCCCGTGACAAAGGCGATTTGTCTGAGAATGCTGAATATGACGCAGCAAAGGAAGCACAGGGTATAATGGAAGCAAAGCTTGCCCAGTTGAAGGGCTTGATCTCTAACGCCCGCCTGATAGACGAATCCCGTGTCCAAACAGACGAAGTTCAGATCCTGAACAAAGTGAAGATCAAGAACACAAAGAACAATGCAGTCATGACGTATACTTTGGTCTCTGACTCGGAAGCAAACCTGAAAGAAGGTAAGATTGCAGTCAGCACTCCGATTGCGCAGGGGCTGATGGGGAAAAAGGTAGGCGACATTGTGGAAATTAAAGTCCCATCCGGTATGATGAGTTTTGAAATTATGGATATATCGATTTAATAATATAACATTATGGCATCTATATTCAGTCGAATTGTGGCGGGTGAGATCCCTTGCCATAAAGTAGCGGAAGACGAAGAGTTTTTCGCTTTTCTGGACATCAATCCGGTTGCGGCCGGCCATACGCTGGTGATTCCGAAAAAAGAGATCGATTATATTTTCGACATAGAAGATCCTATGCTCGGACGTATGATGGCATTTGCCAAACGGGTGGCCCGTGCACAGGAAGCTGTTATTCCTTGTAAGCGGGTCGGTTTGGCCGTGATGGGACTGGAAGTTCCTCATGCGCATATTCATTTAATTCCGATTCAGAAGGAGTCGGATATGTATTTTGGTGGAAAGAAAATGGAGGTTACTCAGGACGTGCTCGCAGACACTGCTGCACAGATAAGAAATGCCTTTAAATAAATGAGGTAAAGTCTTTTGGGTATAAAAACTTTATGTATATTTGTGACCGCTTCTTCCTCTGTATGATAATATTGAGAGGAAGGAAGCGGTTTTTTTATAAAGATTCATTAGTGGTTTTTACTCATAAATTTGTTAACCTTAGAAGAAAGGCCCTCCTTGTGAAAGGACGGCCTTTTTTTAAACACACAATCATTGTAATATGCAATTTAATTGGGGATTTTCTTAATCGACTTTGGTTATGGAACCGCTCCCGACATTGTCGTCCCCGAAAACCTTGTTTGTATGGCAGGAGCATAAAAGCCCTGCCATGAGTGTGAATACCAGTGTGAATGAATATGATCTTTTCATGATTCTGTTGTTTATTATAGACTATATGTTGAAGAAATTGCTCCAGGGAAATGTGCTCCATCCGTTTATTCCGGTCTGATAGACATAGAAGAAACATAATATTACGGATATAAACCATAAGATCAGCAACGTCCATTTTGCAGTGTCAGGCAATGGCTTTGCTTTGAACAGTTGCATGCAGATTGCATATACGAGGGCGAAGATCGGAATGCCGATTAACAAAATGAAATCGATGCATCCCATGATGGTCAGCGAAATAGGCGCTCCTGATATCAGGTCGGCCCCGAACGGTGACAATTGATATAGGAAACCTGTACCTCCGACAATAAGAGCAAAGGTGACGACAATCAAAATAAAAGCGGCAAGCAGTAATGGCGGTAGCAGGATGATCCCGATCAGTATGGCCAGGAATTTGAGGATGAAACCTACCACTCCGACAAACAAATCTGCCAGTTTTTGCAGAAAGCTTCTCGGCTTGTCGGAACTCATATAATCATTTACATTATTGCTGACTTTTTCGAAACCATCTGTAACCGTTTTGCCTATGTTTTCGAGGGTGACACTTTGCCCGCGCATCATCAGCTTGTCGGCTGCGGTCCGTGCCAATGGCATTACCAGCCATAATATAAGGTATAGGATAATGATCGGTGCATAAGGAATGAAAAGCAGGACGATCATGGCAAGGCGCACAGCCGTCACGTCCCATCCCGTATAAGCGGCGATACCACCGGCTACACCTCCCAATACCCGGTTATCCGGATCGCGCATCAGCTTTTTCGGGCCTCTGGGGATCTCCTCTTCCTGGAAAGCTTGTGCCTTGGCTTCTTCCTTGTATTCTTTTTCTTCTTCACCTTCGAACAATTCTTCCGGCTTGCCCATGCGTTTGATTACCTCTTCGACATGTTCGATCGTGATCACTTCATGCCCCAATCGAACCCGCTCATTGAACAGTTCGGAGATACGCATTTCAAAATCGTTCATAATCTCTTCCGAACCTTCTTCCTTGCGGAAGTGGATGCGGAGGTTTGCCAGATATTTATCGAGCAGTTGGTATGCATCTTCGTCAATGTGGAAAACCGTTCCTCCCAAATTAACTGTCAGTGTCTTCTTCATTGTTTTCTGATTTTAATTGTTTCTGATGTGGTTGATTGTATCGTTCAGCTCCTGCCAGGATGTTTCCAGTTCACCGAGGAATTCTTCTCCTTTCGGGGTAAGTTGGTAATACTTGCGAGGCGGTCCTTGAGTAGATTCTATCCACTGGTAACTTAATAGTTCACTATTCTTTAATCTTGTCAACAGAGGATATAGGGTACCTTCCACAACAATCAATTTAGCTTCCTGTAACTTCTGGATAATGTCAGAGGTATACGCCGGCTCTTTTTTGAGAAGCAATAGAATGCAATATTCCAATGTTCCCTTTCTCATTTGTGATTTTACGTTCTCTGCATTCATTTTTATTTTGTTTTACGCTACAAATATATGTATTGCCTATGTACTATGCAATACATACTACTATGTTTATCCTAATTTAACATTAATATTGCACAAATCCGGCGTTTTTGTGTAAAAAAGAGGCTAATCTCATGACAAATAAAATAGAAAACAGTACTTTTGCAGGAGCAATTCAAAACAAAGAATTATGATTTACTACCATTATGCCGAGTTGGTTCATCGACAGGCAGAAAAATATGGTTCCCGCACTGCATTGAAATATCGTGATAATGCAACTGGGAAATGGTTAAAAATATCTTGGAAGGAATTCTCTGAAAAAGTTATGCTTACGGCTAAGGCAATGGCCGAATTCGGGATAGGAGTACAGGAGAATATCGGGGTTTATTCACAGAATATGCCGCAATGTTTTTATACGGATTTCGGGGCATATGCGAATCGTGTGGTCTCTATTCCGATGTACGCGACGAATTCTCCGGGGCAGATCGAGTATATAATCAATGATGCTCATATACATACATTGTTTGTTGGCGAGCAGTTGCAGTATAATAATGCATTCAAGGTGCAGAAAGAATCCCAATACCTGAAGCGCCTGGTCGTGTTTGATCAGGCTGTCAAGTTGAATCCGGAAGACAAGACCTCGATTTATTTTGACGATTTCCTGCGGCTGGGCGATAATGCGCATGCCGAGACAACGGTGAAGATCCGTATGAACGAAGCGGTGCCGGAAGACTTGGCCACCATAATATATACTTCCGGGACGACCGGCGAGTCCAAAGGGGTCATGCTCCATCATTCCAATTATCTGGAAGCTATGCGTATCCATGATATCCGCCTTCCGATGGTAACGGATAAGGATCTTTCCATGTGTTTCCTGCCGCTGACTCATATTTTTGAAAAAGCGTGGTCTTACTATTGTCTGCATAAGGGAGTGACGATTGCGATCAACCAAGATCCTAAAATGATTCAGAAGACATTGCCGGAGGTGCATCCTACGTTGATGTGCAACGTTCCCCGTTTTTGGGAGAAGGTATATGCCGGAGTGCATGAAAAGATCAACTCGTCGTCTCCCACCATGAAGAGAATCTTTTTGGATGCTATCGAGACCGGGCGCAAGTATAACCTGGAATATAAAAATAAGGGCATCTCGGCTCCTTGTGGGTTGAAGCTGAAGTTCGAAATGTATAATAAGACCGTTTTCAATTTGTTGAAACGGGTGTTAGGGATCGAACGCGGCCGTTTTTTCCCGGTGGCCGGTGCGCCGCTTTCGGATACAGTCAATGAATTTTTGCAGTCTGTCAATATTCCGATTGTGTATGGCTACGGTTTGAGCGAGACGACGGCAACCGTCTGTTTCTATCCTGAAATCGGATTCCAGTTCGGCTCGATCGGTGATGTCATGCCGGATGTACAGGTGCGAATCGATCCGGAGAATAGCGAAATCCTGGTAAAAGGCAAGACTGTGATGTCCGGCTACTATAATAAACCGGCTGAAAATGAAAAGGCGTTTACGGAAGACGGTTATTTCCGTACGGGAGATGCCGGAAGGATGGAAGGAAACACGTTGTTCTTCACCGAACGTATCAAGGATTTGTATAAAACATCGAATGGTAAATATATCGCCCCACAGGCAATTGAAATGGTTATGAGCGGTGATCAGTATATCGAACAGATTGCCGTTATCGGCGACCAGCGTAAGTTTGTCAGTGCGTTGATTGTTCCCGCTTATTCGTTATTGGAAAAGTATGCCGAAGAAAAGGGGCTGGCTGTCGGTAGCCGGGAAGAGCTTGTTCGGAATAAGGAAGTCCTTCGCCTGATCGAGACACATATCGAGGAAAATCAGAAGAATCTGGCTTCTTATGAGAAGATCAAGCGTTTCACCTTGTTGTCCGAACCCTTTACGATGGGGTCTGAACTGACGGATACGCTCAAGCTCCGCCGTTCAGTTATTTTGAAGAAATACGCGGATTCGATCGAGAAGATGTACGAAGAAGCTTCAAACCCTTCCTGATCGTCCTTGATAAACGCACCGATGACAAAAGCCCGACGGAAATAAACTCCCCGTTGGGCTTTTGTCATTTCGGTAGAAAAAAGAGGTGTCTTATGTACAAATAGAAATGTTAAAAAATATTACCCTTGCTACTAATTCTGAATATATGGGGTAGTAATCCGATTTATATGGGGTAGTAGTGACATTTTGATAGTCAGGAAAATTGAGTATCTTTGCCGGACAAATTTAAAAACAAGAATTTTTATGATCACATCAGACCAACTACACAATGTGTTGGAGCGCGAGCAAGCGCTGAGGGGGTATCTTTGACATAGATGGTAAAACCATCCAGTTAGAAGAGGAAGAGTTACGCACTCATGATCCCGGTTTCTGGGAAGATGCCAAACGGGCGGAAGTCCAGATGAAGAAAGTAAAAGAACTGAAAAAGTGGATCGAACTTTACAACGAGGTTCATGCTGCAGCGGAAGAATTGCAGTTGGCTTATGATTATGTAAAAGAAGGGATTGTCAGCGAAGAAGAAGTTGACGAGGCTTATGGCAATGCCATCCAGTTGGTGGAAAGCCTGGAGTTTCGCAATATGTTGCGCCAGGAAGCCGACCAGATGAGTTGTGTGCTGAAGATCAACTCCGGTGCCGGCGGTACGGAAAGCCAGGACTGGGCTTCCATGCTGCTCCGTATGTATACGCGTTGGGCGGAGGCGAACGGATATAAGATTTCCGTAGCCAACTACCAGGAAGGGGATGAGGCTGGTATTAAAACAGCGACTCTCAACATCGAAGGCGACTATGCTTACGGATATTTGAAGGGCGAAAACGGCGTGCATCGTCTGGTACGTGTGTCTCCTTATAACGCGCAAGGTAAGCGAATGACTTCATTTGCTTCTGTCTTTGTCACCCCGCTGGTCGACGATACGATCGAGGTGAAGATCGATCAGGCGGCTATCTCTTGGGATACTTTCCGTTCGGGAGGTGCCGGTGGGCAGAACGTGAACAAGGTGGAGTCCGGAGTGCGTCTGCGCTATCAGTTTAAAGATCCTTACACGGGCGAAGAAGAAGAAATCCTGATCGAGAATACGGAAACCCGCGACCAGCCTAAGAACCGGGAGAATGCGATGCGCCAATTGCGTTCAATCTTGTACGACAAGGAATTGCAACATCGTATGGAAGAACAGGCAAAGGTGGAAGCGGGAAAGAAAAAGATCGAATGGGGTTCTCAGATCCGTAGCTACGTGTTCGACGACCGTCGTGTGAAAGACCATCGTACCAACTACCAGACCTCCGACGTCAATGGTGTGATGGATGGCAAGATAGATGATTTCATCAAGGCTTACCTGATGGAATTCGGGGCAGAAGAAACTGCAGAAAAGTAAGTATTCATGGGACGCAGATGGTGCAGAAGACACTGACTGCGTCCCGCTTTCTTCTCCTATTTGAAGAGTCTTCCCCATGCTTCCTCTTTCTTTCAAAGAGTGATTATATCCTTACTTTAGACGAAGGTCCGGATGCTGATTATAATGGAATAAAAAGGATAAATGCATTACAATGGATGATGGCTTAAAAAGAGAAGTTTTTCTGTGAACATTTGCATATCTCGATTATAAATCGTAATATTGCACCCGATTTCAGAGTAGTACTCTGAGCAGGTCCTATAGCTCAGTTGGTTAGAGCACCTGACTCATAATCAGGGAGTCCTTGGTTCAAGCCCAAGTGGGACCACTTTTATAAACCTCCAATTATCTAACACATAGATGGTTGGAGGTTTTATTTTGTCTGAATTGTTTGCTAAATTAATTTCGGTATGATCCATGATCCGTTCCCCGGAATGCGTTGTTCCTCCTTACCCAAAGTATGCAGGCCAAAGAGCAAGCTGCGCATGCCATAAAGACAATGCCCGTTGTGGCCATCGTATCGCCTAGCCCGACTAAAGGGGATACCAATCCTCCGAACCCGAACCCGACCGCACCCAATAAAGCTGAAGCTGTGCCGGCATGTTCGCGTTCGCATTCCATTGCCAAGGCGGTGGTTGAGGTGAAAGAAAAGCCCATCATGAAAAGTAGAGCAATCAGCAATCCCTCGTATATCCAGAAATTACAATTTAGGTTCATGGCTATACATACGATAGCGGAAAGGATAAACATACCTATGCTGCTGGCGAATGTACTGTTTTCCGGCTGGCGGAATCTGACGGATAAGCCGGCGGCTAACCCGATCGCAACTGCATTGGCTGCGAAGCAGATGCTGAACCCGAAAGCGGAAAACCCGTAATATTCCTGCACAATGAAAGGAGAAGAAGCTATGTAAGCAAACAGCACACCTTGTGCGAATCCGAATTGAAGGACGTAGGCCACATAACGCCGGTTTCGCAATACACGGCCGAAACTGGCAAATACGTTACGCCATTTTGTTGCCTTGCGTCGTTCTTTCGGTAGCGATTCTCGGAATAGCCGGCATCCTAATAGCAGGATGATTCCTAATGTCAGTAACACCCAGAAGATCCCTTTCCAGCCGATCCCTTCCGTCAATCCTCCTCCGATGATCGGGGCGGCTACGGGAGCGACTCCATTGATGGCCCCGATGATCGCAAGTGTCTTTGCCAACTCCTTACCGGTGAACATGTCTGTCGCGACAGAACGGGAGATTACGATACCGCCGGCACCCGCAATCCCTTGTAGCAAACGCAGCACTACAAATATCTCGATAGTGGGAGCAAAGATGCAGCCTATCGTGGCAATAATAAAAAGATACATGGCAGCCAACAATGGTGAACGACGCCCGTACCTGTCACTTAGCGGTCCGAAAAAGATTTGTCCTGTCGCTAGTCCGATCATACTGGCTGTCAAACCCAATTGTACCAATGATGGTGTTGTCCTGAAATATTCTCCCATTGAAGGCAGGCTGGGGAGATACATATCGGTGACAAACGGCCCGAATGCCGTCAACATCCCTAACAGGGTAAGGAGAAAAAGTTTGGAGTTCCCATTGTTACTTTGTATGTCAATCATCTTTTTTCTTTTTTATCTGATAAAACATGCAAAGGTACATTCAAACGGGTAAGTACGATTGTCTAAAATATCAGTTTCTTTGGTTATTATCGGTAGCTTTTCAATACCGGATTCCCACTTCTTCATCTTCCCATTTGTCACAAAATACGGAAACGGGAAAATTGTTTTTATTATATTTATATGTGTAAGTAACGGAGGAGCGGTTCCCCTCGCTGTTTTCGGATGTGATCTTCGTTATATTATGGTGATGGTTCAAGAACTGAACATTCTTAAAGTCATAGGAGTAGACATGGTTATAATACCACCAGCCTAAGAACCACATGGGAAATTCCAAATGGCTGATACTGCCGGAGGCATTGTCGTATTCATACGTGTATTTTACTAGCAGGTTGGATTCATTGTCGTATATTTCCTGTCTGAGCAGTTGCCGGGTGGCAGGATCGAAAGTCAGAAAGGCATATCGGTCGCCTTCCTTGATCTGTTTTTCTCCATTTGCCCCCTGTTGGAAAATACCGGTGAAGGAAACTTTGATGGGTAAACCGTTTGCATCGAGTGCCACCTCTTCTCGATAATCTATGTCCATCGACGGTTCACCACCGTGACTGACCTTGTAAGTCTTGTCTCCAGTTTTGGCAAAATGTACCCAGGCATGCCCGTCGGCTACATCTTTAGGAGGCGTGTAGGATATGCTGACAAATTCTCCGTCTTCATAATTGAAGTGAGCCGCTTGCCCGTCCGGGTATTGGATCTCGGCAAACTGGTTGCCGGAGTAGGCGAATGAGGCGGTAACCTGCCCGTTTGAAAGAAGGACACTGGGCCGCCCATCTATGCCTGTCAGCTTGATGTCGTCATTATCACTGCAGGAAGATAGACACAATCCGGCCATCAACAAGATAGCGGATGAAATAGTCGAAAGTAACTTGTTCATAATAATATCTGGTGTTTGTTTCTAATATGATGAATGGGGAGGAAAAAGGGTTGCATCATCCTGTCTATTTTCTTTGCGGATGTTTATAATTTGCTATTTTTGTAGAATGCTATAACCATCCGGTGGCTCGGATATAAAAAAGTAAGAAAATGGAAAAAGCGAATGTTACTTTGTATACGGTCATCGGAGATTCTAACCGTATCGTGAAAGCAATTCAGGAACGTTTTAAAGAGATGCCCGAAGAGTTAGTTTGCGAAGATGAAACGGCCGACCTGACTTTACCGGATGGAACGCATGTCATCTTCTCGATCAAGCACCGGCAGAGCAAGCCGGATTTTATTGCTTCCCATACATCCGGTATGGCCAATTATTTTTCGCAGGTGAAGACGCCGTTAGCTGAACTGAAAGAAAATGTCTTGTGTCAGATACGTGTGTTCAACTGTGTGACGGGTATCACTTTCGATCTGAACGACAATGAAGACCGGACGAACTATATCCTGAACCGTTTGTTTGAGATTGCCGGAGACGTGAACGGTTTTCTGCTCTATCCGAGCATGCAGATCTTTACGAGTGAAGGAAAACTTCTCTTCTCTGCCAAAGGCGAAAGCCAGTTGACCGAGTTTATCCCGGTCGGGAATGCCGATTTTCTGGACGGGAACCGCCCGGAAGAAGCTCAGGCAGATGTGGAAAGACGTTTGCGTTCTATCGCGTTGCTTGAAGAGAAGCATATTCCTTATATGGAATATTTGCGTAGCGAAGTATTGGAAAGCGAAGCCCGTTTGAGAAGCCGGAAGGAGATAGTGCAACGAGCCGCCGCATTGTTTGCTGTAGCCGTCTATTCGGAAGTCATACTCTCAGAAGGCTCGGGACGGGAAGAAGCTCTGTTCTATATTAAAAAGATGGAACAATTGTACAAGATAGAATCTTACTTGTCACCGGCCGAAGCCGCTTATATCGATAATCCCGATCCGGAAGAACAAGAGTGCATTCAGTTCGGATGGCGCTACGAATGTGCAGGTGTCTTGCTTTGGGCGGCAGGCATTGTAGATGATTTGCCCTATCCGTCCGAGATTATCGATGTCCCAGTCTTGGCTGCTATTTTCTGGCAACATAAAGGCTGCTCTGAATTGCTTTCAAAAGGTTTTCCCCGTTCGCAGTCCGAAATATTGGATGCTGCCGATATTACACTTCGGTATGATTGGGCTTGTGTGGAAGCACGAATTCATGGAAAAGAAGCTCCGGCTTCGTTGAACGGGGGTGTTGTCATGGAACGGCATTATGCCTTTAACTGGATTATCGGAGCGAATGGCGGTGCAGGCTGGGATGATATCCAGCCGAATACATGATGTATGATCATCTGCCGTTCACTACAAAATTCCGTATCTGGCATTCCGTACCCTGTGAGGCGGGGTTCTTCTTTTTTGATATACGGAGAACCAGTTTGTGATCCGTGTCTTTCAGTTCCGTTTCTAGCATGTAGACCCAGGGGATATAAAGATTGTGGCTCCATTCAGTGAAAGTATCCAGTTCTTTGAACGGGGCGCCGTCGACACTATATTCCAAAATTCCTGCAGAAGGTCCGCTGACGCAGAAGATGCCGATCGCTTTCCCATAGAAATCCAGTGTTAGTCGGTCTCCTGGACGTGTAGCTTCTAACATAGGAACATCGACAAAGCCGTTCCGCTTGCCGGCCTTGTTGTCGGGATGCCAGTTGTCTACTAATTTCCAACCTTTGTTTAAGTGGGCTTTTTCGAGAGCAATGAAATCTCCGTTATAATAACTGTAGGGATCCAGTGGCTTGGCCGGAATTTCGTGTGCTGCGATCGTTCCTGCCGGTGAAACTCCTTTCCACATCTCATCGAAAAGGTGGCCGATGGCAGCAGCATAAAATTTATGTCCGAAAGGTTTCGGATGAGTGCCGCCGAAATCGTCCCAAGTAAACTCGCCGTCTTGCATTCGTTCACCGATCTCCTGGCAGAGATTGATCGAAGGAATAAGGTAGTGGTTCGCCACCCGTTCGTGATTTAGGATGACATCTGGCATCTGACGGCGGGCGATCATTGGGATAAACGGATCATAGATGAAGTGCAGCATCACGATATCCATTTCTGGATTGCTTTCCAAAGCATGGCGTACTTCCCCTTCCATACCGCGCACCTGTTCGAGGGCACTGAATCTGTTCGTGTCGTCGTTTACGGCGGCCTCGACGAAAAGAAGGTCGACTTTCCCCTTCGAAAGGATATCATGCTGCAGGCGGAAAGAACCCGGAGTCGTCCCGGTCGAACCGATGCCTGCTTCTACCCATTCGAACTGTGTATAAGGGAAACGTTGCTGTAGCTGTTGTTCTATCATATTGCGCCATCCGTTCATTTCCGTGATGGAGCCTCCCAGAAAAGCGACCCGTGCCCGGCGTTCTTTTTCGAATTTACGGAACGAATTCTGTAAACTTCCGCGTATATTATAATGTATGTACTTTTCGTACTCCGGCTGCTGGCGAAGGATGAAGTCTACTACCGGTTCCGGATTGTCCAAACTATGTGAATGATGGTCGCACCCTTTCTTTAGGATAACTTCCACCGGACCTCCTGCCGCAAGGTAGCGCGAACGTACGACATCCATGTTTTCCTTGTAGGGGACGGTCTGATCGCTATCGCCGCATACACTGATGATCGGTATGCCTGCGGCTGCAATCGGGGCGAGATTGTCAATCGGGTTCCCTTTGAAATGTTCCATTCCGGCATCTGTCAGGTTCCATTCCTTCAACAGATCATTCCACAAAGCCGTGTTTTTTCTTCCCGGCCAGCAAAACACGTCGCAAACAGGAGCGTCTACATATATACAAGCCACTTTCTCTGTATTTTGGGCCGCCCAGTTGAAGACGAACAAACCGCCGCGGCTGAATCCTTCCAGTGTGACTTTTTCGGAAAGATTGTAAAGATCCGTCATATTCTCATAGAATTCGGTGCCCAGAGAAACTGCTCTTGGACTTCCATATAGATGAGTGACGTCGTAATAGACAATGTGGAACCCTTTTTCCAATAATGCTTTGTCCACACTTGGAAAAGCGTCGAAGAACGCTGGACGCCAGATCCATGGATTTCCTTTGGCAGCTTTTTTAGGAACGACAATGGTTGCTTGGCGATCCTTGAAGGTGAAATCGTAGCGGTCACATCCGTTCCATTCGCCTGTTTTTTCATGGGCCTGGGCGACCAGACCGGTTATCAGGGACAGAAGTACCAGATAAATAATCTTTTTCATAATAATCATGGTATTTATAAAGTTTACATTGGAGGGGCAAACGTACATAAAATGCTTATTTTATGCAAATCAAACCTCTAAGAATCAGGGGTGGGATGTGAAAGAAATAAAAATACTTCGTGTATTCGCACACACAAACTTGTGTAGAACAAAAAAAATGCCTTATATTTGCCCCGTATTATGAAAAACGAATATTAATATCATGAACACATTTCAAAAAGCAAGTGAGAAAATGACAAATTACAGATGGACAATCTGTGCGATGTTATTTTTTGCAACAACAGTGAATTACCTCGATCGCCAGGTTCTTTCTTTGACCTGGGATGAATTTATCAAACCGGAGTTCCATTGGGATGAATCCCATTACGGTACGATAACATCAGTTTTCTCAATTGTGTATGCAATCTGTATGCTGTTTGCCGGCCGTTTTATCGACTGGATGGGTACGAAGAAAGGATATCTTTGGGCTATCGGTGTTTGGTCGTTCGGAGCCTGTCTCCATGCCGGTTGCGGTATTGCAACCGAACATTATGTCGGAATGAATAGTGCAGCCGAATTGATTGCAGCGACAGGAGATGTTGTTGTGATATTGGCAACCGTGAGTATGTATTTCTTTCTGGCCGCCCGTTGTATTCTGGCATTGGGTGAAGCGGGTAACTTCCCTGCTGCCATCAAGGTGACGGCTGAATACTTCCCAAAGAAAGACCGTGCTTATGCGACTTCGATCTTCAATGCCGGTGCTTCTATTGGTGCTTTGGTCGCTCCTATCTCTATTCCCTTGTTGGCAAAAGCTTGGGGTTGGGAGATGGCTTTTATCGTGATCGGTGCGCTCGGTTTTGTCTGGATGGGTTTGTGGGTATTTATGTACACGACTCCGGAGAAGAGCAAACATGTGAATAAAGCTGAGTTAGAGTATATTGAACAGGATAAAAACGAAAAAGACGTTGTTGTCGTTGAAGAAGAACACGAGAAGAAGATCGGTTTCTTGCAATGTTTCACGTTCAAACAGACTTGGGCCTTTGTTGTCGGTAAATTCATGACGGACGGGGTTTGGTGGTTTTTCCTTTTTTGGACTCCTTCTTACCTGAATACGCAGTTCGGTATCAAGACCTCCGATCCGTTGGGCATGGGGTTGATCTTTACTCTGTATGCCATCACGATGTTGTCTATTTATGGAGGTAAACTACCGACGATCTTTATTAACCGGAGTGGGATGAACCCGTATGCTGCCCGTATGAAAGCGATGTTGATTTTTGCTTTCTTCCCGTTATTGGTACTGTTGGCGCAGCCGTTGGGTACGATTTCACCGTGGTTCCCGGTTATCATGATCGGTATTGGTGGTGCAGCTCACCAGTCATGGTCTGCCAATATTTTCTCGACTGTCGGTGATATGTTCCCGAAATCGGCTATTGCAACCGTTACGGGTATTGGTGGTATGGCCGGAGGGGTCGGTTCTATGATTTTACAGAAAGTGGCTGGGAATTTGTTTGTTTATGCAGATGCAACTCAGATGACATTTATGGGCTTCACTGGCAAGCCTGCCGGTTATTTCATAATCTTTTGTGTATGTGCTGTTGCTTATTTGTTTGGTTGGATTATCATGAAGATTTTGGTTCCGAAATATAAAGTGATCGTTCTTGAATAATTGACATAGAGAATATATAGTTATAAGAAAGAAGGAGGATATGCCCGTGTGGATGCATTCTCCTTTTTTGTTATAAGAAAGCGGCTGCTTTTCCGAATACGTTCAGGAACGACTGGTTGACCAGTGTTTGATCGGTTTGGCTCCGGGAAGGAAAGGGGATCTGGTGGGAATATGGAAATGGAAAATCCATCTCTTCCAAGATCTTGTTGGATATATTGCCAAGGGCTTTGACCACTCCCAATGTCGGCATGACTTTGTCTTTTTTCAGCGAGATCGCCCGTATCCGGTTACAGGCTCGTTGGAAGAATGTCTCACGGTGATCCTGCATGACGTCTTCGCGGATCATGGTTTTGAACGCCTGTTCCATAAAATCGTTTTTGAAGGTGGTCGGTAGCAAACGTTGTTCCAAGAAATCGTGGCGATAGTATTTCTGTATGCTTTCGAAAGCTTCCTTATCCATGATGTCTCGTGCATTCCCGTCCATCTCGCTGAAGATCGAACCGCCGCAGAACATGAACAGGTGCGTATCACTGAACATCTTTTCCGGGTTTGCGAGTAGAAGCACTTGCGATAGGAGGGCTCCGATGGAGTAGGCGAACAGGTTGATGGATGCATCTTCTTTGAAAAGTGGATGCTTGCCTTCTTTTATTTCCAGTACTAGTTGCCACAGGTTGTAGATGGATTCTCTGCCGGACGCGTAAAAGCGTAACGGGTTGTTGGAAAGCCGGCTGCTCAGTGCAACGTTGGCAAACGTGGAATTGCTGAGGTCATTGATCTCGCTTTTCCGGATATTCGCCCACGATAGGGTTTCTCTCGGATTACACCAGCGGCTGGGTGTACGGTTCATATGGAAAGCGATCGGAAAAAGAATGACTGGTTTTCCCGTATTTTGGGCCAGATATTCCGCCCAGGTCAGATATTTTTCCCATGTACGTTCGTTCAAACCATGCAGTAGGATGATCGCCTTGTCTCGTTTTTCTTTTCCGGAAGGTGCAAAGACGGTATAAGTGAAGGTCTTGTTTTCCTGGATATGATTGTCGGTTACCGGACAAAAATCGGTGCCGGTAAGTTCTTTTTGGAATTCATTGATCTCGCTGGCTCCTATTGTCTGGGTAAAGCGGAAGGGAATGATCTCCAGATGGCTGTCTGTCAAATCAGTTTTTTTGTCATACGAAAAAAGACTGTTGAGTTGCTGTGTACGAATCGAAATATCCATATGCTTTTTGAATTGTTTCTTGCAAACTATATATAGAAAACAGTCATTTAAAATAAATGGTTTAGGTTGTTTGGAGTGAGGTCGGAAAGTTGGGGAAAGGAGTGAAATTTTATCCTCTTTTTGTTTTGTTCTGTGATAATGGAAAACTCTCCGATGCTCACTTGCATCTCTTTCTTGGTTTGGTGTATAGTGGAAACCTGAGATCATAGTTTCCTTATCCAGATGGAGAACCAATTCTTGCTTGCCTTTCTGAGCGAAGGTGAAAGTTAATCTCCTTTGCGACAGGTCTATCTGTAGTCCAGTAGGTGTCCCAGTTGCCGTCGTTTACCTTGCTTGTTCTGAACTTTCGGTTGCTTTGATGGTATGTACCCATTGGTTGCAATCCGGATCGGTTGGATTGAAAGTTGATGCATGTGTGTTTCCCTATCCCCATTCCAGATCGTTGAATGTGTTCGGCCCTAAATGAACAAAGGCATATGTCTCCATTTTGGGCCATTCCACCTGTTCCGGAGTCGGAATGGGTGGAATGGGGGTAGGGGGTGTGACCTCTTTGTGGGAAAAAGAGGCTTAAAAACCGAGCTCCTACAGAAAAAGTAAATTTGTGCTTTCCATTATTTTGTTTTTGAATTTGTGGCTGATTCGTCAAAGATAAGAATTTCTTCTTTTCTTATTGTCTATCTTTCGATAGGCTTGTTTTACCTCTGTCCTGCCATTTTTATTTCTTTATTGCCTAAAAAAGGGGGAAAGATCTCGCATGTGCGTACCATATAATATCCATTCTTCTGAGTAAAAAAAGATATAAAAAACCTTCCCAAACATTTGCATAAAAGAAATCTTCGTTCTACTTTTGCACCCGCATTCGAGCGAGAGTGGCCGTGATTGACATGATGCGAAGTAGGTAACGGTGATAGGGAAGGATGAGGTTAGCGAGGCTAAGCGAGATGTCCGACCACCCGGAGGGTTTCGAAAAAAAACTTTTCAAATTTTCTTCTAAAAAATTTGTCAGTTTAAAAAAACTCCTTACCTTTGCAGCCGCAATCGAAACGATAGCGATAAGTTCTTTGAAAATATTACATATCAACAAGTAGTACAAGAGACGTATAGAAATACGAAACATACCGTCAGTAACTACGATAAAGACGAGATTCTGAGCGAAGATATAAACAATTTCAACAACGAAGAGTTTGATCCTGGCTCAGGATGAACGCTAGCGACAGGCTTAACACATGCAAGTCGAGGGGCAGCATGGTAGGTAGCAATACTTATTGATGGCGACCGGCGCACGGGTGAGTAACGCGTATGCAACTTACCTATCAGAGGGGGATAGCCCGGCGAAAGTCGGATTAATACTCCATAAAACAGGGATCCCGCATGGGACTATTTGTTAAAGATTTTCGCTGATAGATAGGCATGCGTTCCATTAGGCAGTTGGCGGGGTAACGGCCCACCAAACCGACGATGGATAGGGGTTCTGAGAGGAAGGTCCCCCACATTGGTACTGAGACACGGACCAAACTCCTACGGGAGGCAGCAGTGAGGAATATTGGTCAATGGCCGAGAGGCTGAACCAGCCAAGTCGCGTGAAGGATGAAGGATCTATGGTTTGTAAACTTCTTTTATAGGGGAATAAAGTGTGGGACGTGTTCCATTTTGTATGTACCCTATGAATAAGCATCGGCTAACTCCGTGCCAGCAGCCGCGGTAATACGGAGGATGCGAGCGTTATCCGGATTTATTGGGTTTAAAGGGTGCGTAGGTGGTAATTTAAGTCAGCGGTGAAAGTTTGTGGCTCAACCATAAAATTGCCGTTGAAACTGGGTTACTTGAGTGTGTTTGAGGTAGGCGGAATGCGTGGTGTAGCGGTGAAATGCATAGATATCACGCAGAACTCCAATTGCGAAGGCAGCTTACTAAACCATAACTGACACTGAAGCACGAAAGCGTGGGTATCAAACAGGATTAGATACCCTGGTAGTCCACGCAGTAAACGATGATTACTAGGAGTTTGCGATACACAGTAAGCTCTACAGCGAAAGCGTTAAGTAATCCACCTGGGGAGTACGCCGGCAACGGTGAAACTCAAAGGAATTGACGGGGGCCCGCACAAGCGGAGGAACATGTGGTTTAATTCGATGATACGCGAGGAACCTTACCCGGGTTTGAACGTAGTCAGACCGGCCTTGAAAGAGGTCTTCTAGCAATAGCTGATTACGAGGTGCTGCATGGTTGTCGTCAGCTCGTGCCGTGAGGTGTCGGCTTAAGTGCCATAACGAGCGCAACCCTTATCACTAGTTACTAACAGGTCAAGCTGAGGACTCTGGTGAGACTGCCAGCGTAAGCTGTGAGGAAGGTGGGGATGACGTCAAATCAGCACGGCCCTTACATCCGGGGCGACACACGTGTTACAATGGCATGGACAAAGGGCAGCTACCTGGCGACAGGATGCTAATCTCTAAACCATGTCTCAGTTCGGATCGGAGTCTGCAACTCGACTCCGTGAAGCTGGATTCGCTAGTAATCGCGCATCAGCCATGGCGCGGTGAATACGTTCCCGGGCCTTGTACACACCGCCCGTCAAGCCATGGGAG